>Ga0302326_10007951_pt1 | contig 23476 bp, 21 predicted proteins | sample Palsa_T0_3_FD_202264 | JGI IMG/M metagenome (GOLD analysis project Ga0302326, IMG submission 202264) | Peat permafrost microbial communities from Stordalen Mire near Abisko, Sweden - Palsa_T0_3 | ecosystem: Environmental > Terrestrial > Soil > Palsa > Peat permafrost | place: Sweden: Abisko... | reverse complement strand
GTCCGTCGCGTAGCCGCCCGGTCCGGCGGCCGGTGAATCGTCATCATCTTTCACGGCGTCCCTGCCGATGCTGGAGCTCATCACGCAATCAGGAGCGCTGACTCGTCTTCGTCACCCGATGCAGCGGCGAGGAAGCGCATCGTCATCATTCCCGCGCCGGCGGTCTGTCAGTCCGGTCGCACGCGGGCTATTGAGGCGGCCGAAGTCGCCTGCTACATGGCCATATCGTCCGAGAAAGACCCGGTCGGCGTGCTGCGCCGGACCGGCCTGCGCTAAATTAGTGTGTGACTCACACATCTATAGGTCGCGCCGCTCGCCCGGTCTCCGGGGCGGCGGCCCGCGGCTCGCGGACGACAGCGGAGGGGATAGCGATGGCGCACGCAGCAGGGACATTCAATGTCGCAGCCTGGGACGAGAGCACCTATCACGAGCTCGGCGGCGACGCGAAGCTCACCAGGGCATCCGTGAAGTTCGGCATGGAGGGCGACCTCGCTGGCGAGGCAACCTGGGACTCCGTGATGTGCTACCGGCCGGACGGCACAGCGGTCTTCACCGGCATCCAGCGCGTGACCGGAACGCTCGGCGGGGTCGACGGCAGCTTTGTCGTGCAGGCGGACGGCGAGTTCACTGACGGCCAGGCGCAGTCACGCTGGCAGGTCATCGAGGGCTCGGGAACCGGCGGCCTGGCCGGCCTGACCGGCAGCGGCGAGTCGGTCGCGACGGCAACCCCGCCGGGAACCTACACACTCGACTACACCCTTGGCTGATCATGCCGGTCTTGACCGCGCGGCCAACGTTTTCGGGGCCCTGGCGCTGGTAGTCGCCGACCAGGTCGCGGACGCGACAGCGGCTGCGGCCGGCCGCGCCGACTCGGCCCCGGCCGCGCTGGCGGCTCTCCTGCATTTCCTGGACCGCCCGAGCGTGGACCAGCTCCGGCAAGTGCTCGGGCTCACCTCGTCGGGCACCGTGCGCCTGCTGGACCGGCTCGCGCAGGCCGGCTACATCGAGCGTGCGGAAGGGGCTGACCGGCGCTCAACCGCGGTCGTCCTGACCGAAACGGGCCGGTCAGCAGCGGAGGAGGTCTGCCGCGCCCGTGCGGGCGTACTGGACCGTGCCACGGCCGTGCTCTCGCAGGCGGAACGCGCCCAGCTGGACGCGCTGATCGGCAAGATGCTCGTGGGCATGATGCGGCCGCCCGGCGCCGTCCGGTGGATCTGCCGGCTGTGCGACACCGGCATCTGCCGCGGCTCGCCGGCGGGCTGCCCGGTCGGCAACGCCGCCAGGGACCGGTACGCCGGGGCCAGGTAGCCGCGTTACCGTGCGAGCCGGGGCAGCAGGGCCGCCGCTGTCGTGACGCCGGTGACCGTCGCGGCACTGAGCTCGATCAGGCCCAGCCCCGGGGGTGAGCATAATTACGGCAGCGGGCGATCGGTCCGCACGGACTCCCGGTCCGCCTCCTCGGCGGCGAGGTCGTCGGCCACGATGTCGGTTCCGGCTGCGGAGGTGGCCGAGCCTGCGGCAGTCGCCGCCGCCTCCACGCCGCTCCCGGCGGTTTCCTCGTGCACGTACCGGCCGCCGCGGAAGGCGGACGCCGCGGCTGCGATCAGGAGCACGACGATGGCCGTGCTGAAGACGATGACCAGGCCGTGGTGGAACGGCTGCGAGATCAGCTGGGGGAAGAACGCCTTGCCGGTGAGCTTCGACACGTTGTGCGCCGGGAGACGGGCCAGGATCCCCGTTGGTGTCAGCAGCTGCTTGACCGGGTTGTAGCCGAGGAACGCGGCGAACAGGCTGCCGACCGGTGGCAGCGAGGCGATCTGATGCGCGATCCCGGCCGGGACGCCCTGTGCGGTCAGGCCGCTGGTCAGCGTCTTCGGCAGCGTGGCCGCGAGACCCGCGATCATGAGCGAGAAGAAGACGCCGATGGAGAGCACGAACCCGGAGTTCTGGAACGTGGCGAGCATCCCCGAGGCGGCACCACGCTGCTTGGCCGGGACGCTGTTCATGATCGCCGCTGCGTTCGGGGCGGAGAACAGGCCCATCCCGGCGCCGGCCAGGAAAATCAGCCCGGCGAATTCCGGGTAGCTGAAGTCGACCGGAATCAGCAGGAGGCCGGCGAAGGCGAGCGCCGACACGAGCAGGCCGCCGGAGGCGAAGGCGCGGGCGCCGTGCTTGTCCGACAGCCAGCCCGATACCGGTCCGGAGACGACGAAGCCAGCCGTCAGCGCCAGCAGGTAGATGCCCGACCACAGTGGCGTGTCCTTATAGGCATAGCCGTGGAGCGGCAGCCAGATGCCCTGCAGCCAGATGATCAGCATGAACTGCAGCCCGCCGCGGGCGATGGAGGCCAGCAGCGTCGCCATGGTCCCGGCCGCGAACGCCCTGATCCTCATCAGGTGCAGGTCGAACATCGGGGACTCGACCCTGGTCTCGATGATGCAGAACACGACAAGAAGCGCCGGACCGCCGATCAGCCCGGTCAGCACCAGCGGGCTGGTCCAGCCCATCGAGTGCCCGCCGTAGGGCTGGATCCCGTAGGTGATCCCGGTCAGCAGCAGGATGAGGCCGACCGCGAAAGTGATGTTGCCGAGCCAGTCGATCCTGGCGGGTGTCCTGAGGCCGACCTCCTTCAGGCTCAGGTACGACCAGATCGTCCCGCCGAGGCCGATCGGCACCGAGACGATGAACACGAGCCGCCAGTCAACCGCGGCGAGCAGGCCGCCCAGGATCAGGCCGATGAACTGACCGGAGATGCCGGCCACCTGATTGATGCCCATGGCCGTGCCGCGCTGGTCGGGCGGGAAGGCGTCGGTCAGGATGGCGGGGGAGTTGGCCATCAGCATCGAGCCGCCGATGGCCTGAATGACCCGAAAGCCGATGAGCCAGAGTGCGCCCTTGCCGCCGAGGAAGGGATCGAATGGCAGCGCCAGCGCGCCGAGGCCGAAGATCGCGAACCCTGCGTTGTACATCCTGACCCGGCCGTAGATGTCGCCGAGCCGGCCGAGCGTCACGACCAGGACGGCCGAGACGACCAGGTAGCCCATCAGCATCCAGAGCAGGTAGCTGATGTTGCTGGGCTGCAGCGGGTCAAGGTGGATGCCGCGGAAGATAGCGGGCAGCGCGATGATCACGATCGACGCGTTGACGGTCGCCGCGAGCATTCCGAGTGTGGTGTTGGACAACGCGACCCACTTGTACTTCCCGGCGCGCAGGCCCTGCCCGCCCCCGGACCTGGCCACGGTGGATTCACTCACCCCGTCGGCTCCCCGCTCGCGTACTTAATTGCTAGGACAAAACTAACAGGCGCTGCAGGCGTCGCCGGCTACGGCTCCGGTCGGTCACCGCGGGCCGCTGACGTGCGGAATCGCGGAATGGCCAGGGTATTACCGCGCCGAATGGCGGTAATTCACATCTGGCTGTACCTAAGCCGTTACAATCGGCCGGTGCTGAACTGGATCCGCTCACTGACATCATCCGCCGCGCGGAAAACTCTCAAGGGCGTCGACGTCTCGAGTTTCCAGGGTCCTCCTGCTGACTGGGCGAAGGCCGCGGGCAGCATCGTCTGGGCGGCCGTCAAGCTGACTGAGCTGGAGCCTGACGGGACGCGCTACGTGAACCCGGATGCGGCCGCTGACTGGGACTGGCTGAAGAAGAATAAGAAGGGCCGGATCGCCTACTTCTTCGGCCATCCTTCGGTCAGCGCGGCGGAGACCGTCAACTTTTTTCTGGCCGAGCTGAACAAGCTCGGTCTGCACGACACCGATGCGGTTGCGCTCGACCTTGAGGTCAGCGACGGCACGACGGCCGCGCACGTCGCGACGTGGAGTGCTGACGTGCAGTCCGAGCTGCACAGCAGGATCGGCCGCAAGCCGCTGGTGTACACGTTCATCGACTTCGCCGCGGCCGGGAACTGCGCTCATCTGGGCAGTTACCCGCTCTGGATCGCCGACCCGTCGCGGCCGGCCGGCGACCCCCAGGTACCGGCCCCGTGGAAGACCTGGGCCATCCATCAGTACGACATCACCGGTGAGATCGATCGTGATGTGGCGAACTATGCCAGTCAGAAGGCAATGTTCACCGCGCTCGGCAAGACGCCAGCGCCCGCCAAGCCCCCGCCGCCCCCGCCGCCGAAGGAGCCCAAGGTGATCAATGTCGGAGGAAATGTCTCGGCTGTCGCGTCCGCCCGCTGGCCGGACGGCGAGATGGTCGTCGCCGGGCTCGGCGCCGACGGGTACATTCAGTCGGCCAGGTGGGACAACAAGGCGTGGAGCGAATGGGGCAACATCAGCCCGACCAAGGCGAAGGGGACTCCGTCAGTGATCGCCTGGGTCGACGGCGCGGGCGTGCTCTTCTACATCGAGGAGTCCGGCAAAGTCGTCGAGCTCACGACAACCGACCGCGGCAGGACATGGGTCTGAGCTGGTTTCCGGCCCCCCGGGCGGGGGGGACCAGACGCGGCCGTGCCGAGCCTGCGGCCTGCTCGCCGCGCCGGCGGCGACCTGCGGCTGGAGTATCTTCTGAGTGTGACATACCGCCCGGCGCCCCGAGATCTTCGTGCCTCGGACTTCGACCGGGAACGCGTCATCAGCCTGCTCGGCGAGGCCGCGGCGGATGGCAGGCTGACTCCGGCTGAGCATTCCGAGCGCGTCGAGCGGGCGTGTGCTGCCCGCACTCTGGGCGATCTTGCCGTGCTGACAACCGACCTGGTCGGCCCCGGCGCGCAGCCCATCCGGCTGGACGGACGTCGTGCTGTCACCGGGGTGTTCGGACGGGACAGCAGGGACGGTCGCTGGGTCGTGCCGGACAGCCTGCCGGTCGTCGCAGTCTGCGGCGAGGTTGAGCTTGACCTGCGCGAGGCGCTGCTGCAGAGCGGCCGGATCATCATCTACGCAACGCTGATACTCGGAACCATTCACCTGATCGTGCCCGAGGGCGTGGCCGTCGAGATGAGCGGCACTGCTGTGCTCACCCGCAAGGTCACCCGGACCGTGCGCCAGCCATGGCCGCGGCTGCCCGCACCGGGACAGCCTGATCTCGCGCAGCCGGTCATCGAGCTGCGAACGGTCGGCTTCGGCGGCACCATCAGGGTGACCTCGCCCAAGCGGCCGCGCCGTCTCGGCGGCCTCCGCCGGGGCTAGCTCCGGGCATCCGCCACGGTCCGGATGCCCGGAAACCGCTGCCCGAACGATCAGCTTTTCCCGGCTCAGCCGTTGTACTGGCAGAACCGGCCAGGGAGGACTGAGGTGTCTGAGCAGCAGCGACGGGTCGTCGCGTGGGTCACGATCTCGATGGACGGCTACACCAGCGGGCCGGGAGGTCCCGCGCAGGACACCTGGCTGTATGAGCACGTCCAGCGGGCATCTTCGGCGGCGCACTTCGAAGGGATCTGGCGGGGCGCGTCGACGGTCGTGGTGGGCCGCACCAACTATGAGGGGTTCTACTCGGTCTGGCCGGCAATCACGGCTGACCCGGGCACCGATCCGCGTACCCACGACCTGGGCGTGTTCCTGAACACGGTGGAGAAGGTGGTGGTCTCCCGCACCCTTCAGGAGGCGGGATGGGAGAACTCGCGGGTTGCCCGCGATGTGGAGTCAGAGGTCAGGGCTTTGCGGGATGCCCCCGGCCGGGACATCCTCGTGATTAACAGCGCGAGCGTCATCCAGACGCTGCTGCGGGCCGGACTGATCGACGACCTGCGCTTCGCCGTGGTTCCTGTGCTCCTGGGTGGCGGCCTGCGCCTGTTCGCCGAGGGATTGCCGAGCTCGGCCTGGGGCCTGACCCAGGCCACCATCCTGGAAGACGGCGCGATCGGCCTTCATTACAGCCGGGCCTGACCGGTCCTCGCCCAGGGCCGGGTCCTGGCGATTGGTCATTGCCCAGCGGACGACGGTTTCGTGGTGAGCGGGCAGGCGCTCGTAGTCGCGGACGGTCCGGCGGCACTTAGTGAAAGTCCACCGAGCTGTAGGCGCTGAGCTTCCACAGCTGGTGCTCACTGTGGATGTTGCGTACGGTCCCGGACCTGGCTCGCATCACCAGTGAGTGAGTGCTAGCCCCGCCAGACCGGTAGCGGACGCCGGCCAGCAGTTCCCCGTCGGTGATTCCGGTGGCGGCGAAGAACGCGTCATCCGACGTCACCAGGTCGTCGGTGCTGAGGACCCGGCTCAGGTCGTGGCCGGCGTCGAGGGCCTTCGCTCGCTCCGCGTCGTCGCGGGGCGCGAGCTTGCCCAGGATCACGCCGCCCAGGCACTTGATCGCGCACGCGGCGATGATGCCCTCCGGGGTCCCGCCGATGCCGAGCAGCAGGTCGACACCGGTACCGTCGCGCGCCGCCATGATCGCCCCGGCCACGTCCCCATCGGTCAGCAGCTTGATCCTGGCGCCGGCCTGCCGCACCTCGCTGATCAGCTCGGCGTGCCGGGGGCGGTCAAGTATGACGACGGTGACGTCTGACGGCGAGCAGTTCTTGGCGCGGGCGACCGCAGCCACGTTGACGGCTGGCGGCGCATCGATGTCGACGGAGCCGGCCGCCTCGGGGCCTGTGACGAGCTTGGACATGTAATAGACAGCCGAGGGGTCGTACATCGCGCCGCGAGCGCTGACGGCGATCACCGAGATCGCGTTGGGCATGCCGTTCGCGCACAGCCGGGTGCCGTCGATCGGATCGACGGCCACGTCGCACTTCGGCCCGCTCCCGTCACCGACCTGCTCGCCGTTGTAGAGCATCGGGGCCTGGTCCTTCTCGCCCTCGCCGATGACCACGACGCCGTTCATGGAGACGGTGTTGATGAGCTGCCGCATGGCATTCACGGCGGCGCCGTCCGCACTGTTCTTATCGCCCCGGCCGACCCAGCGCGCCGAGGCCATCGCCCCGGCCTCGGTGACCCTCGCCAGCTCCAGAGCCAGGTTCCGGTCCGGGGCATGCCGGCCAGGCTCGGGCGTTGCTGCTCCGGGATCCGCCGCCGGGTCGACCGCGGGGTCGGCGATGCCGGGGGCGCCGGCCACGCCGCCGAAGGCTGGGTCGCTGCCTGTGCTGGCCGGCACGCCGGGCGTCGCTGCTGCCTGATCCTCGCTCATTGCCAAGCACCTTCCTGTCAGCGGCCCGTGATGGAATCCTATGTAGAAGGCCGGGCAGTCGGCCTGCCCGCCCTGGACCGGGCCGGGACCAGAACGCCGGAGCACATGACTTCTACTGATCACGTACCTCACCTCAGCCGGGCAGCCGAGCGCGGCTCCTCAACCCGCGCCGTGCTGCTGGCAGCAGCCCGCGAGGTCTTCATGCTGGAGGGATACGCGCAGGCGGGCGTCACCGACATCGTCGCGCTCGCGGGCGCGAGTGTCGGCAGCCTGTACCACCACTTCTCGGGCAAGGCTGACCTGTACCTCGCGCTGTTCGAGGAACTGCACAACGAGCATGACGTCCGCACCCGCAGGGCCGTGCGGGAGTGCCGTGACCAGGGCGTCACCGATCCGATGCGGCTGCTGCTGGCGGGCGCCCGCGGCTACCTGGACGTCTGCATTGAGCAGCGCGATCTCGTCGGCATGTTCGCCCGCGGCGACGGGCCGCCCGGCTTCGAGGTCATGTGGCGCCAGCGGCTGTCGGACTGGGTCCATCGCAATACCGAGTTCTTCGCGCGCAGCGGTGAGCCTCTGGACGAGGCCGCCGCGATCGTGATGACCGGCGCGATGATGCTCGCGGTCGCCGAGGTCTCGCTTGCGCCTGACGCCGTCAGGGCGCGTCAGCTGGCGGACGGCGTGCTGGAGGTCCTGTCGAGGCTCCGCGCCCGGCCCGCGCCGCAGGCCTAGCTGAGCTGACCGGCCGCGTCAGAAGGGTGCACCGGGCTCGCGCCCGGCATCCTCTCGCCTGGCCAGCGCGGTGGCGAGCCGCGCGCGGGCGCCCTCCAGCCAGTCCTCGCAGATAGCGGCCAGCTGCTCGCCCCGCTCCCACAGCTGCAGTGACTCCTCCAGCGTGAGCCCGCCCGCTTCCAGCCGCTTCACCAGCTCTATCAGCTCGTCGCGGGCCTGCTCGTACGGGGGGCGGGACCCATCCTGAGATCCGGCCGGCGGCTCGGCGCCGGCGTCGTCCTTGCTGCGTGCTGCCACCCTGGCAAGCCTAGTGGGCCGTAACGCGGTGAGACCCGGTGGCGATGAAGTGGCGAGCACATAAAGGGCCGAAGGGGCACGATGAACAGTCATGATCATCCTGGTGTGCGGCGCTCGTGTGCTGTATCAGTGCCCGGATCGTGCGCCACCAGGCCGGCGGCGCGGCACCGCCGCCGTCAGCGGGCCTGGCTCGCCGCGGCTGCGAGTTCCGGGGCAGCGGGTCATCCGAGAGCCCGGTGCCGGGCGCAGCGCACCAGGCCGGCGTACCTGGCCGAACTCGGCAGCTGCTGGTACCGCAGGTTCCCGTGGTCGCCTGTCAGCTGGCGGATGGACGGCCCGCACAGCTGACGGTCGCTCTACTGATCCGGCCTGCGGCCTGCCGTCACCGGCAGCTGATCGGCGGCGAACCTCACGGTCAGCAGCTCGCCCTCGCTGACCTGCGCTGCCGAGAGGACCACGCTGGCATCGGCCTGCTGCACGATCGCGTAGCCACGCCGCAGCGTTCCGGCCGGCGACAGCGCGATCAGCCGCGCTGTGATGTGGGCCAGGTCATCGGCAGCCCGGCTGAGCCCGCCGGAGATCGCCAGCCGGGCACGATCGGACAGGCCCAGGACCTGCTCGTGCTGGCGGTCGATCTCGCGCGTCGGGCTGGCCAGTGCAGGGCGGGATGTGACCGCGCTCAGCCACGAGGTCTCCCGGTCCAGCCGGCCCGCAACCGACCGGCGCGCCCTGGACCGGAGCTGGCCGATCAGGTCAAGCTGCTCGGCGACATCCGGCACGGCCCGCCGCGCCGCATCCGTCGGAGTGGACGCCCGTACGTCGGCGACCAGGTCGAGCAGCGGCACATCCTGCTCATGCCCGATTGCGCTGATGACCGGCGTGACGCAGCCCGCGACGGCACGAATCAGATCCTCATCGGAGAACGGCAGCAGGTCCTCTACCGACCCTCCGCCGCGGGCGACGATGATCACATCCACCGCGGGATCGGCGTCGAGCCGCTGGAGTGCCAGCACGATCTCCTCGCTGGCATGCGGGCCCTGCACGGCGACCTGCTCAACCCGGAATCGCACGGCTGGCCACCGGCGCGCGGCGTTGCGCAGGACGTCCCGTTCGGCTGCCGAGTCACGGCCGCAGATCAGGCCGACGGTTCCCGGCAGGAACGGCAGGCGCCGCTTGCGCTCGGCCGCGAACAGGCCCTCGGCGGCGAGGGTCGTCCTGAGACGCTCGAGCCGGGCGAGCAGATCGCCAATGCCGACTGCCTTGATCTGCGTTGCGGTCAGGGCGAACGATCCCTTGGCCGAGTTGAACTCCGGCCTGGCCCAGACAACGACCCTGGCGCCGACGCCCGGCGGCGGGCTTGTCGCGTCCAGCACCGCGGCCGTGCAGATGACTCGCGCGGATACGGCCGCGACGGGATCCCGCAGGGTGAGGAACACCGTGCCGCCGCGCCGGTTCAGCTCGGCAATCTGGCCCTCGATCCAGACCTTGCCAAGGCGGCTGATCCACTCGCCGACGAGCCGCAGGACCGTCCGGACCGGAACGGGCGACTGCTCGGATGTCTCTAGCGGCACTGCGCATCAGGCGGAGGGCGCAGGCCTTCACCAGCAGACGGGGCGGTCACGACTGCGCTTCGAGCTTCTCGATGCGGCGCTCGAACATGCCGAGTACCTCCGGCCGCTCGGCGTTGCGGGCCTCGTACTCCGCGAGGATGCGCAGCTGACTGACCGACAGGCCGCGCAGGCGAGCGCGGATCGAGGCAAGCGGCAGGTCGTCATAGCGAGGCAGCGGAAGCGCCGCCTCCGGGGCCAGCGGCTTGGCTGCCGCTGGCGGCGGGGGCTGGCTCGACTCGGCCGCCGCGGTCAGGGACTGTCCGGCTGCGGTGCCTCGGGCGTCGTCCTCGTCGCCGAGATCCTCCGCGGACAGCAGCCGGACGTTCCCGGTCTGGTCAAGGGAGCGCCACCGGGACGCCGCCGGGGGCGGAGCGGACCGCTGCTCCCGCCTGGCTGCGGGTCGCTGCCGTTCCGCGGAAGCCCGGCCGTCTGGCTGGCTGGAGCTGGCCTGCGGCCGGTCCGCTGCCATCACTATCTTCCCGATCCCTGCGAATACGGCCCGGAGTGCCAGCGTCGGTCCTCGTCTCACCTGATCAGGGACCTGCGGGATACCCATGTGACGATCGTTCTCCCTCGACTGACCGCAGCCCGGCTGTCGTCGGCTCGAACGCCGGGGGAAGGCCGCTGGGCTGGGCGAAGCGCCGTTCTCAGGTTATTGTCGCTGGCCCGGCGGCAGTCGGAGGCCAGGAGCCGGCAATTCGCTCGGATCACGGCCGGAGCGCCGCAGACCTGGCCCTGCCTCCGTCAGGACCGGCGTCTGGATGCACGCCAGGGGCGATCACCTAAACTGGCCCTATGTCTGCCCAGATGCGCCGAGTGCTGCTCGCCAGGCCCCGTGGCTACTGCGCCGGCGTTGACCGGGCCGTGCAGACCGTCGAGGTGGCGCTGGAGCGCTACGGCGCGCCGGTCTACGTCCGTAAGCAAATCGTGCATAACACCCATGTGGTGAAGACGCTTGAGGAGCGCGGCGCGATCTTCGTCGAGGAGACTGAGTCCGTGCCCGAGGGCTCCGTCGTGGTGTTCTCCGCGCACGGCGTGTCTCCGGAAGTGCGCGAGGAAGCCAGGGAACGAGGCCTGCGGACCATCGACGCGACCTGCCCGCTCGTCACCAAGGTCCATAACGAGGCCCGCCGGTTCGCGGCCCAGGACTACGACATCCTGCTGATCGGCCACGAGGGCCATGAAGAGGTTGTCGGCACGACCGGCGAGGCACCGGCGAACATCCACCTGGTCGACGGGCCCGCGGGCAGCGACTCGGTTCAGGTGCGGGACCCGGCGAAGGTCGCGTGGCTGTCGCAGACCACGCTCTCGGTTGACGAGACCACCGAGACCGTGGCGGCGCTGCGGACACGGTTCCCGCAGCTGCTCGACCCGCCGAGCGACGACATCTGCTACGCCACCCAGAACCGGCAGGTCGCCGTGAAGCAGATCGCGGGCGAGTCAGACCTGGTCATCGTCGTCGGCTCGGTGAACTCCTCGAATTCCGTCCGCCTGGTCGAGGTCGCCAGGGACGCCGGCGCTCGCGCCGCCTACCTGGTCGATGACGCCTCGGGCTTTGACGTGGGCTGGCTGGACGGAGTCACCACCGTCGGCGTCACGAGCGGCGCCTCGGTCCCGGAGGACCTGGTCGACGGAGTTCTGGCGCTGCTCGCTGCGAACGGCTTCGGTGACGTCGAGGAAGTCGAGGCCGTGCATGAGCGCATGGTGTTCGGCCTGCCGCGGGAGCTGCGCAAGCCGGCCGGCGGCACGTCCTGATCCCGTAGTTCAGCCCTGGTCCCGCGGTACCGCCGGATGACCTAGGGGCGCAGCGTGTGATGCCCGCGCAGGCCGGACTCGCCGCGCCGTCCCCGATCCGCGGTGCCGCCTGGCTCCGGCCGCGCGCCGGCTCCGGCGCGCAGGCGAGCTGCGCCCGCCGGCCCGGCGCGCAGGTCGCGAACGCACTGCGGCAGGCCGCGGGTAATAGCCACGGCAACACAGGCGGCCGTGCCCGCGAACAGCCATGGCGCCGCGTCAGCGAGGGTCAGGCCTGTGCCCTCCAGCACTGACAGGACCGAACCGTGACTGGTATTGCCCTGCGCAGTGAGCGCCTGCGTGATGACATCAGCGAGCAGAAATACCGCCGGGGCGGACAGCACGATCCTGAGCTGAGCCTCGCGGCGCGCATAGACCGGTGTCAGCACGCACCCCGCGCAGTAGCCGAGACCGGCCAGCACGTCGACCTCACGCCAGGCCGCGAGCAGGCAGGCGACCAGTACCAGCACGAACATGCCGAGCAGCGCGCCGCGCGCCGTGAGGTGGGAGCGAAAGCTGGCGCGCGCTGGCTCCGGCGCGGTCCGCGCCCGAGCAGTCCGCGGCCGCCAGGCGGCCGCAGGCTGCCAGACCATATCCGGCTCCCGCTCCGGGTCTGCCTGCCAGCCGGCACCGGGATCCGGGGTCGTGCCCGGCTGCCAGTCGCCACCCGGCTGCCAGTCAGTGTCCGGCTGCCAGTCAGTGCCCGGCTGCCGGGGGTTCGCATTACCGCGCGCGCTCACAGCCGGATACCCGGCGCTCAGGCGGATGAGTCGGGTGATCCTCCCGGTGATCCGGTCCTGCATCACTGCTCCCCGTACGTCGCGCCGAGGGCCGGGTTCGCGTTGCCGCCCATCGGTCAGCCTGCGGCGCTGATGGGGCGTCCGGTCCCGAAGAGCTGCTGCTGACTCACCGCGTCCCTGGCCTTCACCGGCCCGGACACGAGCTCCGGTCCTGCCTCGACGATGAGCTCGGGCGCGGACAGCGACCGGACCGTCTCGTCGACGGGCCGCAGCTGCTCGAGCTCGCCCTCGACGACGCCGAGCTCGTTCAGCTTGCGCGCGCTCACGAGCACGCGGCTCTCCAGCGAGCCGACCGTCCTGTTGTAGGTCGACACTGCGTTCGTCAGGGCCTTCCCGAGGCCGTCGACATGCTTGCCCAGGCTGGCGATCCGGTCGTAGAGCTCGCGCCCGAGATCGAAGACGGCCCGCGCGTTGTCCGAGAGCGCCGCCTGCTGCCAGGCGTACTGCGCGGTCCGCAGCATCGTCACGAGCGTCGTCGGCGTCGCGATGTGGACTTTGCTGGCCATGGCGTGCTCGAGCAGGGCCGGGTCATGCTCCAGCGCGGGAGCCAGGAACGCCTCGCCGGGAATAAAGAGCACGACGAACTCGGGGGACGGGCTCAGCGCCGTCCAGTACGCCTTGGCGGCCAGCCGGTCGACGTGCTCGCGGAGGTGCCGGGCGTGCGCCCGCAGCCGGGCCTCGCGGACATCCTCGTCCGAGGTCTCGGCCGCTTCCAGGTACGCGGCCAGTGACACCTTCGAGTCGACCACGATGTTCTTGCCGCCCGCCAGCCTGATCACCATGTCGGGCCGGAGCGCGCCGTCGGACGTCGAGACGCCGACCTGCTCCTCGAAGTCGCATCTGCTGGCCATCCCGGCAAGCTCGACCACGCGGCGCAGCTGCATCTCGCCCCAGCGCCCGCGCGCTTCCGGCCGCCGCAGGGCTGTCACCAGCGACTGGGTCTGGATGCGCAGCTGATCCGAGCTCTGCCGGGCGATCGACACCTGCTCGGCGAGCGCTGCATGCGAGGACCGGCGGGCCGACTCACTCTCGCGCAGCTGGCTCTCCACCCGGGCCAGGGTGTCGCGCAGCGGCTGGACCAGCTGCTCGACCGCTACTTTCCGGGTGTCAAGGTCGCCCGCCGCCTTGACGTTGGCGGCGCTGAGCCTGCCCTCGGCCATGGTCAGGAAGGTCTGGGCGCTGCGATCGAGGGCCTGCGCGGACAGTTCCTGGAACCGGTCCGCGAGCTGGCCGTCGATCAGGGCCTCCCGCTTCTCGGCGGCAGCTTCCATCAGGGCAGCTCGCTGGTCCGCGGCCCGCGCCCTCTCCTCGGCGGCCCTGGCCTGACCGGTCAGGTCGGCGGCGAGCCCTGCCAGCCGCCCGCGTGACAGCAGGTAGCCGATGACGGCACCGAGAGCGGCACCCAGCAGGAGGCCGATGAGCAGCGAAATCGCGTTCATATCTTGCATGCTTGCAGCCGCTGGCGACAGTTCCAGGGTCCGACACGCCCGGCCGGGATCGGCAGTTTCGTCCGGCGGGGCCCTGACCAGCCTCGTTCTGCCGCCGCTGGCGCGCGGCCGGGCGGACGGCTCGGCGCGTTCCCGCTGGCACTTAGAATTTGCAGGTGAGCCTGTCCATTGGCATCGTCGGCCTGCCCAACGTCGGTAAGTCCACCCTGTTCAACGCGCTGACCCGGGCGAATGCGCTGGCGTCCAACTACCCGTTCGCCACCATCGAGCCTAACGTCGGGATTGTTGGCATTCCTGACGCCCGGCTGGACGCGCTCGCCGGGCTGTACGACTCGGCGAAGATCGTCCCGGCCACTGTCCGGTTCGTGGACATCGCCGGGCTGGTTCGCGGCGCGTCGGCCGGTCAGGGGCTCGGGAACCAGTTCCTGTCGCACATCCGCGAGACCGACGCGATCTGTCAGGTTGTCCGCGTTTTCACCGATCCGGACGTCAGCCACGTGGACGGCGACGTGTCGCCCGAGCGCGACATCGAGACAATCGCGACCGAGCTGATGCTGGCTGACCTGCAGACGCTGGAGAAGGCGGCGCCGCGGCTGGCCAAGGAGGCCAAGTTCGCCAGGGACCCGGATCGCGTCAGGGTCGCGGACGCGGCCGCGAAGGCGCAGCAGTTGCTCGACGGAGGGACGACGCTGTTCGCCGGCGCCGCGGCCGCCGGGATCGACCTCGCCGACCTGCGCGAACTGCAGCTGCTGACTGCCAAGCCGTTCCTGTACGTGTTCAACGAGGACGACGCGGAGCTCGCCGACGATGGGCTGCGGAAGAAGCTCGCCGAGCTGATCGCCCCGGCCGAGTCGATCTTCCTCGACGCCAAGACCGAGGCGGAGCTGGCGGAGCTCGAGCCCGACGAGGCCGCCGAGATGCTCACCGAGCTCGGTCTCGGCGAGCCCGGCCTGGCCCAGCTGGCGCGGGCCGGATTCGCCGCGCTGAAGCTGTCCACTTTCCTCACCGCGGGGCCGAAGGAATCACGGGCCTGGACGATCCCGGTCGGCGCCACCGCGCCCGAGGCCGCAGGCGTGATTCACAGCGACTTCCAGCGAGGGTTCATCAAGGCCGAGATCGTGTCGTTCGACGACCTGATGGCGGCCGGCTCGATTGCCGCCGCCCGCGCCGCCGGCAAGGCGCGCATCGAGGGCAAGGACTACGTCATGCGCGATGGTGACGTGGTGGAGTTCCGCTTCAACGTCTGAATCCACATCAGGCCCCGCAGTATTGCGGACGCCGATTGTCCGGAATCAGATCTACCGTGGCCCTCATGACAAACAACGCCAACCTCAGCGCAGCCATCCAGGAGCCGTCGATGACTGCCCCGACGACCGTGACCGACTGGCTGCTCGACTCTGACCCGGCTATCCGCTGGCAGGTGCTGCGCGATCTCACCGGCGCCTCGCCCGATGAGGTCGCCGCCGAGCGAGCTCGCGTCGAGCACGACGGCTGGGGCGCCAGGCTGCTGGCGCTAGAGGGCGCCGACGGGCTGTGGGACGGCGGCGCCTGCTTCCCGGCGTCCTACCGGGGCGACGAACCCGGCCAGCCCTGGACGGCGACGATGCACACCCTGCAGACCCTGCAGATCCTCGGACTCGATCCGGCGTCGGAGTCGGCTCGCCGGGCGATCGCGCTCATCGCCGAGCACGGGCGCTGGGAGCATGCCCGCCAGCGTTACTTCGATGGCGAGGTCGAGCCGTGCATCAACGGCAGGACGATCGAGGCGGGCGCCTACTTCGGGGTGGATGTCTCGCCGCTCGTCGACCGGATCCTCGGCGAGCGCCTGCCTGATGGCGGCTGGAACTGCGAGGCGGAGAACGGCTCGGTGCGATCCTCGTTCGACACGACGCTCACGGTGCTCGACGGGCTGCTGGAGTTCGAGCGCGCGACCGGCGGGTCCGCCGCCGTGCGTGAGGCACGCCGCGGCGGGGAAGAGTACCTGCTCGAGCGCGGCCTGTTCCGGCGCAAGAGCACGGGTGAGGTCGTCAGCCAGGAGTATCTCGACTTCGCCTTTCCTTATTACTGGCATTACGACGTGCTGCGCGCGCTCGACTACTTCCGGTCTTCGGGAGCCGGGCCCGACTCGCGGCTGGCCGGTGCCGTGGATGTCGTTCGGTCGAAGCGGCAGCCGGACGGCCGCTGGCTGCTCGACGCCGTGCATCCAGGTCGCGTTTACTTCCCGCTTGAGGGTGGCGTCGGCGAGCCGAGCCGCTGGAACACCCTCCGCGCGCTCCGGGTGCTCGACTGGTGGAACGGCTAACGGGCTCCGTACCCGGCTGGCCGCCGGCGGCCGCAGACCCTAGGCTGACCATCAGCTTTCAGCCGCATTTTAACATCACCGTGGATCTGCGGGCTCACCGGACGGGGCCAGGATGAAGGAACTCGAATCGCTCGACGCTGCCTTCGTCATCGACACGTTCCTGCTGCTCCTGATCGGCATCGGACCCAAGATCGCGCTCGTGCCGTTCCTTGATGTGACCGCGGATATGGCCGAAGACACCAAGCGGCGGGTCCTGCGCAAAATGCTGACCACTGCCGCCGTGGTCGCCGCGCTGCTCCTGGTTCTCGGCGGTCTGCTCACCAGGCTGCTGCACTTCTCGCCGGGCGCCCTGGGCATCGCTAGCGGCATCATCCTGCTGATCATCGCGGTCACTATGGTGCTCGGCCAGAACGGGAATGACGGCGGTCACCAAGTCAAGGACCGGGACCCCATGCAGGTCGCCGTCTTCCCGCTGGCCGTGCCGTACCTGCTCAACCCGGCCGGAATCGTGGTGCTGGTCACCCTGTCGGCGGAGGCTCGCTCGATCGCAGTGCTCGCAGTGGCGGTTGGCGTGCTCGTAGTGGTACTTGCGATCGACGTCGCAGTGTTCCGCTGGGCTGTCCAGGTCGGCAGCAAGCTGGACGCGAGCCGGATGCTCGTGACCGAGAAGGTGTTCGGATTCCTGCTCGCGGCGCTTGCGGTGCAGCTAGCACTCGACGGACTGGCCGACCTCGGCGTCATCCACCTGACGATCGGCCACTAGGCGCAGGATCCGGCGCACGCCCAGCGGCCAGCCTGCCGGTCAGGACAGCTGCTGTGACTTGCCTGCCTTCACCTTGGCGACCGACAGTCAGAGGGGCTGCCGGGACTGCTCGTGCCGTCGCCGTTCGCTCCGATATCGGTCGCGGGCGTCTTAACCCGGCCCTTGGCCGCGGCACCGGGCGCTGTCCTGCCGGTCGCCAGCCACAGTCCGGGAGCGAGCCCGGTGGTGTCGCCGACGGTCAGCAGGTCGGGCACGCCGTCGCCGGTCAGGTCCTTGTCCGCGGCCGCCGGGCTCAGCGTTGCGAGAAAATTGTCGAGCGTGCCGCCGCTCACCGTGCCGTCAGCCGCGACCGCGTACGCCGTCAGGCTCTGCGTCTGCCGTTCCGGGACGACGATCTGCACGCTGGCGGTGCCGGACGGCGCGGCGACCTTGACCAGCTTGCCGCCGTTGAGCGAGTACTTGTACGCGACCGGGGTGCCCACGCCGGTCTCGGTGAAGGTAAAGGTGACCGAGGAGCCCACGGCGTAGGGGCCAAGACCGCCAAGCGGCGCGGTAATCGTCGGCGGCGAGATCGCCGTGGCCGCCGAGGCCGCCGAGGCCGCCGACGTAGTCGCTGTGGCGGCGAAGGCTGCCGCCAGAACCGTCATCGTCGTCAGGGCGCGGGCTGCTCGACCCATGGGCCTTCTCCTTTAAAGGCAGCGCACCCGGGCACCACTCACGGACCGGCCGCCGCACCGTTGCAGCGCGACTCAGATCAGGCGAATAGCTGATTTCCCCGGATACGCAGCAATAGCGAACCGGGCCGGGACGCTCCGGTCAAGGTCTAGCTCAAGGTCACGGCGCGCGGTAAAGCTCGGCTACCCGCTTGAACTGCCCGACCGAGCGATTGACCGGCACATCGTGCTTCTCCATCTCCCGGATGATGTCGTCGCTGACGGTGGACAGGAAGCCGATCCCGTCAGCGCTGCCGCGCAGCCGGAACCAGACCGCGGTCCGGCTGAACGTGGTGGCGACCAGCTCCGCTATCGCCAGCTCGTCGTAACGGGCCTCCCAGGTCGGCACGATCCAGCGACTCCAGATGGTGCCCTGAAGGCGGACGCCCCAGTCCATGAGCTCGAGCCGGACCAGCGGACCGCCGGTAGTGATCGCCCGGCACAGCACGCCGCCGTAGAAGATGCGCTGCCGGTCACCGGCCGGGACCTCGATCCGCCGGCCGCAGGCAGAGGCCCGCATCTTCCAGGTCACCAGGGCCGTGACGGTGAGGATGACGAGCACCCCGACCAGGATGCCAACCAGCATCAGCTTCTCCCTCTGCCAGCCAGCTCAGGACCAGAAGTTGGGCTGGAGCATGAACTCGGCGCATTCGGTGCCCCGGGCCGCTCTCCGCTGGGCGAACCGGGGGGTTCAGACCCTCGAAGTATGCCTTCCGCGGCCAGCGGACGCGACGAGGAGCAGCACCGGGCCCCGCCCGGCGCCCGGTGCCTGCCGTCCGAAGTAAGCTCGACGGTCATGAGCGACAAGCCGGGTAGTACCACGACAGCGCCGTCAGGCACCCCGCAGTCAGCCAGTCCCGAGCCGCCGGCCGCCAGGCGCGTGCCCTCGGAGCGGACCCACCACGGCGACACCTTTGTTGACGACTTTGCCTGGCTGACGGCGAAGGACGACTCCGAGACGATTGCCTTCCTGGAGGCTGAGAACGCCTACACCGAGGCCCTGACCGCCGGTCAGGCGCCTCTGCGCGAGGCGATCTTCGCCGAGATCAGGGCCCGGACCAAGGAGACCGACCTGTCGGTCCCCGTCCGCGACGGCGGCTGGTGGTATTACTCGCGGACCATCGAGGGCCAGCAGTACGGCATCAGGTGCCGCCGGGCCGTCCGGCCCGACGACGCTGGCCCGCCCATGACTGAGGACGGCGGGCCGCTCGACGGCGAGCAGATCCTCATCGACGGGAACGCGCTGGCAGGCGACAACCCGTTCTTCTCGATGGGCGCCTTCGACGTGAGCCCGGACGGGAACCGCCTGGCGTACTCAGTCGACCTGGCCGGCGACGAGCGCTACACGATGCGGTTCAAGGACCTGGGGACCGGCGAGCTCTCGGCCGAGGAGATCCCGGACACCTACTACGGCACGGCCTGGTCTGCCGACGGCTCCGCGCTCTTCTACATCACCGTGAACGATGCCTGGCGGCCCTACCGGGTCTGGCGGCACATGGTCGGCACTCCGGCCACCGAGGACGTTCTCGTCTACCAGGAGGACGACGAGAAGTTCAACGTCGGCGTCGGCCTGTCCCGGAGCAAGCGCTATCTGTGGATCGGCTCAGCCAGCTCGCTGACCAGCGAGTTCCGGGTGCTGGACGCCGCCACTGCGACGGGGGAGTTCACCGTCGTCGCGCCGCGGCGGCAGGGCGTCGAGTACGACGTCGAGCATCAGGTACTGCCGGACGGTTCTGAGCGGTTCCTGATCCTGCATAACGACGGCGCGCTGAACTTCGAGCTGGCGCAGGCCCCGGTCACCAGCCCGACCGAGTGGACTCCCCTCATCCCGCACTCCGACGACACCAGGCTGCTGTCCGTCGACGCGTTCGCGGGCCACCTCGTGGTGTACCTGCGCCGCGCCGGGCTGACCGGCCTGCGCGTGCTCCCGGCCAGCGGTGCCACCTACGAGATCGACTTCCCCGAGCCGATCTACCAGGTCGGACCCGGCGCGAACCCGGAGTACGACACTGACACCTACCGGCTCGGCTACGTCTCCATGGTCACGCCTAACTCTGTCTACGACTGCGACGTCACCACCGGCGAGCTGGCCCTGCTGAAGCAGAGCGAGGTCCTGCCCGGCCCGGACGGAGTCCCCTACGATCCGGCCAGCTACGAGCAGAGCCGCCTGTGGGCGACGGCCGAGGATGGCACGCAGGTTCCGATCTCGCTGGTCCGCCGGAAGGGCACGCCGCGTGATGGGACGGCCCCGTTCCTGCTCTACGGGTATGGCAGTTACGAGATCTCGATCGACCCGAGCTTCTCGATCTCGCGGATCTCACTGCTCGACCGCGGCTTCGTGTTCGCGATCGCGCACATCCGCGGCGGCGGCGAGATGGGCCGGAGCTGGTACGACAACGGCAAGATGCTCAGGAAGATCAACACGTTCACCGACTTCATCGCCGCCGCGCGGCACGTCGTCGCTGACGGCTGGACGGCGCCGGAGCGGCTGGTCGCGCGCGGCGGCTCGGCCGGCGGCCTGCTCATGGGCGCCGTCGTGAACATGGCACCGGACGCGTTCGGCGCCATCGTCGCGCAGGTGCCGTTCGTCGACGCGCTGACCTCGATCCTCGATCCGACGCTGCCGCTGACCGTGCCCGAGTGGGAGGAGTGGGGCGACCCGCTGCATGACCCCGAGGTCTACCGGTACATGAAGTCGTACACGCCGTACGAGAACGTGGCCGCCGGCGCGGTCTACCCGCCGATCCTGGCCATCACCAGCCTCAACGACACGCGCGTGCTCTACCACGAGCCGGCCAAGTGGATCGCGCGGCTGCAGGCCGAGGCGAACGGCGGCCCGTTCCTGCTGAAGACCGAGATGACGGCGGGGCACGGCGGTCGCAGCGGCCGGTACGACGCCTGGCACGAGGAGGCCCTCGTGCTCGCCTGGATTATCACCGCGGCGGGCGCCCTGGGGTGACCGGGCATGATCGTGGTGACTTCGCGTGCGCATTAGGACGCTAGGTCACCACGATCAGCCCCGGCGCCGGTATCAGGGGCCGGGGACCTGATCCCAGCGCCGGTAGCCGGTCAGCCGGGCCCAGGCGGTCCACGCGAGCAGGCCGGCCATGCTCGCCATCGCGGCGCCGGTGCGCACCACGCCGGTCTCCGCGTCCCAGGACTCGCAGGCCAGCCCCTGATCCATCGGCGTCGTGGCGAGCGCCGCCAGCGGATTGCCGAGCGAGTCATCGCCGTCCAGCAGCCGGGCTGCCAGGTCGAAGCCGGACGGGAACGGGAAATGCGGCGCTCCCGCTCCGGGGAAAACGCCAGGGTAGTGGTGCTTGTACCCGCTGACCAGCCAGGCCGTCGTGGCTTCCTGAACTGCCGGGTCCTCCGCCTGCAGACCCCAGAACGGCAGCCCGCGCAGGCCGAGCGGCGGCTCGTCGCGGATCTCTGGCTTGCCAAGGGCATCGCAGGCCCAGGCCCAGATCGGTCCGCCCGGGCCGTCGGCAATCAGCCCGGAGCGCAGCTCAGCGCGGATCTCGCTGGCCCGTTCGCGGAGCTCGCCGGAGCGCAGGTCCAGGTCGGCCGGGCTGACCTCGACCAGGTCCGCTGCCGCATCGAGCGCGGCGGCCAGCAGCGCATTGCAGGTCGTGACGTACGGGAAGTCAGTGGGGTCGTCGGTCGGAAGCAGGAACGTTCCGTACAGTTCCCTGGACGGATGCCGCCACGGTGCGACGAGCGCCGGGAGCTGGCGGATCGCCTGAGCCACCGGCGGCTCGGACAGCACGCCCCGGTCGCCCGTCGCCCGCACGTACCGCCAGATCGCGAGGACTGGCGCCGCAGCCTGATCGAGCTCGAAGCCCGGGTACAGCGGCGTTCCGTTCAGGTACAGCGCATGCTCGGCGACGCGCGGACCGGCTGCCGCCAGCGACGCGACCAGGACCTCCCTGGCCCGCGCGACATCCGCGAGCAGCAGCGCCGGGAATGTCCAGCAGTACGCGTCCCGGCTCCAGAACGCGCCGCACACGTAATAGTGCGGGCTGCGCGAGGTGACAATGACCGGCTTCCCGGTGTCGAGGCAGTCGCCCTGCGCGAAGAAGTAGTTGAAGAACAGGTTCGCGTTGATGCGCTCGCGCAGCCCGGACGGCGCGTCGTCGGGAACCGGCAGCTCGCGCTCCGCGAGCCAGCTGAGAGTCGAGTCGAGCAGCGCATCGAAGCCGCGCCGCCGCAGGTGCAGGGCCGTCACGGCGGCTCCATCCGGCTCCGGTGCGACCGCCAGGTAGACATCGGCGGTCAGCTCCGCGCCAGGCGGCACGTCGGCTGTGCGCCGCGCACGCCAGCCCGGCTCGGAGTCATCAGCGGGTCCGGGCGGCGGTGACGTGCCGGCCGCCAGCGGTCCCGGTTTCCCGTTGTCGGCCGCGGCCGGACTGGATGAACTGCCGATGTCTAGCCCGTTCCCGCCCTGGATCGCGATCGCCAGCACCGGCAGGCCCGCAGTGAGCGCAGCCACCCGGCTGCCGGTCCACGGGTCGTCGCGGACGGTGAGCTCGCCGGCCAGCGGCTTCGGCCGCAGGTGCGCGACGCTGCTCGCCGCCCATGACCCCGACCAGCCGAGCTCCACCCTGGCCGTGGCCGGGCCAAGGTTCCGGTAGTGCAGGCGGAACGCCGCGCCCCGCTCGCCGACCGGCACGCAGTACCACGCGGTCGCGCTGCCGCCGGCCCACTCAGTCCGCAGCTGCGGTATCCAGTTGGCAGCGCGCTGCCAGGACGGATTCATGGCGATGGCGCGGCCGTCCACGGTGAGCTGCGGGCGGAGGAGGCCGCCGGCGCCGCCATGCGCCTGGACCAGGCCGCTGACGCGCTCGAGCAGCACGCCGAGCGAGCGAACCGAGCCGTCGTCCAGGCTGATCTCCGGCAGCGATAGCCAGAGATTGCCGGCTGGCCAGAACCGCGGCGGGTCACTGATCTGCGGCGCGCTCGTCACCAGGTGCGCGGCACTGTGCGGACGCGATGACATCAGCCGGCCGCCTGCAGGCCGAGCAGCCGGGCCGCGTTCCCGGCGAAGATCAGGTGCCGGTCGGCGGCGGACAGTCCCAGCTGGCCGGCGATCCTGGTCTGCTCGTCGTAGTAGGCCCGGACCAGGCCGCGCGGGAAATGGGCCGAGTCGGAGCCGAACAGGATGCGCTCAGCGCCGATCGTCTCGGTGAACTTGCGGAACAGGTCCGCCAGCGTCAGCGGGTAGGGCATCCAGCGGATCCACTCGTTGTTCCCTGACGTGTCGACGCAGACGTTGCGGCAGGCCCAGGCCAGCTGCAGCAGCTCGCCGGGGTACCCGCAGCCGAAATGCGGGACGACGAAGGTCGCATAAGGGAACGCCTTCGCGACATCGTGCAGCGTCAGCGGACTGATGTTGACGTGGGCCGCGATCCCTCCGCCGCCGTCCAGCGTGCCGAAATGCACGAGCACGGGGATCTGAAGGTCCTCGGCCGCCTGCCAGACCGGCCACAGCGCCTCATCGTCGATAGGCCCGGCAAGCGCGGGCGCGATGACCTTGTAGCCGCGCAGGCCGTCCTCGGTCACCGCCCGGCGGAGTTCGGCGGCCGCGCCGGGCAGGAACGGATCGTGGTGCGCGAACCCGACCATTCGCGGTCTGCCGGCGATGGCGCTGGCGAGCTTCTGGTTGCCGCCGCCGGTCACGAACGCGACGGCTTCGAGCTGCCCGCCCTCGATCTCAGCGGACCAGCGGTCCGCCTGAATGTCGGCTGGCGGTTCAGACTCTTCTGGATACGGGAACGCCCAGGCATCCCACCACTGCTCCTGATACCAGCGCCAGTTGTGCTTGAGCTCGGCCAGTTTTCTGTCGCCGTGCTGCCAGCGGTAGGCCTCCTCGGCTGGCGGTGGCGCCGCGTCGGGAACCGGGAAATGGCAGTGAAAGTCGATGATCGGGAAGCCCCAGCGGCTGTTGCG
>Ga0302326_10007950_pt1 | contig 23478 bp, 21 predicted proteins | sample Palsa_T0_3_FD_202264 | JGI IMG/M metagenome (GOLD analysis project Ga0302326, IMG submission 202264) | Peat permafrost microbial communities from Stordalen Mire near Abisko, Sweden - Palsa_T0_3 | ecosystem: Environmental > Terrestrial > Soil > Palsa > Peat permafrost | place: Sweden: Abisko... | reverse complement strand
CTCGACGAGCGAGCGACCATGGTTGCCTTCGGCCCGGCGACGCCGCAGATCGCGCGTAAGCGATTCGCCTTCGAACCACTCGCGCACGATGTAGTGCACTTGGCTCCCCGTCCGCGGCGCTACCGTCGTTCCACTCGCAAACGTCTGCGCGATCGCCAGGTGGCCTCGTGCGAGCCGGAAGTGCAGCTTGCACCCTTCCTGGAAGCTCATGACGATCGACTGCGCGAACGACGGATCGAGCGTCGAGGGCAGATTCAAGCACTTGACGCATGCCGGCGCCGCCAGGCCCACGTTGCGCGCGCGGTAAACCACGCTGAGCGCCCCCTCACCGATGAACTCCTCGACGCGAAATCCGTCGAGGACGTCACCGACGAGATCGAACGGATCCATCGCGTCCATCCTACAGCTCCAGCGCAAGGCCGTCGGCGGCGAGCTTCATCGCATCGAGCGCACCTTTGGGCAGCTGCTTGGTATCGCGCACCTCGTTTCCGGCGCGGTCAAGCGCGATGAAGATCGCTGGCTTCTTCTTGCGCGCTTCGACGTAGAGCACGAGCACGCCGGAGCTTCCCTTCTTGCCGTGCGACACCCAACCGTCGAACGCCTGCGCCTCGTCGGTCTTGTAGAACTTCTTGAGCGCGTCTCGCGCGTGGTCGATGGCGTCGCCGACGAGCTTGCCGTCGTGATCGACGTCATCGTGGTGCTTGGGAATGACTGACCATGCAGCCTTCGCGGCAGAGACCTGTGCTGCGCGAGCGTGGGGCCTGTCGGCCTTCGTTCGCAAGACGACGCGCTCGCGCGCAGACCACGACACGACGGGATCGCGCCTCTGCTCGATGCCGAAGATGGCGATGGCGACCGACACCGCGCCCACGAGCACCAACGTCGCGAGCCTCCCGCGCTGGCCCGCGAGCCGATACTTCACGAGCGACGTCGCGAGCGGCATGAGCATCAGCATCACCGTCACGACCTCGATGCTCGCCGAAACCGCGAGCACGTGGAGGCACTCGCGAAGGCCGAGCTGCGGCTTGAAGTACGCGAAGTACTCGTAGACCGCCGTTCCACCGAGGAACACGAGGCTGATGATGTTGAGCGTCTTGTAGAGGAGGAACTCGCGTCGCGCGGCGTCGACCGCGAGCCAGTACGGAAAGAGGAACGGGTAGAAGATGTAGTATGCAAATGGCTTCGGTGGATGGAGCCTGTAGTACCGCTCGAACTCGAGTGGCCCCGTGAGCACGCTCGACAAGATGGGCACGCGCCGCTGCGCACTTCTCACGAGGTCCGCAAACCCGACGACGACGAGGCAGAGGCCCAGGTTCACGAGCGTCGCGGCCACGGGAAAGAACGACGCGAGGATGAAGACGCAGAAGGGCGCGAACGCGAAGAACGCGATGCGCGCGCCAAAGTCGGCTGCATCCAAGAAGCGGCGCATTCGATTCGGAGTTTATACTGGTCGTGTTAGGCTCGGCCCATGCTAAGAGCTCGGCTTGCGCGCCTGGCGCTTCCGATCGCGATGACAGCGGCGGTGCATTCGGCGTATCTCGCGTGTCCTGCGAACGCGTGGGCGCAGCGAAGTCCTCAAGATCTCGTGACACGGGGCAAGGCGCTCTTCGACGATCAGCAATACGAGGAGTCGATTCAGACGCTTTCGGCGGCGCTGCTCCGTCCGAACAACACGAAGACTCAGCGGCTCGACGTCTACCGGTTGCTCGCGCTGAATTACATCACGCTCAATCGCAAAGACGAGGCCGAGAGCGCCGTCCGCGGCCTCCTTGCGCTCGAGCCGACGTACACGCTACCCTCGAGCGAGTCACCGCGCTTCCGCGACTTCTTCGGTTCAGCGCAGAAGCGCTGGGAGGCCGAGGGCCGTCCGGGCATGGTCAAAGAGACCGAGGCACCGCCGACACCCGTGGCGATGCAGCACGTCTCACCGTCGCAGGTCGCGCCTGGGACGGAGATCCCCCTCAGCGTCAAGCTCGACGATCCGCAGGGTCGCGTCTACGACGTGAAGCTCTTCTTCCGCCCGGGCTCGCTCGGGAAGTTCGCCGAACAAGAGACGCAATTCGGAAGCGGCATCGCGCGATCCACGATTCCCGGAAAGATCGTGCAACCGCCGCTCGTCGAGTACTTCTTCGAAGGGTTCGACAAGGGCGGTCTTCCGATCGTGGCGCGCGGCGACGCGGCCGCGCCCTTGCGCGTCGCGGTTCCTGCGGCGAGCAAAGGCTGGCTCATCGGCCTCGGCGTGGGGATTGGCGTCGCGGTTGTTGCGGGCGTCGTCATCGGCATCCTCGCGGCCTCGGGTGCGTTCGGTAAGGCCCAATCGACGGCGAGCATCAGCGTTTTTGAGTGAGCCGGCCTACTACTTCGTCGCGATCGACGTGGCCCAGCCCGATTCGCCATCGGTGAGCGAACGCATGTTCGAGCTCGGCGCGAACGGCATCGAAGAGCGCGACGAGAGCACGCTCGTACGCGGAGCACTGGACAAGGTGACGCTCGTTGCGAGCTTCTCGACGGAAGCCGAGGCGCGCGTCGCGAAGCGCGCACTCGGCACCCGCGCGCGCATCGAGCGCCTCCTCGGCGATGCCTGGCGTGACGCGTGGAAGGAGCACTTCCGCCCGTTTCGGCTCTGCAACGGACTGTGGGTGAGGCCGCCGTGGCAGGCTCATCGTGCCAAGCGTGGCGAGACCGTGCTCGTGCTCGAGCCTGGGCGCGCCTTCGGTACGGGTCTCCACGAGACGACGCGCCTCGTGGCCCGCGTGATCGCGTCGCTCCAATTGCGCGAGGCGTCGCGCCTCCGGAGCGTGCGCAGTCAACGCGTGCTCGACGTCGGTACGGGGAGCGGGATCCTCTCGCTCGCCGCGCTGGCTTTCGGAGCCCGCAGCGCGCTCGGCATCGACATCGACGCGGACGCCATCGACGTCGCGAACGAGAACGCGAAGCGCAACACCATGCGGAAACGCGCCTCATTCTCGACGACGCCGCTCGCCAGGGTGAAAGGTACGTTCGACCTCGTACTCGCGAACATCGAGGCTGACGTGCTCGTCGCTCACAAGCGAGCGCTGCAAGCTCGGATGGCGCGAGGAGGGCGCCTCGTGCTCTCTGGCATCCTCGACTCACGTGAAGCCGACGTGCGCGCGGCGTTCGGCAAGCCCGAGGCGCGGGCCAAGCTCGGTGAGTGGGTCGCGCTCACGTACGCGTCGTGAAGATCGTCATTCGCTTGCCGATGAGCGATCTCGCCGAAGGCGAACGCGCGCTCGATGCAGGGCAGGTTCGCTACGTGTCGCGGGTCCACCGGCTTCACGTCGGAGATCGCTTCGTGGCCTTCGACCCGACGAACGCCGTGGAATGCGACGCGGAGATCCTCTCGGCACGCCGCGTCAGGCTCGGGAAGTGTCGGCCTTCGGCGACGACGGCGATGCGCGAGATCACGTGGGTGCACGGATGTCCCAAGGGCGACAAGGCCGACGCCATCGTACGGGACGCGACCGAGCTCGGCGCCACGCGAATCGTGTTCGTCCCCACGACGCGTTCGGTGGCCCGGCCGTCACCCACACGCGTCGAGCGGTGGGTGCGCATCGCGCGAGAAGCCGCGCGCCAATGCAATCGAGGCGACGCACCCGAAGTCATCCTTGCCCCAACCTGGGAAGAGGCACTCCAGGGTATTGATGCCGAGACGCGTGTGTGTCTCGATCCACGCGGGGAGCCGCTGCACGCGGTTCTCTCGCGGGCGACTGGCGCGCTCGCCTTCGCAGCGGGGCCAGAGGGCGGGTTTACCGAGGCGGAGCTCGACGCGGCGCGGACGCGCAACTTCGTCCTGTGCCGCCTCGGGAGCTTCGTGATGCGCACCGAGACCGCACCTGCCGCTGTCCTTGGTGCGGTGGCGCTTCTCGCGCCGTAACCCCTTTCGGCTAGAAGGTCGTCACCACCACGACGACGTCACCGTTCGCGTCGTGACCGGCGAACACGGGATAGACACCGTCACCGCCACCCGATCGACAAGCGGAGAACTTCGTCTCTTCGTACGGGACGAATGCCCCCGCATGGCCTTCGGCCTCTGCCGGATCGAGGTGGTTCGAGATGAGATCGTCATAGATGCTGATGGGCCACACGTGCTTGTCGACGCGCATGAACACGTCTCCGTCGAAGAACCCGGCCATCCCCGCGTCGACGGCGTAGGCACCAACGTTCTTCCATTTGACCGGCTTCGCTCCCTTCTTCGCGAGGACCGCCGCGCCGTTGTCACCGCGATCGTCGCGCGCGACACGCACTTCGTACACACCCTTCGGCAGCTTGACCGCGACGGGTGCGAATAGAGTGCCCGCGTCACAAACGTGGACGACTCCGGAAGGGACCTCGAGCTCACCGATCTCCTCGGAGCTCGACCCTGCCTGCCACACGACCGCTTCGATCGTGATGGCTTTTGGCGCTGGCTTCGCTGTCGCTTTCTTCGGCTTGGCTCGTGCCGTTGCTTTCTTCGGCTTGGCTCGTGCGGTCGCTTTCTTGGGCTTGAGCTTCGCCTTCGGCCTGGGCTTCAGCTTGGCGGTGCGCTTGGCTGCTCGCTTCTTGATCTTCTTCTTCATGGGTGTCGAAGAGAGCGCTCGACAAGGGCCCCGTCAAGAGTCGAGGGTGTGAGCCGATGGCAGGCGAGCTACGCTTTCATTTCGGCAGGAACTGGCAGTCGTTTCGCCGCGCCGCGTGGACGGAGGCTCGCGTCGCCCAAGCCGTGCGAGGGCTCGACGAGCTCGTGGGGCGCCACGCAATCGACGGCAAGAGCTTCCTCGACATCGGCTCCGGCAGCGGTCTTCACTCGCTCGCGGCGAACAAGCTTGGAGCCGCGCGCGTCATCTCGTTCGACAGCGATCCGGATGCCGTGGATTGCACCCGGGCGGTGAGCGACGCTGCATGGGACGTCTTGCAAGGCTCGGTGCTCGACGAGGGCTTCATGCGCTCGCTCGGGACGTTCGACGTCGTCTACGCCTGGGGCGTGCTCCACCACACGGGTGACATGTGGCAAGCCATCGAGCACGCGATGATACCGACGAGGCCGGGCGGACTCTTTGCGATCGCCATCTACAACCACGTGAGGGGCAAGCCTCTCACCCTCAGCTCCGAGTCGTGGAGACGCCTCAAGCGCATGTACAGTGGAGGGACAACGCTCACGCAGAAGACGATCCTCGCCGGCTACGTCGCGACCCGCTTCTTCTTGACGGCCACCTCGTTACGCAACCCTCTTCGCGACATCCGCGAGTACGAGCGAGAGCGAGGGATGTCTTGGATGCACGACGCGCGCGATTGGATAGGCGGATACCCCTACGAGTTCGCCACGAGCGAGCGCATCGAGCGCTTCGTGGAGGAGCGAGGCTTCCATGTGTTGCGCAAGATCCCCATTCACCCGAATGGGACGGGCAACAACCAATGGGTCTTCGAGAAGCTCACAAGGTGAGGGCAGCATGATCGGCGCCGACTTCCCGAACGTGGTGCTCGAGGCGCTGAGACAAGACACGCCTGCGATTCGGGCAGGTCTGCCATTCGCGCCGCCCGAGCTGCGCGAGCTGACGGTCCGCGCGCTGGATTTTGCGACGGCCGACGCGCTCGACGCCTCCGAGCAGGGAGCGCTTGGAGCGCTCATCGCGCACGGCGGTGGGCGCACCGAGGTGGCATCGAGGCTCGTGGATGCTTGGATCGCGAGGCGTGGGGCAGCCTTCGCGATTCGCGCGGCGGTCACGCAACGCAAGCTCGTCACGGCGCATCCGCGCGATGCGCGAAAACCGGGCGGCTTCGACCCGAGCGTGCGATGGCTCGACGTGCGCCGTGAAGCACAGCTCGCGAGCGCGCTCGATCGGGCGACGTGGGATGCGCTGCGCGCTGCAGCCAAACGCACGAAGAAAGGCGAAGACCGCGCAGACGTCGCGCGAGCCATCGCGGAGATGCGCGAAGAAACGCCGCTGCTCTTCACATGCTGGATTGACGGCATCTTGCCGGATGCGCGCTGCGCGGTCGCCGACATCGATGCGTTTCTGGCTCTCGATCCGAGCGCGCGAACGAACATCGTCCAGTGGGTGTTGCCTCTCACATGCAGCCTCACGTCCGTGAAGACCGACGAGAACGTACGCGTCTGTACGCGGGTGCTCGAGGTCGTACGAAACGATCCCGTCGCCATTCATTACTTCGCACCGTACGCCACCGACTTGGTCGCGTTGCTCGGTGGGCCCGCAGCACCTTCGTTCATCACGACGCTCCGCGCGGCCCACGCAAGCAAGGGCGACGCGCGCATGCTGAAGAAGGTCGCCGAGGCGCTCTTGCCGCTCGAGGACGAGCCCGTCGCGCATTTCTTCAGCACGATGCTCGAGTCGACCGTGCTGCGGCCGGTCGCCGCGCGCTACATGCAATTGCATCCAGAGCGAGCAGTCGGCGCGCTCGGAACAGGTCGGGCAGGTACGGCGATGCTCCGAGCGCTGGCTCAGAACAACCCATCGGCCGTCAGGCAAGGTCTCTCCGAGATGGCGTCGTCGAGCGAAGAGGACGCTGCGTTGCGCAAGTCGATCGAAAGGACGCTGCGTCAGACGACTGGGAGTCGCGAGGCCGAGGAATCGGAGCTCCCTTGGGTGCTCCGCGAGCCGCCTTGGCGACGCTCACGCGCGCGCCCACCCATGCACATCGTGACGGGCTTGCCGACGGATTTCAGCACCGCGATCGAGCAAGTTCACCTCATCGATGGTGACGAAGGCGACGAAAGCGATGACTCACCCACGGCTTTGCTCGCGCGCGACGGTGCGCGCGCGATCACGCCTCTCGTCGCACGGGCGATGATCACGATGGACGACGCGCTCTTTCATGCGCTCCGTCGCGTCGAGAGCCCGAGGGTCGCTTGGTTGATGGCGCTCGAGCGGCGGACGTCACGAAGGCCACTTGCCGACGGTTGGTTGGGGCGCTTCGCCGATGCCGCCGCGACCGGGCTCTTGCCCATCGTGCTCGGGCCAACGGGGCGTGACCAAGCCACCGCGTCCGCCGCCCTCCTCTCGACGGTGGCGCAAGGCCGTACGAAGGTCATTCGGCGCGTGGCAGCGCGCCTGGGAGAAGAGGCAGCGCGGGCGACCGAAGAGTGGCTCTCGGTCGCTCCGTTCTACGACGTACCTACCCACACGCCGCGCCTTCCCGTGTACGCGGACGTCACCTTGATGCCGAGAATCGCGCTCGAAAGCGGCGCGCTCGTTCCCGGAGGTGCGGCGACTCTCGTGGAGATGATGTACTTCAGCGACCCGGCCACGCCATACGCCGGCTTGGATCAAGTCAAGCAAGCGTGTGATCCGAGAGCGCTCGACGCCTGGCTCTTGGCGCTCATGCACGCCTGGTCCGATGCGGGAGCCTCGCCGTCCGGGCGTTGGGTGCTCGCAGGCCTCGCGTGGCTCGGCGGCACGGATGCGATTCGCGAGCTCTCGCGGTCCATCAAGACTTGGGCACGAAAACGAGAGACACGCGCGCGTGCGATCATTGGGCTCGAGGCCCTCGCGACTGGCAACGCAGGTGCCCGAACCGCGCTCACCGACTTCGCGCGCAAAGGTCTCCGGGGTGAGACCGCCGAGAAGGCTGCGGAGCTCATGACGACGCTCGCACGCTCGTTGCGGCTGTCCCAAGACGACTTGGCCGACGTGCTCGCTCCCTCGCTCGATCTCGAGCCGGAGGGTACGTGCGTGCTCGACTTTGGGCCACGTCGATTCACGGTGAGCCTCGACGAGCATCTCGCTCCGCGCATCGTCGACGAAGCTGGGGTGGTCGTTCACGTGGCGCCGAAGGGTCGCAAGTCCGACGACCCGGTGAAAGCGCGCGCGGCGAGCGAGCGGCTCAAGAGCTTGCGAAAGGGTCTTGGCGATCTTGCCATCGGGGCTGTGTTTCGCTTCGAGCTCGCGATGGTCGTCCAGCGGCGCTACAGGCGAGAGGTCTTCGACGTGCTGCGCGCTCATCCCCTATCGGGTCGCATCACACGGCGCCTGTTGTGGTCGGCGCACGACGCCGAGTCGGGTGAAAGGCACGCGACCTTTCGCGTCGGAGGTGACGGCACCCTCGCCGATGAAACGGACCGACCTGTCAGCGTCGCCGCGGACGACGTCTTGTGCGTCGTGCACCCACTCACCCTCGACGCGAGCGTCATCGCGACGTGGGGCGCGACGTTCAGCGAATACGAGATCATCCAACCCTTCCCGCAGCTCGGTCGACATACGTTCGCGATCACCGCCGACGAACGCCAACACCTCTCCGTACGGCGTTTCCAGGGGCTCGAGGCGCCATTCATGGCCATCTGCGGCCGCCTCGAGAGTCGAGGGTGGCAAAGGCAAGAACCGGAGGAGGGGATGGTCCGGGGCTACGCCAAACGCTTCGGTGAGCGCGTCGCGTACTACGAGCTCGCCGAGCCGATTGTCTTTGGCCAACCCCTACCCTTGCAAACCAAGGTGGGCGTCATCCACTTCCGAGACCCGCTCGAGATCGTGGGCCCCATCGTCTTCAGCGAAGCTGCGTACGATCTTCACGTCTTCGGGGACCTGGCCTAGCCCCGGCGCGAGTCAGTGGCTCTCATGGCTCTGGACGATCTTGACGGTCACGGTGTGACTCGAGCCGGTAGCGAACGATGCGCTGCGGAACGCGGCGCCCATGCACGACGACACGGTACCGTTCAACCCCGTGCTCGACGCGACGGTCGGCGCTGCATCGCCCGAGGCGGAGATCAAGACCGACAAGACGAGCGTGCCCGTCATCGTCGGGTCGGTCCTGAGCGCCTGGTTCGCGCAGCTCCGCAGCTTTGGCTTGAGCGTCGCGATGACGTGATCGTCCGTCCCGACGGCGCCAGTGCTCGACACGGCGATCGCTGCCGTGGGCCCAACGACGCCAACGCCGCCTGTCCCACGACCGACGTTCAGCTCGTGGGGGTTCACGTTGGAGACCCCGCACGAGGTCTGCGCAACCTGGCTGAGATCGACGGGCGCAATGGCGAGGTCGCGCAGCGTATCGGGGTTATTGCCGATCGCCCGCAGGATTGCGATCGTGGGGTTGTCGGGGGCTTGTTCACGCGCGCTGGCGATCGCGTGTGCGCTGGCACTCGGGACCGGGACTATGCTCGACGCGGCGACCTCGACGCGGCCTGACGATGTGGGTGTGGCGACCACGCTCGCAGACGCAGACGGCTGGACGGTCGTGCTGGCCGCCACTGCGCTCACGCCTCCGGAACCCGTCGCGTCACGGTGACAGGCTGCCTCGCTCACACCCAGCGCCGCAGCCATTGCCGTGAGCCACGCATCGCGTGATCGCATCCTACCAACGTATCACGTCAATTGACCGCGCCTTTGGCACGCTCAATACTCTCAGCGTGAGAGTCCCTCGTCCCGTGCTCGAAGCGATCGCGAAGGGTCGCGCGGCAACCGCTGCGGAGATCGATGCGATGACGCGCGAGCTACTGGCACTGCGAGACGAGGAGGAGCGGCGTGACGACGGGACCGTCATCGCGCGGATCGAGCACACGGGGGACAGCGCGATCAAGGGCTGGTTTGCGCCACGGTCCGGTCGCCTTCCCCTCGCACACCTTCACCCCGGCGGCCGCGTCACGATGGGAGGCCGAACGTACGCCGTCGTGAGCGTCGAAGGCGACGACGAGCGCGTCGTTCGCGTTCGCTGACTATCGTGGCGTGACCGTGATCCCCGTCGCCGGAAACGGCTCCACCTTGCCGTCGCCGTAGACGGTGAGCGTGAAGCGACGACTTCGTGTTGTCCCACGAAAAGAGCTCGGTGCCCGTGGCCGTCACCGGATTGTGGGTCGCGTTGCATGCGACGACGCAGGCGAGAGCGAGAGCGCGCGAAAGCATGAAGCGGAGCTTACACGTGCTGCACCAGTCGTCGCGATCGCCGGGCTTGCGCACTGCTTGGGGCTCGCGATCGAGTCGTCGAGACGCGATGGTAAGCTCCACACATGCGGTGCTCGCTTTCGGTCAACGTCAACAAGGTGGCGACGCTGCGCAACACCCGCGACGTCGGGGTCCCCAGCGTCACGCGGTGCGCACGCATCTGTCTCGAGGCGGGTGCGCAGGGCATCACGGTTCATCCGCGTCCGGACGAGCGTCACATCCGGCCTCGGGACGTCGAAGAGCTCGGCGTGATCCTCCGCGACTTCCCCGACGCCGAGCTCAACATCGAAGGCAACCCGTTCACCGGGTTGATGACCTTCGCCGAGCGCCACCGCCCGCAGCAGTGCACGCTCGTGCCCGATGAGATCGCGCAGAGCACGAGCGATCACGGCTGGAACCTCGCCGCGCAAGGCGATCGGCTGCGCCCCGTCATCGAGCAAATCCACGAGCTCGGTTGCCGCGTGAGTCTCTTCGTCGATGCCGACGTTGCAAACGCACAGCTCGCGCGTGAGCTCGGAGCCGACCGCATCGAGATCTACACCGAGCCGTATGCCGCTTCGTTCGCGCGCGGCGATCACGCCGCAAGGCTCGCGGCGATCTGCGCCGTGGCGACGGAAGCGCATCGGCTCGGCGTCGGCGTCAACGCAGGTCACGATCTCAACAGGGACAATCTCTCCGCGTTGCTATCGGCGGTAGAGGCGATTCTCGAGGTGAGCATCGGTCATGCGCTCGTCGCCGATGCGCTGGAGCTCGGGTTGAAGGAGACCGTCCGTCAATACCTCGCGATCATTGCAGCGGTTCCGAATACACTGCGCCGATGATCCACGAAGGCTCCCGCGGCAAGCTTCTCCTTGCGGTCGTTCTCTGTGCATGTGGTGGTGGCGCGCAACAAGCAACAACGACGACGTCAGCGCCGACGGCGACCGCCACGACGACCACGGACGCGTCGACGCAGCAGTGCAGCGCGTTCGCCAACCGCATCGACGCGTTGAACGCCGAAATCGCGAAGGTCGACACGAAGACGCCCGATGGCCTGCAGGCGTTCAGCACGCTCGCGCAAGCGGCCAGCACGGATATCGCCGCGCTTCACGTCGACGGTACGCTGATGACGCTCGCGCAAGACTCTGCGACCTATCTGAAAGACACCTCGCAGAAGCTCGCGCAGCTCTCGACCATCCTCGGCAAGATCACCGTCGCGGTCGCCAGCGTGAACACCGATACGGTCAAGACGTGCGTCGGCACGCCGGCTCACGCCATCGGCCAGGCGTGCAAGGGGAAAACGAGCGACGACTGCCAGACGGTGCTTGCCGCGATCGATACGTGGGGAAAAGCGTCGAAGTCGGAGGCAGCCGCTGCGCTCGCGCGGGTGCGGGCAGTCGCCGTCACCGATCCAACGTTGAAGGCACGCTGGGCCGAGATCGTGAAGTGCGTCGCGCCGCTCTCGCAGGCGCTCGACGAGATCGCACGTGACAAAGAACAGTTGGCGGCCGTGGCCTCGGGTGACAAGCGCGAGCAGGATCTCGACGCTCGCTTCAAGACCGCGTGCGGGCGTGGACTCTTCAACAAGCCGTGAGGTCTAGCGAGGGGCGAGCGACTCGCGGGGGCGCTCCTCGAGCTCGCGCCAAGGGAACGTCTCGAGCAGCTTGGTCGCGCGGCGCTTGAGTGTGCCGTCGAGGCGGCTCGCGAGCGCCGCCTCGAGCGCGTCGGCGAGCGCTGCGCCCGAATCGAAGCGCTCGCGCGGCTCCTTCGCCAAGGCGATCGTGAAGACGAGATCGACGTCGCGCGGAACATCGACCACCGCGGTCGGACGCACCGGCATCGAGACGAGCAACGCCACGAGGATCTCGGCGACGTCGACGCCCTTGAACGGCTGAAAGCCCGTGAGCGCGCGATACGCAACGGCAGCGAGCCCGTACATGTCCGCGGCGGGCCCGACTTGCCCGCCTCGCGCTTGCTCGGGCGCCATGTACTGCGGCGTTCCGACCGCGACGCCTTCGCTGAGCGTCCCGGCGTCGAGATGGGGGCCGACGAGCTTGGAGATCCCGAAGTCGAGGATCTTCCACGTGGGCGGGGAGCCGTTCGTTCGAAATAGGTTCTGCGGCTTGAGATCGCGGTGCACGATGCCAGCCTCGCTCGCCGTGCGGAGGCCGTCGCCTACCTGGCGCACGAGGTCGATCACCTCGGCGCCATCGAGCCGCTCTTTCTTCCGAAGGATTTGCGCGAGGTCTTCGCCCTCGAGTCGTTCCATCGCCAGGTACGGCAGCGGCGCTGTTTCGTCGCCCACCTCGAGCACGCGGACGACGTGCGGCGAGTCGAGCGACGCGGCGACGCGGACCTCGCGCAAGAACCGCCGCACGAAGTCCCCTCGCGCGATCACCTCGGGCAACAGCATCTTGACCGCCGCCCGCGTCCCGTCTTTCACGTTCACGGCCTCGTACACCTCGCCCATGCCGCCGCGCGCGATCACCGCGCCGAGCTTGTACGAGCCGAGTGTTTGATCCGTGAAGCGACCGAGGCCGCCCGCTTGGAGCGCACTCTCGAGATCGCGACGCACTTCCAGCAAGAGCGCTTCGCGGTGGGACGCGTTGCGCACGGCAGCGTCGCGCAGGGCGAGCGACGTCACGATGATCTCGCGCGTGCGCCGCGCCTGCGCGTAGACGAGGCAAAGAAACGCCGTGAAGCTCGCGACGAGCAGTACGCGCCCGAGCGTGCCGATGTAAGCCGTCACCGACATGAGACCGGGATCGCCGATCCACCCGGCGACGATCGGCACCGCGAGCACCGCATACGGCGCGATGCTGCCGATCAGCGTCAGCAAGGCGATGCGCCTCTCGTAGCCCAGGCATGCGCTGTAGACGTTGAGCACGAGCATCGCGACGATGGGCCCGAAGACGCCGAGGAAGTAGATGATCCCCACGTTGAAGACCGACGCCGCGACGAAGTAGACGATGAGCTTGCGTTGCGTATAGCGGGCTGTGTTCGATGCCGCCCACCAGAGCCACGCGTTGTTGACCGCGGCCGCCGCGAACGAGAACACGGCGACCCGCTTCGCCACCGGGTGGCCGGACACGAGCGGCGAGCCGGCGACCGCCACGACGTTGAACAACACCCCCGTGATCCCCATCCGGCGGCTCTGCTCGATCTCGGCGGTGTGGAGGAACGCCTCGGGCCCAGGTACGACGGTGGAGATCGACTCGAGCGAGCCTGACGAGGGAGTCTGAGTGGGGAACGTCTCGATCTGAGTCGCGCTGTCGTCGCCTCCCACCTAGCAGCCGGTGCACGTGTAGGGAGAGCAGTACGTCGCGACCTCGCTGACGCAGATCGTGTCCCAGATGTCCAAGCAGCAGTAGGAGTCGGCGGCGCAGACCTTCGTCACGCAACCGTCGGGATCACAGCCCTTCTTGAGCGGGTTCGAGGTCGTGCCGTTGCAGAGCGCGTGGACGCACGCACCCGTCCCGATGCAGCATTGCCCCGTCATGCAGGTGTCGCCCGTGGTGCACGCGTTTCCACACTTGCCGCAGTTCGAGGCGTTGGTCTGTGTGTTGATGCATGCGCTCGTGCACCACGTGTCGGCCGTGGCGCAGCAGTGGCCGCTCGAGCAGGCTTGCGTCGTCGGCGTGCACTTGGTGCCACACGTGCCGCAGTTGTCGTCATCCGACGTCGTGTCGGTGCACGTCGAAGTGCAGCAGCTCATCATGCCGCACGCCGTGCCGCACATGCCGCAGTTGTCCGGGTCCTTCGTCGTGTCGAAACAACCATCGCTGCACGACGTCAGGCTGCCCATGCAATCGACGGTGCACGTCCCCGCGTCACAACCCCACGTCCCTCCTCCTTGGAGCCCTGCATCGCCGGTCGTCTGGCAGACGTTGCCACACTTCCCGCAGTTCTGGAGATCGGTCGAGACGTTGGAGCACGCCCCATTGCAGTCGATCTGCCCATTCGGACATTCGCACATGCCATTGGTGCACATAGCGGCCATGGCGCACGCATGGCCGCAGGCGCCGCAGTTCTGATCGTCGGTCTGAAGGTTGGTGGGCTGCCCGTTGCATGTGGTCGAAGAATCGCCGCCGCCGTTGTGGACGTCGCTCGCGGCATCCAGGGCGTCATCGTCCCCACTGCCCGTGCCGACAGCGCACGCGCCTGCAAGCGCGCCAATCAGCCCCCCGCAAAGCCAACGCACGCGCACCATGAGACCCTCCCAGTGTTGCTTACGATAGCAGGCTATGGGTCCGGGTGCGTCGACTACGTGGCAGCGCTATCACTGAGCGAAGATGGTTACGTTGTCCTCGCGCCAACTCGGGGATTGCCTCGCGGAGTACAAGACGTCGGCGGCCGGCTTCACCAAGGTCATCGCCATCATGCTCGCGTCTTTCGCGGCGGCGGCGTTGTTCTTCGCGGTCGCCATCACGGGCGGGCCGAGCGACACCGGCGGTCGCGTCGTCCTCTTCGTGCTCGGTGCGTTGTTCTCGCTACCGGGTCTTCTCTGCATCTACGGGCTCACGCGCGGTCGAGACAACGCGCTCCGCTTCTTCGAGCGCGGGATCTCGATTCGCAAAGCAGGACACGAGGCGGAGATCGCCTGGGACGACGTCGTCTCCTACCGCGACGGATCGTTTCTCATCGTCGAGACCAAGAACGGCGACACGTTCGATTTCGGGCTCGACGGCCTGCGCGCGAGCGACGAAATCCTTCCGCGCGTTCGTGAAGAAGTCATCGTGAAGCGCGCGGTGCCGCGCTTGCTGGCCGCCATTCGCGACGGGACACCGGCTGAATTCGAAGACGCAACGCTCGACGCGCACGGCATCACGCTACTAGGCACAGATCGGCGCATCGCGTGGAGCGACGTCATCGCGTGCACGAGCACCGCGACGGTCGAGCGCAAGGGCAAGTATCTCGTGTCGACGACGACCGTCAGCATCAAGACGACGAGCGAGACATTCGCGTTTGTCAACGACGACGCAACCGACCGCGAGACGTTCATCTCGCTGTGCAACGAGATGCGTTCTTGACGGCGCGACGCGAGGAAATGCCGCAAAAACCAGGTGCAAGCTTGCATCGGGTCGATACGCAACCGCTACGCCAACTTGGTTGCATAGTAACTTGGTAACATGATACCAAGTGACGCATGAAGGCGGCCAAGTCGCGTCGTGACATCGAACGCGTCCAGACAGGCGTGCGCATCGAGAAACGCATTTTCGGCGTCCTCAAGTCGGTCGCGGATTTGCACGGCATCTCGCTCGGCGACTTGATCGAGGGCATCGCGCTCCACGCCTTCGACGGCAAGTTGCCGTTCACGCCCGAGGCACGCCGCAAGATCGCGTCGCTCCGCGAAGCGTTCGGCCTCGACCTCCACGCGGAAGACAGTCACCTGCTCAAAGAAAGGAAAGTCCGATGACCCCGCGAACGCCGGACGTCGTCGAGCGGTTCGAGTCGTGCGCGCTGGGGCCGGGGGCGTTCGGTCATCGCGAGCATTTGCTCGTCGCGTGGACCTACTTGCGCGACGCGCCGTTCGAGGACGCCGCGCAGCGGTTCGCGCGCAACTTGAAACGATTCGCGTCGCATCACGGCGCCGCGCGGAAGTATCACGCGACCATCACGTGGGCGTTTCTCGCGCTGCTCGCCGAAGCGATGGACGAATCACCCTCGCTCGACTTCGATGCGCTCGTCGCGATGCACCCAAACCTGCTGGACGCGCGCGCGCAGCTCGCCGCGCTGTATGATCGCGAGACGCTCGAGTCCGAACGCGCGCGACGCATTCCGCTCCTGCCCGCTCGCCGCTCGGAGCTTTGAGTGTAATCTCCCTCCCGTGCTCGACCGCATCGCCCTCCACCAGACGCGTCTTCGCACGCCGGGCCTCGGCCTCGACAGCAAAGGCGTCGCTCTCGGCGGCAAGGGCCTCATTCTCCTCCCGTCGATCGATCGCCTCGTCGCCCTCCTCGGCGTCTACACGCGCGAGCACTCGCTCGAAGACTTGATGCCGAGCCTCGAGATCCAGCTCGTACGCAGCAAGCTCGGCACCCGTGAGATCGTCCTCTCCTTCGCCGCCGAGTCGAGCGACCGCATGGATCGCATGGCGGAGACCGCGCGCCTCGTCGGTGGCTTCACCTTCACCGGCACGAGCCGCCACTTCGTCCAGTACCGCGATGCGAGCGCCCCCTTCGGCTACGACGCGCAGCAGCTCCTCGGCTCCGAGTCGGTGATGGTCCTCTACCACGACAAGTTTTCGCAAGCGTACGACGTCGACCGCGCGATCGATCTCCGGGCGCTCCTTCTCCGTCTCATGCCCCACGTCGACCCTTCGAGCATGGACGAGCCGGGGCCGCGCGTGCTCGTCGCCGAGCAAGGCCTCGGCCCCGCGCTCATTCACTACTTCGTGCGATCGCGAGTCGACGGGGAGGTCGCCGTCGCCGAATGGCCGCCATCGAGCGCGTTCGACGAGGGGCCGGTGCGCCGCTACGTGATGCGCATTCCGGATCTCCCTGCGCGCATGAGGCCGCTGATGAACGCGACCCCCGGCATCACGTCGTTCTTGCCGGTGTCGGCGGGCGCGTGCGTCGAGATCGGGTTTCGCCACCCCGTGAATCTGCGCGCGTGCCCCATCTTCGATTCGGGCGGGCTCGTCCTCATCCGCGGGCGCGGTGAGGATCCGCTCGTGCTCCCGAAGACGCCACAGATGGGCGACTTGCGCGCCTTTGCCCGCGTCGAGCTGCGCGAATCCGGCAACGAGGCGACGTCGATTGGAGCCTCACGACCCGAGCCTGTTCGGGTGCCGCTTCGCGTGATGCCATCGGCCGCGCCGTGGAAGAACGTCACCGCGGCGTGGCTCAAGCCGGAGGAGATCCCTCTGCTGCGTCGCATCGCCTACGTCCTCCCGAGGCAGACCGTCACGCACACCACCATCGCAATCACCGCGCGAGGAGCGTTCGTGCGCTGTCAGACGGGCATCGAGGCGATTCCCCTCGGCACGTTCTTCGTCGAGCTCCACCCGGGCCTCTTCGTGCCGGCCGGCTACGAGGTGACGCCCGCGGTGTCGCCCGATGTGCTCTTTCAAGCGCTCGGCTCGCCAGCCGGTCAGGTGCTCTTCATCACGCCCGAAGCGCGGGCGGTGGCCATCGCGGAGGAAGCGTTCGTGTCGCTCGAGACGTCGCTCCTCGAATCCAAACCGTGGGAGCCCATCGTCGCGGAGGCCATCGAGCGAGCCCTCGACGAAAAACCCCTCGACCTCCGCCTCGAGCCGCTCGGCCTCTTCCCGATGGGCCAGGCCCAACCACCCCCCGATCTGAAGGTTTAGGACCATGCGTGTTCTCGTTGCAGACAAGTTCGAAGCCTCTGGGCGCAAAGGCCTTGCCGACGCCGGCTGCGAGGTCATCTACGAGGCCGATCTCACCGGCGACGCGCTCGCGGACGCCATCGTGTCGAGCCAAGCCGAGGTCCTCGTCGTCCGCTCGACGCAAGTGACGCGCGCGATGCTCGACCGCGGGAAGCTGTCGCTCGTCGTCCGCGCGGGCGCGGGGTTCAACACCATCGACGTCGAGGCCGCTTCCCAGCGCGGGATCTGGGTCTCGAACTGCCCCGGCAAGAACGCCATCGCCGTCGCCGAGCTCGCGATGGGCCTCATCCTCGCGCAAGACCGCCGCATCGTCGACGGCGCATCCGATTTGCGCGCGGGGAAATGGAACAAAAAGGAGTACGCCAAGGCTCGTGGCCTCTACGGGCGCACGCTCGGCCTCCTCGGCTGCGGAAACATCGGGCGTGAGGTCGCCATCCGCGCGATGGCGTTCGGCATGCACGTGTGCGGGTGGAGCCCCATCTTCGATCTCGAGGGCGCGCACGAGGTGGGCATCGAGAAGAAGGCGACGCCCATCGAGGTGGCGAAGGCCTCCGATGTCGTGTCGATCCACCTCGCGCTGCGGCCGGAAACGAAGCGCCTCGTCGACGAGGCCTTTCTGTCGGCGATGCGTGAAGGCGCGCTCCTCGTCAATACGGCGAGGGCGGAGAACGTCGACCAGAGCTCGCTCGAGCGCGCAGTCACCGCCGGCCACGTGCGCGCGGCCGTCGACGTCTTCGCGGAGGAGCCCGCGGGTGGCACGGGGACCGTCGATGCAGAGCTCTTCAAGCTCCCGGGCGTCATCGGCACGCACCACATCGGAGCGTCGACCGACCAGGCTCAGGAGGCCATCGCCGACGAGACGGTGCGCATCGTCCGCACCTACAAGGACACCGGCCGCGCCCCGAACGTCGTGAACCTCGCCAGCAAGTCCCCCGCGACGCACGTCCTCGTGATTCGCCACTACGATCGCGTCGGCGTCCTCGCCACCGTGTTCGACGGCCTGAAGCGCGCGGGCCTCAACGCGCAGGAGACGGAGAACATCGTCTTCGAGGGCGCCCACGCCGCCGTCGCCCGCATCCACGTGTCGGCGGCCCCGACCGCAGAGGTGATGGAGGCCATCCGCGCGGATGCGAACGTCATCGAGGTCGCCGTCGTGACGCTGTAGTCGGAGTCGGCGTCAGAGGTTCATGACGCTGTGCGTCTGCGATGCTAAGGAGTGCCGCATGGTCGACAAGAAGACACCGCGCGAGATCCTCAGCGAACGTGGCCAGCTCGACGGGGACGTCATCGCCGTCAACGTGGGTGGGCGCGTCGTCGACCTTCTCACGCCCATCGACGCGGCCGCCACACTCGAGCCCATCCGCGCAAACGACCCCGCGGGCCTGAAGGTCATCCGCCACTCGACCGCCCACGTCATGGCCGATGCCGTGCAGCGCCTCTTCCCGGGCACCAAGGTCACCATCGGCCCCGCGATCGACGACGGCTTCTATTACGACTTCGACAAGGCCGGCGGCGGCACCTTCACCGACGACGACCTCGGCAAGATCGAAAAGACCATGCAGGGCATCGTCAAACGCGACACCCCGTTCGCGCGCGAGGTCGTCACACGCCAAGAGGCCATCGATCAATTCACCAAGATGGGGGAGACATTCAAGGTCGAGATCATCCACGCCATCCCCGAGGGCGAAGAGGTCAGCCTCTACAAGCACGGCGCGACCGGCGAGCAGTGGGTCGACGTGTGCGAGGGCCCGCACGTACCACGCACCGGCTTTCTCAAGGCGGTCAAGCTCACCAGCGTCGCGGGCGCGTACTGGCGCGGTGACGAGCGTAACCCGATGCTCCAGCGCATCTACGGGACGGCCTTCGCGTCGCCCGAGGCGCTCACCGAGCACCTGCGTTTGCTCGAGGAGGCGAAGGCGCGCGATCACCGCAAGCTCGGCAAGGAGCTCGACCTCGTGATGTTCGACGAGGTCGCACCAGCGATGCCGTTCTTTCTCCCGAAGGGGGCGTTCGTCTACAACCGCCTCGTCGAGTACATGCGCTCGCTCTACGTGCGCCACGGCTACGAAGAGGTCGTCACTCCCCTCGCGTACGATCCGAAGCTCTTCCGCAAAAGCGGCCACCTCGGTCACTACAACGAGAACATCTACAGACTCTGGACCGAAGACCTCATCGCTGGGGGCGAGACTGACAAGCGCGAGCTCGGGGCCAGGCTCCAAGAAGATTCGTTTGCGCTCAAGCCGATGAACTGCCCGAGTCACTGCGTGATCTTCGGGGCGAAGAAGCGCAGCTACCGCGAGCTGCCATGGAGGATCGCGGACTTCGCGCGGCTCCACCGCTACGAGCGGGGCGGCGTCGTTCACGGGCTCGCGCGCGTGAGGAGCTTCGCCCAAGACGATGCCCACGTCTTCTGCGCCGCAGAGGACGTCCCTCGCGAGATCGAGGCCTTCATCAAGATGGTCTACGAGGCCTACAAGGTCTTCGACTTCCGCGAGATCGACATCAAGCTCGCCACCCGCCCACCACAAGATCAGCGCTTCGGCAGCGACGAAGACTGGGACATCAGCGAAGGCGCGCTCGCGGCGGGGCTCAAAGCGGCGGACTTGCCGTTCGAGATCAGCCCCGGCGAAGGCGCCTTCTATGGTCCGAAGGTCGAGTTCCACTTCAAGGACGCGTTGAAGCGCTCGTGGCAGCTCGGCACCATTCAATACGACAAGAGCCTCCCCAGCCGCTTCGAGCTCTCGTACGTCGGCGAGGACGGCAAAGAGCACATGCCCATCATGCTGCACCGGGCGATCCTCGGTTCGCTCGAGCGGTTCTTCGGCGTCTACCTCGAGCACTGCGGGGGAAACTTCCCCGTGTGGCTCGCACCCAAGCAGGCCATCGTTCTCACCGTGAGCGAGAAGAGCGACGCGTTCGCGCACGCCGCTCGGCAGCGCATGCGGGGCGCGGGGCTTCGTGTCGACCTCGACGCGAGCGCCGACAAGCTCGGCGCCAAGATCCGCAACGCGCGTCTCCAGCGTTACCCGTACCTCTGCGTCGTCGGCCCGAAGGAGGCCGAGAGCGATTCACTCGGCGTTCGCTCGCGTGACCGCGGCGAGCTCGGCGCCATCAAAGTCGACGAGGTCATCGCGATGCTCGAGAAAGAGAGCGTGATATGACGGCTCTCCCATGCGCCTCCACTACCATCCTCTCTCTTCGTACTCTCGGAAGGTCGCCATCGGCATCGGTCTACGCGGTGATGACGTCGACTTTCACACGCTCGACGTCTTCGCGGGCGAGCTGAAGACCGAGGCGTTCCGCGCGAAGAGCCCGTTCGGCAAGATGCCGGTGCTCGAGCTCGATGACGGCACCACCATCTTCGAGTCGACGTCGATCCTCGAGTACCTCGAGGAGCGTGGGCCGCGGCGTCTGCTCCTAGCGGGCCACGAACGGCGCGCGCGCTTCCTCGATCGCCTCGGTGATCTCTATCTGCTGACGCCCATCGGCAAGTTCTTCTGGGACAAGTCCGACGCAACGCGAGAAGCGGCCGAGACGTCGACCAAGGCTGCGTGGGCCATCTGGATGCGCGAGCTCGACGACGGCCGCAAGTTCCTCTGCGGCGACGCCATCACCCTTCCGGATCTCGGCGCGGCCGTCGGGGTGTACTACGCGACGACGGAAGGTCTGCCTCTGCCGGACGCCATCCTCCGCTACCGCGACCGACTCGAGCAAAACCCAGTGGTGCGAGCGTCGGCGGACAAGGCCGCACCGTTCGTCGAGTCGTCGAAGCCGCGCAGGGTCAAGGCCGCCTAACGGTACTTCCGGGCGGAAACGCGCTACGATCCAAGGCTTGGAACAAGCGAGCATCCAGCTCGGACGCTATCGGCTGATCGCCGAGCTCGCCCACGGGGGCATGGGTGACGTCTACCTCGGGGCGGCGCAAGGCCCCGCGGGCTTCAGCAAGCTGATGGTCATCAAGGTCCTTCGGCCTGCGCTGGCGGACGACGAGCAGTTCCTCGTGATGTTCCTCGAAGAGGCGCGCCTCGCCGCGCGCTTGAATCACCCGAACGTCGTCCAGACCGTCGAGGTCGGCAACGAAGGCCGGCAGTATTTTCTCGCGATGGAGTACCTCGAGGGGCAATCCCTGCAGCGCCTGCGTCAGCGCGTCGCGAAGGACCATCCCTTTCCGCTCGGGCCGCACCTTCGCATGCTCATCGAGGCGCTCAACGGGCTCCACTACGCCCACGAGCTCGTCGACATCGACGGCCGCGCGCTCAACATCGTTCACCGCGACGCGACGCCGCACAACATCTTCGTCACGTACGACGGGCAGGTCAAGCTCGTCGACTTCGGCATCGCGAAGGCGATGGACTCGTCGCTCGAGACGCGCACCGGCGAGCTCAAAGGCAAGATCGGCTACATGCCACCCGAGCAGGCGAGCGCAGAGCGGGTCGACCGACGCGCCGACGTCTTCGCGATGGGCGTCATGGTGTGGGAGGCCGCGGTAGGGCGCCGCTTGTGGAAGGGCCTCAACGAGGTCTCCATCATGCACGAGCTCGTGATGGGCAAGATCCCCACCGCGCGCGAGGTCGATCCGCGCGTGCCGAGCGAGCTCGACAAAATCTGTCGTCGCGCGCTGGCGACACGCCCCGATGACCGCTACGCGACCGCCGCGGATTTCGCCGCGGACCTCGAGCGGTTTCTCGTCAACATCGGCGATCGCACGACGACGCGCGACGTCGCACGCATCGTGACGGACGCGTTCGTGTCGGACCGGCGCGAGCTACGCGCGATCATCGATGGCCAGCTGCGGTTACTCCGGGAAGGCAATGACGCGGTCTCCACCGTCACCATCCCCAAGCTCACGACCTCCGCATCCGTAGGAGGAGGCGTGACCCCATCCGTGTCACTCGCCAGTCCGTCAGCGGCGCTGCTCGATCAAGGCGTGCAGCCGTCGTACACGGCGGGCGGTACGGCCTCGGTGACATCCCCGGTCGCCAAGCGCGGACCGCTCCTCGCGCTCGGGGCGATGATCGCGAGCGGCGTCGCCATCCTCGGCATCATCGTCTTCCTCGTGCTGCGTCGAGACCCGCACGCGGCGGCACCCCCGCCGAGCACGCTCGATCCGGCAACACGCCCGACCGCCGAATCGATCGACGTGACCGTTACGACGAACCCTCCCGCGGCGCTCTTTCTCGACGATGCGCCGCTTGGCTTGAGCCCCTTCCACCAGACCTTCCCGCGGGACAATCTCGCGCACCGCCTTCGTGCGGAGGCCGCCTCGTACGGGCCGCGCACGGAGCTCATCGTGTTCGACAAGCCGACGGTGGAGCTCGATCTCGCGCTACCGAAGGTCGTCTCGGGCGTCACGCCGCCGGTGACGCCACCCAAGCCGATGATCACGGCTGCGCACCCGACGGCGACGGGAGCTCCGACGAATCCGCCCCCCGGAGGCAGCGCCACGGGTCACAAACCGCCGCGGCAGATCGACACGTCGTTCGGGCCCTGAAGAATCAGAAGCTGCCGAGCACCGCGAAGCCGGTCGGTGCCACGAAGAGCTTGGCGGAGATCCCGTGCGAGGTGACGTGCTCTCGTTCTTTCTCTTTCTCTTTGTCGACGGGCTCGGGCTTCGTGAGGAGCGTCATCACGAAGGCGACGCTTACCGCCACGACCGTGCAGCCGAGTGAGATGTCGCTCACGAGCGCGAACGCCTTCGCTTCGTTCTGGGCCGTCGAGATTTCACTCGCGGTGGCTCCGTAGGTGGTGAGCTTCCCTTGCGCCACGCCGGAGAAGACGAGCGCCGTGACGCCGGTCGCGCCCCAGACGACGAAGAGGCCGCCCGCGACGCCCCACGCCGCCCACGGAATGCGCCGGCGCGTCTCGACGATGACGGGAGGGGGCGGTGGAGGTGTTACGGATTCGCTCTGGATCAGCAGCGCGATGTCGACCGAATCGCCGCCGGCGACCTCCAGCATCTTGGTCACGGGCGGTTTGCCCTGAACGAGCGCGGTGATCTTGCGCTTGCCCTGGCTGACAGTGATGGGTTGTTCGAGCGGTGACGTCCCGACCTTCTCGTCATCCACGAGGATGTCGGCATGGGCGACGTTGACGGTCACGTGAACCTGGGCCACGCGCCCGTGGAGGCGTTGCATCTCACCCTCGACGTACGCGTGCCGCTTCTTGTCGATGGCAGCGCCGCCGGTATCGAGGTAGCGCGCGAACGTGCTGAGCGCGGCCGCGTAGTTCTGCAGCTGGTAGTACGTCTGCGCCATGTTGAAG
>Ga0302326_10007949_pt1 | contig 23479 bp, 21 predicted proteins | sample Palsa_T0_3_FD_202264 | JGI IMG/M metagenome (GOLD analysis project Ga0302326, IMG submission 202264) | Peat permafrost microbial communities from Stordalen Mire near Abisko, Sweden - Palsa_T0_3 | ecosystem: Environmental > Terrestrial > Soil > Palsa > Peat permafrost | place: Sweden: Abisko... | reverse complement strand
ATCCTGATAACGGTAGGTCACGATCAGGGTGGTGGTCTTGTTCAGATCGCGCTCCTTCACCACCAGGGCCATGATGGTGGTGGCCGTGATGGGGTCCAGGCCGGCCGTGGGCGAGTCGTAGAGCACCAAGGGAGGCTGGGTGACCACCGCGCGGGCGATGGCCGCGCGCCGCCGCATGCCGCCCGAAAGCTCGCTAGGGAATTTTTCCAGAATGCCTTCCAATTCCACGAACTTCAAGGCCTCCTCCACGCGGGGCCGGACTTCTTCCGGCGGGCAGTGGATGGAGGACTGGTTCAGAAGCGGGTAACTCACGTTCTCCTCGATGTTCAGCGAATCGAACAGGGCGCTTTCCTGGAACAGCATGCCGATCTTGCTGCGGATCTGGAAAAGGTCGCGCTCGCGCATGCGGCTGATGTCCTGGCCGAAGACGTAGACGGTGCCGGCATCCGGCCGTTGCAGGCCGAGGGCGGTCTTCATCAGCACCGTTTTGCCGCTGCCCGTGGCTCCCATGATGACGCGCGATTCCCCTTCGAATGCCCGGAAGGAAACGTCGGCCAACGCCGGCACGCCATCGAACGAGACGCTCACGTGGTCGAAACGCAGCACCGGTTGTTGGGCATCCTGTGGCATCACATGGAGCCTTGGCTTACGAAGATCTTCCCCAGGAAGAAGTCGACGATCAGGATCAGTACGGACGCGGCTACCATGGATTGGGTGGTGGCGCGGCCCACGCCCTGGGTGCCTCCGGATGCGCGCAAACCGTAGTAACAGCCCACCAGTGAAATGATGAACGCGAACACGAACGGTTTCAACAGGCCCTGCGTGATATCGTTCCACTCGAGGGCCCGCCACACAGTGGACCAATACTGCTGGCTGGGCAGATCCAGAAAAAAGCGGCCCACGAACCAGCCGCCAAACATACCGATGAAATCCGCCAGGATGGTGAGCAGGGGCAGCATGGTAGCGGTGGCCACCATCCGCGGCGTCACCAGCTTCTGGATGGGATCGGTGCCCAAGGCGCGCATGGCGTCGATCTGTTCGGTCACTTTCATGGAGCCGAGCTCGCTGGCGATGCCCGAGGAATTTCGCCCCGCCATCATCAGCGCGGTCAGCACGGGGCCCAGTTCGCGCACCAGCGAAATGGAAACCAGGGTGCCGGTTTGATCGACTTGGCCGTATTGGGCCAGCGCGCGGGACATCTGCAGCGCCATGACGGCGCCGGCAAACAGGCCGGTCAGGATGACGATGGGCAGGCTGCCGACGCCGATCAGGTCCATCTGCATGACGATGTCGTCGCCGTAGTGCGGACGCGCCGCCACGTTGCGCAAGGCGCGCCCGGTCAGCAGATAAAACTCCTGGATGGCGATGAACGGACCCTTTAGGAAGTCGAGCAAGCCGGCTGATCCCCGAAATTCGATGCTACCATACGGAGTTCTGGGTGCTGGGTGCTGGTTGTTGGGTTCTGGGTGCTGGGTTCTGGGTGCTGGGTTCTGGGTGCTGGGTTCTGGGTCAGAGATCTCCAGTCTGGGGAAAGTTTGCCAGCACCCAGCACCTAGCACCCAGCACCTGCTTCCAGCACCTAGCACCCAGCACCCGCCAAGGCCCATCACCTAAAACCCATCACCGCTTCTTATGCAGGGCTTGACCGCCATCGCCGGCATTCGCGTGGGGCACGCGTCGAACTTCGATGCGCTGACCGGCTGCACGGCGATCCTGTGCGAAGGCGGTGCGGTGGGCGGCGTGGATATCCGCGGGTCGGCCAGCGAGACGTCGTCGATCGACACGCTGCAACCCGGCCACATCACCGGGCAGGTGCACGGCATCGCGCTATCGGGCGGCAGCGCGTTCGGGCTGGAGACGGCTTCCGGCGTGCGCCGCTACCTGGAACAAAAGGGCGTCGGGTTCCGGGTCGGGCGGGCTGTGGTGCCCATCGTTCCCGGCGCCATTCTCTTCGATCTGGACATCGGCAAATCCGGTGTGCATCCCACGCGCGAAATGGGCGAGAGCGCGGCGGCGGCTGCCACGGCCGATGCGGTGAAGGAAGGCGCGGTGGGCGCAGGCACAGGCGCACGCGTGGGCTTGATCCACGGTCTGCGCCAGGCCATGAAATCGGGCATTGGCTCCGGGCTGGTGGAACTGAAGGGCGGCGTGCTGGTGGCCGCGCTGGTGGCGGTGAACGCTTTCGGCGACGTGCGCGACCCGGCCACCGGCAAGCTGATCGCGGGCGCGCGGCGGGCTCCGGACAGCATGGACTTGGCCGATACCGAGGCCGTCATGAAAGCCGGCGGGGTGCGGGCCGCCGCGGAGGGGCGCAATACGACGCTGGGCGTGGTGGCCACCAACGCGCGTCTTTCGAAAGTGGAGGCTACCAAGCTCGCCGAGTTCGGCAGCCTGGGGATAGCGCGCACGATTTACCCTGTGTGGACGATGTTCGATGGCGATGTCACATTTGGGTTGTCGATCGGCGAGGCGCGCGCGGACATCAACACCTTAGGCGTGGCGGCGGCGGAGGCCGTGGCGCAGGCCGTGGTGCGCGCGGTTATGAGCGCGCCGACGATGGGCGGACTGCCGGGTTTAGCAAGCAACTGAGCTTCTACGGCGCAACATACACCTGGAATGTGCAACTGGCGGGACCGGCTTGTAGCGTCATCTGAGAAAAATAGGGAACAACAAAGTTAATTTGGCTGACGCCCGCGACTTCGAAAGGCGCCGGGCCGGCATATTGTACGGTGATCGGAGAACGGAGACCGCCAAAGAGGGTAAACAATTCCCAAGACATCGTGACCGGCAGAACATTGACGGGCAACGGGAGTCCCACAATGGCTCCGTCGGCTTGCGCCGGGCTGATCGGCCCGAGCCCGGTGGCCCAGACTGTAACATAGGTTCCAGGCATTGCGGGATTCGATGCCGAGTTGAAGGTGCCATCCTGGTTCCAAGCCGCCGCATAATAGCCGTCCACAGTGAAAACACCCGGATGCGCGTCGACTACTGTCAGCGGGAGGCAGTTTGTCGGACTCTCGTTATAAACTACGCAAACGTCCACCGTCTGGCCGGTCTGCAGCGACCATGGCGCCACCGCGTTGATTTGGCCGTCCTGCACGTACAGCAGCGGCCCCGGCGTGCCGTTGAATTGAAGGTTACCTGGACATTCGCGAGGCTGGTGGGAAATCCACTCTGTATGGTCACTTGCGGCTGCGTGCCGGCGGCCGGTCCGAGTCCCTCTCCGAATAAGCTCACGAGCTCGCCACCCGAAACCGCTCCCGGGTTGTAGTTCGCGGCATTCCCGACACAGGCGAGTTGCACAGTTGGAGCGGCGGCATTCTGGGAAAGCTGTATCAGAGACAACGGGGGGCCGGACAGCGATAATACCACACCAACCAGGTCGACCGTCGAATCCACGCCAAGGGCTACGACCGTCAAGTAGCCGGAGGACTCCGCGATATAAGTCGAATGTAGGATGTTCCCATTGGCGTCGAGTACCGTCAATGCGGAGTCACCGGCTGCGCATGACACCAGGCTGTTCCTCACCGGAAAGTTGGCCCCGGCAAACGACCACGCGATGTAGGTATTACCAGACCCATCGAATGTTAACGCGGCCGCACGAGCCCCGTTTATCACAGTAGAGAACTCCGCCGCAGTCCCCTGGGGGTTGAAACGCTGAACGGTCGAGCCTGTAACGTTTGCATTCGCCACAGCCACAACCGCGTTGCCGGCGGAAGCCACGGCGATGCAGCAGGCCCCATCGCCCTCCGTGTACGTGGAATAGATCAGCGCCGAACCGTCGGGAGAGAGCCGGGCGAGGAACACGATGCCGCTGGTGAGGTACGCTCCGGGAGTGATCGGGACCGGGAAATACGGACCAGCGTTTCCGGTGACGAAGGCAGATCCCGAGGCATCCACGGCGATCCCAACTGGGCTCCCATCCCCCAGATAGGTAGCATAATCGATCGCGCCATCCGGCTTCAGGCATACCACAAACGCGCTGGTGTAGTCGGAAGGAGCTGTTTGCTGAAAAGCGCCGGGCGTGGTCTTAATACCGCCCTCGTAAGCCTTGCCCGTGATGTAGGCGCGTCCGGTAGCGTCCACGGCGATCCCATTTGGCGAATCGAACATCCCACCGAAGGCAATCTGGTACACCACCGTTTTGCCGTCCGTGGCCAACTTAAGCACGAAACCGTCGCCGGCCACGTAAACGTTCCCTAGTGGATCGACCGCCAGCACTGACACACCCAGCGGTATAGTCGTCCGATAAACGACTTGATCCCCCGCCGGAGTCAGTTTTATCAGGTGAGCAGCCGGCGCCAAGGCAATGTCTTCTTCAAAGTCTTCTTCTAAGAGATAGATATTGCCTTGCGAATCAGTCGCAGCCTGAACGCTACCGGCCCCGTATGGAGAGCCGGTGTCGATGGTTGTGGAATAGTTGACGCCAAGCCGGAAGTTCTGAGCGCCGGCCATCAGCGTGGCGGCGCTAAGCAAAACGGACCAGAGACACAGTTTTTACAGCATGCGCCGGTAGGAGCACGTGGCGTGCCGTGGAATCCACCACAAACGAAGGGGGCTGGCCGCGTGAAAGTGTGTCATTTCGCCGCACCCGCGGTGCGAGTGCGGGGCACTTCGATAACAGTTTGGTTTCAATGGGCCGCTTAGGACTTTTTTTAACCTAAATTAACCCCGGTTACGGTTCACAAGTGGTATCCTATTGAAGATAAAGGCTGTCGAGAGGTGGGCGCTCTCGCCCGCCCCGTTGCGAGTTTCTTCACGTTTGGCCGACAGCCGTTAGCGCAAGTCGCAAGACGGATAAAAACGAATGGGCACTGAAAAGGCGGAGGTACCGGTCGAACGGCGGGTTAAAAAACGCTTCGTGATGGAGCGCGAAATCCGTTACCGGGTGTTGGAGCAAGATAAAATCATTGCCGTAGGTTGCGGCAAAACCCTCAATCTCAGCAGTAATGGCGTGGCATTCGTGGCGGATCACGATTTGCCTCCAGGGGCGTTTATCGAGTTGTCGATCGCCTGGCCGGCACTGCTCGAGAACCGTTGTCCCCTGCAGTTAATCGGCTTTGGACGGGTGCTCAGATGCGCGGACGGCACGGTCGCATCCACCATCGAGCAGTACGAGTTTCGCACCCTGGCAAGAGTGGTGCCGGAGGGCGCCTGGTCGGCGCGTAGCGATCAAAAGTTGCGCCGCTGGGCCGAGGCCGTGGCGCGCAGCTAAATAGTGGGGCAGGCCCTTGGCCTGCGGCGGCCTCTCAGGCCGCCCTCTACTCGGACTTGGTGGTGCTCGACGTTTCTTTGGCGGGCGTGGCGGCTGGTTTAGACGCCTCGGTCTTCTTGCTATCCGAGGACTCGCTCTTAGGCTTGTCCTTGGCCGGGGTAGAGCCGTTCTTGCCGTAGTCGTTCACATACCAGCCAGAGCCTTTGAAGTGTAAAGTGGACGCCGAGATCAGCTTCTCCACCGCGCCACCGCACCCTGGATGCTCATGCAAGGGCTCATCCGAGAACTTCTGCCTGACTTCAAAAACATCACCGCACGCAGCGCATTTATACTCGTACAACGGCATAGGGATTTCGATTGCCCAGGTACTATATCTGAGTTTATTTTAACAGATTCGCACGCGACAGAGGGGAAGCCGCTAACTTGTGGCTCCGCCCAGCGTCTTAACCAATATGAGAATGCGAGCGAGCTTGTTGACTATGCTGATGGCTTCCGGGTTGGCGGCCAGCCAGGCGCACCACGTCTGCGTGGTGGCGCTCGAACACTCGGCGCATTCCTTCTGCCAGTATTTTCAGGCCTTGCAGCAAGAACCGCTCAATCCGGTCGAGCGGGTGGTATTCAGCTTGGCGCTGACCAAGGCGCAAGCTCAACGCGAGTGCAAGCGGCCCATGCACGGATGAGCGCGGGCCGCCACCCGAAGGAGGCGGCCCCCCCACAGATAACGTCCTATTGCTTCTTGTGAACCGGACGGTGCGCCGGGGCTACCGCCTCCACTTTCAGGCCCGTAATCTTCGATTTCTCCACGTCGAACGTCACCATGAAGGGTTCTTTGCTGAAGGAATCCCCGACGCCTTCAAACTCGATCTCGCCCCCTAGTTCCGGCTTGCCCGTCAGAGGAGCGGGCGTGGTGCCGTCGGAGCCTACCAGTTTCAGCGTCACGTTGGCCTTTTGATCCTTGCCCTCCATGCTAACCAGCAGTTCCTTCGATTTCGCCGCCGGCTTCGCATCCACCAGCCAGCCCTTGAACTTCGTCAGGCCATTAGCGCCGCCCGGCACCGCCGCGCCCTTCATGGAAGTGTCGAAGTAACTCTGTCCCTCCGGAGAGAGCAGGCTGCCCTTGATCTTCAACCAAAGCGCCAGTTGCGGGTTGGTCTTGTTCAGTTGTTCTTCCTGCTCGGCCGCGATCTCCGCCGCCGTCTTGATCTTGAAGTCCGCGGGGGGTGTCGGATTGGCCTTGGCCGTGGCTTTCAGCTCGGCCAAGCCAGTGCTGTCGCCGTGCAGCGTGTTGTATACCTTTGTTAAATAGTCGTCGACCTTTTTGCGCCCGTCCGGATTCAGCGCGCCGGGGGGAACGTCATACGCCGCCGCCCTGGCGAAGTAATACAGCGCTTCCGACTGCAATTCCGGCTTCTTCTCGGCGATCGAACGCGCCAGCAGTGCCTGACCAAGCGAATACGCAACTTCCCCGGATTTCGGATCGAGCTGCAGGCTCTTCTTGTAATTCTGTTCGGCCTCGGCATTATTCTTCTGCACCATCGCGGCCCAGCCCAGGGTCTTATAGGCGATAGCGTCGAAGTTCGTTTTCGCGGTCTTCCAATCCTCGTCTTTGGTCGCAGCGGGCTTTTCCGCTGCTAGCAGACCATTGGCCGCCTTGGTAGCCGTGGCCACCGCATCGGCGCTGTTGCTGCCCAACGAGGGGGATAGGAAGGTGATCCAATAGAGTGCCGTGATATCCTTCGCATCGATTCCGAGGATCTCCTTGGCGACATCCACCATTTTGGCGCCCTGTCCCAGAGCCTGATACGTATTCAGGTACAGGACCAACCGCTCCTGCTTGAAGTCGGAATCCGGGTATTTGTCCTTCCAGGTATTCAGCGTTGCCAGCTTCTTGGTCGGATCGGTCTCTTTGGTGGCGGAGTCGTACAGCGTGTACTCCTGCTGGTCCTTGTAATTTTTCTTCTTCTCTGCCGGTGCGGCCGGTGCGGCTTGGCCGCTCTGCGCCGGCTGGCTGGTCTGCGCCACGCCAGAGATGACGCCGAGCAGCGCCAAAGCCGAAATTCCCGTTAGCTGTCGTAAGCAATGCTGCACTTGCTGCCTCCTGCCGATGTGCTTTAAAAAGTCTGAACCTGTGGACCTTCCGAACCGCCTGGCCGTTACGTCCGCATCGAAGCGGGTACTTGCGGAGTATAACCGTAAGGGCATGCGAGGCGCAACATATTCGACGCTGAACGTTGCCACTGAGTTCCGAATCCAAAATCATACCAGATCCGAAGCGATTGCAACCGGTAGTACCTGGATTTTTCAGTGGCGATTCCGCGTTCACCGTGGGGCGGGCAATCATGGCCGCAGCCGCCTTTTTAGGCGGCCAGGGCCGGCTGAAAGCCGGCTGCGGGCAGAATTGCCGCCCTCCGGTCAAATGCTCTTCCCGCAAGTCAGGCAGCCGGGTGATACGCGATGCAGTCGATCTCCACCTTCAGCCCCGGCATCGCAAACTGGCACGCCACCGTCGTGCGCGCCGGTTTGTGTACCCCGAAAAATTCCGCGTAGACCTCGTTCATCGCCGCGAAATCCTTGCCGTCGGCCAGGAACACGCTGCACTTCACTACGTCCTCCATGCTCGCGCCGCAGCCTTCCAGAATCCGCCGGATGTTCGTCAGCACCAGCCGGGTCTCATGCCGGATATCTCCCAGCTCCACCTGGTTCGTGGCCGGGTCCACCGGCACCTGCCCCGATACAAATATGAAATCGCCCGCGCGCACCGCCGGCGAATACGGACCCCGCGGCGCAGGCACGCCTGGCGGACTCAATCGTTCAATCATCAATGTCCCTCCGCTTCCAGATACCGCTCCGCTTCCATGGCCGCCATGCAGCCCGCGCCCGCCGCCGTGATGGCCTGCTTGTACGCCCGATCCTGCACGTCGCCCGCGTGGAACACGCCCGGGATGTTGGTCCGCGCACCGCCCTTCGAGACGATGTAGCCGTCGGCATCAGTGTCGATCTGCCCCTTGAACACCGCCGTGTTGGGAATGTGTCCAATGGCCACGAAAAAGCCGTCCACCTCCTGCTCCCACACCGCGCCCGTAGCCACATTCTTCAGCCGCACGCCCGTGACCGTGTGCTGGCTAGGGTCTAGAATATCTTCCACCACCGTACTAGTAAGCATGGTGATCTTCGGATTGTGGCGCACCCGGTCCAGCATGATTTTCGAAGCGCGGAACTGGTCGCGCCGGTGTACCAGCGCGACTTCCGACCCGAAGCGCGTCAGAAAATTGGCCTCCTCCATCGCCGAATCGCCGCCGCCCACCACCATGATCTTCTTGCCGCGATAGAAGAACCCGTCGCACGTCGCGCACGAACTGACCCCGTGGCCGATCAGCTTTTGCTCCGAATCCAGGCCCAGCCATCTCGCCGACGCCCCCGATGCGACGATCAGCGTGCGCGTCTCGATCCACTCGCCTTCCACGTCGACCCGGAACGGATGTCCCGAAAGGTCGGTGTCCACCACATCGCCGTGCACGTATTCCGCGCCAAAGTTCTGCGCCTGTTTTTTGATGTTTTCCACCAGGTCGGGGCCGTTGATGCCCTCCGGAAAGCCGGGGAAGTTTTCCACCAGGGTGGTCATCGACAACTGCCCGCCGGCGTGCTTTCCCATCACCACCAGGGGATTCAAATTGGCGCGCGCCGCGTACACCGCCGCCGTGTTTCCGGCGCAACCGGAGCCGATAATCAGAACGTTCCTCATGTGGTTTTTAGATTCTACAATGTAGCATGCCGATGCGGACCGTCATCTGCCTTCCATCCGTGTCCATCCGTGGCTAATTTTTTTCCCCTCGCCTTTACAAACATTTACGCCCGCCCCCTTGCCCCACCACCGTAACCGCGCCATACTGATGCTTCTCTATGCCCTCGCCGCCCCGCAAAATCTGGCTGCGCACCGCCTGCGCGCTCTTGCCGGTGATCCTCGCCGTTCTTCTGATCCCCCAGACCGCCCCCACACAACCCGCTCCGCCCCCAGCCGCGCCGCCCGGACTCCAAAAGATCCAGCAATTCGTCTTTATCATGCAGGAGAACCGCAGCTTCGACCACTACTTCGGCACCTACCCCGGCGCGGAGGGCATTCCGCCCGGAATCTGTGTGCCCAACGGAACGGCCCCCTGCGTCGCGCCGTACCACGATTCCGCGACCGTCAACCAGGGCGGACTGCACGACTGGTACAACGCCCTCGCCTGTATCGATGGCGGCCTGATGGACGGCTTCATGGCGGGGTCCGAAGGCGACGCCATGGCTTGGCATGACTATCGCGAGGTACCCAACTATTGGAATTACGCCAACCTCTATGTGCTGCAGGACCGCCTCTTCGAATCCATTACCTCCTACAGCTTGCCCGCGCACCTCTATATGCTGGCGGCCCAAAGCGGCGGATACTACAGCGTCCGGCAACCGAACCCGACGTCGTTTGGCTTCCCCGAAATTACTCAGTTGCTCACCAGCGGTCAAATCAATTGGAAGTATTATGTGAATCGCGGCCCAGCCGCTGGCGCCGCCGACCTTGGCACTCCCAGCGGCGATGCCGACGAAACCACTTATACATACTGGAACCCGCTTCCGGCCTTTCCCGCGGTCAAGAACGATCCCACCCAATTCAGCCGCCTCACCGATGCCACCCAGTTCTATACCGACGCGCAGAATGGCACGTTGCCGCAAGTGAGTTGGGTCATCCCCAACAGCGGCTTCAGCGAACATCCGCCCGCCGACATTGTCACAGGTATGACTTACGTCACCGGGTTGGTGAACGCAGTCATGAACTCGCCCCAGTGGAACACCACCGCCATCTTCATCGCCTGGGACGACTGGGGCGGCTTCTACGACCACATTACTCCTCCTACCGTGGACCAATACGGCTTCGGTATTCGCGTTCCCGGCCTGGTCATAAGCCCTTACTCCCGCCAAGGATATGTGGATCACAAGACTTACTCCTTCGAATCCTGGCTGCGCTTAGTAGAAGAGCGCTTCGGCGTCGTCCCCATGACCGGGCGCGACAATACCGCCAACGACATGACCGATGCCTTCGATTTCACCCAGCAGCCGCGCCCGCCGCTGATTCTGAATACCGCCGGATCGCCTTATCCGCCGGCACTGCAAACGCTCGTGCACCCCTCCGGTACCGTGATCGCCACCAACGCGGCCTACGGAACGTATGCCCTGGCGCCGGATGCCATCGCCTCGCTTTATGGCGTAGGTCTGGCCGCCACTACCCAGAGCGCTTCCTCCACGCCGTTGCCGCTATCGCTCGCGGGCATTACGGTCAATGTGCAGGATAGCGCCGGAACCGTGCGCCCCGCGCCCCTGTTCTTCGTCTCTCCCGATCAGATCAACTGCCTGATCCCCAGCGGCACGGCCAGCGGCGCCGCCACTATCACGGTGACCGGCGGCGGCGCATCGTTCACCGGAACGGCGGCCATCGGCCCCACAACTCCGGGTTTATTCGCTGCTAACGCGGCCGGCTTCGGACCTTCCGCATCCCAGGTGGTGAACGGGTCGACTTACTCCAACACTTTCGAGTGCAGCTCCGCCGGACAATGCGCGCCGGTGCCTGTCAACGTGGCGGGCGCCAGCCCTACTTACCTGGTGCTCTACGGAACCGGCATCCGGCACGTCAGTTCCCAGTCCGCCGTGGACGTCAAGGTCGGGAACGTCGACTGTCCCGTGCAATACGCGGGCCCCCAGAACCAATATGCCGGCCTGGACCAGGTGAACGTTCTCTTGCCGGCGTCGCTCGCGGGCCGCGGACAACTGGTAGTCACTGTCACTGTCGACGGCCAATCCACTAACATGGGCGAGTTGGCCTTCCAGTGACCCGCTTATAATACACCTGTATCCGCAACGGCGACAGCCAGAAGCTATAAGTCGCGCGCGACGTGCCCGCTCTTCAACGACATAAGCGGCGCGGACCGATGGCATCCGGCGTGCCACGGCCACAGCGCCATGTTCCAATCCACCACGCTCTCTACCGAACGCTCCGCGCGCGGACCAGCCATGTCGGTAACCATCCATTGCACCGTGGCCGCTCTCTTGTTCCTGGCCGGCGCAAACCAAAATGTGCGCAACGCATTGCGCGCCACGGCGAATGCGGTTCCCATACTGATCGCACCCTACATGCCGCCCGGACCCGGCGGCGGAGGCAGCGGCGACCGGTCGCCGATTCCGGCTAGCGAGGGCCGCCTGCCGAGAGTCGCAACGCATCAGTTCACGCCGCCGCTGGTAGTCGTCTACAACCTGGAGCCCAAGCTGGTGATGGAACCGACGATCGTGATTTCGCCGGACGTGAAGCTGCCGCAAATCGACCTCGCCGTGCTGGGCGATCCGTTCGGACACAGTGGTCCACCCTCGAACGGCACAGGCAAGGGCGGCGGCATCGGCGATGGCGAAGGCACCGGTATTGGGCCTGGCAAGGGTCCCGGCGTGGGTCCCGGCGAAGGCGGCGATGGCGGCGGTGGACGCCGCTTGCATGGCCTCTCGGCCGACTCCACCGGTCCGGTGCTGCTCTTCAAGGTGGAGCCGGAATTCTCCGAAGAAGCCCGCAAGGCCAAGCTGCAGGGCGTAGTCACGTTGTATGCCGAGGTGGATACCAACGGCCGCCTGCAAAACATCCGGGTGACCCGCGGCCTTGGTCTGGGCCTCGAAGACAAAGCTATCGAGGCAGTCAAGCAGTGGCGCTTCCGTCCCGGCTACCGCGACGGCAAGCCCGTAGTGGAGGCCGCCATTATCGAGGTCAACTTCCACTTGCTGTAAGTCTTGAGTTGGTATCACTGACGTGGCGCACGCTGCACCGTGGGGCGGCCAATCATGGCCGCAGCCGCCTTTTAGGCGGCAGAAGCCGGCTGACAGCCGGGTGCGGGCAGTATTGCCCGCCCCACGCTGCAAAAAGTATGTGCGGTCGCGTCACGCTTCAAAACGTAAGTGTGACTCGCGCTTGGTGGCGCGTCCCCCCCCGGCTACCGCGATGGCAAGCCGGTAGTGGAGGCGGCCATCATCGAAGTCAGCTCGCGTAAATCACAAATTCAGCCGTCGCCGCACGACCTCGACCAGTTCCGCCGAAAGATAGAAATTGGTCCGAGTCAGACGTGCGAGGATCGCGTCAAAATCGAGCAAACGGTTCCGATGCGCCTTAGCCAGAACACCCAACGTCCCGGTCACGAACAGATGACGGCGCTCGGCTTCGGCCCGCCCGGCCCAGTCGTCGATCAGCAGGCGTTCCGCACCGAGCGACAGCGCTAGTGTGATGGCCGCGCGCTCTCCGGGATCGAGACTCGCGAGGTTGGGATCTGGAGGCGGGTCCGGCAGGATCTCCAGCCAGGGTGGCGGCTGCCCGATCCATCCGCGGACGGCTGCCGGCGCCGCAACGTTCCGCAACTCGCTGGCAACCATCTGCGGCACGATCACGCGAGAGTACAGGGGCGTGAGCACTTCTACCGCCTCAACGAGCACAAGGTAATGCAGCGGACCCGTGTCAGCGACGACGATCATGCCGGCCGATCATGCCCCCGGCCCATCCCCTAGAGTAGCCAAGTCGCGCTCAAAATCTTCGGCTCCGTACTTCTCGATGCGATGCTCTTTCAGAAAGCCGTCGAGCGCGTAGCGCGAGGGGATGCCCAACAGCATACGCAATTGATAGCCGGTCAGCCGTCGTTCCCGGAAGGCCTCCAACGCCAAAGCCTCCAGGGCGGCACGCGCAGGGTCCTGCCCGTGAGGAACCAGGGGCGGAGCGAACTCATCGGGTATCTCCAACCTGATCTCCATGCCCTAGGCTACCACTGGAAAACAACCGCTTGGGGGGCGCTCCCACGCCGCACGTCAAGGTGGAACTGAATTCTCGGAGTGTGCCGCGACGGCAAGCCCGTAGTGGAGGCTGCCATCATCGAAGTCAACTTCCATCTGCTGTGACTAGGGTCACCGACGTGGCGCACGCCCCTGGCGTGCCGTGTCGGCACTTTTGCCGACACAGGCGAGCGAAGCTCGCCCCTGGAGTTTGGACATTCTGCGACCTGACGTGGCGCACGCTGCACCGTGGGGCGGCCAATCATGGCCGCAGCCGCCTTTTAAGCGGCAGAAGCCGGCTGACAGCCGGCTGCGGGCAGTATTGCCCGCCCCACGGTGCAAAAAGTATGTGCCATCGCGCTGGGAGCGCGCGCCACATCAGTGGTCACGCTGCAAAACGTAAGGGTGACTTCGCGATAGCCATCGTAGGAAGTCAACTTCCAGTTGCTATAAATCGCCCAGAAAATCAGCCCGCCACCTGCGAGTAGCAATCAAAGCCATTCTTTCGTGGCGTGCGGCGCGGCATCCAGCCCCATCCGCCATGAAACGAGTTAGAATGTCATCCAGACTTCCCCTACAAGGAGGGCCGCCATGTTTCGCCTGGATTCCGATAAACCGGTCGAGTTCTGCGATGGCCTGCGCCGCCGCGACTTTCTCCACGCGGGCGCGCTTTCCATGCTCGGGCTGGGCCTCAACGACCTCTTCGCCATGAAGGCCCTGGGCGCCGTCGACGCGAAGAAGGACACCAACTGCATCATGCTGTTCCTGGTGGGCGGCCCCTCGCAGCTCGATACCTGGGACATGAAACCCAACGCGCCCATTGAGATTCGCGGCCCCTACAAACCCATCAAGACCAACGTTCCGGGCATCGAAATCTCCGAAAACTTTCCCCGCATGGCGAAGCACGCCGACAAGTACGCGATCATCCGCAGCGTGTATCACACGGCCGCCGCGGTGCACGACACTGGCCACCAGATGATGCAGACTGGCCGCCTGTTCCAGGGCGGCGTCGAGTATCCGCACATCGGCTGCGTGCTGTCAAAGCTCAAAGGCCCCAATGGCGACGTGCCGCCGCACGTGCTGCTGCCGCGCCCCATCGGCAATACCGGCGGCAACATGCCGCACGGCCAGAACGCCGGCTTCCTGGGCAAGACCTACGATCCGTTCGTGCTCAACGCCGACCCCTCCGACCCCAATTTCAAAGTGCCCGACATGCTGCCGCCGGATTACCTGAGCGCCCTCCGCGTCGACCGCCGCAAAAACTGGCGTGAGATGGTGGATCACACCGTCAGCAAGTTTGAAACTTCGCAGGACGCGCGTCTCTTCGACGCCACCTTCCACCAGGCCTACACGTTGATGTCGTCGCAGAAAGCGCGCGAAGCCTTCGAACTGGCACGCGAGCCCGAAGCGGTCCGCCAGAAATATGGCCAGAACCGCTTTGGCCAAAGCTGCCTGCTGGCGCGCCGCCTCATTGAAGCCGGCGTGCGCTTCGTCACTATTAATATGTTCGAAACGGTCTTCGACGAGATTACCTGGGACATACACGGATCGAAGCCCTTCAGCCCCATCAGTTGCTATCGCGACCTGGTCGGCCCCATGTTCGACATGGCCTACAGCTCGCTGCTCGAAGACCTGCACGATCGCGGCCTGTTGACCAACACCATGGTGCTGGCGATGGGCGAATTCGGCCGCACTCCGAAAGTGAACCCGGCGGGCGGGCGCGACCATTGGCCGCAATGCTGGAGCATCCTGATGGCCGGCGGCGCGGTGAAGGGCGGACAAGTCATCGGCGCATCGGACGACATCGGCGCAGCGCCCAAGGACCGGCCCACCAGCCCCGCCGAAGTGGCCGCCACCATCTACGACGGCTTGGGCATTTCGCTCGACCTGGAACTGCCCGGCGCACAGGGCCGCCCCATCCCCCTAGTTGAGCGCGGCGTCGAACCCATAAAGGAGCTCTTCACGTGAGAGCCTCCCTTCCCTTATTTCTCCTCCTCCCCCTCACCACCCTGGCCGCCAACCTGCAAATCCTCCCCACCTCCGTCACCCTGACCGGCCCCGAATCCTACCAACAACTAATCGCCGAAGCGACACTCGATAATCGCAACGAAGACCTGACCCGCTCGGCCCACTGGACCTCCAGCAATCTCGCCGTAGCCACCGTGGACCAAACCGGCCAAGTCCGCCCCGTATCCGACGGAGAAGCCACCATCACCGCCACCGCCGGCGATCGCACCGCCTCCGTAACCGTGCGTGTGACCAACGCCCGCGCCCCTCACACCTGGAGCTTTCGCAACGATGTAATCCCCGTGATGAGCAAAGTAGGCTGCAACTCCGGAGCCTGCCACGGCTCCGCCGCCGGCAAAAACGGCTTCAAGCTGACCCTGCGCGGCTACGATCCCGATCAGGACTATGACACTCTCACCCGCGAGTCGCTTGGCCGCCGTGTCTCGCTCTCCGAGCCGTCGCACAGCCTGATGCTTCTCAAGCCCACCTTCGCCGTCCCGCATGGCGGCGGCAACCGCTTCTCCACCGACTCGCTCGAATATCGTGTCATCGCCGAATGGATCGCGGCCGGCGCCCCGCGCCCCTCCGACATCGATCCCACCGTCACCGGACTCGAAGTCTTTCCCGCCTCCGCCACTCTGCAAACCGGCGCGCAGCAGCAGATCGTCGTCCGCGCGAAATATTCCGACGGCCGCCTGCGCGACGTCACCCGCTGGGTGCGCTTCGGCTCCAGCGATGAAGGCGTGGCCTCCGTGGACGATTCCGGCCACGTGAAAATGAACGGCAGCGGCGAGGCCGCCATCACCCTTTGGTACGCCAGCCGCGTGCTCTACGCGCGCATGGGCGTGCCCTACCCCAACCACGTGGACCCCGCCGTCTACACCAAATTCCAGCGCCATAACTACATCGACGACCTGGTGCTGGCCAAGCTGAAAGCGCTCAACATCGCACCCTCCGGCCCGGCCTCCGACGCCACTTTCATCCGCCGCGCCTACCTGGATGCTGCCGGCATGCTGCCCACCTCCGAAGAGGTCGAAGATTTCCTCGCCGATCAGTCCGCGGACAAGCGTGCCCGGCTGATCGACCGCCTGCTGGAGCGCGACGAGTTCGTGGACTACTGGGCCTACAAGTGGTCGGACCTGATGTTGATCTCCAGCCGCAAGCTGCGCGCCAACGCCATGTGGTCGTTCTACAACTGGATTCGCGACAGCGTCAAGACCAACAAGCCGTGGAACAAATTCGCCTACGAAATCTTCACCTCATCCGGCGACACGCGCCAGAACGGCGCGCTGAATTACTACGTCCTCCACAAGGATCCCATCGACCTCACCGAAACCGCCACCGAAGCCTTCATGGGCAATCGCGTGACCTGCGCGCGCTGCCATAATCATCCGCTCGAAAAGTGGACCCAGAAGCAATATTACGAGCTGGTCAACCTGTTCGCGCGCGTGGGCCTGAAGAACGGCAACGAGCCGGGCGACATCGTGGTGTACGCCAAAGCCACAGGCGATGTGCTGCATCCCAAGCTGCTCAAGCCCCTGCCGCCTACGCCGCTCGATGGCACGCCCATGTCGCTCGATGCGACTGACGACCGCCGCGTGCATTTCGCCGACTGGCTGGTCAGCCCTAAGAACACTTATTTCTCGCGCTCGCTGGTGAACCGCGTGTGGGCCAACTTCATGGGCCGCGGCTTGGTCGAGTCGGTGGACGACGTGCGCGCCACCAATCCAGCCTCCAACGAGGAGCTGTTCGCCGCACTCAGCGACGATTTCGTCAAAAGCGGCTATGACGTGAAGCGCCTCATCCGCACCATCATGAACTCAGGCGTCTACCAGCTTTCCGCCGATTCCAACGCCGATAACCAGATGGATACCAGATACTATTCACGCTATTTCGTGAAGCGCCTGCCGGCCGAAGTGCTGCTCGACGCCATGTCGCAAGTGACCGGCGTGCCCACCAAGTTCGGCGGATATCCGGTAGGCACGCGCGCGCAGCAGTTGCCCGACGTGCAAGTACAGTCGCAATTCCTCAGTTCCTTCGGCCGGCCCAAGCGCATCATCTGCGATGCCGGCGAACGGTCGAGCGAGCCCAACATCGCGCAAGCCCTGCATGTGATCAACGGCGACACGCTTAACAAAAAGTTGAGCGACCCGAACGGCTACGCCGCCCTCGCCGTGAAGCTGGGCTTGTCCGATTCGCGCATCCTCGACCACCTTTATCTATCCGCCTTCAGCCGTTATCCCGCGGAATCCGAGAAGCAGCCCCTGCTGGACGCGCTCCGCAAAGCCCGCGCGAGCACCGGCTCGCCGGACGTGCAACGCGAAACCCATCGCCAGGCCCTCGAAGACATGATGTGGGCCATGCTCACCAGCAAAGAGTTCTTGTTCAACTACTGATTGGAGGGCGGGCAATCTTGCCCGGAGCCGCCTTACGGGCGGCCCGCGGCGCAGGTTCGGTTGGGGGTTGGGTTGTGCGCGGTTGTGCGCGATTGTGCGTCGGCGCCGATTTTGGCGGGTGGTACGCAGCTTGTACGAACGAACTGTCCGGCGCGAAACGGGGTGTTTGGATCGGCCAGAATGGCGCGGGATGGCGTCGCGGGTTAGGGTTGATTTGGCGATCGGCCTCCTTATTACCAAGGGAGCATGGGGAGGGAGAATCCAGGCTGGCCGGTGGGGGGAAATGGTTGCGGGGGAAAGAGATGTTTTGTGGGAAGTGGCGTGATTGACGGCAGCCGAGGGAGCACTGGAGCGCCCACCGCAGGCCGAGGGCCCAGGATTAGAGCCCTAAGTGGTCGCGGGCGTAGGCCAGGCTCAGTTTCACGTTCTCTTCTTCCTGGCGCAGTTGCTCTTCGCGCGGAAGGCCGGTCAGCACGGGAAGGGGCGGCCGGCCCTGCGACTCCCGCACCAGGCGCATGGTGCGCGCCAAGTAACGTCCGTTGCGGTCGGGAAAAGTGGCCCAATAGGCATCCGTCAGGCAGGGCACTTTCAACGGGTCGCGCGTGATCATCTCCAGTATCGGCTGCGCGTCGGGCCGGGCGGTGCGAATGGTATCCACGATGCGGCGCACGTCTAGCATGCCGGTACCCAGGGTCATCTCGGAGAGCAGGAAGCCGTCCGCATACGGCGCGACGGCCATATCCTTCACATGCGTGGTGATGGCGTAAGGGGCCAGCGTCTCTACGACGGCCATGGGATCGTCGAGCAGCGCGATGTTGTTGCCGGTATCCAGGCACACACCCAGCCAGCGGCTCGCCTTTTCTTTCATGAGCGCCGCCATTTCTTCGGCGGTCCAATCCTTGTGATTCTCGATGGCCAGCGGCACCTGCTGCTTTTCGACGATGCGCAACGCCGCGTCGATGTTCAGGTAGGCTTGGGCCACTGCTTTGCGCCAATCGGCCAGGTTGGTGAAGTTCTCGTAGCGGCGGCCGGGCAGGCAGTTGACCCGAATAGCGCGCGCGCCGGCTTCCTTGGCGGCGGCCACCGTGGTCTCGAAGGCCGCGGTATCGGCGGCCGCGGGCAGCGCGGCGATGGCCTCAAAGTACATGCCCAGTTGCTCGGCGCGGGCCCGTAGTTTGCGGATGTAAGCCGGGTCCTTGGAGGTGAGCGGCATCTGGATGCCGTCCGCGCCCAGAGAGTTGGCGTGTTCCAGGAATTCGAGGTTGTCCTTGGGGCGCGCGAAGCTCAGGTAGCAGGTGACGGCGATGCCCATTTTCGTGCGCGACTGGGCGGAGAGCGCGCTGGCTGCGGCGGCGGTGGCGAGAAACGTTCTGCGATTCATAAGTGGAAGCTGCGCAGCACCTCATCCCAAGGCTTGCGATAGGGCCGCTCCAGCCAGGCGGACGCTTCGCGGTCGCCGAGGATTTCTTCTTTCTCCGCATCCCAGCGGATCTTGCGGCCGAGGCGCAGCGAGATGTTCGCCAGGTGGCAGGTGACGGCGGTCTGGTGGCCCTGCTCCACGTCGGAGATGGGCCGCTGGCGGGACTTGACGCAATCCAGAAAATTGCGGGCGTGCAGATCGAATTGCTCGGGCGACGATCCGGGCTCTTTGCGCGCGTCGATCCAGGGCTCCGGCTTGGCATCGGTGTGCTGCGGCCCTCCCGTAGGCTGGCCTTCGAATACCGGGATGGCGTTTGCGGGATCGATCTTCATATCGGGGATCACTTCGTATCCGCGGCGCGACACGGTCATACTGCCCTTGGTGCCGAAGAACTCCAGGCCGAAGCCGGCGCGGCGTCCGGCGCTGGCCTCGCGGATGGAGTGTATGGCGGTGAAGCCGGGGTATTCGAAGATGGAATCCTGGGTGTCGGGCGTTTCGCCATTGTCCTGGAGCGCGAACCGTCCGCCGACGGAGGAAACGGAGAGCGGGCCCGGCACACCCATGTACCACTGCACGATGTCGATATCGTGGGCGCCCAGATTGGTCATCTGGCCGCCGGAGTAGTCCCAGAACCAGCGGAAATGATACAGGGCGCGGTGCGGATTGTAGGGCCGCTGGGGCGCGGGGCCAAGCCACATGTCGTAGTCGAGGTCGCGCGGCGGTGGGCCGTCGGGCGGGTTGCCGAAGCCGGGCATGACGTTGCGAAACGATCCCATGCGGGCGCTGAGCACCTTGCCGAAATAGGCGTCGCGGGTCAGTTGGCGCGCATGCTGGTAATGCGGGCCGGAGCGCTGCTGCGTGCCCACCTGCACGATGCGTTGGTAGCGGCGGGCGGCTTGCGTCATCCAGCGGCCTTCTTTGACGAACAGGGTGAGCGGCTTTTCCACGTAAACGTCTTTGCCGGCGGCGCAGGCCATGATGGTGAGTAGCGCGTGCCAATGGTCGGGCGTGCAGACTACGATGGCTTGAATGTCTTTATTGTCGAGGAGCTTTCGGAAATCCTGGTAGGGCTTGGCGCCGGGCCCACATGCGGCGATTCCTTCTTCGAGGCGCGGCTGGCATACTTCGCACATGGCGGCCAGATCGGCGTCCTTCTGATTCTTGAAATCGTGGACGTGCTGGCGGCCGATCAGGCCGTAGCCGATGAAGCCGACTTGCACGCGGTCGTTGGCGCCCAGGAGGCGCTGGTATGATGCAGCGGTAACCGCTCCCAGGAACACGCGCCGAGAGGAGTGCATTTGGGGGGATTGTAGCAGGTGGCGGGGCGATCTTCGACCGCCGGGGCTGGGGGGCCGGGTTTTTTTCGGCACAATCGTGGGCGGTGGGGGCGGACGCCGCGATTACGCCGCTGCGGCCACGATCCGGTGCTGGCGTGGATTTTGCAGTATCCTGCAAAATAGAGGCACGCGCGCTTATGGCAGACATCCGGCATTCACTGCAGATCGCCGCTTCACCCGAGGTGGTTTACGCGCTGGTCTCGCGCGCGGCGGGACTGGCTCAGTGGTGGGCCGCCGATGTGACGGAAAGCGACGGCAAGCTGGAACTCGGGTCTTTCAACCGGTCCACGGTTTATAGGTTGACGCCAATTGTCGAGACGCCGCACAGCCGGTTTGAATGGTTGTGCGAGACCGGACAGGAATGGAGCGGCACGCAGTTGCAGTTGCATCTGGTGACGGCGGGGAACGGCACGCTGGTGCGATTCACGCATGCCGACTGGCAGGCTGAGACGGACTATTTCGTTTCGTGCACCACGGTTTGGGGCGAGCTGATGTTCCGGTTGAAGGCTGCGGCGGAAGGCAAGCCGCGCGGGCCGCTGTTTCTGGCCGGCAGCCTGGAGTACTAATTTTGCATGGCCGGCGTGGCGAGGCGCAGTTCGAATCCGATTCCGTCCGGCACGATTTCACATTGGCCAGAGCGGCTGGCCGCCGCCAGGCGCTCCAGATCCGCGTGCGTGTACGCTTTTTTCAGCAACCAGAAGCGAAAGGCCCAGCGGGTCCACAGGGCGCGTCTCTGTCACGGACTTCAGAGGCCAGCGAAGTGCGGCTCCAGCCGTGCATAATAGTATCGAAGGGGAAGCCGCATGAAGCCCAGCTTGAGCATCGGTATTGAGGAGGAATATCAGACCATCGACCCGGAGACCCGCGATCTCCGCTCCCACATCGGCATCGAAATGATTGAAAAGGGCAGAGCCGTGCTCGTCGAGCGGGTCAAGCCCGAGATGCACCAGTCGGTCATCGAGGCCGGCACGCGTGTCTGCCGCAACATCCAGGAAGCCACGCACGAAATCCACATGATCCGCCGCAGCCTGATCGACCTGGCCCGGCAGAACGGTCTGCGCCTCGCGGCTTCCGCCTCGCACCCCTTCGCCGACTGGAGCAAACAGGGGATCTACCCGGACGAACGCTATCACACCATCGTCGAGGACATGCAGATGGTGGCGCGCGCCAACCTGATCTTCGGCCTGCACGTGCACATCGGCGTGGAAGATCCGGAAACCGCCATCCACATCATGAACGCGGCGCGCTATTTCCTGCCGCACATTCTGGCGCTGTCGACTAACTCGCCCTTCTGGCGCGGCATGGACACCGGGCTGAAATCGTACCGCTGCAAGGTCTTCGACAAGTTTCCGCGCACCAACATTCCGGATTATTTTCCGAGCTACGGCGAGTACGAGAGCTTCATCAACCTGCTCATCCAGACCAACTGCATCGATAACGCCAAGAAGATCTGGTGGGACCTCCGGCCGCATCCCTACTTCAGCACGCTGGAATTCCGCGTGTGCGACATTCCCATGCGCGCCGAGGAGACCATCGCGCTGGCCGCCCTGATCCAGGCCACGGTGGCCAAGCTGTACAAGCTGCACTCCATGAATCAGGGCTTCCGCCTGTACCGCCGCGCGCTCATCATGGAGAACAAGTGGCGCGCGTTGCGCTACGGTATCGACGGCAAACTGATCGATTTCGGCAAGCGCGTCGAAGTCCCCATGCGCGAGTTGATGGACGAATACTTCGAAATTATCGACGACGTGGTCGACGAATTGGGCAGCCGCAATGAGATTAATTGCATTCGCGAGATACTAAAGAACGGAACGGGCGCGGACCGCCAGTTGCGCGTCTGGAACGAAACCCAGGATATGAAGAAAGTGGTCGACTACATCATCGCAGAGACCGAAGCGGGCATTTACCAGACCGAGGAAAGGCAGGTAGCGGCAACGTGAACCAGGTATTGAGAGATATGGCCGTAGAGCCTGAGTTGATCGAGGGAGCGCGCAACGCCGTTAACGTCTGCCTGCGCATTCAGCCTCGGGAAAAGGTGACATTGATCACCGACGAAGCCAGCATCGACATAGCGGCGGCACTCGCCAGCGAACTCGACAACGTGGACGCGCAGTATCGCTCCTGGATGCTGGAAGATGTGGCTTCGCGCCCGCTGACGGAAATGCCGCGGCTGGTGCTCGACGACCTGGAAACCAGCGAGGTGAGCATCTTCGCAGCCCAGGCCCAGGCCAACGAGCTGCGCTCGCGCATGCAGATGACCGAAGTGGTGACTCGCCGCCAGATCCGCCACGCGCATATGGTTAACATCACCAAGCAGATCATGTGCGACGGCATGCGCGCCGACTTTCGCGAGGTGGACCGCATCAGCCTGCAGGTGATCGAGATCGCCCGTGCGGCCGCGCTGGTGCGCGCCAAGACGCCGGCCGGTACCGACCTCACCGCCGAGATGAACCCGGACTACAAGTGGCTGAAGACCAGCGGCATTATCAGCGCCAACACCTGGGGCAACCTGCCGGGCGGCGAAATCTTCACTACTCCCGGCGAGGTGAACGGCACCTTTGTGGTGGATGGCGTAGTGGGCGACTATTTGTGCGCCAAGTATGGCGACCTGTACCACGAGCCGTTGACCATCCGCATTAAGGGCAACCGCCTGGCCGAAGCGCACTGCGCCAACCGCGCGCTCGAAGACGAATTCTGGCGGTATACTCATACCGATGAGAACAGCGACCGCGTGGGTGAATTCGCCATCGGCACCAACATCGGAGTGCGCGACGTGATCGGCAATATTTTGCAGGACGAGAAAATTCCCGGCGTGCATATTGCGTTCGGCGATCCTTACGGCAGCTATACCGGCGCGCAGTGGCGTTGCTCCACGCACATCGATGTGGTCGGCCGCAAATTCGATATCTGGGCCGGCGACCGCATGATCATGCGCGGCGGCGAATTCGTGCTCGCGTGATCCCCGCTCTCCGAGAACGCTTCAATGCCGGTTACACGCCGGGAAAGTACGCCGCCTTCATCGCGCGTCTGGAAGCGGCCAGCGGCGCGCCCGTCACGTTCCGCAATTCGGAGACGCCCTGCTTCTTTCCCAAGCCTCTGATCGAGAGCATGGCGCGCGACGGCTGCGAATTGATCCGCCAGTTGACCACCCCGGAATACCAGGCAATTGCCGGGCAGGCCGTGCCACCGCAGTTCAATGTGCCCGGCGAGCCCGAACATCCGCTGTTCCTGCAAGTGGATTTCGGGCTGGTGCGCGAGCCATCCGGCGAACTCGCGCCGCGCCTGG
>Ga0302326_10007948_pt1 | contig 23481 bp, 21 predicted proteins | sample Palsa_T0_3_FD_202264 | JGI IMG/M metagenome (GOLD analysis project Ga0302326, IMG submission 202264) | Peat permafrost microbial communities from Stordalen Mire near Abisko, Sweden - Palsa_T0_3 | ecosystem: Environmental > Terrestrial > Soil > Palsa > Peat permafrost | place: Sweden: Abisko... | reverse complement strand
ATTCACGCGTGCTCGAGATGCATCGCCGATTTATTGCTGATCGCCAAGGTGCGCCGCGACGAGAATCGCATCGGCGTGATCGCCAACCGTGTCCGGCGCACCACCGTGATCTATCAGTCGCTGATGCGCTTCCTCGAGACCCTGCGCATTCCCGTGATCGCAACCTTGCGCGACTCGCAGAATTACGTACGCGCCGCCGAGCAGGGTGTGGGCATCCACGAGATGAAGCATCATCTGGTGGCTCAGGATCTCGCGGATTGGGCCCCGCTGCTCGAGTGGCTCAAGGCAAAGGAGGGATTGGCGCGCCCCAACGCGGGGATCAATCCCCTGCCCGAGACCGCTTGATCGGTTACTTTTTCTCTTCCCAGTTGCCGCGGACCTTGTCGGCCCAGTTCTTGTAGCTATGCCAGTTGTAGAGTGTGTTGGTGATCGCCGCATGCCGACCGCCGGGCTTGTACGCCTCGCGCGGCAGCGGCAGACCATTCGGCCCGACTTCAATGCGTGGCGCGCGGCGGTCCGCTCCGGTATATCGACTGGGGTTTTTTAGATCGCTCATCGTGTCCCTCGGTTGTGCAAGACAGTAAGGGCGCGGCGCCTGGTGTGGCAGTAACTGTGTCACAGGGGAGCGGGGGGCGTTCGCCGGTCGGAGCGCGTTGGGATGCGCATCTCACAGACCGTCATCCTAAGTTAAATCGGCGGAAATTACCTCGTTTGCCAGCCGGTGAATAACGGCTGAAGCTCGTCGAGCGAGCGCTCGAGGGCGGCGGGCAGCAACAGCGTAAACGAGTCGAGCAGGGCGAGCGCGTTGCGCGCAGGATCCGTGCTCGCCGCCGCGCCCAGCCGGCGCGACATATCGCGATTCACCAGATGCAGATTCTTGTAGAGGTCCTCGAGCGCCGCGAATCCGCCGGCATCCGCGCCGCGCTTCGACGCAGGCACGAATTCACGCGACAACAGATACATCGAGACGCTGCGATACAGCGTCTCCGTCTCGCCGGCGAACGGCAGGTGGAAGCGCGCCATCGGCCTCAGCCGGTCCGTCCAGGGACACCCCGCGGTCGCCATGATGAGCCCGAACACCGAGCTCATGGCCTGCTGCACCGTCGTTTCGGCGTACACGGTGCGCTCGAGCTGCAGCACGGTTACGCCCACGGTGTCGAACGATACCAGCGCCTTCAAAGGCTCGAGCGCCGAGGCCATTTGCAGGGCGGCCGGACAGTGAGGATGGTCCTGCTCGTTGAGCGGACAGTTCGAGCAGCGGTTGAATTTGAGCTCGGTCCAGAACGGCGGATCCGCGGGCGGCGGGTTCTGGAGCTTGAAAGTCGTCGCGTCGAAGCTGAAATCGAGGGTCTTTTGCGTTCCGTCGGGCAGGTCGAGCCGGTACCGGATGCGCAGCGGCTCGCTCATGCCACGAGTCTGTAGCAGGGAGTGTACTCCGCGCCCGTGAACTTCATGCGTCGCTGGGCGACGAAGGAGCGCAGCAGCGCGTCGAGCGGCTCCATGATCGAGGGCTCGCCGCACAGCTCGAACGGACCGTAGCGCTCGATCGCGTTGATGCCGTATTCCTTGATGTTGCCCGCCACGATGCCCGAGAAGGCGCGGCGCAGGTTGGCGGCGCGCTCATGCACCGGTTGATGGCGGGCGAGGCGCAATGAGCGCATCGATTCGTGCGTCACCTCGAAGGGAAGCTGGAATTCGAGCGGTATGTTCAGCAGCCAGTTGAAGCCGTAAGAGTCGCTTTGGCGCCGCCGGTAGTCGCGAACCTCCGCCAGGCCGTGCACCATGGCCCGCGCCACCTCGGCCGGGTCGTCCATGATGATGCGATAGCGCGACTGCGCACTCTCTCCCAGGGTCGCGCCGATGAACTCGTGGATCTGGCGGAAATAATCCTCGCAATCCCCGGGCCCCGTGAACACCACCGGGAACGGCATGCCGCTGTTCGCGGGGTCGAGAAGGATGCCGAGCAGATACAGGATCTCCTCCGCCGTGCCCGCGCCGCCTGGAAAAACCACGATGCCGTGACCCAGACGCACGAACGCCTCGAGCCGCTTCTCGATGTCCGGCATGATCACGAGCTGGCTCACGATGGGATTCGGGGGCTCGGCGCCGATGATGCCGGGCTCGGTGACCCCGAGATACCGGCCGTTGACGATGCGCTGCTTGGAATGGCCGATGGTGGCCCCCTTCATGGGCCCTTTCATCGCCCCGGGTCCGCACCCGGTGCACACGTCGAGACTGCGCAGTCCGAGCTCGTAACCGACTTTCTTGGTGTAGTCGTACTCGACCCGGCGAATGGAGTGACCGCCCCAGCACACCACGAGGTTCGGCCGCGTCTGAAGCTCGAGCACGCGTGCATTGCGCAGGATGTGAAACACGGCATTGGTGATGCTCGAGGAGGACTTCAGATCGAAGCGGCCGCTTTCCATGATTTCGTTCGAGATGAACACCACGTCGCGCAGCACCGCGAACAGGTGGTCTTTCAACCCGCGGATCATCTCACCGTCGACGAAGGCGGTGGCCGGCGCGTTCTTGATCTCGAGCTTGATGCCCCAGGCACGGCGCACGATGCGTAGATCGAAATCCTTGTATTTCTCGAAGATGGCGCGGGCGTCGTCGAGATGGCTGCCCGAGCTCAAGACGGCGAGCGCGCATTTGCGAAATAGCGGATAAAGGCCGCCTTGACCCGAGTCGAGCAGCTTCGCGATCTCCTGCTGCGACAGGTGCTCGAGGCTTCCCTTGGGCGTGACCCGTGCATCCACCATGTCGGACGATATGACGGCGCTTCTCACACGGCTCGCCATGTTCAAGGATAGATGTCTATGGGGATGTTGTCTTGGGTGCGCATCCAGACCTCGACCATGTCGGAGTTCGACAAGGCGATGCAGCCGTCGGTCCAGTCATTCGACGCGTAGTAGTCGGGTGAGTGCTTCAAGTTGTTGGGAAGGCCATGAATCATGATCAAGCCGCCCGGCTGCCAGCGATGCTGGCGCGCGCGCAGCTCGTCTTCCTGGTTGGGATAGGAGACCTGGATGGAGAGGAAAAAGTCGCTGCGCGTGTTGCGCCGCGCCAGACGATAGTGTCCCTCGGGGGTTCGAAAGTCGTGCTCACGCTCCTTCTGTCCGACCGGCGAAAGGCCGAGCTTGACCTGGTAGGAGCCGAGCAGCCGGTCGCCGCTGTAAAGATACAGCTTGTGCTCGGACTTGCGTACGACCACGCGGTCCGCCGCCGCGATCTGGTCCGCGCGAGCCGGGGCCGCGAGGCAGACCGAGAGCAGTAACCCTACCAAGAAAATGCGTGAATTTGATTGCGACCACGGAACACCCAGCATCGCTGAAAGTATAGCGCGTCGGCGCCGCGGCATAATCAGCGATGGCTCACGGACTGGATATAATCCGCACATGCATCCAACCGCGCCGCGCCTGTCCGCCCTCGTGACCTTTTTCCTGAGCCTCGCACTTTTGTCGGGGTGCGCCTCCGAAGGCTCGATCAAGCCCGCCGAATCGCTCGACGAACGCACCGGCATGACCGTCGGCTCGCTGGAAAAACCCCTCGAGCTCGTGCAGACCAGGCAGTTCGCCGTCACCCCCCAGCCGCACGTGAGTTTCGCCTATCTCGGTCCCGTGGAGTGGGACAACATGGGCACCATCACCTACGGGCTGTGGATCCACCTCGCGCCGGCGAACGACTGGCAATTCGACGACATCACCGCACCGGGCACGGTCGTGCTCGCGCTCGACGACGGGGCGATGCCGCTGAAGCTCACGCGACCCCCCGTGCCGACGAGCGGCCCCTATCGGCCGATGGCGTCCTGGGGGCAGACCGCTTATTTCGAGCTCGATCTACAGACCCTGAAACGCATGGCGTCGAGCGCGAGAATCGAGCTCGAATTCAAGGCGGCCGGCACGGCCGTGCGCTTCGCCGCGGCACCGGACGCGCGCGAGACATTGATGCGCTACGTGCACGCCCGCGGCTACTAGCCTTCGGCTGGCCCGCCGCTGCGCGGCGCGGCTACTGACGGTTGATGCCTTCCACCCGCGGCAGGGTGATCTGCGTGCCCGGCCGGACGTCGTTGAAATTGACGTCGGGGTTGTACTGGGCCACCAGCCATACGGGCATGTCGTTGCGCTGCTGGGCGATGATCCAGAGCGATTCGCCGCGCTTCACCACGTAATTCTCCGTTCCGGCAATGCGGTGCGAGGCGAAGAAGTCCTCCTGCAGGTGGCGGTGGTACTCGCGCCGCGCGGCGACGAATTCGTCGGCGCTGACCTTCGATAGATCGAGCTTGAGCCTGTGCCCCACGCGCACGCCCGCGTCCTTGTGCAGCTTGTTCAACCGGCGCAGCGCCTGACTGTCCACGTGGCTCCAGTCCGCGAAATGTCCCAAGGTCTCGGCCACCTGCACGACCACCGTGTCCTGCGGCCCCACGCCATAGTCAGTCGTGTCCGCAGATCCCATCGGCGCACCTGCCGGCAACAGAGCCGCGCTCTGGGTCTGCCGCGCAGACACGGGCTCGCGCGGCGCGGGCGGCGCCTTCGCTGGCGTGGCGGACGCCTTCTCGGGCTGCGCCGCCTTCTCGGGCTGTGCGACTTGCTCGGTGCCGCCGGCGGGCGGCGTCGCCAGCGGTGCGCCGGCCGCGGCGGCGTTCTCCGCGAGGGCCGCGGCGGCGGGAGTCTCGCCGGCCACTTCCGCTCGCGTGGGCGGCATCGGGATGCGCACGACCTCGCCGCGGGCGATCGCATGTCCGGTATTCCAGCCGTTCGCAGCCACCAGCCGGTTGAGGCTCATGCCGCTCGCTGCCGCGATGCCGGCCAGGGTCTCGCCGCGGCGAACGCGGTGCGCGCCGTCGTTACGCTGCGCGAGGTAACGCTGCGAGGTGGGAATGCGCGTCAAGGCGGCGGCGATCTCATTCTCGGACTGCGCTCCGGGCAGGCGCAGGGCGTAGCCGCGCGGCACCAGCCGGGCGCCGCTCCAGATCGGCGGGCGCAGCGCGGGGTTCAGCACCTTGAGCGCGCCCATATCGACCTTGAACGCCTTGGCGAGGTTCAAGACCGCGATGTAATCGGGAAGCTGCACCGGCGTGTTTTCCGTATCCGGCAGCCGCCCGATCGGGCCGAAATACTTCTCCGCGTTGCGGTCCACTTCGAGCGCAGCGAGAAACGCCACGTAGAAGTTGCGCGAGGCGAAACCGAATGTGGCGCCCTGATAGCGCTTCACGATCACGGCGATGTCGCTCGTGCCGAGCTCATCCTGCGCGCGCCGCAGTCCCCCCGGTCCGTGGTTATAGGCCGTGACGGTGAGCGGCCAGGTGCCGAGCAGCCGGTAGTTGTAGAGCATGAGGTTTGCGGCCGCCTCGGTGGCAGTATAGGGGTCCAGGCGCTCGTCGACGATGCCGTCGATCCGCATGAAGCGCTTCGCAGTGGACGGCATGAACTGCCACAGCCCCGCCGCGCCCACCTTCGAGTAGGCGAACGGATTGAACGAGGACTCGACGTGGGGGAGTGCCGCGATCTCCTCTGGCACGCCGTGCTGCTTGAGCACCCGGGCGATGTGCGTTTCCCAGACCGCCGCGCGGATGAGCCCCTCGTGGAACCGGTCGGCCTGCCCGAGCTGGAAACGAATGCGGTCGATGGCGTCGAGATAGTCGCGCGAGGTGGCCTTGTCGCCGAACGCATGCAGGATCCGCCGCTCGTGAGAGCTCAGGTTGCCGGTGTCGCCAGCGGCAAAGCGGCGCAACAGCACGGCGTAGCGAGTCTTGGCTTCCGCCACGCGGCGCTCCCGCTGCGCCGGCGAGGAGGCCGGATCGAATCGCAGCACCTCGTAGACGAGCTTGAGATTCCAATCGTCGTGGATCAGGCCCTGGTCGGTCGTGACCTCGGTGTACACCCGGATCCAGAAGCGCACATCCGGCTCGAGTTCGGGCGGGTGCGCGAAGGGATCGGCCTCGTCGGCTGCGCGGACACAGAGCATCGGCGCCAGCAGCAAGCATAGCGCGGCAAGCTTGATCATCATCTTAACGTCACCCGGGGAACCGATGGGCGAGTGTATATGGCGCGAACTGCCGCCGCCGGGCTTTCCCAAAGCTCGCTCTCGAGTCGCGCTCGCGGCAAAATACCAACGCGCCAACCCCGGTCGTCGCTAGCCCGTTATCCTATCTGAAATGACCCCGCAGCCACAGTTCCACCAGCACATCTTCCTCGGTGCGGAGCACGAGCGTAGCGAGCGCAAAACCTGGACCGTGATCTGGCTGTGCGGCGCGATGATGTGTGCGGAGATCGTCGGCGGGCTTCTCTTTGGGTCGATCGCGCTCGTGGCGGACGGTCTGCACATGAGTACTCATGCCGGAGCGCTCCTCCTCGCGGCGCTGGCCTATAGCTATGCGCGCCGACATGCCGCGGACCCGAACTTCACATTCGGCACCGGCAAGTTCGGTGATCTAGCCGGTTTCACCAGCGCCATCGTGCTCGCCATGATTGCGGCGTTGATCGGCTACGAATCCGTGATCCGCATCCTCGCCCCGGTCGAGATCCACTTCGCCGAGGCGATCCCGATCGCCTGTGTGGGTCTCGCCGTCAACATCGCGAGCGCCTGGCTGTTGAGCAGCGGCGGTCATCACCACGGCCATAACCACGGTGGGCAAGACCACGACGAGGCGCACTTGATCGAGACACCCTCGGGCGATTTCATTCTAGAAGTGTTCGAGGAGGGGGTGCCGCCGCGCTTTCGCTTGAGGGCGGCGGGCGCCCCCGTGCCTGCCGCCGAAACGATGCGCATCACGACGGTGAGGTCTGGAGGCGCACGCCAGGAGTTCACGCTCGTCCCGCGCGGCGATTTTCTGGAGTCGGTTGCGACGCTTCCGGAGCCCCACGCATTCACGGCGCAAATCAGCATCGGCGCCGCCAGTTACACAGCCGTTTTCGAGGAACATGCCCACCAACACGGGGCGGCAGGCCGTGACAACAATATGCGGGCAGCCATCATTCACGTGATGGCGGATGCCGCGGTGTCAGTCCTGGTGATCGTGGGGCTGCTGCTCGCCCGTACGTTCGGCTGGCTCTGGATGGACCCCTTGGCCGGTATCGTCGGAGCCTGCGTCATCGCCAGCTGGTCCTATGGACTCATCCGCGACACCGGCGCCATCCTGCTCGATCGGATTCCTGATCGCCGGCTCGCCAACGAAGTCCGAACGACGATCGAGAGCGATGGCAGCACGGTCACCGATCTGCACCTGTGGCGCCTGGGGCCGGGGCATCTTGGGGCGATTGTGTCGGTGTGTCCTACCCAAGGTCATGCTTCGGACTACTACCGGGCCAAACTCGCGCGCTACCGCGCGCTCTCGCACGTCACCATAGAGATTCAGGGGCGGGGTGCTTAGCACCATCGCCGGCGGCTGGTAGCCTTAGCGCTCTATCCGCACTTCGAGTCCCCGCAATTCAGGCACGTGCTGCAGCCGTCCATCATCACCACCGCCGCCGTACTGCACTTGGCGCAGAGCTGCGCGCCTTCCGGGAAATGCGACTTCGAGAACGCGTCCGTCTGCTTGGCGCGCGCCTCGAATTCCGCGCGCTTCGCGTCGACCAGCTTGCGCTGGTGCACGTCGAGCTGAGGCTCCTTGAGCAGGCCGATCGAGCGCAGGTGCCGCTCGATCACGTGGCCGAGCTCTGCGATGGTCGAGGGCATGAACTTGCCGCCCGGCTGCCAGTATCCGCCGCGCGGATCGAACACCGCCTTCAGCTCGTCGACCAGGAACGTCGTGTCGCCGCCCTTGCGGAACACGGCCGAGATGACCCGCGTCAGCGCGACGATCCACTGGAAGTGATCGAGGTTCTTCGAATTGATGAACACCTCGAACGGCCGCCGCTGCTCGTGGGGCGTGCCCTCGTTCAGCACGATGTCGTTGATGGTCACGTACATGGCGTGATCCGATACCGGCGTCTTGATCTTGTAGGTGGAGCCGACGAGCATCTCGGGACGCTCGAGCTTCTCGTGCATCCAGATGACGTTGTCCTGCTTCGCGGGCTCCTTGGTCGCCGCCGCCGGCTCCTTCGGTTCGGGCTTTTGCACCCGGTACTTCGCGATTTTCTTTTCGATCTTGATGTGGGCCATGCTCAGAATTTCCCGTAATAGCCTTCTTTCAGCGCGTCGTAGAGATTCGCGGCGGTATGCATCTCACCGTCATACTCGATCTCCTGGTCGCCCCGCGCCTCGATCTCGGTGCCGTCCTCCAGCGTGAACACGTAGGTCGTGTTCTTGAGGTCGTCCTCCTTCACCAGCACGCCCTGGAAGGCCTCCGGGTTGAAGCGGAAGGTCGTGCAGCCCTTGAGGCCCGCATCGAACGCGTGCATGTATATTTCCTTGAAGTCCTCGTACTTGTAATCGGTCGGCACATTGGCCGTCTTCGAGATCGAGGAATCGACCCAGATCTGCGCGGCCGCCTGGATGTCCACGTGCTGCTTCGGGCCGATGTCGTCCGCCGAGATGAAGTACTCGGGAAGCTTCTCGCCCGGAGTCTGGCCGTCCGGCATCGCCCGCGGGTTGACGAGCTCGCGGTACGCGAGCAGCTCGAAGGAGAACACGTCGATTTTCTCCTTCGATTTCTTTCCCTCGCGGATCACGTTGCGGAAATAATGGTGCGCGAAGGACGGCTCGATGCCGTTCGAGGCATTGTTCGCGAGCGAGAGCGAGATCGTGCCCGTCGGCGCGATGGAGGTGTGATGCGTGAAACGCGCACCGACCTCGGCCAGCTCGTCGACGAGCTCGGGCGCGACCTCGGCGACGCGCTGCATGTAGCGGCTGTAGCGCGCGTGCAGCACCCGTCCGGGAATCTTGGCGCCGACCCGCCAGCCGTCGCGCACCATCTCGGGACGCTTGCGCAGCATCTCGCGCGTGACCGTGAAGTCCTCGCTCATGATGGGCGCAGGCCCTTTCTCGCGCGCGAGCTCGAGCCCCGCTTCCCAGCCGGCCACCGCCATCTCGCGCGACACCGTCTCGGTGAACTCGATGGATTTCTTCGACCCGTATTTCATGCACAGCAAAGTGATGGTTGAGCCGAGCCCGAGAAAGCCCATGCCGTGCCGGCGCTTGCGCGTGATCTCCTCGCGCTGGGGCGCGAGCGGCAGTCCGTTGATCTCGACCACGTTGTCGAGCATGCGCGTGAACACCTTGCAGACCTTGCGGTAAGTTTCCCAATCGAAGCGCGCGTTCTCCGTGAACGGATCGACCACGAACTTGGTGAGATTGACCGAACCGAGCAAGCATGAACCATATTGAGGCAAGGGTTGTTCGCCGCAATTTCCTGTCACCACTCCATTAAAGATCAAACTGTTTTTATCAGGCTGTGTAGTGTCGAACACAGCCTCCCGGCCAACGTATTCGATAGTGGCGATGGGACTGATGAATTCTTCGCTTCTCGAGCTGCGCCGCAGTTTTTTCCACGCGCGGTACTTCTCATTTTTCTCCTCGGTCAGAAATCCGATTCGCTCCATGAAGCGGTCGCGGGATTCCGATCCGATGAGCAATTCATAGTCCGCCTGGCAATCGTACAGACGCTTCCCACCCTTGCCGTCCGGCAACGATCGCTGGCCGGCGGCGCGGCGCTTCAGAATTCGACAGAAGATGCCGAAGTTGGCGAGCAACGCCTGCACGTCCTTCAGTAGGGATGGCGTGCTCGATGCAAGCCGGATAGTGCAATAAGCGCTTTCGTCGTCGCGCTGCACGGTTCCATCCGACTGAAATAACCCGCGCAGATACCCTTTGACGCATTCCTCGTTGCCGCGCCAGACGATCTCCGGCACCGCCGTCTTGCATTTCGCCGTGACCCAATAGCTCGCCAGGACACGAGCAAGGAGCACCGACCGGATCATCACGAGATTTCGTTCTGGGATGGAAACCGAGCTCACATGGTAGTTGCGGCGGGCGGCCCATCCCGCAATCAACCCGTTGATCTGCGCTACGACGCCGTCGGCGAGGACACGGTCCGACCCCCATAGATTCACGACCGCCGCTTCCTGCCCCTTGCCGCGGTTGGTGAAATGACCGTCACCGGTCAGCAAGCCCAGCAGCTGGCCGAGCTCCGCGTCGCCGCAGCCGCCGAATTGTCCTTGGCCGGACTGGATCAGCAATTCATCGCCGGGCTTGAGATCCTTGAGCTTGATCTTGCCGCGAGTCGTATAGAAGTCATGCCACTCGGTCGCCTTGATCTCGTAGCCATCCTGCGTCACGACGCGATACACTTCCGCGGAGGGTGCAGTCATGAAAGCCGGAACAGCGGGCCGCACGTCGACTCCCATGCGCTCGCCCAGCGCGCGGCAGTCCACGGTCGCCTGGATGTCGACGCGAGCCTCGTGGAGATCGCCGATCCGCACCATGCCGAATTGCGTCGCAAGGCGGGTATCGGCAGTTACGCACGGATTAGTGGCCCGAATATTCTCCGTCCACCAATTGTTGTTCATCTCGTTGACCCGGTCGATCAAGATGAAGCCCGGCTCGGCGAAATCATAGGTCGAGGACATGATGAGGTCCCAGACCCGGCGCGCCGGCATGATCTTGTAGATCTTGCATGCGACCAGACCTTCCTCGTTGGCGACGTAGCCCGTAGTGTAGGGCCACTCGCGCCACACGAACTTCGATCTGTCCTCGAGATCCGGCCGATCTGACTCGTATTCGCCTTGCGAGAGAGGAAACGCGAGCTTCCACTCCCCGTCGCTCTTCACCGCCTTCATGAACTCATCGGTGATCAGCAGCGAGAGATTGAACTGGCGCAAGCGGCCGTTCTCGCGCTTCGCGCGAATGAACTCGAGTGCGTCCGGATGGCCCACGTCGAACGTGCCCATTTGCGCGCCGCGCCGCCCGCCCGCCGAGGACACGGTGAAGCACATCTTGTCGTAGATATCCATGAACGACAGCGGCCCCGACGTGTAGGCGCCGGCGCCGGACACGTACGCGCCGCGCGGGCGCAAGGTAGAAAATTCATAACCAATACCGCAGCCGGCCTTCAGCGTAAGCCCCGCCTCATGCACCTTCTTCAAAATATCGTCCATCGAGTCGCGGATCGTGCCGGACACGGTGCAGTTGATGGTCGAGGTGGCGGGCTTGTGTTCGAGAGCGCCGGCGTTCGAGGTCACGCGCCCGGCCGGAATCGCCCCGTGGCGCAGCGCCCAGAGGAACGAGTCATACCACTGCTCGCGCACATCGGGCGACTCGACGTCCGCGAGCGCACGCGCGACACGCTTGTACGTGTCGTCCATCGTGCGATCGATCGGCGTGCCGTCTTTCGCAACTAGGCGATATTTCTTATCCCAGATGTCATAGGACGCTTCTTGATAAGGAATGCTGCCAACATCTTTTGGCTGGATCTTGACCACCGTATTCATGGGTAACCGAACCGCTCCCTTTATAATTATGGCGCGACGTTCAAACACAAGTAGCGGTGGTCCCCGCCTTGCAAATGCCAGACGGTCAGCTCCAGACAACGGGGACTATCGCGGACTTTCCGACCACTACATATTGTGGCCGTCGGGAAGGTTAAGACCGAAGCGCAATTACCGTCAAGGGTTTTATTCGCCAAATATCGTCCGTAAAAACCCTGAAATATCAAATAACTACAAAATTCTCACGAGACATTCTCTACCCCCTCCGTCAGATGATTTTTTCAAACGCCGGAAGGTGCAACCGCAACATATTGTGTTCCACATGTTATGCACAATATGTTCCATCGATGCTCCATTGACATTGCCGAAATTCGGGTGAACGCACCGAAAAAAATCCTCCTCACCGCTTGACGCGTATTGAAAAGAATCTGCCCGGCCCAACTCATGGTACCAACGATTTTTTTAGCTTCGTTTGTTTAATTATTTAAGGAGAAACACATGACTGTCGTTCGCTATGAGCCCTGGTCGTTGGTCAATAAATTCCAGCGTGACCTCGATCGTCTGTTCGGCGCGCCGCAAGCAACGGCCACGGACTCCGGTGCGTGGTTGCCCGCGGTAGACGTGCACGAGGAAGACAAGCAGTTCCTGCTGCACATCGATCTGCCCGGCGTCGACCCGAAGACGGTGGAGATCACCTCCGAGCAAGGCGTGCTCACCATTCGCGGCCGGCGCGAGGAAGCGCGCCGCGAGGCCCGCGAGGGCTATCGCCGCATCGAGCGGATCACCGGCGAATTCCTGCGTCGCTTCAGCCTGCCGGAGACGGCGGATGTGCAGAACATCAAGGCCAAGGCGGCCAACGGCGTGCTCGAAGTCACAATTCCGAAGGTGGCCCAAGTGCAGCCGCAGCGAATCACGGTGGAAGCGGCCTAACGAAGCCCGCCGAGCGCGATCTTACGTGTAAGATCGCGGTCCGAGAGTAGCGACCCGTGGGCCGGACCTTTGAAGTCCGGCCCACGCTTTGCGTGGCAGGGGTCCGCTGCCCGACAGTGGATATATGACTCGAGGACAGCCCATGATTTTGCGTTTCTTCACGGCCGCCGTGCTCGCCGCCGGCCTTTCCGCGCCCGGCGCATTCGCCGCCCTGCCCACGCCGCCGCCCTCCCCGGCCGAGGCGGCTCCGATGCCCTCGCTCGCGCCCATGGTCAAGCGCGTTTCGCCCGCCGTCGTGAACATCGCGACGCGCGGCACCATCAAGGAAAAGCCGGGCCAGCGCAATCCCCTGCTCGACGATCCTTTCTTCCGCCGCTTCTTCGACGTGCCGCCGGACTCGAAGCCGCGCGAACGACAATTCCAGAGTGCGGGCTCGGGTGTCATCGTCGACGCGAAGAACGGCTACATCATCACCAATCACCATGTCGTCGAGAACGCGAGCGAGATCACCGTGACCTTGCTCGACAACCGCAGCTTCTCCGCCAAGGTCGTCGGCACGGATGAGGGGGCCGACATCGCCGTGCTGCAGGCGAAGCAGCCGAATCTCGTTGCCATGGCGCTCGGGGATTCCTCGAAGCTCGAGGTGGGCGACTACGTGGTCGCGATCGGGAATCCGTTCGGCCTGCAGCACACGGTGACCGCCGGCATCGTGAGCGCGCTCGGACGCACGGGCATCAATCCGGACGGCTACGAGGACTTCATCCAGACGGACGCCTCCATCAATCCCGGCAATTCCGGGGGCGCGCTGGTGAACCTGCGCGGCGAGCTCGTCGGCATCAACTCCGCGATTCTCTCGGGCAGCGGCGGCAACATCGGCATCGGCTTCGCCATCCCCGTGAACATGGCGAAGGGCGTCATGGACCAGCTGATCAAATACGGCCAAGTGAAGCGCGGCGTGCTCGGCGTGAACATCTACGACGTCACCCCGGACGTCGCCAAGGAATTCGGGCTCGCCGATGCGAGCGGCGCCCTGGTTGCAGGCGTGGCGCAGGGCTCGGCCGCCGAGCACGCCGGCGTCAAGACCGGCGACATCATCGTCTCCATCAACGGCACCCCCATGCGCAACGCGACGGAGCTGCGCAACTCCATCGGCATGCTGCGCGTGGGCGACCAGGTCGAGATCGGACTGCTGCGGGACGGCAAGCCGCTCAAGGTGACGGCGCTGGTCGCCGAGCGCTCTGAGAGCGACGTCGCCAACGCCGTGGACATTCATCGCGGACTCGAGGGCGCGGATCTTGCGGATGCGCCGGACGGCGCCGGCGTGCTGGTGCGCGCCGTTCAGGACGGCAGCCCCGCGGCGCAGGCGGGTCTGCGCGCGAACGACCTGATCGTCGCGATCGGGCGCGCGCCGGTCGCGAGCCTGAAGTCCTTTCGCGAAGCGGCGAAAGGCGCGAACCTATTGCTCCTCAACGTCAAGCGCGGCTCCGCTGTCGTGCTGATCCCCATTCGGTGATGTCATGAGGCCGTTGTCTCTATGCATTCTCGGCGGTACCGGTTTCTTAGGTACCCGCCTGGTCGCGCGCCTGATCAAGGACGGGCACGCAGTCACGGTACTGTCGCGCGATCGCGAGCTGCACAAGCACTTGCTCGTGTTGCCCGGGCTCACCCTCGAGAATTGCGACGTGTACGAGGAGGCACAGCTCAGCGAGCGCTTCCGGGGCAAGGACGTCGTGATCAACCTGGTGGGCATTTTGAACGAGCGCGGCTTCGGCGGCGGCGGCTTTCGCCGCGCGCACACCGAGCTCACGCGCAGCGTGCTCCAGGCGATGCGCTCCGCGGGCGTACGCCGGCTCCTGCAGGTGTCAGCGCTCAAGGCCGCCGTGGATGCGCCGAGCTATTACCTGCGGTCCAAGGGCGAGGCCGAAAAGCTCATCCGCGAGCAAAGCGCCGTACTCGATTGGACCATCTTCCAGCCCTCGGTGATGTTCGGTCCCGGCGATAAGTTTCTCAATCGCTTCGCGGGCCTGCTGGGCTCCGTCCCTTTCTTCTTTCCCCTGGCGCGCCCGCATGCCCGTTTTCAACCGGTGTTCGTCGACGACGTGGTCGATGCGATCCTCCGCTGCCTGCACGGCGCGACCTGCGTCCACCAGACCTATCAACTCGGTGGACCTCAGGTGTACACCCTGAGCGAGATCCTGCACCTCGTGTCCAACACCACGGGCCGCGGCCGCTGGATCGTGGGGCTGCCGAATTTTGCGGCGTGGCTGCAGGGGCACGTCATGGACTTCGTGCCCGGGAGGCCCTTCTCCAGCGACAACTACCGCTCCTTGAAAGTCGATAGCGTGTGCACGGACGACGGCTTCACGAAGCTCAAGATCAAGCCGCATTCCATGGCCGCCGCGGCGCGTCAGTACCTCGGCTCCTTCGAGGACAACGCTCGCCTGAGCCGCGACCGGGCCGCCGCGGGTAAATCGCCGCCCGTCAGCGCGTCCCGCATATGAGGGCGTCGCGCTTCTCCTGATCGAGCTTCGCGAGCACGCGCACGCGCCGGTAGAAGGCATCCAGGTCGCCGCCCGCCGCGGCGAGCTCACGCTTCAATCCGGGCACACAGTCGTAATAGGTCGCGATGGAGGCGAGATGGGCGTTGTTGATCTCGCCCTTCTCGAACCAGACTTCGAAAGGCGGACGCGGGCCCCAACCCCGGACGAGTTGCGCGTACGACTCGCGCAGCGCGGCGAATGCGGCCGCTTTGCGCTCGCGCATCCGTGCAGGATCGATCCCGGACCCGTAGAGCGTGCGCAGCTGATCGCGCGTACGGTTCAGCAGCGCCACGATCTCGAGCGAGCGCCTTTGCTCGAGCTGGTAGCGCTCGAGCTCGCCGGAGCGGCTCGAGGCCTCGAGCCAGCGGCGCACCCCCTCCTCCTCCACCGTCGTGGCGAGCGCCTCGTTGAAATCGGCATCGTTCGCGACGTAGATCATCTGATGCGTGAGCTCGTGGAAGATGATCGACGCCAGCTCGACGTCGTTCCAGCCGATCATGGTATTGAGAATGGGGTCGTCGAAGTGCCCGAGGGTCGAGTACGCGGCCACACCACCGACACTCACGTCGAATCCCTTGGCCCTTAGAGCCTCGCCGAAGGCTCGAGCGCGGCGCTCGACGAAGTAGCCGCGATACGCGACGCAGCCGACGATGGGATAGCACCACTCCTTCGGGTCCACGGAGAACTCCGGAGCCGCGACGACGTTCCACACCACGTAAGGCCGGCCCACGTCGGCATACGTGCGGTAGCTTCCATTGTCGGGTAAATGCAGATTGCGGGTGGCGAACTCGCGCATCTGCGCGACCGCCTCGAGCTGCTTGCGCAAGTCGGCGGGCGTGCGCGGATCGGCGACGACCCGCGCGATGGGCCGGCGCTTGGACATGAGCGCGAGCTGGCCCTGCGCGCTCTCCAGGAGGTAGCACCCGTCCAGGGACGCGCCGATCAAGACGAGCGAGCACAGGGCGCAGATCCGCAAGATGATGCTGATACTATTCACCGATGCAAGTGTATCTGGTCGGCGGCGCTGTTCGGGACGGGTTGCTCGGCCTGCCCGTGAAGGAGCGCGACTGGGTCGTCGTCGGCGCCACCCGCGAGCAGCTCGAGCGCCTCGGCTATCGCGCCGTGGGACGCGATTTTCCGGTGTTCCTGCACCCCGATACTCACGAGGAGTACGCGCTCGCGCGGCGCGAGCGCAAGACCGCGCCGGGCTATCGCGGATTCAGCGTCGAGTTCGGGCCGGAGGTGACGCTCGAGCAGGACCTCTCGCGCCGCGATCTGACCATCAATGCCATAGCGCGATCCGCCGACGGCACGCTCGTCGATCCGTACGGCGGCGCCCGCGACATCGAGTCGCGCACCTTGCGGCATGTGTCGGCGGCCTTCGTCGAGGATCCGGTGCGCGTACTGCGCGTGGCGCGGTTCGCCGCGCGCTACGCACCGCTAGGCTTTCGCGTGGATCCGGGGACGCTCGCGCTCATGCGCGAGCTGGTCGCACGGCGCGAGGTGGACGCCCTCGTCCCCGAGCGCGTCTGGCAGGAATCGGAAAAGGCGCTGCACGAGCCCGCCGCCAGCACCTTCTTCCAGGTGCTGAGAGAGTGCGGCGCGCTCGCGCGCATCTATCCGGAAATCGACGCGCTCTTCGGCGTGCCGCAGCCCACGCGCTGGCATCCGGAGATCGATACGGGCGTGCACACGCTGATGGTGCTCGATCAAGCCGTGCGCCTCTCCTCCGATGCGCGAGTGCGCTTCGCGGCGCTGGTGCACGACCTCGGCAAGGGGGCAACGCCGCGCGCAGAATGGCCCGCGCATCGTGGACACGAGGAGCGCAGCGTCGCGCTCATCGAGGCGCTCGCGGCACGGCTCAAGGTTCCCGGCGATTATCGCGACCTCGCCGTCATCGTCGCGCGCTACCACGGCATCGTGCATCGCGCCTTCGAGCTCAAGCCGCGCACCGTGCTTGAGTTCATCGAGCGCGCGGACGCGGTGCGCCGCCCGGAGCGTTTCGGCCAGGTGCTCCTCGCCTGCGAGGCCGACGCACGCGGCCGCCTCGGCCTTGAAGACAAACCCTATCCGCAGCGCAAGTATCTCATCGCCGCCCGCGCCGCCGCCGCCGCGATCAAGCCGAACGCCGAGGAGCTCGCCGCGCCCGGTCCGAAAATCGCCGAGCACCTGCACCGCCGCCGCCTCGCGACGATTACCGCTGTGCGCGAGCAGTTCGGACCGCACCCCAGCGCGGACTGACTCCCGCGCCTGCCGGCGGATCGCTCGACACGCGCTCGTGTGCCGCGCAACTCCTGACCGGTCACAACGTGTGGCGCAGGTCCCGCACCCGGAATGCAGGCAGCGGCGAATCCATGCCGCGCATCCAAGCCATGGCCTTGAACCGCTCGCCCATCTCCCCCGGCAGCACGAGCGTGCGCGCCTCGTTCGCGAGCCGCGCGAAGCGTGACGGGTCTGCGGCAAGATGCTGCATTTCGGCGTCGATCGAAAGTCCGGCCAAGAAATGCGCCTGCGTCGTGTAGCCGGCGAGGCAATAGCCGCAAGCGGCGCTCGCCTGCGCGAGCCGCGTGAAATCCACCCACGCGGTGATGTCCATGAGCCCGGGCGCGATAAAAGGATCCGCGATAGCCCGCTGCCGGAAATGGCAGATCACCGTCCCATCGCGCCGCTCCGGAAAATAGTAGTGGCGGCGCGGTAACCCGTAATCGATCCACAGTGCGAGCCCCGCGCGGTGCGATTCCGTGACCGTGGCCGTCCACGCAGTAAGCCGTTCGCAATACTCCGACGTGTAGCCATCCTGCCACCCTCCGTCCCCGCGCCCCGCCTCCGCAAGCCGCGCGCATTCCGCAACGAGCGCAGCGCTACCCGCGCGCGGCGCCCACGTAAAGCCCGCAGCCTCGCGCGCCACCCCCATCTCCTCGCATCCCTCTTCGCTTCCCGGAGGATGCCAGCGAAAGCGGGTCACCGGCAGCGCATCCAGCACTTCGTTGGCGAGCACAACGCCGTCAAAAGCGCTGCGCGGCGGCTCGTCCAACCATTCCACGCGCCTCGCGAGGTGCGGCACGGCCGCCGTGATGTGCCGGTGCTGCCGCTCGCGCAGGTCGGCGCTGATTTCGAGCACGAAGTAGCGCTCGGGCAAGCAGCCGAGCGCATCCAGCCGCGACAGGATATCCGCCGCCAGCCGGCCGCTGCCCGCGCCGATCTCGAGGATGCTGCCCCGTCCGAGCGCCCCCAGGATCTCGGCGCATTGCCGCGCCACGCAGCCGCCGAACAATCGGGAAACCTCTGGCGCCGTGGTGAAGTCCCCGCCGGGTCCGAGCTTGTGCGCTCCGGCGCTGTAGTAACCGAGCCCCGGGGCATAGAGCGCAAGGTGCATGTAGCGGTCGAAGCCGATCCAGCCGCCCGCTGCGTCGATTTCCGCCGCGATTCGCTCGCGCACCCGCTCGACGTGCGCGCGCTCCACGCGCTCTAAGGCGTCGAGCTCCATCCCGCGCATCACCGCTCGAAGCTCCGCGCTCCGATACACGCGCCACGCGCGATCCGGTATCTTGACCGCGCATGGCGGCCCACGACATCACCGAGAGCTCCCTCGACCACCAAGTGATCCTGATCACCGGCGGCGCACGCCGCATCGGCGCGGAGATCGCGCGCACGCTGCATACGGCGGGTGCGCGCATTCTCGTCCACTATCGATCCTCCCACGCAGCCGCGAAAGAGCTCGGCGCGGAGCTGAACGCCACGCGCCCGGGATCCGCCGCACTTGTCGCCGCGGACCTGCAGCACGATGAGGCGCCGGACCAGCTGATCGCGGCCGCGCTGGGGCATTTCGGCCGCCTCGATGTGCTCATCAATAATGCCTCCACGTTCTATCCGACGCCGGTGGGCACGATCACCCGGACGGCGTGGGACGATCTTTTGGGCAGCAACCTGCGCGCCCCCTTGTTCCTCGCGCAAGCCGCGGCGCCGCACCTCGCGAAGCAGCGCGGAGTCATCGTCAATGTGATCGACATCCATGGCTTGCGGCCCCTGAAGGGCTATCCCGTGTACAGCATCGCCAAGGCCGGCCTCGCGATGCTCACTCGCTCGCTCGCGCGCGAGCTCGGCCCCGACATCCGCGTGAACGGCATCGCGCCCGGCCCCGTGCTCTGGGCCGAGCACGGCCTGGACGAGAGCTTGAAGCGCGAGATCATCGCCAAGACCGCGCTCAAGCGTCCGGGCAGCCCGCAAGACATCGCCCGCACCGCGCTGTTCCTGATCCGCGACGCACCCTACATCACCGGTCAAATCATCCCCGTCGACGGCGGTCGCAGCATTTAACCGCTCGGCCGGGCGCGCCAGGCCGCGAGCATCTCGCGATCGCGCTCGAGCGAGACGCCCACGTCCTTCGAGCTGCGCACGGCGCCCGGCTTGCTCAGGATGATGCGCACCCAGGCGAGTCCGAACTCCTCGAGCACCAGCATGGCCAGGTGCTCGGCCAGGGTTTCGACCAGATGGAACTGCGAGCCCTCGACGAAGGCGAGGATGCGCTTGGCCACGCGCTTGTAGTTGAGCGTGTCGTCGATCGAGTCGGTCAGCGCCGCCTTGCGCACATCCGCGGCGAGCTCGATGTCGATGAGCACGGTCTGCCGGACCTGCCGTTCCCAGTCGTAGATGCCGATGATCGCCTCGGCCTTGAGCGCGTGTATGAATATCTTGTCCATGAGCGTCCGACTATGTACTCCCCTGCGATCCAAGCTCCCAGCTCGCCCTGGCGCCGAGTTCGAGCCCCTGACGGTCCCCACGGCTCAAGCGCACGCATCCGGCGAGCGCGATCATCGCGCCGTTGTCGGTGCAAAACTCGGCCCGCGGGAAATAAAGCTGCGCACCCGCTTGGCGCGCGACGGCGTCGAGCCGCTTGCGCAGGCTCAGGTTCGCGCCCACGCCGCCCGCAACGACCAGACGCCGGTGACCTGTCGCGGTCAGCGCGCGGCGCGACTTCTCCGCGAGCGTCTCGACGATGGCCTCTTGAAAGCCATACGCGACGTCCGCGCGAGCCTGATCGTCGAGCGCGCGGTCCCGCAAGGCTACAAGGGCGGCCGTCTTCAAGCCACTGAAACTGAACTCGAGGCCCGGACGATCGAGCATCGGCCGCGGAAAGCTGAAGCGGCCGGGGCGGCCGGACTCGGCGAGGCGCGCGAGTGCGGCCCCTCCGGGATACGGCAAACCGAGCATCTTCGCCGTCTTGTCGAAGGCCTCTCCCGCCGCATCGTCCAGGGTCTCTCCCAGGATGCGGTACCGCCCGATCTCGGCGACATCGACCAGCTGCGTGTGTCCGCCCGAGACGATCAACGCCAGAAAGGGAAACCCGGGAGGGTCGGCCTCGAGGAGCGGCGCCAGCAAATGCCCTTCCAGGTGATGGATGGCGACCGCCGGGCGGCCCCAGGCATACGCCAGGCTGCGGGCGAATCCGGCGCCCACCAGCAGCGCGCCGATCAGGCCGGGACCGGCGGTGTAGGCGACGCCGTCGATGCTCTCTCGGCTGGATTCCGCGGCGGCGAGCGCCTCGCGCACCAGCGGCAGGAGCCATTTAACGTGATCCCGGGAGGCGATCTCGGGAACCACCCCCCCGTAGGCCTGGTGCAGCGCAATCTGGCTGTGCAGCCGATGGGACAAGAGCCCGCGCTCCGCGTCATACACCGCCACGGCCGTCTCGTCGCAGGAGCTCTCGATTCCGATTACACGCATGGATGCTCGTTTGCCGCCGGTTGTGGGAAAAGCGCCGATTTTGCCTTTTGCAGGGGCGCACTTTAGAATGCGCGCCCCGGTCGGCAAATGCCGGCGTGTTTTTGTGTCCTTAAATTGAGGTCTGAATGCCTAGCGTTCGTGTTCGCGAGAACGAGTATTTCGATGCCGCCCTGCGCCGTTTCAAGCGCGCATGCGAGAAGGCCGGTGTCCTCACCGAGCTTCGCCGCCGCGAATTCTACGAGAAGCCGACGCAGGAACGTAAGCGCAAAAAAGCCGCTGCGGTGAAGCGCCACTTGAAGCGCCTGTCCCGCGAGAACATGCGCGGCACCGGAGGCGGCGCCCCGTCGAGTGCCCCGCCGGCCGGTTCATCCCGCCCTTATTGAAAGGCCGGATGCCGGTTCCTCGGTGTCTTTGAAAGAGCGAATCACCGATGATATGAAGGCCGCGATGCGTGCCGGCGAGAAGCAGCGGCTGGGCGTCATTCGCATGATCACCGCAGCCATCAAGCAGCGCGAAGTGGACGAGCGCATCAGCTTGGACGATGCCCAGGTGGTCGCCGTTCTCGAGAAAATGGTCAAGCAGCGCAAGGAATCGCTGGTGCAATTCCAGGCCGGCAATCGCCAGGACCTGGTCGACAAGGAATCGGCCGAGATCGATCTGCTCAAGACCTATCTACCTTCCCAGCTCGACGATGCCGAGATCGACGCCCTCATCGCGGATGCCATCGCTGCGACCGGCGCGGCGAGCGTCAAGGACATGGGCAAGGTCATGGGCGTGATCAAAGCGAAAGCGCAGGGCCGGGCCGATATGGGCGCCGTGGGCGCCAAGATCAAAGCCAAGCTCGGCGGCTGATCGCGCCCGGTCCATGGCCGGCCGCATTCCCCAACCTTTCATCGACGAGGTCGTCGCGCGCTCGGACATCGTCGAGATCATCGGCGCGAGCGTGGCGCTCAAGAAATCCGGGCGCGAGTACAAGGCCTGCTGTCCGTTTCATAACGAGAAATCGCCCTCGTTCTGGGTGAGCCCGGAGAAGCAGTTCTATCACTGCTTCGGCTGCGGTGCGCACGGCACCGTGGTCGGTTTCCTGATGCAGTACGAGAAGCTCGGGTTCCTCGATGCGATCGCCGATCTCGCGCAACGCGCGGGACTCGAGCTGCCGCGCGAGGCGCAGGCTCCGCACGAGCCCGGCGGCATCGATCTCTATCAGGTGATGGCGAACGCCTCGCGCTTCTTCGAGCAGAATGCGAAGGATAGCGAGCGAGCGCAGGGCTATCTCGCCAAGCGCAGCATCGATGCGCCCACGTGCGCGAAGTTCGACCTGGGCTATGCGCCGGACTCCTGGAACGCCCTGCTCAATCGCTTCGGCGGCTCGGATGAGGAGCGGCGCCGCTTGCTGCAGGCTGGCCTGATCATCGAGCGCGACGCGCGGGCCGGGCAACCCACCGGTTTCTACGACCGCTTTCGCGACCGCCTGATGTTTCCGATCCGCGATGCGCGCGGCCGGGTGTTGGGCTTCGGCGGCCGCGTCATCGATCAAGGCGAGCCCAAGTACCTCAACTCGCCGGAAACCCCCCTGTTTCACAAGGGGCGCGAGCTCTACGGCATTTACGAGGCGAGGCAGGCGCGCTCGGACTTCAAGCGGCTGCTCATCGTCGAGGGCTACATGGACGTGGTGCGCTTGCATCAGGCCGGCATCACCTACGCGGTGGCAACGCTCGGTACCGCCACGACCCAGGAGCATCTCAACAAAATCTTTCGCCTGACGAGCGGGCTGGTCTTTTGCTTCGACGGTGACCGCGCGGGTCTTCAAGCGGCCTGGCGCGCGCTCGAGAACGCCCTGCCGCTCGCGCGCGACGGGCGCGAGCTCAAGTTCATGTTCCTGCCCGAAGGCCATGATCCCGACACGTTGATCGCCGTGGAGGGAGCGAAAGGGTTCGAGGAGCGCCTGAAACGCGCGGTCCCACTGTCCGAATACCTCGTCCGTCAGCTCATGGAGCAGGTGGACCTCGAGCACGTGGACGGGCGCGCCAAGCTCGCCGCTCTCGCCGCGCCGCTATTCAAGCGCATGCCCGACGGGGTGTACCGGGAATTGCTGCTCGACCGGCTCGCCGGAGAGATCCGCATGCCGGCGGCGAAGCTCAAGGAGCATTTGGGGGCTGCCGGGCGCGAAGGCCCCTCCGGCGCGGGGCGGGCAGCCGGCCCGCAGCGCACGCCAACACCGGCGGAACCAACCCGGGCGAGGCGCAGTCGGATGAGCGCGGGACGGGGCAGTATGCTGAGCCAAGCCATCGCCCTCGTGTTGCACCATCCCTCCGCGGCGCGCGCCGTCACCGGGTGGTCCGAGCTCGGCGGGCGTGACTTACCCGGACTGGCCGTGCTCACCGAGCTTTTGGAGCAGGCCACCGGCATGGAGCACCCCAGCACGGCGATGCTCCTCGAGCGCTGGCGGGATCGCCCCGAATACGGCCGCCTCGCCGAACTGGCGACCGAACCCGCCATGGTGGGCGCCTCGGGAGCGGCGGCGCAGGAGCTTCAGATGGCGATCGAGAAGCTCAAGGACAGCATCGGACCCGGCCGCCGGGTCGATGAGTTGTTGAGAAAAGCAGAGGAAGTGGGCTTGAATTACGACGAAAAGGCGGAATTAAGCTCTCTTCTGAAAGCCAAGACCCCGCCGAGCGGACGCCTGTAAGTCTCCCGGGGGGTGAACGGTAAGGACACCGTCATGGTGGTCACGGAATGACCAAAATTGTATACTTATCGGCTTGGCATTCGATCGGTCAACCTATTCACGGGGCCTCCACTTGATCAAAAAAGCGCCAGCAGGAACAGCCACCCAAATCGCCGACGAGCGCCAGTCGCAGCTCAAGCTGTTGATCGCCCGCGGCAAGGAGCAAGGCTACCTCACGTACGCGGAAGTCAAC
>Ga0302326_10007943_pt1 | contig 23486 bp, 15 predicted proteins | sample Palsa_T0_3_FD_202264 | JGI IMG/M metagenome (GOLD analysis project Ga0302326, IMG submission 202264) | Peat permafrost microbial communities from Stordalen Mire near Abisko, Sweden - Palsa_T0_3 | ecosystem: Environmental > Terrestrial > Soil > Palsa > Peat permafrost | place: Sweden: Abisko... | reverse complement strand
GCACCCTCACGGCCGGTCGTTTTGATTCGCCTCCCTGGTCCCATGACCCTGCATAAGCGGTGGTCCCATGGGGTTGCGAACTGGCACTCACACGCTTGGCACGCGAGGTAGGCTTCGCACGCTATGCCTCCGCAAAAGGTTCCCAGCGGACAAATCTCGCCGTTTGCGCAGTAGGGTCCGGATTGTCCAACTTGGGTGCAAATCTGGCCCGCCGGGCAGGCGTCGTCGGAGCCGCAGCTGTCAGGGGAGCAAACGCCGCTCGCGCATGTTTCCCAAGACGGGCAGTCGCTGTCCGATTGGCACGGTGGAGCGCAGTGTGCGCCGGCGTCGTTGTTCCCCGGCAAGGCGATGCACGCGTTCGAGCCAGAGCACTGCTCCGAGCTGGAGCAGGGAATGAGCGGAATCACCGGGCCTGCATCGCCCCCGCTGGAGCCACCGCTTCCGCCGCCTCCGCTGGAGCTGCCGCCTCCGCTGCCGCTGGTCGCTCCGTCTTCCTCGACGCTTCCGTCCTCGACGGAGGCGTCGTTGCCCGAAGCATCCGAGGAGCTGCCCGACGAGGAGCTGCTACCGGCTCCCCCCGACCCTGAGCTGCTGCCCGGACCGCTGCTGCTGCCGGAACTGCTCGCACCGCTGCCCGAACCGCTGCTGCTGCCGGAACTGCTCGCACCGCTGCCCGAACCGCTGGGGCTGCCGGAGCTGCCGCTGCCCGAGCTCGAATCTGCCTCCGTCGCATCGGGGGCGGCACCCACGGTGCTATCTGCAAGGCCAGTGTCCGTCGCCCCCGCGTCGGCCACGCTCCCTTGCGACGCGTCGTTGATGCTGGCGTCTCCTGTCGCGTCCCCCTCGGCTCCGGTCTCTGCTCGTGATCCGTCCCGGGCGGGCGTGGCGCTCCCCTCGGCTTCGGCGTCGAGCATTCGTCCGATGAGCACCTCCCCGGTGCCGTTGCATCCGAAGAGAGCTCCCGAAGCGAGGAGCGCGAGCGCGCAAGCGCGGCGCCGGCGAGGGATGCGTGCTGACCTCGGATGAGCCATGACCGTTGAGTGCCGCGTCGGGCTCCGTTCCGTGGGCCGCTCGTCGCCGTCAGCGCAAGCAGGCATCGCGGACGCGCGCCAGGAACGGCGATGTGGGGTGGCCCTCCAGGAACGCGCGCGCTTCCGCCGGTGCCTCCGGCCGCCCGAGCGCGCAGAGCGCGCTGACGCGCAGCGCATCCCTTTCTTCGCCGAGGGCGCCGTCCGGATACGCACGGCGGTGCTCGTCCATGCGCTCGAGGGCCACCGCGGGTCGCCCTTCGCGCAACGCATCGTGGGCGGCCCGCACCAGGGCGAGCTCGCTCCGCAGCGTATCGACCGCCGGCGGGCTCGCAGCCGGCTGCGGGTTCGCTTGCGGCTCCGGAGTGGGCGTCGGAACGGGCTCTAGGATGGCGGGCGCCGTGGACGGCGGTGCCACGATCGCGTCCCGGCTCTGCGCCGTCCTTTCGTGACTGGGTGTGCCGAGCGCCGTCACCGCAGACGACGGCGCGATCGCGGCGGGCGGAGCAAACGCTAGCGGCAAGACGGGCGCCGGCGGCGGGGCCTCGGCAGCGATGGCGGGAGCCTCCTGCGGCATCACCGACGTCGGGAGCGTCGCGGTGGACCCTTGCTCGACGTGCGATGCGCTGACTCGCCGCGCGACGGCCGCTCGATGGGCGACGACGTAGCCGCCGCCGGAGACCCCCACGAGTGCCGCGCCGACGATGCCGAACTTCACCAACGTCGCTCCGACGGACGAAACGGAGGCGGTCGCCGCGACGGTTGCACCTGCGGTCTTCGTCGCGATCGTCGCGAGGGCCGCCGCCGGCCCGACTCGCCCGACGAGCGCGGATCGCACCCGCGCACGCTCCTCGGCGCTCGGTTCGCTGCGAGCACGTCCGGCCTCGAGCAGCTTGCGCGCGTGGGGACCGAGGCTCATCGCAGCGCCCTCTCGCGTCGCGCCTGATACCGCGTGACGATGCGCTCGAACTCCTGCCGCCCGGCGCGCAGGCGCCAGTAGACTGTGTTGAGGTTCGCGCCGGTCACCTCGGCGATCTCGGGCGCCGTCATCTGTTCGAGCTCGGCGAGCACCAGAACCTCGCGCTTGTCGTCGTCCAGCTCGTCGAGCAGTCGATGGAGCACGTCCACCATCTGCCCCTTCTCGGCCAGCTCGTGCGGGCTCCGCGCGTTCGCGTCGGCCAGCGACTCGATGTCCTCCAACGCGGTCGCCCCCTTCGCGCGCTGCCTGCGCCGGTGGTGCCGCACGACGCGGATCGCGATGCCGAAGAGCCATGTGCGGATCGATGAACGCCCCTCGAAGTCGGCGAGCCTTCGGTGCACGACGAGAAAGATTTCCTGCACCACGTCCTCGATCGCCGAGTCCTCCACACCAAGCCGCTTCACACCGTTCCACACGAAGGCGAGCTGCGTGTCGTACAGGTCGAGGAAAGTGATGCCCTCGATTTCTTTCGGCTCGGCAGGGCTCGACGGGACGGGTGGCATGGCAGCGACCGTCGGCGATGCCGCCCGAGCCGATCCCAGCCGATCCGCGAGCCGCGGTTCGGGGTCGTAGTCGAAAGCGATGCTCGGCCGCACTTGGCTCTTCCATAGAGTGCCAGGGCGCAGGCCGATCCGTGGTCAAAACTGCATTTCGACGCCAGCGCCGAACCGTCCGCCGACCGCCGCCGGCCGGTACACCGTCCCGAGCGGATCGACGACGAACGCGGGCCTGCGCAGCGGCACCACGGCATCGGCATCGAGGCGCAGGAACAACGGTGCGAAGATCGGCACCGTGATCCCCGCGCCGACCCGCGGGGCAAGCCACGTCGCGCTTCCGGGCACCCCCGAGAACGGCGCGTTCGCCCTCGTCGCGACCGCGCTGAGGTGGGTCACTTCGGCCCCACCCCCGAGAGCGAGCTCCGTAAAACCGATCGGGGTCACGTAGGCGAAGGTGCCGGCGGCGCTCCACGAGCTCATCTCGGCGCCGACGTCGGCGGCGGAGGAGACCGCATACGTGCGGGCGGGAAAGACGCCGAACGAAACATCCGTTCGAAAGCGCCTCACGCTGGCCGCGAGCCCGAGCGCCCCGCCGACTGCTGGGGCAGGGAGGGTGCCGAAGTCCACGAGGCCCGACGCGCCCGCCGCCCATCGTGGACGGACGCCGGTGCCGTTGGGGCGCAAGGACGGCGCATTCGCCGCCGGCGAGGCCGGGGAGATTGGAGCTGGCGGCGAGGCGGGTGCGGACGCGGCGGCTCCCGCCCGATCGGGATCGACCATGATGGCGACGATAAGGGCCGTCGCCTCCGCCAGCGTCGCGCAGCTATCCGTCTCGAGCGATCGCTGCCCGTGCGCAGCGGCGCTGGCCATGGCGAGCGTGACTCGCCACCGGCCGCCTTCCGCGCGCGTGACGTGCGCCACCGCTTCGACGCGGCGTTCAGGTCCGATGGGCGGGCCCGCGAGCAGCCGCAGAGCTTCGGCGCGCACCTCGTCCGCGCTCGGGCAGCCGTCGGGCGCGGTCCAATCGAGCCCCACGGGGTCTTGGGTGTCCGCGCGGGCCCGCGTCGCGGTCGGCGCGCACACCGCCAGCGCGAGGAAGACCAGCCACCTCGCCATACGGCGTCCGCGCCGGGTCGCCATGTAGAGAGCTCCTGTCTACAGGCGATCGGCTCGGGATGGAGAGCAAAGTGGACAGTATTGTGGGCGACCTACCAGTGCAGGCGAAAGTGGATCGACTTCGGGCGCGTCAACGCGTCGAAGCCGAGGGCGCTCAAGCTCGAGCCGCGGCCCGAGTCCTTCCAGCCCGTCCACGGCAGCGCCGGATCGAGCGCGTCGCAGCGGTTCATGTAGATGGTGCCGCACTCGAGCGCCCGGGCGAAGCGGGCCGCGCGATCGCGATCCGCGGTCCACACGCTGGCGGTGAGGCCGAGCGTCGAGTCGTTCATCCGCGCGATGGCCTCGTCGTCGGAGTCGACGGGGATGACGGGGAGGATCGGGCCGAACGACTCCTTGTGGAAGAGATCCATCGACGGGTCGCCGCCCGCGATGAGCGTGGCCTCGAAGAAGCGACCCTTGCCGTCGACCTTGGCGGCGTGGCCGCCGACGACGACGCGGCCGCCCTTGGCCTGGGCGTCGTTGACCAGCGCCTCGAGCTCGGGCAGGTGGTGCGGCTGCGCGATGGGCCCCAGCGTCGTCTCGGCGTTCATCGGATCGCCGAGGACGTACGCGCGCACGAGCGGCTCGGCCATCTCGAGGAAGCGGCCGTAGAGCGACCTGTGGACGTAGACCCGCTCCACCGCGCAGCAGCTCTGCCCCGCGTTGTAGATGGCGCCGTCGACGACGTTCTCCACCGTCTTGGCGAGGTCGCAGTCGGGCGCCACGTACGCGGCGTCGTTGCCGCCGAGCTCGAGGCCCGGGTGCAGGAAGCGCATCGCGGCGGCGAGCACGATGCGGTGCCCGCCGAACACGCTGCCGGTGAAGACGACGTGGTCGACGCGCTCGTCGCCGACGATGCGCTCGCTCGTCGGGTGATCGCAATCGAGTGCCTGCACGAGGTGCGGCGGAGCCCCCGCGTCGGCAAAGGCTTTGGCGAAGTGCTGTCCGCACAGCGGCGATCGTGGGCTGTGCTTGACGATGACGGCGTTGCCGGCGAGCACGGCGGGCACGACGCAGTTGACGGCGGTGAGCAGCGGGTAGTTCCATGCCGGCAGATCGAAGACGACGCCGAGCGGCTCGCGCACGATGCGCCGCTCGAACCCCGGCACCGGCGCGAGCACCACGTCGGCCAGCGACGCTTCGGCGATCGACATCATGTGCCGCGCGCGGCCGGCCATGCCTTTCACTTCGCCGCGCGCCTGGGCGAGCGGCTTGCCCATCATCCGCGAGATGTCGGCCGCGATCGACTCGGCGCTCGCCTCCATCGCGGCGGTGGCCCGCTCGCACAGGGCGATGCGGTCCCGCATCGCGCTCTCCCGCCACGCCTTGGCCGCGACCTTGGATCGCGCGAGCGTCGCGTCGACGACGTCGTCGTTCGCGAGAGGGACCGTGCACGCCGGCGCGCCGGTGAAGGGGTTGTCGACGACGAGGGTTCCGGTTTCGCGGGCCATGGGCCGCTAGTCTAGCCCGACCACGATGCAAAGGACCGAGCGCCTCTTCGCCCTCGCCGAGTACCTGCGCGGCCGCCGCACCGGCGTCACGGCCGAGATCCTGGCCGAGCGCTTCGGCGTGACGGTGCGCACCGTGTATCGGGATCTCGACGCGCTGCGCGCGGCGTCGGTGCCCCTCGTGGCCGAGGCGGGGCGGGGGGGCGGCTACGCGCTCGAGAAGAGCTACAGCCTGCCGCCGGTCAACTTCACCCCGCGCGAGGCCGCACTGCTGGTGGCGCTCGGCCGCTTTGCCCTCGACATGCGGCTGCTGCCGTTCGCCGAGACGCTGCAGTCCGGCCTCGACAAGGTGCGCGCCGCGCTCAGCAAGTCCGCGCAGCGCGAGCTGCTCGAGCGCCTGCAGGAGCTCTCGTTTCTGGGCGTTCCGTCGTTGCCGAGCAAGAAGGCCGTTCGCGAGGCCATCGAGCGCGCCTGGTTCGAGCAGCAGCCGCTGCGGATCACGTACGTGGACGGCAACTTCGTGCAGACCGTGCGCGAGATCACCATCTGCTCGGTCGTGATGGACCGACACGAGACGCGCCTCGATGCCGTCGCGTGCGACGGCGGCGAGCGCCGACAATTTCGAATCGACCGGATCCAGCGCGCCGAGGTCTTGCGGCCGGGAGAGAGACCACCAGGACACCAAAGACACCAGGGTCAGTGAGATTGCAGCCCTCCCTCCAACCCCTGGTGTCCCTGGTTGTCCTGGTGGTCGATTCTCATCGTCAGTGTGCCGATGCAGCCGCCGAGGCTCCCGGGGGCGGCGCCGACGGAGCGGGCGGCATCGTCGGCGGCTCGTGCTCTTCGCGCGACGGCGGGGGCTCTGCGAACGGGAACGCCATGTCGTCGATGACGTCGCGCACCGGCGGCGGCCCCATGCCCATCGGGCCCGTCATCGGCCCGCGCGGGCCCCAGCCGGCGCCGAGCGGACGGTCGAGCGCATTGCCGAGGCGTTCACGCTGATCGGGATGCAGGACGGGCAGGATCTGCGTGAAGAACGCCGTCATGTGGTCCAGCGCCTCGTGCGCCGTCTTGCCGGGGAGAAGCGTGAGGTCCACTTTCTTGCCGTCGAAGGTGTCGGACGCGAAGGCGGCGAGCAGCGCGTCGGAGCGCTTCTTGTGCGCGTCCCAGCGCGCCTCGAACGCGGTGGAGTCGGGCGGATCCTTCGCCTTTGCGAGGATCGCCGCCACCTGCTTCTGCTGGGCGGCGTCGAGAGTGAGCTGCGCGGTCAAGCGATCGAGCCGTCGCTTGCTCCAGTCCGGCGCGCCCCCGTCGGCCTCCTTGGCCTTCAGCCACGCCATCGTGCGTGCTTCGCGCTCGTTCTGCCGGGTCTGGATCGACGAGACCAGGCTCGATCGCTGCGCGGGCGTGAGCAGCGCGTGCAGCTGGTCGAGGGCGGCGCCTTCGTTGGCGGCGTGGTCGGCGATGGCCTTGTCGACGACGGCATCGTCGGCCGTGAGCTTCGCGGGCTCGAGCTTGCCCGCCTTCAGCCCGGCCGACAGATCCATGCGGAACGCCTTCATCGCGGTGCGCACCGCATCGTCGTCGCCCTTGAGCTCCCCCTCGATCGGCTGAAGGCCTTCTTGCTGGGGCGGCGTCAGATCGAGCTCGTGCGCGTCGTGGAACAGCGCGGAGGCGAGGCCGCCGTGACGGGCGACCCGTGTCCGGGGCCTGGGCGGGGGCCCGGCTTCCAGAGGCGCGGAAGCGGACGCCGACGCGCTCGCCGTCGGCGCGGCCCCTTCGCTGCCGCCTCCGTGGCACGCCTGACACACGACGATCGAAGCCGCCGGAAGAACCCCGCTTGCCAACCGAAAGAGCCGCATGTCCTATTTTCTCCCTCTAAAAGTGGCGTGCGAAGGTTCGCACGGTGATCGGCCTCGGCGCCTGCGGTTCGTCGGCATGCGCGGACGGCTGGTCGGCTATCTTACTCGCGGTCAGTTCTGCAGCAGCGCCACGGTACCCACGCCGCCGTCCGCACAGATGCTCACGATGGCGCGCGAGCCTGTCGGCATCGCGGCGAGCTCTTTGACGGCCTGGCTAAGGATGCGCGCGCCGGTCGCGCCGAAGGGGTGGCCGAGCGCCACGCTGCCGCCGTTGGGGTTGAGGCGATCGCGGGGCACGGCGCCGAGCTCGGCGTCGAGGTGCACCTTGTCGCGCAGGAACGCGGGCGTCTCGAGCGCCTTGAACTGGTAGAGAACCTGCGACGCAAAGGCCTCGTGGATCTCCAAGAGCTCCACGTTCTCGTAGCGAAGCCCGTTGCGCGCGAGGAGCCGCGGGATCGCGTAGGCGGGCGCCATCAGCAGGCCTTCTTTGTGGATGTCGACGGCGCCGGTCTCGAAGTCGACGAGTCGCACGCGGGGCGTGGATGACGGCAGCCGCTCCAGGCCAGTCTCCGTCGCGACCCAGATCGCCGCCGCGCCGTCGGTGAGCGGCGACGAGTTGCCGGCCGTCTGTGTCCCGTCCTTGGCGAACGCGGGCCGCAGCTTGCCGAGCGACTCGAGCGACGTCTCGCGCCGCGGGAAGGCGTCTTTCGCGACGCCGTCGACCGGGACGATCAGGTCGTCGAAGAAGCCGCGATCCTGCGCGGCGACGGCGCGCTGGTGCCCCTGCAGAGCCAGCGCGTCCTGCTCGGCCCGGCCGATCTGCCACTCCTTGGCCGTCTCCTCGGAGTGCTCGCCCATGCTCTTGCCCGTCGTGCGGTTCTTGATCGACTGCAGGTGCAGGTGCACGTCGTGCCGGGGCAGCTTCTGCGCGATCGCGGCGCGCGCCTGCCACGTCTTGGCCTGCGCGAGGCGGCGGATCCAGTCGGACATGGGCTGCGTGAGGCCGAGCTGCACGTGCGTCATGCTCTCGGCGCCGCCTGCGAGGGCCAGCTCGCCGACGCCCCGCCCGAGGATGCCGGCGAGGTTGAAGGCGGCCATCATGCTGGTGGAGCACTGCATGATGACCGTCGACGTGGGGACCGTGGGGTCGAGGCCGGCGTCGAGCCACGTCTCGCGCGCGAGGTTGGCGTAACGGAGCGAGGGGATGACGCTGCCCCACTGGGCCGAATCGATGGGTCCCGAGACGACGCGTGCCGCCATCGCTTGCAGGACGGGGACCCCGAGGCCGATGGCGTCGCGTTTCGCGAGGCCTCCGTCGACACGGGTGAAGGGGGTGCGGACGCCGGCCGCCAACCAGATGGGTCGCGAGGATTCACGAGTCGCCATGAGCGCTGGATAGTCCGGATGGCCGAGCGAGGCCACGCGGGGTCGGCTCGCGGATTCCCATGACCTTTCCCGTGGCCGTCTTCGCGCGGGCCAGCTTTCTCGGGTCGCCTTCGAAGACGATGCGACCGCCGTTTTCGCCCGCCTCCGGTCCAAGCTCGACGACCCAGTCCGCGCTCGCGATGACGTCGGTGTGGTGCTCGATGACGACGAGCGTGTCCCCTCGATCGACCAGCTTGTGGAGGACTCCGAGCAGACGCCGCACGTCGGACAGGTGCAGGCCCGTCGTGGGCTCGTCGAGCACGTACACGGTGGGCTCGTGCGCTGCGCCGGCCGTGAGCTCGGCGGCCAGCTTGAGCCGCTGGGCTTCGCCGCCTGAGAGCGTGTTCGACCCTTGCCCGATCTGCACGTAGCCCACGCCCAGATCCGCCAGTGTGGCCAGGGGCCGCGCAATCTTGGGGTGATTCGCGAAGACCTGCGCGGCGTCTTGCGCCGAAAGATGGAGGACGTCGCCGATCGAGAGGCCGGAGAAGCGGATCTCCAGCGTCGACGGCTCGAACCGCGATCCGCCGCACGACTCGCACGGCGCCACCACGTCGGGCAAGAACGGCATCTCGGCCACGATGTAGCCCTGCCCGTCGCAGCCCGGGCACCGCCCGCCCGACGCGGTGTTGAACGAGAAGCGGCCTGCCGTGTAGCCGCGCGTCCGCGCGTCGGGCATCGCCGCGAAGAGCTTGCGGATCTCGTCCCACACGCCGAGGAAGGTGGCCGGCACCGATCGCGGCGTGCGTCCGATGGGCGACTGGTCGACCGCCAGCGCGCGCCTCACGTGCTTGTGTCCGCGCAGCCGCGCGTGCTCGCCGGGCTCGGGCGCCACCAGCTGGAGGGCGCGTCGGAGGGCCGGGTAAAAGACGTGCCGCACCAGCGTCGACTTGCCGGACCCGCTCACGCCGGCGACGACGCACATCCGGCCGACCGGCACGCGGAAGTCGACGTTCCTCAGATTGTTGGCGCGCGCGCCCTCGAGCTCGATCCACGCATCGGGCGGCAACAGCTTGGGGCGCAAGACGCGCGCGCTCTCCCGGAGCGCCTGTGCGGTCGGCGAGGTCGCGAGCGACAGGACGTGTGCGGCCGGCCCTTCGGCGACGACGTGCCCGCCGTTGCGCCCCCCGCCCGGACCCAGGTCGATGACGTGGTCGGCGGCGCGGATGGTCTCGGCGTCGTGCTCCACGACGAGGACCGTGGATCCCATGTCCGCGAGCTTGCGCAGGTTGGCGATCAGCAGTCCGGTGTCGCGCGGGTGCAGGCCGATCGTCGGCTCGTCGAGCACGTAGAGCGCGCCGGTCAACCCGCTGCCGAGCTGCGCGCTGAGCCGCAAGCGCTGCATCTCGCCGCCCGACAGAGAGGCGGCGGGACGGTCGAGCGCGAGGTAACCGAGGCCCACCTGCTCCACGAACGCGAGCCTCCGCACCAGCTCTGCGTGGGGCGCCGACGCGATCGCGAGATCCTTGCCCGCGAACCGCCATCCTCTGGAGCCCGCGAGCGCCGCCGACACCGACCGCCGCGTCGTCTCCGCGTAACGCTCGCCGAACAGGCGTACCCCTCGCGGCACCGCGCTGAGGCGCGATCCGCCGCACGCGCCGCACCGGTCGAGCACGCCGTCCGATGCCTCTTCGAGCGCGGCCGGGCCGCCCTCGACCCCCGTGCCCTCGCACGCCTCGCAGCGCCCTTGTTTCGTGTTGAACGAGAACCACCGCGGGTCCAGGTCGGGCACTCCCGTGCCGCAGTCGGGGCACGCGCGGGCCGTCGAGAGCATCTGCTCGCCGGGAGCCGCCACGGCGCGCGGCGAGCCCTCGTGAAGGCGCACGGCGCCGCCGCCCCACGCGAGCGCGCGATCGAAGTCGGCGCGATCGAGGTCGGCCAGCTTGCCGTAGTGGATCACCAGATCGATCGAATGCTCTTTCGTCTTGGCGAGGCGCGGCGGGGGGTCGATGCCCTTGATCGCGCCGTCGACGCGTGCGGCCTGGACGCCGGCGCGCGATGCGTTGGTGAAGAGGTCGAGGTAGGTCCCCTTTCGCGCGCGCACCGCGGGGGCGTAGACGGTATGCTTGGCCGGCGAGCGCGTCTTGACGAGGCGATTGAACAGCGCCTCGGCGCTCACCGGCTCGACGACGGCGTCGCACTTGGGGCAGTGCAGCTCGCCGACCTTGGCGTAGAGCAAGCGAAGGTAGTGCGCGATCTCGGTCACCGTCGCCACTGTGGAGTTCGCCCCGCCGCGCGAGGTCCGCTGTTCGAGCGCGATCGCGGGCGGCACACCGGTCACGGCGTCGACGTCGGGGCGCGGCAACGTAGGCAAGAACTGTCGCGCGTAGGGCGTCAGCGTTTCCATGAAGCGCCGCTGGCCTTCGGCGAACACCACGTCGAACGCGAGCGACGACTTGCCCGAGCCGCTCGGCCCGGTCACGACGCAGATCTGGCCGTGCGGGATGGAGCAGCTCACGTCCTTGAGGTTGTGCTCGCGGGCGTGCGACACCATGATCGCCGGCGTCCACGCTGCGAGCTCGGGAAAGTCGGACGCGGAAACCTTTCGCCCGGACGCCCCGGACCGCTCCGCGTTTTTGCGGTCGCGCAGGGCGGCCCCGGTTCGCGTGTCGCTCTTGGCCACGGCGTCCGGGGTGCCCTCGGCGGTGAGACGCCCGCCGTTCGGCCCTCCGCCGGGGCCCAGGTCGATGACCCAGTCGCAAGCCCGGACGACGTCGAGGTCGTGCTCGACGACGACCACGCTCGCACCTTCGTCGACCAGCGCGTGCAGCGCGTCGACGACGTACGACGCGTCCTCGGCGTGCAGGCCGGCGCTCGGTTCGTCGACGACGAAGAGCCCGCCCTTGGTCTCTTCGCCCAAGGCGCGCGCCAGCTTGAGACGCTGCGCCTCGCCGCCCGAGAGCGTGGACAGCGGCTGGCCGATCGGCAAGTACCCCAGGCCCACGCGCACGATCGGTTGCAGCGATCGCCGGAGCACGTAGTCCGGCTCCGCCTTCGGATCGAACGTGGCGAGAACGTCGTCGACGCCCATCGCCAGCACGTCCGCGATCGACCGGCCCTTGTGCGTGACGGCGAGGACCTCCGGCTTGAAGCGCCGCCCCTGGCACACCGCGCAGAGCAGCTGCACGTCGGCCAGAAACTGCATCTCCACGGTCTCGTAACCCTCGCCCGCGCACTCCTCGCATCGCCCGGCCGGGACGTTGAACGAGAAATGGGCGGCCGTGAGGCCGGCCCGGAGCGCGGCGGGCTCCGCGGCGAAGCGCGCGCGCATGCGGTCCCAGGCCTTGACGTAGGTGGCGGCGTTGCCGCGCGCGGTGCGCCCGAGCGGCGATTGGTCGACGAGCACGGCGTGCTTCAGGTGCTTGATGCCGTCGATCGCGTCGTGCTGGCCCGGCTTGTCGACGCTCATGTTGCCGAGCGCGCGCGCGACGCCGCGATAGAGAATGTCGCCGACGAGGGTGGACTTGCCCGATCCGCTCGCGCCCGTCACCGCGCAGAGCACGCCCAGCGGGAAGCGAACGTCGAGGCCCTGGAGGTTGTGCGCCCGCGCGCCGCGCAACGCGAGCCACGCGCGTGGTTTGCGTGCCGTGCGCGTCGCCTGCCGCGCCCGCGCCCAGGCGCGCCCCGTGGGCAGGTCCTCGCGGCGCGCCAGCTCCGAGGGCGTCCCGTCGAAGAGGATCGTGCCGCCGCGCGCCCCGGCGCCGGGACCCATCTCGACCACGCGGTCGCAGGCGCGCACGATCGATGGATCGTGCTCGACGACGAGCACCGAATTGCCGCCGCGCGAGAGCGCCTTCATCACGCCCGCGAGCGCGGGTACGTCGGTGGAGTGCAGGCCGACGGTCGGCTCGTCGAGGTCGAAGAGCGTGCCCGTGAGCGCCGCGCCGAGGGCCGTCGTCAGCCCCGCGCGCTGCGCCTCGCCGCCCGACAGCGTGCGCGCCTGGCGGTCGAGCGTGAGATATCCGATGCCGACGGCGTCGAGATACCCCAGCCGAGACGCGAGTTGCTCCTTGACGCGCTTGCCCTGAGGATCGCGCGGCGTGTACGCGCCGACGCGGCCGAGCGCCTCGGACACCGTGAGCCGATGCCACCCGCCGACGTTCAGGCCCGCCACGCGGTAAGCGAGGGCATTGGCGTTCAGGCGAGCCCCGTCGCACCCCGTGCAAACCGTGTACTCGCGATACCGCGACAGCAGCACGCGAACGTGCATCTTGTACGTTCGCGTCTCGAGCCACGTGAACCACGCGCGCACACCGGGGTACTTGCCCTTGCGCCACGTGCCCTCACCGTCGATGACGGCCGCGCGCTGCTCGTCCGTCAGATCGCCCCAGGGCGCCTCGATCGGGATCGACCGCGCCTGGCAGAACTTGGTGAGCACGCCGCGTTCCCACGTGGTGCTCGGTCCACTCCACGGCTTGATGGCGCCGCCGCGGATCGACTTGCGCGGATCGGGCACGACCCTGTCCCAGTCGATGGCGATGATGCGGCCGAACCCGCGGCACGCCTCGCACGCGCCGAAGGGCGAGTTGTACGAGAAGAGGCCCGGCCGCGGCGGCTCGAACGATCGAGCACACTCGGGGCACACGAGCCCCCGCGCGACGACGAGGTGAGCGCCGTGAGACTGCCCGGCGTGCTGCCCGGCGGCGCCGTTCTTGGCGCCCGTGGAGCTTGGCGCAGGCGCCGCGTGCTCGACGCGCAGCTCGGCTCGGCCGTCGGCGCGCGCCCAGGCGGCCTCGATGGCCTCTTGAAGGCGTCGCGCGTCTCCGCGCGTGACGCCCACGCGATCGACGACGACTTCGACCCGGACCCCGGGAGCGGTGGCCTCGCTCGGCCGCACCTCCTCGATCGCGCGCACGGCGCCGCCGACGACGATGCGCCGGTAGCCGTCGATGGCGAGCTTTTCACGGAGCTCGAGGAACTGCTCCGCGTCGCTCACGCCGACCGCGTACGTGACGATCGCACGCGCGCCTTCGAGCTGCTCGGTGAGCCGCGTCGCGGCGTCGCGCGGCGACGTGTCGACCGCGTCGACCCCGCAATCGGGGCAGTGCGGGATCGCCTCGCGGGCGAAGAGGCCCGCGAGGTAGGGCTCGAGGTCCGTCATCGTCGCGAGCGTGGAACGGCTCGATTTGACCGGAGCGCGACGATCCACCGCGACCGTCGCCGCGATGGGCGCGAGCTCGTCCATCGGTGGGCGCTCGAGCCGCTCGAGGAACTGTCGCGCATAGGGGCTGAAGCTCTCGACGAAGCGCCTTTGCCCTTCGGCGTACAGCGTGTCGAATGCGAGCGAGGACTTGCCCGCGCCGCTCGGCCCCGTGATGCACACCAGCTGACCGGGGGGCAGGTCGAGATCCACCCCGCGCAGGTTGTGCGTGCGAGCGCCGCGTAGGCGTAAGGGACGCATCGTCCGACGCTACTTAGCGCAGAAGTCCGCTTTGCAATCAGCGCTGCCGTGGAAGAACGATGCGAAAGCGCGCCCCCGGCTCCGACGCGACCGGATCAGCCAGCGCGATCGACCCGCCGTGCGCCGCTGCCACGCGCTTGGCGAGAGCAAGCCCCAGGCCGGTGCCGCCCTGTCGCGCGCTGACGAGCGGATCAAAGATGCGGGGCGCGATGTCGGTCGGCACCCCCGGCCCGTCGTCGTGCACCTCGATGACGTACGAGGTGGGCTCTGCGCGAGCCAGCGTCGTGATTCGCGGAGCCTTCGAGCTCGCGTGGATCGCGTTCTCGTAAAGGACGTGAAGGAGGCGGGCGAGGAGGCCGGGGTGACCTTCGACGCGCAGATCGTACGGATCGATCTGGTCGTTCCACTCGGCGGTGCCCGCGGCTACGTCCACGCGAGCCGCCACGAGCACCTCGGCCACGAGAACCGGCTCGGGCGTCAGCGCGTCGCCTCGCGCGAGCAGCATCAAATCGTCCACGATGGTGTGGGCGATCCGGGCGTATTTTTCCACCTTGGCCACGTGAGGTTGCGCGGCCCTTGCGTCGCCTCGGTCGACGTCCTGACGCGCGACATAGGCGCTCGAAGACACGATCTGGAGAACATTCCGGAGCTCGTGCGCGATCTCTGCCGCGATCTCGCCGATCGCGGCGAGGCGCTCGCGCGTCCCGTCGCGTTCTTCGTCTGCCACCTGAGCCAGCGTATCAGAGCCGTCAGGAAAGCCGCATCCTGGGCAGGATTGAGCGAAGGGCTTTGGCCGGGCTCGCGAATCGGCGTAAGTTTCCGATTCGGGGCCGCCCCACCGCGGGCTCGAACCCGATGGCCTCTGTGCAACCCGAGAACAAGATCGACGTCGGCTCCATCCTCGCGGGCAAGTACAAGGTCACGCGCGAGCTGGGGCGCGGGGGCATGGCGGCCGTCTACGAGGTGGAGCACGTCAACATCGGCAAGCGGGTGGCGGTCAAAGTCCTTGCCGCGGAGCTCTCCAGCTCCGCCATCGTGATCGAGCGATTCATTCGCGAAGCGCGCGCCGCGGCGAGTGTGAAGAGTCCCTACATCGTCGAGGTGTACGATTCGGGTCGGCTCGACGACGGCCGTCCCTTCATCGCGATGGAGCTGCTCGAGGGCGAATCGCTCTACGATCGCATGGCCCATGTTCGCCTGATCGACCCGGCGACCACGGTGCGCATCATCGGCCAGGTGGCCAAGGGCCTCGTCAAGGCGCACGCGGCGGGCATCGTCCATCGCGATCTCAAGCCCGAGAACATCCACATCTGCAAGACCGAGGACGGCGAAGAGGTCGCCAAGATCCTCGACTTCGGCCTCGCCAAGTTCTACTCGCCCGTGCACACCGACGAGAAGACGGCGCGCCTCACGCGCGAGGGCGCGGTGTTCGGGACTCCGGCGTACATGTCGCCCGAGCAAGTGAAGGGGCAGGGCACGGTCGACCACCGCGCCGACCTTTGGGCCCTCGGCTGCATGGCGTACGAGTGCCTCACGGGCCGCCCGGTCTGGAACACGGATCAGGGCGTCGCGATGACGTTCGCGGCGATCGCGGCGTCGTCGCTGCCGGTCCCGAGCCAGGTCCGCCCCGACCTTCCGGCGGCCTTCGACGCCTGGTTCCGGAAGGCCCTCGAGCGTGATCCCGCCAACCGCTTCCAGTCGGCGAAGGAGCTCGCCGAGGCGCTCGCACAGGCCCTCGACGCCGCGCCGATCTCGCTCGTCAGCGTGGCCGGCGCCACGAGCCAGATCGAGCTCGAGGCCATCGCCGGCCTGCGTGAAGTATCGCAAGGGGACGTACCGAGCTCCGGGCGGGGCCTGGCGGTGCCGCAGCCGGGCGAGGCGAGCGAACCGCTCGACCTCGCGAAGCTCCGGGGCCCCGGCCGCAGCGCGACGGATCTCTCCGCGACCGAAACGCCCGACACGTTGGCCTCGACGCCGCCGCCCAAACGATCGTCCGTCGGTCGAGCGTTCGCGTTGCTGCTCGTCCTCGGGGGCGCAGCGCTCGGCGGATGGTTCGCGTACATCAAAGTGGTGCGTCCGCGCATCGCAGCGGCGCACACCGCACCCGCCATCAACCTGGTGCCCGCGAGCGCATCGGCGGTCGAGGCGGTCCCTGCGCCTGCGTCCCCCCCGGAGGTGCCCAAGTGGGTCGCCGCGCTGGAAGAGGGCCAGCAGCTCCTTTCCACGGGCGACGCCGACGGCGCCCAGCGCAAATTCAAGGACGCCGCGGACCTCGGCGGCGGCGTCGTGGCCAAGACGTTCCAGGATCAGGTGAAGCTCGGCGCCGCCACGACGGGGCCGTGCAAGATGATGGCGCTCTCGCAGCCGCGCCTCGGCTTTGCGAGCAACGTCGGGCGGCCCGCGGTGGCCGCGACGTCGAAGGGCGCGATCGTCGCCTGGACCGACGACCACGAGCAGGCCGGCCACGATCACGTGTACTCCGTCCTCATCGACGCGGCGGGCCGCCCCGCCACGGCGCCGCGCGACCTCACCCCGGAGGCCGATTACGCGATGCGGCCCGCGCTGCTCACGGTCGACGACCGCGTGCTGCTCCTCTTCTGGGACAAGGGCGGCCGCGAGCCTGGGGTCAAGGTTCGCTGGCTCGACGCCGACGGCCGCATCGGGGGGATGAGCGTCGCCGTGGGCGCGTCCAAGCCGGGCCTCTTCTGGCCGGCCATCGATCGGTCGCTCGACGGCAGCGGGTTCTGGGTCGCGTGGCAAGAAGGCGACCCGGAGGACCTGTTCTTGCGCCACCTCGACGCCGAGCTGGCACCGTCGGGGCCCGCCGTGCGCGCCACGGCGTACGCGTCCGAGAAGGGCAGGGCGCCGCAGGTGGGATCGCCGAGCGTGGCGATTGCGAGTCAAAACGTATTTCTGGCGTACGCGCTCGAACGCGACCATCAACACGTCGTCGAGCGCATGCGCGTTCCCCTGGCGATGCCGGACCTCGCGACCGGCGGTCTCTCGGACAAGGGCTCCAAGGTTTCGCGCGAGCTGGGCGACGCGGCCGCGGTGAACGAGGACAAGATTGGCGGCGACTATCCGTCGATGGTCTGCGGCAAGGACGCGTGCTTCCTCGTGTGGCACGAGCTCGAGAAGGGCGCGGAAGCCGCGCTCGTGGATCCGGCGCGAGGCACCGTCCTCTGGCGCAAACGCTTCACGCCCAAGGGGGGTCACCCGGCGGTCGCGATCTCGCCCGAGGGCCTGGCCGAGCTCGCGTTTTACGACGGGGGCCGCGTCCGGATTGCGGGTATCTCGCGCGACGGCGTGGGAACCACGAGCACGTTCGCCAAGGTGACCGGCGATCAACCGCGGCCCTGGATCGCGCCCGGACGCACGCGCGGCGAGTGGTTCGTATCGTGGCTCGATCTCGAAGCCAGCCACACAGAAGCGTTCGTGACACGCCTGCAATGCCGCAACTGACCGCGGGCGAAGCGGGCTCGCTGCGCGAAGCGCTGATCGTGTCGGCGGCCGTCACGCTAGCGGTCGCGGCGGCGGGGGCGTTGTTGCCTCCGGCCTGGAACACCACGATCGTGGCGTTCATCTTCTTCGGAGCCGTGTGGCTGACCGTGTGGCGCCGTGACGACGAGCGCGTGCGCCGCGCGGGGCTCGCGCTCGGCGGCCTGGTGATGCCCGGTCCGCTTGCGGTGCCAGCGCTGCTCCGCGCGGCGGGGTCGTCGCTGGCGTGGGCGGCGGCGGCGCTCGCGATCGTGGCCGTGCCCTTCTTCTTCGCGTGGCGGTCGTGGTGGGCGCCGAGGCTCACGTTCTCGCTCGGGCAGCATCCGCTCGATTTCGAGAGCGAGCTCCTGGCCCAGGTGCTGATCATCGCGCTGCCGGAGGAGGCGTTCTACCGCGGGTACCTGCAGTCGAAGCTGGACGAGGCGTGGGCACCGCGGTGGCGCGTGCTCGGTGCCACCCTCGGGCCGGGATGTCTCGCGTCCGCGGCCATCTTCGCGCTCGGGCATCTGGCGACGGTGCCCGTGCCGGCGCGGCTGGCGGTATTCTTCCCGGCGCTACTCTTCGGATGGCTGCGGGCACGCACCGGGGGGATTGGCGCGTCGACGGCGTTCCACGCCGGGTGCAACGTGTATTCGCTGCTCCTCGGTCGAGGGTACGGGCTGTATTGACGCCGCCCGATGCTAGTCTTCCGGCCGCATGTTCGAGTTGCCCCTGTCCGTCGTCGATCGCGTGATCGCGATCGCGCTCGAAGAGGATCTCGCGTCGGGGGATCTCACGACCGAGGCATGCATCGATGCCCACGCGCAAGCCGTGGCGCACGCGGTCACGCGCGAAGCGCTCGTCGTCTGCGGAGGCACGGTCTTCGCGCGAGTGTTCCGCGCCATCGATCCATCGCTTGTCATCGAGCCGCACGTACCTGATGGAACTCGCGCCGAGTGGGGGGCGCGACTGTGGTCGGTCCGCGGGCGCGCGCGCGCGATCCTGATGGGCGAGCGCGTCGCCCTGAACCTGGTGCAGCGGATGTGCGGAGTGGCGACGCGCACGCGGGAGTTCGTCGACGCCTTGCCGCAGGGCGCGCGCGCGCGCATCACGGATACGCGCAAGACGACGCCGGGCCTGCGGGCGCTCGAGCGCTACGCGGTTCGCGTCGGCGGCGGGCGAAACCACCGCGACGACCTCGGCGCGGCGGTGCTCATCAAAGACAACCATGTTGCGGCGTGCGGCGGCGTGCGGGCGGCGGTCGAGCGCGCGCGCGCGGCGGCGCCGCACACGGCCAAGATCGAGTGCGAGATCGAGTCGCTCGGGCAGCTCGACGAGGCGATCGACGCCGGCGCGGACATCGTGCTCCTCGACAACATGACCACCGGCGACATGGCCGCGGCGGTCGCCAGGGCGAAGGGACGTGTGCTGCTCGAGGCATCTGGTGGGATGACGCTCGCGCGTATCCCCGAAGTCGCGCAGGCCGGTGTCGACGCGATCTCGATCGGCGCGCTCACGCACTCGGTTCGCGCGTCGGACGTGGGTCTCGACTTCGAATGATGCCCGCGGGCAGAGGTCGCGTGCCGCGCGGCGTGAACGAGGACATGGCGCGAGCGCCGGATCTCGTGGCCGCATCGGGCAGCGCGCTCGGTCATCCCATGCACCTGCTGGCCACGACGACGTCGACCAATGATCTCGCGAAGACTGCGGCGCGCGACGGCGCACCCCACGGATCGACGTGGGTCGCGGAGGTGCAGACCGCCGGGCGCGGACGGCGCGGTCACGCGTGGGTGTGTGCCCCGGGCGAAGGGCTTCTCTTCTCGGTGCTCGTGCGTGTGTCGTGTGTGCCCGCGCGGATCGCGCCGGCGGCCCTCGCGGTGGGCCTCGCCGTACGCGATGCGGTTGCCGTCGCAGCCCCCGCCGTGTCGGTAGGGATCAAATGGCCCAACGACGTCTTCGTTGCTGACCGCAAGGTGGCGGGGGTGCTGGTCGAAGCGGTGACCATCGGGTCGCGGATCGACGCGGTCATCGTCGGCGTGGGGATCAACGTGCACACCCGCGTCTTTCCCGATGCGATCGCGGATCGCGCGACTTCCGTGGCGCTCGTCGCCGCAGCGCCGCCGGACCGCGCGTCGATCCTGGCGGACGTGCTCGGGCGCATCGAGCACGATCTGCACCTGGTGATCGGGCGGGGGCTCGGGCTCGTCCTGGGGCGTCTGGCGGCGGCCGACGTTCTGAAGGGCCGTCCGGTGCGCCGCGACCTGGGCGAGCGGAGCGATGCCGTCGATCCCTCGAATGAGGGCGTCGCCGCGGGGATCGACGAGGACGGGCGGCTCATGGTGCGCCGCGAGGATGGCGCGCTCACGCGCTGGAATGCCGGAGAGGTCCACCTGCTCGGGTGACGTGCCGCGAGGCGAGGCGCCAGGTGAGCCAGGCGACCGTGAACGAGGCCGCAGCGATGGCGTACGCCGCCACGTACGCCCTGCGATCGAGCAGCAACCCGAACACCGGCATCACCGGCGTCATGAGGCCGGACCACGAGCCGGCGCCCAGGCCCGCGAGGTAGGCGGCGTGCGCCGTGGTGTGCCGGTGGGTGACTTCGGCCAGCGAGGCGATCACGAATCCGGCCGACACGAACATCGCCAGGAACAAGAGCCCGATGACGACGGGCACAGAAGGTACGAGCGCGGCTGCGACGAGAAAGACGCCCCCGACGGCGAGCCATCCAAAAAGTCGCCGGAAGAACTCGGGCCCGAGCCGGCCCCGGGTGGCTGCCCTGTCGACGATCCAGCCCCAGAAAAAGTAGCCCGCCTCCCAGCCGAGCGGCGGGATCCAGAGGATGTGGCCCAGCGTGGCCTGGTCGCACCCGAGGCCGCGAGCGAGGTGAATGGGCGCAATGTTCTGGACGAAACCCAGCGGCAATCCTCCGAACGCGTAGGCGCCCATGAAGCCGAGGACGGAGGGGTCGGTCAGGCGCGGCACCGCTGGCGGCGGGCGGCCATCCAGGCTCGCGTCCTTCGGTGCGAGCCGGGGATCGCGCGAGACGAGTGCCCAGACGAGGAGCCACCCCACCCCGAAGAGGCCCGTGACCAGAAACGCCCCGCGCCAACCCCACTTGAGCGCGAGGGGCGTGACGATCAGCGGGGTGACGACAGCCCCGAGCGATCCGCCGCTGTAGGCCAGGGCAAGCCCCCTGGCCTGCTGTTCGGGGCGAAGCGTCAGGGATGCCGTACGCAGGCCGGCCGGAAAGGTGGCCCCTTCACCAAAACCGAGCGCGAATCGGGCGACCGCGAACGCAAGGATCCCGTACGCGAAGGCGTGCGACACCGAAGCCGCCGTCCACACCGCGACGCTGACGGCGAGGCCGACTCGGACGCCGTACCGGTCGAGGAGCCGCCCCCAGAACGGGTTTCCGATCAGGTACGCCATCGAAAAGGCGCTGACCATCGATGTGTACTGGGTCGCGCTGAGGCCCGTCTCCCGCAGGATCGTGGGTGAGAGCAGCGCCAGCGCCGTGCGGTCCACATAGCTGAGGAGCGACAGCAACATCATCGCGACCGTCGGGGCCCACCACCGCCACCAGCGCATCGCGCGCATCGCGCCCAACCGGTCCGTTACGCCAAGGTACGGCACGGTCCCACGTAGTAGTGGAAATCGGATGCCTCGCTCGCGCTCTTCGTGCTCTTGAGCGCTCTTGACGAGCCGGCGCCGCTCCCCCACAACGCCCCGGCACGGGTACCGCCACGGCCCAAGAACACCCCGAAAAAAGCCCTGCAAAGCGCTGCCATTCGGTTCGCGCATTTCTTTCGCAAAACTCCCGTTGTCTCGGCTGTCCCGATTTCGTATAAGCGCGCGCTGGCCACCGGGTATTTCACGTCGCCGCGAAGAGGAGCCTCGAACCCGCTCGCCGTCCGTAGAGCAGCGCTGCGAGCCCCCCGACCCCAATGCAAATCTTCCCTCGGTCCCTGAACAAGCTGCCCCTCATCGTCGCCGGGGGCGCCAGCTTTGGCCTCGTCGCGGTGGTGTTCCTGATGTGGTACTACTTTTCCCCCTCGTTCACGCAGGTGGGGTACGCGCCCAAGCAGCCCGTCCCCTATTCGCACCGCCTGCACGTCGGCCAGCTTGGCCTCGACTGCCGGTACTGCCACGTGAACGTCGAGCGGGCGCCCCTCGCGATGGTGCCGCCGACGGAGACTTGCATGAACTGCCACCAGCTGGTGAAGACCGACTCGGCGGAGCTGCAGCCGATCCGCGACAGCTGGGCGTCGGGCAAGCCGATGGAGTGGGCTCGCATCCACAAGCTGCCTGACTACGTGTACTTCGATCACAGCGTGCACGTGACCGCCGGCGTCGGATGCGCGTCCTGCCACGGTCGCATCGACCAGATGGAAAGAGTTCGGATGGAGAAGCCTCTCAGCATGGGGTGGTGCCTCGAGTGCCACCGCGACGTGAAGGCGAAGCAGGGCGACAGCGCCTTCATTCGTCCGGTCAGCGAGATGACGAACATGGCGTTCGTGCACACGGACCACGTCGACCCGCCGCGAAAGCTCAATCCGCCGGAGAACTGCGCGGGGTGCCACCGATGAGCAAGCGAGCACCGTACCCCGTCAACGACACGACCTGGCCGGGCTCGCCCAAGTACTGGCGCGACCTGGAAGAACGAGGACGCCTCGCGCAGGAGTCGGCCGAGGACGCCGCCAAGCACGGAATCAATGGGCCCGAGTTTCGCAAGGGCCACATCGAGACGCCGCCGACGGACGAAGCGTGGCAGCTCAGTCGCCGCGGCCTGCTCGGTGCAATGGCCGCCACCTTCGCGGTCGTCGGCGCCGAGGGGTGCCGGCGCCCGCTCGAGCGCGTGGTGCCGTATACCAAGATGCCCGAGGACGTCATCCCGGGTGTCCCGTCCCACTACACCACGGTGCTCCAGCGCCGGGGCGATGCTGTGGGCCTCGTGCTCGAATCGCACGAGGGCCGCCCGACCAAGGTCGAAGGCAACGAGTCCCATCCCTCGAGCCTCGGCGCGGCGGATCTCGTCACGCAGGCGACGATCCTCGATCTCTATGATCCCGAGCGCTCGACGACGCCGCTCAAGTCCGGCGCCCCGGCCACCTGGGCCGACTTCGATGCGGCGCTGCAGGCGAAGCTCGCTGGGTACGCGGCCGACCAGGGCGCGCGACTGCGTCTCCTGATGCCGCCCACGCTGTCGCCCACGGTGCTGCGGATGCGAGCCGCGCTGGCGCAGCGGTTCCCCAAGGCGCGCGTGCACACCTGGGCCGCGGCGAACGACAGCAACGCCCGCGAGGGCGCGCGAATCGCGTTCGGGCAGCCGGTGTCGTCGCTCAACGCGTACGACCGCGCGCGCGTCATCCTCGCGCTCGACAGCGACTTCCTGCAGACCGAGACGGGGAACGTCCGTGCGAACAAGCTGTTCGCGGGCGGGCGACGCCTGCGCTCCGCCAAAGACACGATGAGCCGCCTGTACGTCGTCGAGCCCGAGCGCACGACGACGGGAAACAGCGCCGACCATCGCCTCCGTCTGCCCGCGGCCGACGTCGAGCGCTACGCGCGCGCTCTGGCCGTGGAGCTCGGCAAGAACAACGTCACGCTGGGCGACGTGGCGCCGAGCGCCGCGAAGAACGCGTCGACCGACGGCATCCCCGCCAAGTGGCTTGCCGCGGTCGCGAAGGACCTCGCCACCAACCGGTCTCGCGCGCTCGTCGTGGTCGGCTCTCGTCAGCCACCTGTCGTTCATGCGCTGGCGCACGCGATGAACGCGGCGCTCGGCGCCGTGGGCGCCACCGTCAACTACGGGAGCGTGACCGATGCCGACGAGCTCGACGCTGCAACGGACATCAAGGCCCTCACCGACGCGATCGCGGCCAAACAGGTCGACGCGCTCGTCGTCATCGCGGGCAACCCCGTCTACGACGCGCCCGCCGATCTAGGCTTCGCCGAGAAGCTTGCCACCGTGCCATTCAGCGTGCGCGCGGGGCTCTTCGTCGACGAAACCAGCGAGAAATGCGCCTGGCATGTCCCGCTCGCGCACACGTTCGAGTCGTGGGGCGACGCGCGGTCGCTCGACGGCGCCGTCAGCATCCAGCAGCCGCTCATCCTGCCGCTCTACGGTGGACGCAGCGAGATCGAGCTCCTCGCGCAGCTCGCCAACGCCGCCGAAAAGACGGGACACGACGCGGTCGTCGCCACGTCGCGCGCG
>Ga0302326_10007942_pt1 | contig 23486 bp, 20 predicted proteins | sample Palsa_T0_3_FD_202264 | JGI IMG/M metagenome (GOLD analysis project Ga0302326, IMG submission 202264) | Peat permafrost microbial communities from Stordalen Mire near Abisko, Sweden - Palsa_T0_3 | ecosystem: Environmental > Terrestrial > Soil > Palsa > Peat permafrost | place: Sweden: Abisko... | reverse complement strand
GAGCGCCTGCATGGGCACAACTGGCGCATCAAGGTCACCGTCCGCGCCGAGCGCCTCGACTCCCGCGGCTTCGTCATGGACTTCAACGAGCTCGCGCCCGCCCTTCGCGCGATGGTCGAGCCCTACGAGCACGTGTTCCTGAACGAAGTGCCGCCCTTCGATGATGTGAACCCGACGGCCGAGAACATCGCGCGCGTGGTCTTCGAGAACCTGTCGGCCGAGCTCAACGATGACCGCGTGCGGGTCGTTCGCCTCGAGGTGTGGGAGAACGACACCTGCGCAGCGGCTTACTTCGCGTAGCTGTTACCGCGTTGTGCGGGAGGCGCTGGGGCGTTCCAGTGAGACATCGCCGGAAGGGGTGACGGGGTCGAAGACGGCGCCGCGGCGGTCGGTGGTGCCGACGTGGATCATGCCGTCGCCTAGGACGATGGCGTAGGCGCTCTTGGGGACGGGGAGGGTTCCCTCGTCGGGGACGACGTAGACCAGGAGCGGTTGGGTCGTCTTCGGGAGCGGGGACAGCGTTCGGCAGAGGTGGGCGACGAAGCCTGAGCGGTCCGTTTGCGCACACGCGTCGAGGGCGCGGGTGTCCTCGGGGTCTTTCACGGTTTCGCGGCCGAGGGCGCGGGCGGCGGCGGCGCGGACGGCTTCCGTGTCGTCCGAGAGCAGGAGTCGCCGCTCCTTCGAGCCGTCGTCGCAGCGGGCGGACGAGAGGGACAGGCCGTCGAGGGCATTGGCGCGCACGTAGGGATGCGTGTGGTCGAGGAGGGGGCACAGCCACTGCGTGACGTGCGACGTCGCGCCCGCGGCGGATGCACCGACACTCGCGTGGGCTTCACGCGAGGCGATGCGGCCGAGGGCGGCCGTCGCGTCGATGGACGCGTCCATCGCGCCGTTTTGGGCGAGCTTCGTGAGGGCGGGGGCGACTGCGGCGTCACCGATGGCTCCGAGCGCCCAGGCGGCCTCTGCCACGACGCTCGGGTCCGTGTCGGCGAGGAGGGTCTGCGCGAGCGCGACGCCTTCCGTGCCTCGCGCGGGAAGCAGCGTGGCGACGGCGCGGCGGTCTTCGACGAGATCGGTCTTCGCCGTGCGGACGAGGCTCGGCATCGCCTCGGGGATCTTCGCGCGGGCGAGGGCCTCGAGGACAGCATCGCGGTCGGCGCCTGCGGAGAGATCGAGCTCGCGATCGAGGCGCTTGATCGCGTCGAGCGTCGGCACGCGCGAGAGGACGCCGCCGAGGGCCGTGAGGACAGCGGCGCGGTCCGTCTCTTCGGTTGCCGCGAGCTTCGCGAAGAGGGCCTCGCGCGCTTTCGCACCGCCTGCGCGCGAGAGCGCGAGGGCCGCGTGCAAGCGGAGGGGCGAGTCGGTCTCCGAGAGGAGCGGGACGAGCACGTCGTCGCGCGACTCCGTCCCCACGGAGGTCTCCGCGTTGCCGAGGACACCGAGGGCGTCGATCGCGGCGATGCGCAGCGTGTGGTCCTTCGCCGACGCGAGGCTGACGAGGGGGGCTGCCGCGCGCGCGGCACCCGTGCGTCCGAGGAGCGTCGCGATCTGTGCGCGCTCGACGGTCGCGAGGCGCGGATCGCGGAGGGCGGCAACCAGCGGCTCGACCACGCGTCCGTCGGGCTTGTCGGGATCGAGCAAGAGGGCAGCGGCATCGAGCGCCTCGCTCCTCACCTGTGGGCTCGGATCGAGCGCGAACTCCAGCACGACGGGGATGGCCGCCGGGTCAGAGGTCTTGCCGAGAGCGCGCATCGCTGCAGCGGACGGGAGCACACCGCGGCGCATCGCGGCGACGACGGTCTCGACGATCGGATGCGTCAGCGCTGGATCGCGGAGCTCGGCCGCGAGCTCGCCGAGCACCCACGCTGCGCTCGTCGCGGTTGTGGCGCTCACCGTGGCGGCGCGCAGCACCGCTTGCACTTGGGGGAGTGCCGCCGTGCCGGCGGTCACGATTGCGTCGCGGACGGGGGTGTGGTCGAGGTTGCCCGAGCTGTCATCGGTCTGGCCGAGCATCGCGACGAGCGCCTTGATCGACTCCGGCGTGGCGATGCGCCCGAGCGCCTCGAGCGCGGCCTGCCGCAGCACGGGGACGTGCTCGGTCGTGATGGGGACGATGGCGTCCACCGCGTCCCCCGCGTGAAGCCGCCCGAGCGACCGCAGGGCCTCGAGGCGAACCTCGGTGACGTTGTCCCGGAGCTGAAGGAGCAACGCCTGCGACGCGCGGACGTCGCCGAGATCCCCGAGCGCCCGCGCGACCTCGCGGCGAACCTCCGACACGGAGTCCTGCACCTTGCCGACGAGCGGCACGACCGCGCGCTTGTCCCGAAGGCGCGCGAGAGCGCGGATGACGAAGATGCGGACGGGCGGGGCCGGATCGTCGAGCTTGCCGAGGAGCGGGGGCACGGCCTCCGGTGACGCCTGCTCGGCGAGCGCTTCCGCAGCGGCCCCGCGAACGAACGTCTCCGAGTCCGAGAGATCGCGCGCGAGGGCGGGCACGGCGAGCGGCGAGGGCATCGCGCGCGCGACCTCGCACGCCTTGATTTTAAGGCGCGCCTCCGGGGCGACGAACCAGAGGAGGACCTTCTCGATCGCGGGGGCCCAGCGGATGTGAATCGCGGCGTCGGCTGCGGCGAGGCGCACCTCGATGTCGGCGTCCTCGATGGCGAGCGCGATGAGGGGAGCCGCCTGCGACGCCGAGAGGGTGCGGAGCTCGAGCGCAGCGGCCCGTCGCGACCCCGGGTCGGTCGAGTGCAAGGCGCGCTCGATGCGGGCTGGGACGTCGGGCCAGACGAGCGCGTCCGCACCTGGCGCCATCGTGGCGAGCGCGAGGATGAGGGGGACGAGGGGGCGGAGGCGCATTGCGAGAAACTTAGCGCACTCGCAGAGGAGAGAACAGGAAGGCGGGAAGTCGGGAAGGGGTTTTAGCTCGGAATGGCGGTCGTTGACGTTGACGGAGTCGTTGACGTTGACGGCGACGGCGACGGCGACGAGGACGCGCGGCTCATCCGGCTGCGTGTGCGCCGACTCCAGCTCCGGCTCCGAGTCCGGCTCCGCGTCTGACTCCGACTCTCCCTAGCTGAGACCGCTTTTCCTTCGCGCGTACCAGTGCGCCCCCACGCACAGCGCGGCGAGGAAGGCCCATACCCACGGCGGGGCGATCGGCGCGACGTGGCGTTCCGTGCTGACGACGGTGGCCTTCGGGAGCGCGAGCGAGGCGGCCTCGTCTGCGAACCGGAAGGAGCCGCCTGTTGCGGCTGCGATCTCGCGGAGGCGGTCGGGGTCTGGGCGTGAGTCGGCCCACTCGTCGCCGCCGACCTCGCATGCGAAGTCGCGCCTCGTCGCCGTGCCCTCGCCGATCTTGAGGAGCGCAGAGTACCCGCCCGCCGCGAGGGGCGGAAGCTCGAGCTCGATCGCGGCGGCGAGGTCGACCGCCTTGCGTTCGATGTGAACCACGTCCGCGATGGCATCCATCCGCGCCACGTCGAGCGTGATGTCGGCGTGGTCGTGCGAAATGGCGCGGACGACGAGTTTGGCCTTCGGCGCATCCTTGCCGTGCTGCGCGCCGGTTCCGGTGTTGCGCGCGCCGCCTTCGGCGGACTGCGCGACACACTCGCCGATCTCCATCTGGGCAGGCTCGAAGCGGGGATCGCGCATCAACCACCCGAGGAGGCCGTCCCACAGCGCGCCGTGCGCGCGGCCGCCCGTGCGCGTGCCGAGGTCGGAGAAGTCGAGGAGCCAGCCTCCGTCGATGCCGAGCGCGATCGCGCGACCGTTCCCCACGTCGCTCACAGCGAGGACGGGCATCGGCGCGCCGCTCTTCGTGCGCCTGTGCGGGTGCGACCACAAGACGAGCGCGCCAGGCCGCGCGTCCTCGAGCACGTTCGCGCCCGGCATCTGCGGGATCTCGTCGCCAACGACGTTCCTGAGGGGCCCCAGCATGGGCGCGTCGCGTCCCACCGTGGTCCACTCGGGGACGAACGGCGCAGGGTCTGCCGCCGTCGAGCCCTTGTCGGCCTCGAGGTGCACGGGCAGCACGTCCGCGAGCGGCGTGTTCGCATACCCGCCAGCGACGAAGCTGTTCGGCCCGCCGACCATCACGAGCCCGCCCCCGGCGCGCACGTACCGCGCGAGCTCCGGCAGGTGGTTCTCGAGGCCGTACGGTTGCGCGTCGAAATCCTGCAAGACCACCGCGTCGAACGACGGCAGGTGCTCGCTGAAGAGCTCGTCGACGGGGAAGGGAATGAGCGCCAGCTCGTCTTGCGTGGCGTTCACGTTGTCGGTCGGCGTTCGCAAGATGAAGAACGCGACGAGATCGATGGACGCATCCCCCTTCAGGTACTGCCGCAGCGCGCGCACGTCGTTCGTGGGCCGCCCCGCGACGTGGAGCACGCGCACCCGCTCGCGCGCGACGTTGAACGTGACGAGGCGCCGATCGTTTTCGGGGATGACGTCGCCGCTCGCGCCGCTCAACGCAACCTCGACGACGCGGACGCCCGCGCGCTCGAGCGTGATGGGGAGCTCCACGACGGCAAGCCCGCCCTTGTCATCGCCCCCGATCGCCGACCCCGCCTTGACGTGCGCGAGCCCGCTCGCGAGCAAAGTCGGCGGCCCGTCATGATGGAGCTCGCGCGCGATGACGGTGAGCTCGTCGCACGCGAGCCCCCCCGCGCACCCCACTTCGATGCGAAGCGGAAACGCAACGTGCGCGACCGCCGCCCCCGCGGCCGTGACGCGCCGCACGCTCGCGTCGGCCGGCACCGCCCGCGTCGTCGCCACAGCGTGAATCGGCACGTGCAAGATGTTGGCGACGTCCTTCGCGGCCCCTTCGGGCGGATCATCGAGCCGCCCATCCGACACCACGACGAGAGCCTCGGGCCTCTCCTCGGGCGCCGCCTCGATCGCGCGCAGCGCCGCCGTGAGATCCGATCGGGACGCAAGCGCCAAACTCGCGAGCCCCGGCTTAGGCGCCCCATCGCCAAACCCCAGCACCGTGAACCGCACGTCCTTCGCGTGCGACACCGCATCCACCGCCCGGTCCCGCGCCACAAAGCGCGCCTCCGCCCCATCCGGCAGCGCCATCGACCGAGACGCATCGGCAAGCACGACGACCCGCGCCCCAACGAGACTCTCCGACGCCAAGATCCGCACCGGCCGCGCGATCGACAACAGCAGCGCAACGAGCGCCAACGTCCCCGTCACGAGCACCGCCGCTCCCCCACGCTCGCGCCGCCGCATCTCGACGAGCAGCAGCACGAAGCTCAGCAGCGCCATCAAGCACGCAGCAACGACCGCCCACTTGGGCAGATCCGCATGCGTAGACAAGTGAACGACCGGCACCTTCAGCCGTTCCTAGCACGACCCTTTGGCCCTAACCGGGCGCGAAGAGAGATTCGCCGCCAAGACGCCGAGACGCCAGAAGAGAGAGAGGGTTCAGAACCCAATCTTCTCTCTTGGCGTCTTGGCGTCTTGGCGGCTCAAAAAGATCCGGTCGTTGAGGGACCGTGGGCTCTTCGTGTGGAGCTGCGCTACGGTGACTTGGTGCGTACGTTCCTGGTCGTTGCCCTCGTCGCGCTGACACTGGTCGTGGGGCTTCCGTCGCCAGCGGGGGCGTTTGGGGATGTGGGGGCGTTCGACCCGCGTGTGCTCCTTACGGGATCGCAGACGAACGCGGCGCATCCATCGGCGCCCGAGCGGTGGTCATGGGAGCTCATTCAGCGCACGAGCGCGCCTGCGAAGCTTCGACCGACGATGGTGCGCGCCGACGCGACCGACATCACGCATGACACGTTCCTCACGTGGAGTGGCACGGCGGCCGTCGCCCCGCTCACGATGGGCGAGGTGGCCGGGCTCCGGCGCTTCTTCTCGCTCGGCGGGGTCCTCTTCGTCGACGACGCGGCACCCGGCAACGCAGGCGAGCCGAGCCCCTTCGCCACGTCGGCCCGCCGCGAGATCGCGCGCGTGCTCCCCGACCAGACGCCCATCACGCTCGGCACCGACCACGTCGTCTTCCGCTCGTTCTACTTGCTCATGCGCGCCGAGGGCCGCGTCCACGGCGCCAAGTCGCTCGACGCCATCGTGCGCGCGGGAGCGGCCCAGGTCCTCTTCGGCGAGAACGACCTCGGCGGCGCGCTCGCCCGCTCGCAGATGGGAACCTGGGAAGAGCCCGTGACCCCCGGCGGCGACACGCAGCGCGAGCTCGCCATCCGCCTGGCCGTCAACATCGGCATGTACGTCCTATGCTCCAACTACAAGGACGACCAAGTCCACGCCCCCTTCCTCATGCGCCGCCGCGCCCTCCTCGGGGGGCAGTAGCAGTCCGCTAGTCGAAGTCGTCGACGCGCCAGACGCCGTTCTCGCGCTTGAGGCGGACGTGGTGGCCGCCGGGGACGATCACGGATGCGGAGTCGCCCGTCACGTGCACAGCGAGGGTGTCAGCGTTCTCGAGGCCTTCGACCAGGCCGCGGAGATCCTGTTCGATCATCGCGCGCGTGCGGGGCGTGAGCACGCGCAAGAGGCCCGCGTAGCTCCTCCGGGCGACCACGCGGCGGAGCTGGTCGAGCGCGGCCTCGGGGGTGTGAGCGCCGCCCGGGAGCGCGCCCGCCGACGTGACCCAGAACCGCCCACCGCGAAGCTCGAGCGCGGTCTCCTCGCCATCGTCGAAGCGCAGGCGCGCGGTCGCTTGAACGCGCGTCGAGGGAGCCGTCATCGCCTTCGCTTGGTCGGCGAGCTCCTGGCGCTCCGTCTCGATGATCTTCTTCACGTCGTCGCGCGTGCGGTCCTTCTGGCCTTCCGTCGTCATCATGTCGTAGATGCGCTCGGAGTCGCCCTTCACCGCGAACCGGGCGTAGTCGGCCGCGGCCTCCTTCGGATCGGGGATCGACCCGCCGCCGCAGCCCACCGCGGCGAGCATCAAAAGTAGCGAGACGGGGCGCATTCCGTGGCGAGCCTACTTGTCGACGAACGCCACGTCGAGATCGAACACGTCGCGGAGGAGCTCGGACTTCGCGCGCACCGTCCACTCCTCGAGCTCGCGGTCCTCGTCGCCATCGACCAAGAGCAAGAGCTTGCCCTTCTGCTTGTCGACGCGCCCCGTGACGCTCTTGACCTTGCCGAGGTGCTCGCGGTCGAGCGCGTCAGCGATGCGGAGGATCGCCGCGAGCGCCCGAACTTTGCCGCGGGCGACCTTGTCGAGATCGCGGAAGTTCGGATGCGATGGATCGGGGGGGCTCTTCCGGTGATACCGCGCCACGTTTGCGACGATGGCCCGCTCGTCCGGCGTGAGCCCAATGAGGTCCGAGTTCTGAATCAAGTAGAAGCTGTGCTTGTGGTGCCCGTCGTACCGAACGAAGTCGCCGATGTCGTGGAGCAGCGCCGCGGCGCGCAAGAGCAGCCGGTCACGGTCGCCGAAGCCGTGCACCTCCGCGAGATCGTCGAAGAGCTTCGAGGCGAGCTTCGCAACCAGCTGCCCGTGCGCCTCGTCGAACTTGTACCGGTGCCCGAGCCGCTCGCACGCACCGAGCACCGCCAGCGCCTCTTGTGCCGTGTCCCATACCTGGAAGTGCTTGTCGGCGAGCTCGACGAGGATCCCCTCCTTGAGCCCGACGCCTGGCGCGACGATCGCGCCCATCTTGAACACCTCGGCGAGCCGCAAGAGGAGCGCAGCGGCAGGAACGATCGTGTCGGCGCGATCGGGCCGGAGGTTGAACGTGTCGCGCCTGTCGGCGGCGCTCATCTTCAGGAGCTTGGCGAAGAGCGCCCGCATGGCCCCCACGTCGATGGCGCGCGGGTACCCGAAGGCGCCGCCCTGCGCGGGACATAGATCCGCGAGCGTGTCGATGTTGCCGCCCGTCCCCACGAAGGACTCGAACTGCATCTTCGCGAGCGCGGGGAGAGCGCCCACGAGCGCGCGATCGATCATCTCGCTGAGGAGTCGCCCGCGCTCTTTGTCGAGCGGCTGTCCACCGCTGTGAAGCAGCGTCTCGAGGAGGCGCACGGTCCCGATGGGAAGCGAGATGGAGAAGGCATGCTTGGCCTTCTCGAGCACCGTGAGCTCGGTCGAGCCGCCACCGACATCGACGAGGAGCGTCATGCGCTCCGTGAGGCTCGCTTGCGAGCCGACACCCCGAAGGGGCTCGGAACGGAGCCCAAGCCGCCTGACGACCGCGAGCTCGATGAGCCGCGCCTCTTCCACGCCTTCGATCACGTCGAGCTCGATGCCCGCCTCGCGGCGTGCCCGTTCCACGAGCGTGGCGGCGTTCTTCGCCTCGCGGACCGCGCTCGTCGCCGTCGCGCGGTACGCATCCACGTGCGCTTCGTCCATCGCTCGGCGGAACTCGCGCAGGGCCCCGCACGCTTGCCCGATGGACGCGGGCGCGAGCCGACCCGTCAGGAACACCTCCGTGCCAAGCCGCACGGCAGCGCGCAGGTTCGCAATCTCACGCCACCCTTCGCCGTTCTTGCCGAGCGTCGTCTCGGGCAGCGAGAGCTGCGACGCGTCCTTGGCGGGCGCGTTCGCCTCGACGATGCGCAGGCGCAACGCGTTCGAGCCCACGTCGATCGCCGCAAACCGCGCACGGTCGTGCTCTCGCGTCGCGGCTTCCGCCATTCCGCCCCAAGCTAGCATGGGCATGGCCCGTTTTGCGCGGTAGCATTCGCCGTCGTGACACGCTTCGCGCTGATGCTCGCCGTGGTCGCCGCATGTGACGATTCGGTGCCACGCCACGCGAACGCGGCCCGCCCGATGGACGAGCCGAGAGCCCAAGACGTCATCGCGCGCACCTTCCAGTCCGAGGGCGTCGACGCGGAGCCGGGCCGCACCATCACGCTCGTCGCGTCACACCCGACGAAGCTCGAGGTGGCAGCGACCGGCCACAAGTACGGCGTCGTATGGCTCACGCGCGACGTCGCCCAAGACCTCGCGGCGCTCTTGCCGAAGCACGAGGGTTCCGAAGGCGCCCTCGTCGTCCTCGACGGTGTGGGTCACGACGCAGGCGCCCACGCCCTCGCCCTCTGGGAAACCGACTACATGACCGACGATCTCGAGGGCGTCTCCCACTCGTCCACCGAAATCGCCGCCGAGCTCAAGCTCACCCGCGACGTCCGCGACTTCCTCTTGAAGGCCAAGAACGACCAATGGCCCTAATCACCTCGGGCGCCATCACGTCATGCGCAGGCATCGTCCTCGCAGCCGCAGGCAACCCAACCCCAGGCGGAGTCATCGTCCTCGCAGGCTGGTTAGCCATGATCGCCGGCATCCACCGCTTCGGCCGCGCCGGTTAGACGTCTCTTCCTCTTCGACTTAGAGCTCGGAGCGGAGGACGACGACGCCGGTGTCAGCGCCGAGCTTTGGGGTGCGCTTCGCGGCGTAGCCGAAGGCGCGGTCGGTGATGGTGACCGTGCCCTGGAATGGGCCGCTTGCGGTCTTCTCCACGAGCTTTGCGTCGGTGAGCGCCTGTTCGTCGACCTTGGGCGTCGTGCGCTCCGAGTAGACCCCCGATGCGTCGAAGACAGCCACGTAGAAGACGGGCATCTTCCCCGCGTTGCCGGTGTCACGAAGGGTCGCCTGGAAGTTCGCCTTGAGGACCTCTTGCAGGTGGCCCGCGAACCGGCGGTACGACCACCCGGTCACGAAGAGACCCGCCACCTTGTTCTGATCGTTCTTCACGGGCATCGCCGCGAGCCAGTCTTTGTCGGGGCCGTTCGCCATCGGCGGGCCGCCGAACGAGCCGGTCGTCTCGACGTACTCGCCGCCGATCGCCTTCGAGATGCCTGGGAAGAGCTTCGCGACGTCCTTCTCCGCCATCCCGTCTTGTTCGAGGTTGTTGCGGATGCCGATGCCGGCCGCGTCGGTCAGCGCGAAGAACGTCGACTTTGCGACCACGAGATCGGGCACGTCGCGCTGCGTGCGGAGCAGCGCTTGCTGCACGAGCGCGCGGTCTTGCTTCGGGTCGGCGCCATTGGCGTAGAGGCTCGAGAGCTTCTGCGCGCCGAGGGGCAGGCCGCGCTCGACCTCGGACACGTCCTTGTCGACGAGCTCGGCCAACGTGTCCGCGTCGACCGCCGCGAGCTTGGCGCTCTCCTTCGCTTGGTCCTTGCAACCCGCGAGCGCCACCACGCAAGCGACTGCCGCACATGCTCGGTGCTTCATGTGCGCGACGTTACGAGCTAGCTTCGCGCCGTGCAACCGCCGGAGGTACCGCAGAAGCTCGGCCGCTATCAGGTGCTCGCGAAGATCGGCGAGGGCGGCATGGCCGCCGTCTACCTCGGACGAAGGCTCGGACCCGCCATCGCGGAAGACGACGACGAGTTCGTCGCGCTCAAGGTCATCCGCGACGAGTACGCGGGCAACGCGGACTTCGTCACGATGTTCCTCGACGAGGTGAAGATCGTGGCGTCGCTGCGCCACCCGAGCATCATCCGCTTGCTCGAGTTCGGTCAGGAGGGCCGGCGCCTCTACTGCGCCCTCGAGCTCGTGATGGGCCAGTCGCTCTGGCGGGTCTGGGACGCGTGCAAGATGCGCCGCTCACGCCTGCGCTACGACTGGCTTGCGTACGTCGGCGCGCGCATCGCCGAGGGCTTGCACCACGCCCACGAGCTCCGGGACGAACGCGGCAACCAGGTCGGCTTCGTCCACCGCGACGTGTCCCCGAGCAACGTGCTCCTCTCGTACGACGGCCGCGTGAAGATCATCGACTTCGGTCTCGCGAAAGCCCAGCACCGCCTCTCGAAGACCACGGCAGGCGTCCTCAAAGGCAAGTACGCGTACATGGCACCGGAGCAAGCGCAGTCGAGCAGCATCGACCGTCGCGCGGATCTCTACGCGCTCGGCGTGAGCCTATGGGAGCTCTCGTGCGACCGGCGCCTCTTCAAGCGCAAGAACGACATCGACACGCTCATCGCGGTCGGCGAAGCGAACATCCCCGACCCGTGCACGCTCATCGAAGGTTACCCGCGCCCGCTCTGGCGCGTCCTCCGCCACGCGATGCGCAAAGAACCGCAGAAGCGCTACGCGAACGGGCTCGACATGGCACGCGATCTCGACACGTACGCGAAGCTCGAGGGCCGCACGCTCGCCCAGAGCGACATCGCATCCATCATGCACGCCCTCTTCGCCTTCGAAGCGGAGCACGACGAAGCGCTGCTCGCGGGCATGTCGGAGTCGTTCGAGAACGCGAGCTCCGGCGACCGGCCAAGCTTCTCCCAAGCGAGCTCAGCCCCACCCATCGCGCCGGACGAATGGAAGCGCACGCTGCCCGCCGGGTTGCTCAACGAGCGCCGCCCACCCCCAAAGTAAGAATGATGTGATAGTCAGGTTTTGGCCTCGCCGTACTTCAGAGACCACACACATTACGAGCCGAAGTGGCGGAATGGCAGACGCAGCGGATTCAAAATCCGCCAGGGCAACCCCCTGTGAGGGTTCAAGTCCCTCCTTCGGCACTTAGAGCTTAGGGTCCGCGCAGCAGCGGAAGCCGGTCGAGTAGTCGTGGTAGGTCTTGTCGTGCGCGGTCGTGCGGTACTCGCAGCCGGGGCCGTTGAGCTCGGCGTCGACGAAGTAGCCGCCCATGAAGCTCCCGTGGGTGGGCTCGGCGGGATTGGGTGTGTCGTCGATCCACTCGTGGATGTTGCCGTGCATGTCGTATGCGCCGTACACGGACACGCACTTCGGGAAGTCGCCGCCTTGCGCCAGGCCCGCGTCGAGCTGGTCGCACGCGGGATCGTTGAGCTCCGCGTTCGAGTACGACGGGTCCGGCCCGAACAACCGGATGATGGGGCTCTCGCGGTTCTCGTTGCACGCCGCGTCGTCGTACGTGTTGCCGTAAGGATAAACGTAGTCGTACTCGGGCTGCCCTCGACACGCGGCGGTCCATTCGACGAACGTGCAAAGTCGCTTGTTGGCTTGCGCGCACATCAGGCTCGCCTGAACTTCGCTGATGTAAGCTTGTGGAAAGATGCCTTTCGCGGGCACGGCGTAGAGGTTTTGCGCGTCGATGTCGTCGATTGCATCGTAATAAGGCCATGGCACGACGCCGCCGTCCGTGAGCTGCACGAGCGCACCCTCGTAGAGGTCGACGCACACGCCGCTGTCGGTCTGCACGAACGCCATCCCCGGCGGGCAGGGGCTTCCCGCCTCGAGAACCGCATCGACCACGACGTCGAGCGTCGTGTCCGCCGCCGCATCCGCTCCTGCGTCGGCACCCTCTCGCACGCTCGAACATTCCAACAGCGACACCACGCCGAGCACGGACGTCAACGAGACGGCAAACCGATGCACCACTTCATCTTACCTAACTTGTAGTGGCGCCAAAACGACGTTGACGTCGTGATGCCAAACCTTCTAAAGGTGCATGCCATGTCGACCCTCCACCAAACCATCAATGCGCTCGCGGCAGATTTCGCTCACTCCCTGTTGAAGGCGTTCCGCAGCGCATCATTCGAGGAAATCATCTCGGAGACGGCGCCGGGTCACAGCGCCCATGGCAAGGGTCGCCGAGGCCGCCCGGCTGCGTCGCAAGCAGGTGCCGCTCCCAAGCGCGGAGGGCGCCGCCTGCGCCGCCGCTCGCTGAAGGACATCACGGCCATGGTGGGCCGCATCGTGTCGCTCCTCCATAGCCACAAGAAGGGTCTCCGCGCCGAGGACATCCGCCAGAAGCTCGGGATCGACCGCCGAGAGCTCCCGCGCCCCCTCGCCGAGGCGCTCAAGAAGAAGCTCGTCTCGAAGCGCGGCAAGAAGCGCGCGACGACGTACTTCGCCGGCAAGAAGTAGCATCCGAATTCCCACCTTGGCGGAGCGTCCGCGCTCGTGCTAAGTGTGCGCACTCCCATGCCTAGCGAAGCCATTCAGTGCAAGCCCCTCGAGGTGCTCGTGAGCGATCGCGGCATCGAGCGCGCGATCAAGATGCTCAAGCGCAAGCTCGCCTCCGAAGGCGTCCTGCGAGAGCTCAAGATGCGCCGCCACTACATGAAGCCGAGTGTGAAGCGCCGGAAGAAGCAGGCGGAAGCCGCCCGCCGCCGCCGCAAGCGCGCCAAGCTCGACGCCGCCCCTCCGAAGTGAGCCTCGCTGCCGCGCGAGCCTTGGCTGCGCTCGTAGCTTGTGCCTCTGCATGCGGAGGCACGAAGGCAAGCACCACGCAGCCAGCCCCAACGGTCACGAGCGCACCCACTTCTACGTCTGCGAACGACGTGAACGCGGTCGACGGCGGCATCGCACGCGTCGACCCCGCGTTGATCCAACAAGTCATCCACGCGAATGGCGCGCACTTCCACCTTTGTTACATGGCCGCGCTGAAGCGGACGAGAGGTCTGACCGGGCGCGTCGAGACGAAGTTCGTGATCGATGAAACCGGCCACGTGATTGCAGCAGAGGACGTCACGCGCAGCAACGTCCTGCAGGACGACGATGCCCGCAACTGCGTCGTTGCGAAGTTTCGAATGTTGGAGTTCCCGCCCCCGCAGCCGAGCGGGAAGGTCACCATCACATATCCGCTTTTGTTCGAGCCGCCCCTCGTGGATGACACGCAGGACGCAGGCGTCGAAGCGGGCGACGATTACGCACACACGCGCAAACCATTCAATCCCGCCTCCGTCATGACGGCATTTGCTGCGGTCGACCTGAAGTCGTGCGCGCAAACCGGTTATCACGGCCCGAGCCACATCAAGGTTACGTTCGATCCGAGCGGCGTCGTCACGAAGACCGAAGTCGATCAGCCGGCGACGCTGGCTCCGGCCGCGAAGACATGCATCGCGAAGGCGTTCGCGGCCGCTCGCATCCCCGTCTTCGAGGGAAGCGCCATGACCGTCGGCAAGAACTTCACGGTTCCGTGATAATCTCGCATCCCCGTGACGTTGCAGCTCCCCAATCATCCGCGCGACAAGAAGAGCTTTGGCGCTCCGTCGCACTTCAATCCCGCGTCCCCGCCGGTCGACCAGGTCGCCATCGACGAGCGGGTGTCCGCGCTCGCGAAGCGCTCCATCAAGAAGGGCGCGAAGGTCTCCGGCCTCAAGCTCGCAGTCGCGATGATGGACCTCACCACGCTCGAGGGTAAGGACACCGCGGGCAAGGTCCGCCAGATGTGCCAGAAGGCGCTGCTCCCGCTCGAGACGGACGCGAGCATTGGCCCCGTCGCAGCGGTGTGCGTGTACCCGAACCTGGTGACCGTGGCGAAGAAGGCGCTCGCGCGGTCCACCGTGAAGGTCGCGAGCGTCGCGACCGCATTCCCCAGCGGCCAGTCGCCGCTCCCGGTCAAGCTCGATGACGTACGCAGGGCCGTCGAGTTCGGCGCTGACGAGATCGACATGGTCATCGATCGCGGGGCGATGCTCTCTGGCGATTACCGAAAGGTCTTCGACGAGATCGCGTCGACCAAAGAGGCTTGCGGGCATGCGCACCTCAAAGTGATCTTGGAGACAGGCGAGCTCGGCTCGCTCGACGTGGTGCGCAAGGCGAGCGAGATAGGGATCGCCGCGGGCGGTGACTTCATCAAGACGTCGACGGGCAAGATCGTCCCAGCGGCCACGCCCCAAGTCACGCTCGTGATGCTCGAAGCGATTCGCGATCACTTCTACGCGACGGGACACAAGGTCGGGATGAAGCCCGCGGGAGGGATCCGCACGGCGAAGCAGGCTCTCCATTACCTCGTCATCGTCAAAGAGACGCTCGGCGACGCTTGGCTCACGCCAGACCTGTTTCGCTTCGGCGCCAGCACGCTCCTCAACGACGTGCTCATGCAGCTCGAGAAGGAGCGCACGGGCTTTTACCAGGCCACCGAGGACTTCTCGAAGGATTAGCTCATGACCAAGAAGTCACTCGCCAAACGCAACGGCCATCCGCTGCAGAAGAAACCCGAGGCTCACGCCCTGGACTTCGGCAAGGCGTGGGACTACGCGCCGGCACCGGAGTCTGCTGATCACGTCAACATCAAGTCGCGATACGAGCTCTTCATCGGCGGCAAATGGCGAAAGCCCGCATCGAAGAAGTACTTCGACACCGTGTCACCATCGACCGAGCAGAAGCTCGCTGAGATTGCCGAGGCGGACGAAGCCGATGTCGACGCGGCGGTCGTGGCCGCGCGGCGCGGCTATGACAAGTACTGGTCGAAGCTCCCCGGATCCGAGCGCTCCAAGTACCTCTTCCGCGTGGCACGTGCGATTCAGGAGAAGGCCCGCGAGCTCGCCATCGTGGAGTCGATGGATGGGGGCAAGCCCATCAAAGAATCGCGCGACGTCGACGTTCCCCTCGCCGCGGCGCACTTCTTCTATCACGCAGGGTGGGCCGACAAGCTCGAGTACGCGTTCCACGGACGGCACGCCCGCCCGCTTGGGGTCGCGGGGCAGATCATCCCGTGGAACTTCCCGCTGCTCATGGCGGCGTGGAAGATCGCGCCGGCGCTGGCGTGCGGCAACACCGTCGTGCTCAAGCCCGCGGAGACGACGCCGCTCACGGCGCTCCTTCTGGCGCAGATCTTCGAAGAGGCCGAGCTGCCGCCCGGCGTCGTGAACATCGTGACCGGCGCTGGGGCAACGGGCGCCGCAGTCGCAGCCCATGACGACGTCAACAAGATCGCCTTCACCGGCTCGACGGAGATCGGCAAACGCATCCAGCGCGCCGCTGCCGGCACGGGCAAACGGATCACGCTCGAGCTCGGGGGCAAGGCTGCCAACATCATCTTTGCCGATGCGCCGATCGACCAGGCCGTCGAGGGGATCATCAAAGGCATCTACTTCAATCAAGGCCACGTCTGCTGCGCGGGATCGCGGTTGCTCGTCGAGGAGAGCGTCCACGACGTCGTCGTACGCAAGCTCCGTGACCGCATGGCGACGTTGCGGCTCGGGGACCCGCTCGACAAGAACACGGACGTTGGCGCCATCAACTCGAAGATGCAATTGCAGAGAATAAAAGAACTGGTGAAGGTCGGAGAAGACGAGGGCGGAGACCGCTACTCGGCCCCGTGCGCCATTCCCCAAAAGGGTTATTGGTTCGCGCCGACGTTTTTCACGGGCGTGGCGCAGTCGAGTCGCATTGCCCGTGAGGAGGTCTTCGGGCCCGTGCTCTCCATTCTCACGTTCCGCACGCCCGACGAGGCGGTCGAGAAGGCGAACAACACGATGTATGGCCTCTCGGCCGGCATCTGGACCGACAAGGGCGCGAAGATCTTCTGGCTCGCGCAGAGGCTCAAGGCCGGCGTCATCTGGGGCAACACCTACAACAAGTTCGACCCGAGCTCGCCGTTCGGCGGTTACAAGGAGAGCGGCTTCGGGCGAGAAGGTGGCCGGCAAGGCCTGTCGTCGTACGTGGAGCTCGACTAGATGGCTTCCGCGAAGACCAAGCAGCGGCACAAGAACGGCGCGGAAGCCGTGGCGCGAGGCGCTGCCCCGCTGGCCTCTACGCGCAACGGGCACAGCGCGGTGGTGCAGCAACGCGTCACCGTGAATCGCGCTTACAAGATGTACGTCGGCGGCGCGTTCGTTCGCTCCGAGTCCGGGAGGTATTTCCAAGTGAAGAGCGACGCGCTGGTGAAGGGTGCGGATCCGGGCGTCCTCAACATGCCACGCGGGTCCCGCAAGGACGTTCGTGACGCCGTGCTCGCGGCGAAGAACGCCGAAGCCGGGTGGGCGGCGCGCACGGCGTTCAACCGCGGGCAGATCCTCTACCGCCTTGCCGAGATGATGGAGTCGCGGCGCGATGAGCTCATGACGTCGCTCGTCCGAGGCGGCGAGTCGCTCGAGTACGCCGAGCGAGAGGTGTCGAAGAGCGTGGACCGGTGCGTCTACTACGCGGGGTTCGCAGACAAGTTCCAGGCGCTCGTGTCCTCATCGAATCCCGTGGCAGGGCCGCACTTCGGGTTCAGCGTTCCCGAGCCGATGGGGGTGGTTGGCGTGATCCTTCCGCCGCGCCCGTCGCTTCTCGCGCTCGTCTCGACGGTGCTGCCGGTCGTCTGCGGCGGCAATACTTGCGTCGCGCTCGTGAGCGATGCCGATCCGCGCACGCCCCTCGTGTGGACCGAGTGCGTCGCTACGAGCGACATGCCGGGCGGCGTCATCAACGTGCTGACGGGTCACGCGAAGGAGATCGCACCGGTCCTTGCGCGCCACCGCGAGGTGATGGCCATCGACGCATGGATCGCGGACGACAAGCTCCGCGCGTCACTCGAGCGGGACGGCGCCGACAACGTGAAGCGCGTCAAGACCCACGGGGACAACCCGAGCGTCTGGCTCGACCGCAGCGGGGAGGGCGTCGGGTTCATCGAGCGCTTCCTCGAGACGAAGACCGTCTGGCATCCCGTCGGGGTGTGACGCCTGCTATAACCGGCGGTCATGAACGTTCATGACTTCTCCGCAAAGACGATCGACGGCAAAGACGCGAAGCTCGCCGACTACAAGGGGCACCCGCTCCTCATCGTGAACGTGGCGTCGCAGTGCGGGCTCACGCCGCAGTACGCCGGGCTCGAGAAGCTTCAAGAGGAGTTCGGCGCGCGCGGGCTCCGCGTGCTGGGGTTCCCTGCCAACGAGTTCGGCGCGCAGGAGCCAGGGACGAACGACGAGATCAAGACGTTCTGCACGTCGAACTACGGCGTGAGCTTCGACATGTTCGGCAAGATCGTCGTGAAGGGCGAAGGGATCCACCCGCTCTACGACTTCCTCACCCACAAGTCCCCGTTCACGGGCGACATCAAGTGGAACTTCGCCAAGTTTCTCGTCGGCAAAGACGGCGAGGTCGTCGCGCGCTTCGATCCCCAGGTCGAGCCGACGAGCCCCGAGGTCCGCAAGGCCATCGAACAAGCCCTGTGACGATACGGCACCACGCACCAGAAGACCGCCTCATCGAGCCGGCGCGGGTCCCTGACTCGATTACGATCAAAGGCGCGCGCGAGCACAACCTCAAGAACGTGACGACGCGCATCCCCAAGAACGCGTTCGTCGTGTTCACGGGGCCGAGTGGGAGTGGCAAGTCGTCGCTTGCGTTCGACACGCTCTACGCGGAGGGGCAGAGGCGTTACGTCGAGAGCTTGTCGTCGTACGCGCGGCAGTTTCTCGGACAGATGGACAAGCCCAAGTACGACGCGATCCGTGGCCTCTCGCCGACCATCGCGATCGAGCAGAAGAGCGCGTCGAACAACCCCAGATCGACCGTGGGCACGGTCACCGAGGTCTTCGACTTCCTCAGGGTTCTCTTCGCGCGCGCGGGCGTACAGCACTGTCATGTGTGCGGTCGGCGCGTCGGCGCGCAGACCGCCGAGCAGATCACGACGGCGCTGCTCGAGATGCCCGTGGGGACGAAGCTCGTGCTGCTCGCGCCGCGCGCCCGCGCCCGCAAAGGCGAGCACATCGACGTGATGACCGACGCCCAGCGCCGCGGCTACATGCGCCTCCGCATCGACGGCCGAATGGTGGACGTCAGCGAGGGCCAGCCGCGGCTCGACAAGAAGTCCAAGCACGACATCGACATCGTCATCGACCGCGTCGTCATCAAGCCGAGCGAGCGCTCTCGCATCACCGACTCGGTAGAGGCCGCGCTGCGCGAGGGCGAAGGGGTCCTGATTGCGCTGACGACACAAGAGCGCGTCTTCTCTCAGAGGAACGCGTGCGAGTCGTGCGGCATTTCGTTCTCGGAGCTGACGCCGCAGTGCTTCTCGTTCAACTCGCCCATCGGCGCGTGCCCCGAGTGCAACGGGCTCGGTTCGCGGCCCGAGATGGATGAGGATCTCGTCGTCACCGCGCCGCACAAATCGATCAAGGACGGCGCCATCAGCGTGTGGGCCGCGTCGATGCAGCGCGGCGAAGGGTGGAAAGCCGACTGGGTGATGAGCCTGCTCCGCTCCATGCGCGTCAGCACGACGAAGCCGTGGAAGGATTTACCGCGCGCCGATCGCGACGCCGTGCTCTGGGGGAAAAAGGGCAAAGAGGACGTGTGGGAGGGGCTCCTGCCGATGCTCATGCGCCGATTCAAGTCGGCGTCGAGCGACGACATGCGCGCCTACTATATGAAGTTCCTGTCGGAGAAGCCGTGCGCGGCCTGCAAGGGCAAGCGTCTTCGCAAAGAGAGCCTCGCGGTGAAGTTCGCGGGGGCCACGCTCGACGTCCTCGGCGAGCAGACGGTCGCCGAGACGCACCGCTTTTTCCACGACATCGTGCTCGACAAGACGGCGCGCGAGATCACCGACGAGCTGCGCAAGGAGATCCTCGCGCGGCTCGGGTTTCTGCTCGATGTGGGGCTCGAGTACCTCACGCTGTCACGCGCGTCGGGGTCGCTGTCGGGCGGCGAGAGCCAGCGCATCCGGCTCGCGGCGCAGCTCGGGAGCGAGCTGTCGGGGGTGCTCTACGTCCTCGACGAGCCATCGATCGGGCTTCACGCGCGCGACAACGGGCGCTTGCTCCGCACGCTGCGGCGTCTGCGGGATCTCGGCAACACGGTCATCGTGGTCGAGCACGACGAGGAGACGATGCGCGCGGCCGATTGGCTGCTCGACTTCGGACCGGGTGCGGGCGAGCTCGGCGGGTGCATCGTCGCGGAGGGCACACCCCGCGCAATCGAAGGCAACCCCGAGTCACTGACCGGGCGATACTTGTCCGGTCGGGCGCGCATCGAGCCTCGGGAGCACCGGCGGCCGGGCAACGGGAAGCACATCTCCATCGTGGGAGCGCGCGAGCACAACCTGAAGAACGTGGACGTGCGCATTCCACTGGGGGAGCTCGTCGCGATCACGGGCGTCTCGGGGGCGGGGAAGTCGACGCTGGTCCACCGGATCCTCTATCCCGCGCTGGCCCGCGTGCTCTACGAGGCGCACGCGGACGTCGGCGCGCACGACCGCGTGACGGGCATCGAGCACATCGACAAAGTCATCCTGATCGACCAGCAGCCCATCGGGCGCACGCCCCGCAGTAACCCCGCGACGTACACGAAGCTCTTCGACCACGTGCGCGCGCTCTTCGCGCAGACACTCGAGGCGCGCAAGTACGGGTACGATCAGGGGCGCTTCTCGTTCAACGTGAAGGGCGGCCGGTGCGAGGCGTGCGGGGGTGACGGGCTGCGGTGCGTCGAGATGCACTTCCTCCCCGACGTGTACGTGACGTGCGAGGCCTGCAACGGCCGCCGCTTCAACGACGCGACGCTGCGCGTGAAGTACAAGGACAAGAGCATCGCCGACGTGCTCGACATGAGCGTACGGGAAGGGCTCGAGCACTTCGCGGTCCACAAGGAGATCGCCCGCGCGCTCCGGACGCTCGACGACGTGGGGCTCGCGTACATCAAGCTCGGGCAGCCGTCGCCGACGTTGTCGGGGGGCGAGGCCCAGCGCATCAAGCTCTCGCGCGAGCTCGCGCGGGTCGCGACGGGGCGGACGCTGTACGTGCTCGACGAGCCCACGACGGGGCTTCACTTCGGCGACGTCGATCGACTGCTCGGTGTCTTTCACAGGCTCGTCGATGCGGGCAACACCGTGCTCGTCATCGAGCACCATCTCGACGTCATCAAGTCGGCCGATTGGGTCATCGACCTCGGACCCGAAGGCGGCGACGCAGGAGGCCGGGTGATCGCCGAGGGGACGCCCGAGAAGGTCGCGCGCAGCAAGCATAGCTATACGGGGGCGGCGCTTGCCGCGTTGCTCGTCATGGTCCTGTGTCTCTTCGGGTGCAGCACGCCGAAGGACGTGGGCGATGGCGACCCGTGCGCAGGGCTCGTGTGCGCGATCCAGCTGCCTACGCTCGACGTGACCGTGGTCGACGCCGTGACGAACGCTCCCGTGATGAACGTCACCTTCGCCGACAGCGGGGCACCGCTCACGCCCACGTGCAAGAGCATGTCCGACGCAGGCGTCTGTGTGACGTGGCACTTGAGCAACCTGTCGATCGGCGCGCACGTGATATCCGTCGCGGCGAACGGCTACGCCGCCCAGACGATCTCGATCACGCTCGCGGGGCCACCGTCGTGTTGTGGGCCGAGCGAGCAGGCGCAGGCAATGGTCATGCTGTCGACGCCTTGAGGGCTATGCATGGAAGATTGGGTCATCGCGACCAAAGTCCGCCTCGCGGCGGACTCGCCGTTGACCCACGTGCGCGCTTCTAGCCGGCCTTCGCAGCCGCGATGGCTTCCGGTAAGGTGAAGACGGCGTCGTAGAGCGCGCGGCCGACGATGGCTGCGTCGATGCCGTCGTGAGAGGCGAGCTCGTGCAAGTCGTCGAGCGATGCGATCCCGCCCGACGCGATGACCGAGAGGCCTGTTTCCTTTGCGAGGGCTGCGGTGAGCACGACGTTGGGGCCGGAACGCGTGCCATCGCGCGCGACGTCCGTGTAGAGGATGGCCGAGATGGGGACGTCTTTGAATGCGCGCGCGAGGTCGGTGGCGCGCGTCTCCGAGACGGAGGTCCATCCGTCAGTGGCGACCAGGCCGTTCTTCGCGTCGACGGCGACGATCACGCGGTGCGGATGGTCGCTGCAGAGCTTTAGCACGAGCTCCGTCTCGCGGAGGGCTGCCGTGCCGAGCACGACGCGTGAAGCCCCGCACGCGATGTAGCTCTCGAAGGCCTCGCGTGACCGTACGCCGCCGCCGACCTGCACATCGGAGCCGAAGGCCGCCACGATCGCAGCGATGACGTCGCGCTGCACGCATTGTCCGGCTCGCGCGCCGTCGAGATCGACGACGTGCAAGCGCTCAGCGCCTTGCTCCTTGAAGTGCCGTGCACGCGCGACGGGATCGTCGTCGTAGACCGTGACGTCGTCGTAGCTGCCCTGATGGAGGCGAACGACCTTGTCGCCCAGCAGGTCAATGGCCGGTATGACGATCACTCATCCACCTCGCTGCAAAAAGCGCTCGAGGAGGGCGAGGCCTGCGCGCTGGCTCTTCTCAGGGTGAAACTGCACCGCGGCGACGTTGTCCTTCTCGATCGCCGAGACGAAGCGCGCGCCGTGCTCGGTCATCGCGCACGCGAGCGAGGCGTCGCGCGGGATGACGACGTAGCCGTGGACGAAGTAGAAGTGCTCCGGCTCGTGCACCAGCCATGAGTCGCGGACGGGCTCGGCGAGGTTCCATCCGACGTGGGGGATCTTGATGCCGGCGGCGTTCGGCAGGCGCGCGACGTGACCGCCGAAGACGCCGAGACCCGCGCAGCCGGGGGCTTCCTCGCTCGAGTCGAAGAGGACCTGCAGGCCCAGGCAGATGCCGAGGTAAGGGACGCCACGCGCGATGGATTGCCGGATCGCATCGCCGAGGCCGTGGTCGAGCGCGCGGCTGCAGTCGCCGAAGGCGCCTTGGCCCGGGACGACGACGGCATCTCCCTTCGCGACCGTGTCGGGATCGTTCGACACGACGGCGCGGGCCCCGGCGCGATCCAGTGCACGCACGACGCTCTTGATGTTGCCGAGACCCGTATCGGCGACGACGACGTTCATGCTCTTGCCGACGGCTGGCATCGCTCAGGGTTCCGTGCGCACGAGGAGCGTTCCGACGCGGCCGGGCTCGTGGACCGCCAGGGCGAGCTCTCCGCGCGCGAGCTTCCCTACGATGAGCACCGATTGAACGCCCGTCGCGATCGCGGCAAACGACTCTTCGAGCTTCGGGATCATGCCTTTCGTGACGACGCCGCTCGCGATGGCCGCGTCGGCTTCGGCTTTGTTCATGCGGGCGATGCGGGACGACGGATCGCTCACGTCGCGGAGGACGCCGGGGACGTCGCTCACGACGATGAGCATGCGGGCGTCGAGCGCGCACGCCACTTGGTTCGCGACGGTGTCCGCGTTGATGTTGTACGTCTGGCCTCCCTCGTCGCAACCGAGGCATGCGAGGACGGGGATGAAGCCGCCCGACGTGAGGAGCGCGAGGAGCTCGCGGTTGACGCCCGTGACGTCACCCACGAGCCCAAAGTCGATTGGCTCAGACCCCGCGCCCGCGACGACGACTGGCGGGCGCCGCTTGGCTTGGATGGCTCCCGCGCTAGCACCGTGAAGGCCGACGGGCTTGCACCCCGCGCGGAAGAGAGCGGCGCAGAGGTCCACGTTCACGAGCCCGCAGACGGCCATCTTCATCACGTCGAGCGTCTTTTGGTCCGTGACGCGCCTGCCCGCGATGATGTTGGGCGTCTGGCCGAGCTGCTTTTGGAGCTCGGTCGCTTGCGGTCCGCCGCCGTGGACGACGACGATCTCCTCGCCGCGGGACCAGAGCTCCGCGACGTCTGGGGCGATGACGTCGATGGCGCCACTCTTGACGATTTCCCCGCCGACCTTGATGACGATCATGGTGATGGCTCTACGGGTATCCGCCCGGATCCTCGAGCGATTCTCGTTCGTCCAGGCCGAGCATCAGGTTCATCGACTGGATCGCCTGACCTGCGCCGCCTTTGATGAGGTTGTCGAGCGCGGCGAAGGCCACGACCAGACGCGCGCCGCCGTGTTCGACGCCGATCTGCACGCCGACCTCCGCGTGGTTCGAGCCGCTCACCGCGACGACCTCGGGGAGCCGGCCGTGGGGGACGCGGACGAAGGGCTCTTTGGCGTAGGTC
>Ga0302326_10007939_pt1 | contig 23489 bp, 18 predicted proteins | sample Palsa_T0_3_FD_202264 | JGI IMG/M metagenome (GOLD analysis project Ga0302326, IMG submission 202264) | Peat permafrost microbial communities from Stordalen Mire near Abisko, Sweden - Palsa_T0_3 | ecosystem: Environmental > Terrestrial > Soil > Palsa > Peat permafrost | place: Sweden: Abisko... | reverse complement strand
TTCGAACTTGTGCGCAGGACCGGGATCGATGCGGTAGATGATGCGCACCGTGTCGGGATGGGTCTCTTTCTGAACCTCGACCGTGGCGCTAAAGTAGCCGCGGCTCTGAAGATAGTCCAGGAGATTGCGTTGGCCCTCGTTCAGGAGGTCGTCGTCGAGGGCATTTTCCTCGTAGATTGGGACTTCTCTTTTCAAGACGCCGTGGCCGACATGAAAACCTTGTGCGTAGAGAACAACGATGGGTCCAGGGTCGATCAGATAGACGAAGTCGACGGCGTTGGATTCGGGGCGATATTTCTGCTCGGCTATGGAAACCTGAGCGAGAACGCGTTGCTGTTTCTGCAGCTTCTTGCGCAGGCGCTGAAGAGAATTGGTGATGCGGGCGGCGGCAATGCGATCGCCAGGGTGCATCTTGGCTATGTCCTGAAGCTGGCCCTCGGAAAAAGCTGAGTGACCTGTGAGTTTGACCTCGCCGACGTGGGCAGGTACTCCAGGACTGATGCGGAACAGGATATTGACCTGCTGGGTAGCGGTATCGGAACTGCTTTCTGCGGTGACGCGTGCGCGGTAATAGCCGTTCTCCTGCATGAGTTGCCGGACGTTCTGCAGGGCGCGGTTGAGTTTATCGGCAGTATAGAGTTCGCCGAGCTGCAACTTGGTGGCATTGAGAATCTGGTTCGGGTTGGGGTGACTGGGAGCGCCTTCCGCGTCGACGGCGCCGACAAAGAAATTGATTGCAGTCGTGAAGGTGAGCAGCACATCCGGACCTGAAGAAGTGGCTTCGGCCTGGATGTCGGCAAAGCGCCCGGTGGCGAACAGGATGCGGATGCTTTCGCGAACCTGATCACGGTCGAGCGGCTGGCCAGTTTTCTGCGGGAGCATTTCGAGCAGGCGGTCGCGGTCCGACACGCCGGGCAGCTCGATGGTTCGGACGGTGCGTCCAGCGTAAACCGCCATGGCGTCGAGAGCTGAAGCGGGTGGGGCGGTTTGCGGTTCTTGAGATGGATGCAAAGAGGCGGATACGCAAGATCCGGCCGGGGCGGCCGGGCCGAGCGAAACCATGATCAAGATGCAAAATGACGCGTACCGTCTAAGCAAATAACGTCCTTGGGCCTGTTGCTACATTCGATGAAGCGCGGAAGGCCGGTGTTGTCTGCCTCCGGGCGGCGGAAGCAGTCCAGACACTTATAATAAAGGTTTTGCGGGGTAGAGCTGGTGATCTCCTTGAGGCAGGGCGTGGAGAAACAAAAGTTCGAGGAACGGTACTCGCGGCAGATTTTGTTTTGCGGAATCGGAGCCGAGGGCCAGCGGCGGCTGGCGGCGGGGCGAGTCGCGATTGTGGGATGCGGCGCGACCGGGTCGGCGCTGGCGTCCTTGCTCGGGCGCGCGGGTGTGGGAACCCTGCGGATTATTGATCGCGATTATGTGGAGGCGAGCAATCTGCAACGGCAGTCGCTGTTCGAGGAAAAGGATGCGGCCGAGTCGTTGCCCAAGGCGATTGCCGCAGCGCGAAAGATTGCGGGCTTCAATTCGGAGATTGTGGTGGAGGCTCGAGTCCAGGATGTGGTTCCGGCAAATATTAATGTGTTACTTGAGGGGATGGACGTAATCATCGATGGCACGGACAATTTCGAGACTCGATATCTTTTGAATGATTATGCCGTAAAACATTTTGTTCCCTGGATCTACTCGGCAGCAGTCGGCAGTTATGCGATAACGCTGAATGTACTGCCCGGAAAGACCGCATGCCTGGCGTGCATTTTCCCCGATACTCCGCGGGGGATGGTGGAGACCTGCGAGACCTCGGGCATCTTGAATACGGCGGTAAACCTTGTGGCATCGATTGCGGCGACCGAAGCGGTGAAGTTGCTGGTGGGAGGTGCGGCGGTGGAGCAACTGCGCAGAACGCTGTGGTCGTTTGATGTGTGGAAGAACGAGCAGGCGGAGATTGCGGCGGCGAATCCGGAGCCGGGATGCCGGGCCTGTGGGGAGCGGGATTTTGTGCATCTGGCGGGCGAAGGGCGTCCCCACATCACCATGTGCGGACGCAACTCCGTGCAGATTCACGAGCGCGCCCGGCCCATTGATTTTGCCGAGATGCAGCAGCGGCTGGAAGCGCACGGCGTGGTACGGCACAACGAATTCGTGCTGAAGTTCTGGCGCGAGCCCTATGAGATGACACTGTTTCCCGATGGACGGGCCATCATCAAGGGGACAACCGACACCGGGGTTGCGCGCAGCCTGTATGCGCGCTTTGTCGGGAACTGAATCGCGTCTGGCCGACCTGCCAGAATGCTGATCGCTGATTGTGGATTGAGAACCAGAGCTCGGTCGGATGCCGGTTTTTCAATCATCCATCGACCATCAATCGTGTTCGCGAGGACACGGGCAAAGAAGTGGCGTGACCGAGAGGCCTCGCCACTTCTATACTCCGAGGCTAAGTGCCCTTTTTCATGGCTTGCGCCGGTGCGCCCAACGCTACCGCAACTTGAACTCCGATCGGCGATCCCAGCCCGGTACATGGATTCCACCCCGGACTTGCCGAATAGGCTCCGTTGTTGCCAGAAGTGATGCTATTGAAATCACCGTTGGGGTTTTGATAAAGCAATGGATTAATAAAGCCCACGGGCTTTCCAATGCTCTCATTGATGAGCGCGATCAATCCAGCCCAGAGCGGAGCCACGGCGCTGGTGCCTCCGATCACGTCAGGTTGCCCATCGACGAGAGTAACGTAGCCGGTGTTTGGATCGGCATCTCCGGCCACATCCGGAACGCCTCGACCAATATTGTGATTCGGATTGGCGGAAGGTGGCACGTTTGCCCCACTCTGCCAACTGGGAAGCGGGAAGGCGTCGCTGATGCCGCCTCCGGTTGCTCCTTCGTTACTGGCAAGTTCGTTCCACACGGTTTCGCTGGTAATGGTATTGCCTGAAGCCACCAACTCCGTGCCTCCACACCCCAGCACATTCGGACTCGAGGCCGGGAAATCGACGTGATTCAGTCCATCGGTTACCCCGTCGGTTGAGCCGTCATCTCCGGCCGCAACACAAATTGTTACTCCGATCGCTGCGGCGGCTTGGCATGCCTCATCCATGGACGTCAGAGCCTGCTGTGTCCAGGAGGATTCTGGACCGCCCCAACTGATCGAGACTACAGACGGGTTATTCGTGCTGTCGTGCACGGCGGTGGTGATCGCATTCAGAAAACCGGCGTCCGTGTTCTCCGCAAAATAGACGACGATCTTGGCTCCGGGCGCGATCGACCCGGCCACTTCGATATCTAACATCACCTCGCCATCCGGCCCATTCGGGTCTCCGGTTGGATTGTTGCTGCCGTTGCCGACCGCGACCGCCGACACGGTTGGCGTCTCGGCCAGGTTGAGCTGACTCCAGTAATTGCTCAGGTCCGTAGGGTTGTATCCGCCGCCCAACTCGATCAGCCCGATACATTCTCCGGAGCCATCTACGCCCGTGGGAAAGTTGTAAAGCGTGGCAACTTGTATGGGTGTGTAGGACAGGCTTACGGCTGCGGCAGGGGCACCCGCCAGCCCACGCCGCCTACGAAAATGTGGCTTCGCCTGGGGACGATTATCCAGGCCAAAGACGCCCTCGACCACGCCCCGCAGTTTGGCAGGAAGCTGGACCGCCCCGGTGCGTCCGCGATAGTTGCCATTCGGATATTCATATTGTTTCAGTTCGACGCCAAACGCCTGGTTCATTGCAGTCACAGTCCCGGAAAGAATGACCGTCCGGCGTCCCGGGTTCTTTTCCTTTACCGTGAGTTTGTGTTCGCGGGCAAATGACTCGACCTTGGCAATGCTGTCGGGATCCGCGCCATGAAGCTGCTCGAATTCCTTACGGCTCAAAATGGTGCGTTCTTCAATCGGTTTCTTAAATTCCTCGGGGTCGACAATCGGCTTCTTGCCAGCCCGGGATCGCAAACGGATTGTTACATCTACTATTTCGCTGGGGTTGGCTGGGCCTATCTCTCGTGCTCCTTTTAGCGGAGCGCGCTCACTACCGGGAAGTGAAAAACGTTTCTTCGGAGCAGACATAATTCTCCTTTTCTGTCGGACCAGCCGAGCCTAAAGAGAAACAGAGCGGCGCTACTACCGGAGTTCTTTCGTAAACTCTACCCTATTCCAGGAAGGAGCTCAGCCCTCGGCAATCCAGGAATCGGTGCTGGCCCGTTGGACGCTCGAAAACTTAGCACAGACCGGGAAAAAAGCAAGATCTTGTTAGTGCTTGTTACGAAACACGAAGAGCGCGGAGAGGGGCGCCCGCACGTCACGATGCGGCCATCTCCTTACGCTGCCGGAAAAGAACGGGATTGCCTCTTGTTTGCCAAAACGACCGGACCGCGCGATTTGACCTTCATTCCGTCTGGATGAGCGCCTCGGCTCGTTGGCAAAAGCTGAGGAACAAGAGGATTGTTCTCTATTCCATCCGAAGTGTTTGCACGGGATCAACCGACGCAGCTCGCCTTGTCGGTGGAATAGCCGCTGCCAGACCAATTGCGCCGAGCAAAAGGGCCAACGCGGCAATGACCACACCGTCTCGCTCGAATTGCATCGCTACAACACTGGCCACCACCCGATGCAGCAGAAACACTATGCCCACCCCCGCTCCCAGACCAACCGCCAATAGGAATGAAATCCGCTTCAACATCATCCGGGCGATCGCGGCGCGAGAGGCTCCAACCGCCATGCGCACACCGATGTCTCTGGTCCGGCTCGTTACTTCTTGGGTCAGCAGGCCCTGTACGCCGACGGCCAACAGCACGACCGAGATCCCGGCAAAAATCCCGAATACCCAACTCTCCATCCGATTCGTCACCAGCGCGTCGTCAAGCAGGTCGTCCATCGTCGCCGGTGTTTGAAACGCAACTGCGGGAGCTACCTCCCGCAGTGCCTCGCGAAGCTGACCGATAATCGATGCTGGCGGAACAGAGGTTCGAATAAATAGGCAAACACTCAGTGAGCCTGTATCTTTTTGCTGCTCAAGCGTCATGTTTGAAAAAGGAAAATCAATCTCTGGCCGTGCCGGGTCAGCAACGGTCTGCCTCGCATCCCGCACTACGCCCACGATCGCAATGTTTGGCTTTGCCCCTGGCTGCAGAAAGGCCTGGCCGGTCGGGTCCTCATGGTTTGTGAGGAACGCTCTCACCCAGGCTTCATTCACAATCACGGTCGGCTGCGACGAAGGAATATCCAGCGACGAAAAACGGCGGCCTTTCACAATGGGCGCGCCAATCGCTGCATAGTACCCCGGCGTCACGGTTCTGGTTTCCGAGCTCCTCTCGCGATCCGGCGGATCGGGAGGCCGGCCAACTAGTTGCATGGTCGCCCCTGAACCATATCCGAGAACGGGAGGCTGATCCGCGACTCCCGCTGCGACGACTCCGGGAATAGCCGTCACACGCTCTTCCAGCGGAGCTATCAGTGTCTGAACGTAGCCTCGGTCGCCATAGTCTCCGCTAGGAATGTTGATCCCCAGCATCAGCAGGTTCTTGGGGTTGAGTCCAAGATCGACCTGCAACATACGCCGCAGTGTCAGCAGCAGCAAACCGGAGAACACAACCAGCACCAAAGAAAGCGCAATTTGTGTAATCACAAAACCCGCGCGGAGCCGGTTTTGGCTTCGCGCAGTGCCGGCTGAAACACCGGACTTGAGCGTCCGGATCGGATCGGACTTCGACGCGCGCAGAGCCGGAAAGAGCCCCGCACCAATACTCGAGAGCACGCTGATGCCGAGCGCCGCCAGAACCACCGGAAGGTTGAGCTGAACATTTCCTCCGCGCATGAAAGCCTGCGCAAGAAACACCTTCATCGCTGCCAGCAGGCCCATCGCGAACAGCAGGCCGGTAGCGCCGCCCAAAGCTCCGAGCAGGATATTCTCAACCAAAAGCTGCCGGACGATTCTGAATTTGGCTGCGCCGATGGCGATACGCAACGCCATCTCTCGTTCACGCGCCAGACCGCGCACCATCAGCAGGCCGGCTACGTTCACACACGCTGTCAGTAGCACGGCCAGAACCGCGCCCAGCATCACCCACATCTCCGGCGATTCATTCTCGCCGTGCAGTGCCGCGGTGATGGGCATCAGCTGCACTGTCCTGCCCCTGTCCGAATCCGGCTTCTGGTTTCCAATATTCACCATCACCCGGGACATGTCCGCCTCGGCCGTCTGCAGGTTCACTCCCGGCTTCACGAGTCCGATGGTGAGTAGCCAATGATCTCTCCACCCGGCCACCCAGTTGGGGCGCACCTGCATGGGGATGTAGACAACATTTGGCTCGGCCAAAGGAAAACGAAATCCTGCCGGCATCACGCCGATCACTTGATACGATTCCCCATCCAGATGGACCGCTGTGCCCACAACGTTACGATTGCCGTTGAACGCGCGACGCCATATCTCGTAACTCAGCACGACGATATTGTTCGCTCCGGGAATGTCCTCGCCCGGCAAGAACGTCCGGCCCAGCATCGGATTCACGCCAAATACATGAAAGAAGTTGTCGGTCCCTTGAGTGACACGGACGTATTGTGCGTGGTCGCCGACTCTCAGCGTCATTCCCCAATACGGTGCGTACCCTGCCAGATCCTGAAAAGTCGCATTTTCCCGCCGCATCTCCAGATAGCCTGGCCACGAGCACACCTGCCAGAAAGTCGAAGCGGAGTGGGTCTTCACGTCAACGATCCGGTCGACATTGCTATAGGGCAGCGGACGTAGGACAACGGCGTCTACCACGCTGAACATCGCCGCCGTCGTCCCGACGCCAAGGGCCAGGGTGAGAACCGCCGCAAGAGAAAATGCACGGGATTTGTGTAACTGGCGCAGCCCGTAGCGAAAATCCTGACCCAGCAGCTCCAGGCTTGCGCCGGCACGCTCCTCCCGGACTGCCTGCTTGACTTGTTCGACGCCGCCAAACTCTGCCAACGTGCTCCGGCGGGCCTCTGCGGGGGATAAGCCCGCGGCTATTTTCTCGTCCGTCACCATCTCGACATAAGCACGCAATTCGTCGTCGAGCTCCGCGTCGGCCCGGGACGTGTTCATTAGATTGCGAAGACCGCTCCGGATACGAAATCTGAGTCCCATCGCGAGTCCTAACTCGCCTTGAGGGCGTTCGCCATTGCGGCAACAATGGTTGTCCACTGTTCCTTCTCGATCCCGAGCTGGCGCTCTCCCGCAGAGGTTCGCCGGTAGAACTTGGCGCGGCGGTTATTTTCAGATTCGGACCAGAAGGAGCTCAGCCAGCCGGCTTCTTCCATTCTGTGCAGGGCCGGAAAAAGCGATCCAGGTTTCACCTGAAATGTGCCACGGGTAATCTGCTCGATTCGGCGTGAAATCCCCAAGCCGTGATGTTCTCCCTGTCCCACAGCCTTTAGAATCAGCAGGTCGAGCGTGCCCTGAAGAAGGTTTACCTGGCATTGCTTCATGCAAATTGCCTCCTATCAATCTTCTGCATGAGAATATTCTTTTCCTATAGAATGTCAATAGGAGTGGCTACGGTCCGTGGAACTCGATTGTCGCTTGGAGCAGTTCCGCACTGGCGGCCCTCAAAACATAGGAGGTCTGTGGCTGCTTTGCAGAAGACCGGGACAGAGAATGACGCCGTCCTGTCTTTCCCCATCTGCCTCAGCACCTTCCTCGGGTCATGGTCGAAGCAGCCCAGCCGGCCCCATCTAGCGTAACTCCGCTAGCACAACCTCTTCCTGAGGGGCATCGGATCCGACAAGCTCCGATTCATGAGAGACATTCGGAATCTGATGACCCTTCTCTCCTTCTATGCGCACTCCGGATAAGTAACGTTGGCCAGCATGATTGGCGAAGACCAACTGCGAACTGCTGCGCGAGCCGGAAGACCGACGCACGAGGTCGGTGACCACAGCCTTGTATAGTCGTGGGTTGATGCTGCGGATGACTATCATGCCGACTTGGTCAGCTTCGACGGGTCGTCCCAGCAATCGCTGAACCTGATAGGCACCCGCTGGCAGGGTCTGGTTTCCGACGACAAAGGGGAAAGGAACTTGCACTTTAAAGGTAAGAGTCTGCGGCTGTCCTTCTCCGGCAAACGCCAACAGGCTCAACCCGAATACAACGGCAATCACTCGTTTTTTCATACATCCTCCTCTGGGATCATGCGTTGTGCACGCTTGGCTGTAGAGAATGCACGGGCAGGAGCGCCCTCCGCTTTTGCTTGGATTTGCTCCGGGCCAGCATGCCCCTCTGTTTAGGAAATCGGAAACGCCGGGCAAAAGACGACAGGAGGGCCAAAGATTTATTGCGGGGCCAGGTTCCCGGCGAAGTTGACGGGCCTGTTTGGGAATGCGATGGCCCTGGCGCGAGGGGCGACTTGGCTTAAGGGATTGGGGAAGCAGAAATTAAGCATTTGAAAGCTTTCCAGTGGTTCCAGCGTTCTGTTCTCCGTGCCTCAAGCCATCCGGCCCCGTCGGTTCGTCCGACTCGGCGGAGAAAATCGGCGAGCGCCTTTCAAGTGCGCGAGATACAGGTGGAATCGCGGAGATCGTTCTGCAAGTCGGGTTCCATGCCATCAGCTTGTGCAACAGTTGCTGATAGGCTTCAACCGCCTTCATCGGTCGGCCGGTTTCAGCGTAGCCGTCAGTCTGCGCTCTCAGGGCATCGTAGCGATCGCTCATCGCCTCGATCTTGTCTGAAGGGTATCGGCGAACCTGGTCAGCAATTCGAAGGCTCGGGCGACGCGCTGTTTGGCGTCGCTATTTCGGTCCGCTCGCTCTCCTGCTCGATGGTGGTGGTTCCCTGAGTCACGAGCCCTTATGCAGAGCGGCGATTATAGCCTCATGCTTCCCCTTCGCTGCCCAGGCGTTGGGTGTTGCCCAGGGTTCGGCGTCAGGTTCATGGATATCTGCGCCGCGTTGGATGAGCAATTCGACCAGCTTTTGGCGGCCCCAACGACATGCCCACCCGAGAGGCGTCGACTTTAGTAGATCGTCTCGCAAGTCCAACCTGGCGCCATAGTCAAGCAGCATGGATCCAAACCGCGCCCGGTCTCCATCTTCCAGCTGCCCATGATGCGCAGCCGCATAGTGAAGTGCACTTGCACCGAAACGAGTAATGTTTGGGTCGACCCCGTGTCGCAACAGGGCCGCCATGCTCTTGAAGTGGCCGTCATTCTCCTTTGTGCTAGCATTTGCACCGCGGATTGGCTGAATGAGGACCCAATGCCATCGCCGGTCGTCCGCGGGCCAGGTCAGATATCGTAGCGCCAAATCAACAATCTCCGGGCACCCATGGTCGGCGGCCGACCAAACCAACTCACTTGCCACATCCTCACTCGGGTCTGCCGCAAGCAACCGTTCCACCGCTCGAACGTCATGAAATTCAGCCAGCATATAGGGATGGACTTTCGCTCCTCGCTGCAGTAACAATTCCTTGACCGATTCGTGCTTACGAACCCACGCATTGCGGAGCGGCCATCCTGAGGCATAGACATTCGCGTTGGGGTCGGCGCCGCGGTCCAGAAGCACCTTGGCGATGTCCAGGTATCCCGCTTGCGCGGCGTACCACAGTGGCATTCCCCAGCTTGGCGTAGGCTCTTCCAGCTCTTTCAATACGATGCGCTCATCTACATCAGCGCCCAGATCCAGCAACAATCGGATCGCCTCAACCTGCCTGTGTTTTACAGCAACGCTGAGGAGTCCACCATCGGAACCTATCTCCCGCAACAAGTCAGGAGTTGCGTGAATGAATTCCCGGATGCGGGGCAGATCCCCCACACCAACAGCGGCGCGAACCGTCAGGTCTGCGCCCCGCTCCAATAGGAGTTTGGCAATCGCTCGAAATTTCGGCGCATTCTGGTTGAGCGGATCAACAGCAAGCACGGCTCGGTCGAGGGGCGTTCGGCTATTCAAGTCTTGCTTACGGGCGCTGACGCCCTTATCCAGCAACCAGGAAACAAGGTCGACATTCCTCTCTTCGGCCGCAATATGCAGCGGCGTTGCGCCATCGCGGTCGCAAGCGTTAAGCAGGATGGGATCTTCATTTAGCAGGCGCATGGCTATTTCGCTGTCACCTTTAGCGATTGCCGCGTTGATTTGATCCTGCAGCGGGGAGATTGTAGTGTTAGGACAGCTCAGCTCCTGACGGCGACGCAACTCTGCTTCCTGAATCACGGCAACAACATCGTGATATTCGCGGTCTCGGGCTATGGCCAGGGCGGAAGTAGCATCGCGGTGCGGCCAGATTCCCTTGCGGGCGTCGGCACCAGCTTCCATCAGCAGACGCACCATCGACACATCCCTACGCAACACTGCATGGTGCAGCGCGCGATGCTCGTCGTTTTCAGCCATGTCCATGCCGATCAACTCGGGGCGTGACCTGAGCATGGACTCAACCTGTTTGAGATTGCCGGTTTTCACCGCTTCAGCAAACCTGGCTATCGTGGCTCCATCGACAAAGGCCTTCAGCTTGGGCCAGCTCTCGTAGCCGTAAGCGCGCGCCAAGACTCGCTGGGCGTCACTGAGCACAAATCTCGAGGGATCAGGGTTGTGTTCGAATCGTTTTATTTCCGCGATGGCCGCGGCGCCACCCGCGCGATACTCTTTAAGCAGGTCCTTAGCTTGTTTTCGCAGTTGCCCTAAGTTGGGATGGGCTGGCAAACGGCGCGTTGACGCAGGATTGAAGGGCTTCTTGGGCATGACGATCTCCTTTTCGAGCATTGCCTGGGTCCGCGTAACAGGCGAAAAAGAAGATTCGTCTCTAAATTGTGAGCAGCACTCTCATCGGTAGGCTCGGCCTTCCCCGCGGACACGGCGGCGTCCGATACGCCGCTGCCAGTATACCGCCTTAAACTCTCTCGCGCCCGGAACCATCAATTTGCCGGGTGTAGCCGCAATTGGAAGGAGGAAGAGATGGTCCGCCTTCACCCATCACAGGGTGGTGCCCGATTGGGGGACGCTTTCGAGCACGATCGCGCTGTAGATTGGCCACCCGCGCGACAGCAGAAAACCCGGCCACTCCAAGGCGACGTCATGCTCAGCGCCACTCCAGACCCATGTTGTCATCGGTTATGATTAGGCGGTTCTGCAGCCGGCTTCGAAGCTGACGGTCGTTTTCCACTGAATTCAAAGTGCGTCCAGTTGGGTCCTCCGGTATCGCTATAATCTCGTCCAGCTTCTTCATTTGTTCTGGGTCGTTTGTATTGATGACATGCTTCCCATCGATAACGTAGTTCAACAGGACCGCTCTCCATCTCACGCGATCGAACACAAGTGGAGCATCGCTCACAGCCACGGAGTTAACAAAACGCAAGGCATAGGGGTATACGGCTAATGCAGTCGCAATCACATCATCCGATCCGGTGGTGTTATAGAAGAACACACCACCCGGCCTGAGGTGCTTGCGCGCAATCTGCAAGAACTCGATCGAAAGCAAACTGCTGGCGTGATTACGCCAGTAAAAGGTCGTATTCATTATGATCGCATCAAACTTTGTCTCCGGATTCCACAACAGCCATCTGCGACCATCATCGATCACGATACGTACTTTCGGGTTGCTAAGAAGACTGGTTACGGTTAGTCGTTCTTGAATGAGCTTCAAATAACCCGAATTGATCTCGACGACCGTCAGGCTTTCGACCTGCGGATGATTGGCCACGACCTGCGCCCACGAACCCGATCCGAGTCCGATCATCAGAACTCGATGCGGTGCGGGATGAAATGCGCTAAGCGCATACGGACGGAGAACGAGGTTGACATCGTGCAGCAGGTCGACGTTGAAGCGGCCATCGTATACCCCGCCTCCGAACAGTGTGCCGCCAGGAGTAACGCCGATCGTGCCACTGCGAGTCTCAACGATTTCCTGAAAGTGCGATGCCGGATATTTGTCCTTGAAGAGCAAGCGATCGTACAGCGTCCCGAACAGCGGCCGGGTGATGACAATCATTAGGAACATGGCCGTGACAGCAAGTGCGAATCCGGGTCGCAGCCGAAAACGCGGGCCGAGGAAAGCAACAAAAACTGCCGCGGCCAAGAAAGCACCTCCGAGCAGAAGCAGTATCGATATGGAGTACACGGACAAGTAGTCCATTAAAATGTAGCCCACCACCAGTGTTCCGAACGTCGAGCCAACAATATTCGCCCCATACAGGTAGCTGAGCGAGGCTCCCGCCCGCCCTGCCGGATTCACGGAAACATGCGCGACCAGCGGAAATGTTGCCCCGAAAAAGCTCGCACCGGTGCAAACCAGTAGCAAGATGATGGAACCAGGCCATCTACTGCCCACGCTGTCGGGAGACGTAAACGTTAGAGCCAACGCAGAAAGCGGACCCACGGCAAATGCAAACATGGCGGAAAGAAACAGGACCGCACCCAATCTCCGTACCGCACTTTCGCGGTCGTGGTTTCGTGAGTATCGCTCGACCGACCTCGACCCAAGAGCCAGACCGAAGAGATAGGCACCCAGCAACGATGCGAACGCAGCCGCCGTGTCACCCGAACCAAACATCAGCAATCGATACCAGATGATCTCGTAGGAAAGCCCCGCGAAACCCGAGAAAGCGGCGCAACCAAGCGCGAGAGAATATGGCAGCAGGCTGCCGGGACTGTCGGCCTTAAGGCCTGATGCACGACAGGAATCATCATTCCTCGATGGTCGCCATCGAAAATCGTGGATCAAGGCGCTGATCGCCACCAATACATTCACTGCGGCAGCAAACCGAACTGAACCCGACTGGCCCAAATACCGCATCAGCCAACATGCCGCCAGAAAGCACGCAAAACCGGATCCCAGACAGTTTGCGTAATACAGGCCTCCAACCGAAGACCCGACATTCCGTGACGAACGCACCGAGGATTCGACAAGGAGCGGTAAAGTAGCTCCCATGAGCAGTGTCGATAGAACAATCAGGAAGAAACCGATCAGGCTTGTTTCTAAGGGCGACGTTCCCGCGGCGAAATCGGCAAACCTATGAAAGAGCTTCAGCGAGCCGATTCCAAAGATTCCCGTGAACAACTCAGCCATGGCAAACAGCGTGACTGGCGCGAGACGTCTGTTACTCGAAAGCATTCCACCGATTAAACTTCCGAGTCCCAGACCCAGCATGAAACCGCTGACCACGATCGTGACGGACTCAATGTTGAGTCCACAGATGACAAACAGCGCTCTTTGCCAGACGATTTGATAAATTAGAGCAGGAAATCCAGAGCAAAAAAACAGGAGGTGAATGAAAGTAATTCGTCGGCCGCTGGGGCGCACCTTCTCCATCAGTACTGGTCCCTGCCTCCAAATGCACGATTTAACGCACCACTGCAGTTCCGGGCAGCGGCCCCTATTCTGCTCTAGTACGCCTTCGCAATCACGACGCGCCGGTCCACGGTCTCCCCGGTCAAGATGCACTTGCCCGCTCCGTCGTACTCATCCACCGAGGGGATGTTCCTCACGCTGGCCTTGAATTCCTTGATCTTCGCATCGTTCTGGGGATCGTCTTTCAGGTGCACCATGACAAACTTTCCGCCACCCTTCTCGGCTGTCACGTCGTTGAGGATCGACTTGACCTCGTCGAGAGAATTGGCCAGCACAGTGTTGTCCTTCAGCCGCTGTTTGGCCCGAGCATAGAGGTCGTTCTGTATCGTTTCCAGCAAGGCCGCGAACTTTCCCACCACTTCCGCTTGGGGGACCACTTCCTTCGTTCCCGTGTCGCGGCGCTTCATCACAATGTTGCTCGCGGCCACGTCTCGCGGGCCCAACTCAAATACAACCGGCACTCCGCGACGCTCCCAGTGGAAGAACTTTGCACCCGGTGTCAGCCCGTCTCGCGTGTCGATGTGCGCTCCAAGATCTTTTGCCAGCTTCGTGGCCCGCTCCATCACTTGGGCGCGTTCCTCCTCTTTGCGGAAGATCGGCACCAGGACGCCCTTTTGCGGCGCGACCTTCGGCGGCAGCACCAGCCCTTTATCGTCGGAGTGGGTCATGATCAGCCCACCGATGAGCCGCGTGCTCACGCCCCAGCTGGTTTGCCAGACATAATCCAGCTTGCCTTCGTTGCTCTGGAATTGCACGTCGAACGCCTTGCCAAAATTCTGCCCCAGGTCATGGCTCGTGCCCGCCTGCAGCGCCAGGCCGTTCTGCATCATGGCCTCGATTGAGTACGACCGGAGAGCACCAGCAAACTTCTCCGCCTGCGTTTTGCCCCCTTTGATCACCGGCATTGCCATTACGTCTTCGGCCACCGCGGCGTAAATGTCCAGGATGCGTAACGTCTCATGGAGCGCTTCGTTGTGGGATGAGTGCGCGGTATGCCCCTCCTGCCACAAGAACTCCGTCGTCCGCAGGAACATTCGGGTACGCAGCTCCCAACGCAGCACATTCGCCCATTGATTGATCAGCACGGGCAGGTCGCGATAGCTCTTGATCCACTTGGCGAAAAAATGTCCGACGATGGTTTCCGAGGTCGGACGAATGACGTAAGGTTCCTCCAGCACTTTTCCGCCGGCAATGGTGACAATCGCCAACTCGGGCGCGAAACCTTCCACGTGCTCGGCCTCTTTCTTGAAAAAACTCTGCGGAATGAGCAGCGGAAGATAAATGTTCTGGTGTCCGGTGGCCTTGAAGCGGTCGTCGAGCTGCCGCTGCAGCCCCTCCCAGACAGCGTAGCCGTTCGGCTTGATGACCATGCAGCCTTTGACAATCTCTGCCGGTTCGGCCATGTCGCCCTGCAACACCACGTCCTGATACCATGCAGCAAAGTCTTTCTCACGCGGAGTAATTGGGGATTCTGCCATTGTTCTCTTCTCTTCATGGATTTTTCCCGGATTCACAATTGCACCGCGAACCAGGCTGCGTCATGCGCAATCGGAGAAACAACTATCTTAACCTGTGATCACCCGTTGTCGGAGTGGAGGGATTTGTGGGTAGAGGGCCAGTTTCGTTTTCCACAAGCGGCATGAACTATGAGATGTTCTCCGGGGATGCGCTTGCGGTCACCTCGGTGACTCCCGGCTCAGGCGCGGGAAACCGGCCTGTCGAAACTGCGACCGTCCACGCGGCGAGTTGGTTCGGGTCACGCGGACGTTTGCCCTTGCCGATGCTCATAAAATTTAGGCGTCGTGTCTTTCTGTGGCAGGGATAGCGGTTAGGTTGAAATCCTCCGAGTGCTTTAGCCTAACGTGTATGCGGAACGCCTCGTCGAGAATGTCACTGGTTTTTCCGAGAGTACTCGGTCCATCGGTCACGGCCTTTTCGACGCAGATGATCTCACGGCACTCAGAGCACTTGCCGAAGCGATGGCTGGCGCGATCCATTTCGTCCCTTGGTCCAAGCCAGTCCACGTTGGTCAATTGAGGCTTTTTCATACCGCCAGTTTCCCACAAGCCGTACGAGTTGGCTAGCCCTGTGGAAGACGAAACTGGCCCACTACCGATTTGTGATTCTCAGGAAGTCGGCATCAGGTCGCCAACCACCGAAATCTCAACCCAGTCTATAGTCCCGTGATTTCTCACCGTGAAGGCCTCTGCCGCAGCCTCTGCCGCCATATTCGCGAAGGTGCCTTGACCGAAACCTTCGGCTGTTGGCACCATCTGAAATGAGCCTCCGGGCTGGACGGAAGCCTGTTTTAGAGCAACATACGTTCTGTGTGGCGCCTGCCACTCTGGTGGCCAGCGAACGCGTACTAGCGACCCCCTGCTTCTGTTCACGAGCAGTCGATTGTCAGTCGTTTGACCGCGGCGCTCTCGCACCCTCAACCGTCCCGGCCCACGGCTGGCTCCGGCGTACAGGTCCGAACCCGCTCCACAGGCAGAAGGTTCGCCGGCAGTTTCTGGCAGCGAACCTTCCGCGGGTGAGAAGATCTTGGCCCGCACGCTGAGTAATGTGTAGGCAACGGCTGCGGGAAACCCAAGGACAGTGATCGGCTGGGAGGAGAGTTCCCACGGTTAGCGAAGCCGGATTTGTCTGGCTTCAGCTCGCACTCTTCCGAGCAAACCGTGCAGATTCGGATAGGAAACGCCATCCGGAGACCAGGATACACCGAAGCTGCAATGATCCTGACGGCCGAGCAAACGAACTCTCTACTTATTCTTCAACTTGTATCCGGGGGGTATCTCGAACACAGAGGGATGTGGCTCTGCGGTCGAGGTCGGCTTGCAGTAAGTCGTCTGCTCTCCCACAGCACTGGTAACCTTGGTCAGCACTGGCATCTTTAGCTTTACGCTGGTCCAAACCTCGGTCACCGTGGGCCGTGGCGGCTTGGGTAACTGTGGCGGCTTTGGAGGCTGCGGTGGCTTGGACAACTGCGGAGCCCCCGGCATCTTCGGCATTTGGGGCAACTGGGGTGCCCGGGGTGCCTGAGGCGGTGAAAAAGTGTAGCGCTTACCCTCAACTTCATGCCCCTCGATCAGGCTCTTGCCCAGGTCATGCACCTGCAGGGGCGGCGCCAGTTTCGGAGCTCCACCGGGCACCTGCGGACCTGCCGATTGCGAGGGGGAGGGCGAGAGCGGCGGCATGGGAATGACCATTGCCTCTTTCTTCAAGTGATCGAGCATGATGGTTCGCTGACCGGCCGGGTCGCTGATGACGCTGGTGTGGGGTGTGTCGATCCGCATCTTGCCTCCGCCCGACTGCCACATCCGCGACGCGGATTGTGTCGGCGGCGTACCCCCGGCCGCCTGCGTCTTGGTGGTGCAATCTGAACACGAAGGAGGGGTCGACGGTATGGAAGGTTTCTCCACGGTCGGATAGTTTATCACGACGCCTTTTCAAACCATGAGAAGGCTATTGCGATACGAAATGCTCCCCCAACACAGCCCACACCGAACGTCGCGAAACAATGTGCAAACGAAGCCAGTCTGTAGTAGCATCCGTTTCGCCTTAGGCAAGATCCTGATCGCGTCGTTCGAGTTTCTGGACCTTACACTGCCTGGAGTCTGCGGCAGTTCGTTTCGATCCTCAAGGAGGGCCTGTATGCCACCATTCAATTTTGGGCAAATCAATTTCGATGTCGGCGGAGACACGTCACAAGCTCGACGCGATCCGGACACGCCGTTCCGCGTCTTGCTGCTTGGTGATTTCAGTGGACAAGGTAGCCGTGGGCATGAAAAAGCCCTGACAGCACGCAAGCCTGTGGTCGTCGATCGGGACAACTTCGACGAGGTGCTGGCCGGGTTTCATCCAGAGTTGAGACTCGGCTTGGGGAACGAGGAATTAATAACGCTTCCGTTCTCCGAACTGGATGATTTTCATCCCGACCGACTACTCGAGCGGGTCGAGATGTTTCGTAAGCTTCGCGAGATCCGTGGCGGCTCGAAGGATCCGAACCTGTTTGCCGCCGCCATAAGAGAGTTCCCTCCAGGAGTCGGTGCTGGCAAGCCCCGCGAGGTACAGCCGGCGGCGGCCACGGCCGTCTCGCTTGCTGCGGGCAGTTTGTTGGATGAGATGATCGAGCAGACGGAAGCGAAGGTACAGAGTCGGGCTCCCGCCGAAGATGAGCTGCAGAAGTTCGTGCGGCGGGTGACGGAACCTCACATCGTGGCCGGGACGGATTCGCGGCAGACCGAGATCCTTTCGTTGATTGATCGTGCCTTGGGCGCTGAGATGCGGGCCTTGCTGCATGTCTCGGAATTTCAGGCATTGGAGGCGGCGTGGAGAGCGGTCTTCCTGCTGGTGCGACAGATCGACACCGACGAAATGCTGAAGATCTATCTTGTCGATTTATCCCAGGATGAATTAAGAGCGGACTTGAAGTCCTCGCCTGATCTGCGCTCCACCTGGACTTACCGCCTGCTGGTGGAGAACGCAACGAGATTCTCCGGAGGCGAACCGTGGGCGGTGATTGTGGGCAACTACACCTTCGGTCGAAACCAGGCGGATGCGGAGTTACTGGGCCGGTTGGCCAAGATCGCCCACGCTGCGGGAGCTCCGTTCCTGGCGGCGGCCGACCCCGAGCTGTTAGGGTGCGAGTCCTTTTCGACAAACCCGGATGCGCGGGATTGGGCCTTGCCGGACGACAGCGAAGGAGCATCCGCATGGACGGCCTTGAGAGAGCTTCCGGAAGCGACTGCAGTAGGCCTCGCTATTCCGCGTTTCCTACTCCGTCTTCCCTACGGAAAACAAACTGATCCAATCGAATCCTTCTCCTTCGAAGAGATGCCTGAGGAACCCGTACACACGGACTACCTATGGGGTAATCCGGCATTTGTTTGCGCGCTGCTGCTGGCGCAATCTTTCAGCGAAGCAGGATGGGAACTGCATCCCGACCAGCGTGCGAATTTGGATCGGCTCCCCCTTCATGTTTACCCGCACGATGGGCAATCCGAAATCAAGCCCTGTGCCGAGGCTTTAATGACGGTGAATACCGCAGACCGAATTATGGAGTGCGGCTTTATGCCGCTAGCGTCCATGAAGGGAAAAGACGAGGTGCGAGTGGTGCGCTTTCAGTCGATCGCCAAACCGGTGCGTGCACTGGCTGGACGCTGGAATCCGTGACCAAGCATTGAGAAAAAAAGAGCGCTATTCCAAGGCGGCTGAGTTCAGACTGCGCTCCCTGCAAATCCTTATTAGGCGAACAGCTGCGCTACGCCCTCATATTCGTCCTCGACGACATGACCCCGCAATGCAGGGTCGTTCAAGGAAACGATTTCGTTACTCATCTGAGCATTTACGAAATCGTACATGATGACATTCGGCATGATTCTGCGGCGGTCTGCGGCGGTTGTTACTACAACGGTTGTCTTCTGTTGGCCGCTTCTGGCATCCGTGCCCATGCTAACAAGTCTCTTGAGGTAGTCCATGTTGTGATGGGCTCCTCCGGTAATGCGTCGCCGTTGCTGTTCCTTTTGGAAATTGGGAGGCTTGAAGGAAACCTTTCGGATGTCCATCGTGAACCCCTGTTTCCAAGGTCTCAAGACGTTAAACGTCTGCGTCCAATACAAAACGAACAGGTGATTGTTTGGAACATGATTCGCGTGCTCATCGATTTTTGTAACCTGGCCATTCACTACTTCACGAATCCGTGAGGAATTGGAATATTTTCCACAGGCAACGAGCCCGCTCGGTACCGGCGGACCGTCATACCTCCAAAATCGATGCAGACCGTTGGTGGCTTTGATCGCGTCGTGGGTTTCTTCAAAAACGCAGATTGCTTTAAGCCGCAGAGCGCTTATTTTCTGCTCGGCAATAATCGTATTGGTTCTGTAAAGTAAGTCAATTCCGGCCGCGCCGGGACCGAGTATTGACTGGACTCGATTTACCACTTCCACTACATTCCCCTTGGTCTTGCTGAAGCGTAAGATCACACACTCTCGCCCGTAAGTCGACAAAAACCGCCGCACTTCGAGGAGAGTATCATCCAAAGACTGTCCCACAGCGCCAGTCTGCTTTCCCCCATGGTAAGTTTGACCGCCGGGCCCCTGCCCGGTTCGCGTGTCAACCCGTACGTCAAAGAAACGTGATCCACGCATGCATTGTTCGTAGATGCCCACGTCCTGAGTTATCGCGAACCTCTCGGGAGCGATCCCTTGCTTTTCGGCGACGTCGGCATGAATACCAGCGTCGTGACTTCCAGGCATCGTAATTTCACTTAACAGCCGATCATCGTTGATTGAGCTCATCCAATTGTGCACCGGCATCGAACTAATCCCCTCCCAGAATAAATGTACACAGTGCAGCCTGAGTTCAGGCTGCAGTTGGCTATGACTTTATTTTTTGAGACGCGACGAACAGTTACGGCGGTAAATCATATTCTCCCCAAACAACAGACCCGAATGTAGCGCTATCTCCGGTTCGCGCAATGGTGAAACCATCTTCGTAACTCGCCTTCCCCGCACTTTCAGCAACCCCGGCATCAACTTAGCTTTGTTCCCTTGCTGCCGTCGTCGGCGGTGTCCGGATCCTGCGGAGCATCGGGCGATTGCGGACTCGCGTCCGGGGCGCTGACGGAAGCGCTACCGCTGTTGAGGAACACCATCGGCCCGGTGATGAACACACCTCCAGGGTTGATGTCGATGGTGCTTCCGCCAACTTTCAGGGTTAGGCCCGCTGCGGCTTCGATCACCGCGACTGCGCCTGCGTTGAGATGAATGGTGGTGTCGGTTTTGAGGGCATAAGCCATGGACTTCTCGTCTATTTTCCCCGTAACCGAGAGCGATAGATTGCCGCTAACCTTCTCCATCTGATTGCCGCCAACCTGCAGCGACATGTTTTGGTCGATCTTCTCACAGTGGTTGGCTTTGACGTGCAAGTGTTTGTCGGCCTTGATCAACTCTTGTTGATTGGTGGTGACGATGAGATGGCGGTTGGCGCCGATGAATTCGCGCGAATCATTTTCGACGCGCAGGTCCATATCCTTCTCCGCGTTCATGAAGATCTGCTCTTTGCCCTTGAGGTCTTCGAATCGGAGTTCGTTGTAATTGGCCGACCCGCCACCCTTGGAGCTGCGCGACATGAAGGTGCTTCGAGTCTGGTACTGGGGCAAGGCGTAAGGCGGCATCTGGTCAGCGTTGTAAACGCGGCCTGTAATGATGGGCCGGTCGGGATCACCCTCCAGAAAACTCACCAGGACCTCCTGTCCGATGCGCGGAATCCACATCGCTCCCCAATTTTCCCCGGCCCAGGGCTGAGAGGTGCGGATCCAACACGAGCTGTTTTCGTTCTTCTCACCGATCCGGTCCCAGTAAAACTGCACAATGACTCGTCCGTACTTATCGACCCAGATTTCTTCGCCGCTCTTGCCGACGACCAGCGCCGGCTGAGGACCCTGCACAAAGGGCTTGGGGGTAACGCGCGGAGGGTGGTATGGGAACTCAGTGGAGGACAAAATGCAGCTGAACTGGTTGGAGTATGTTTCTCCACCGATTGTCCCGGCAGTCGTGTAAGCCTGCCCCGCGGAAGCAAAGTGCTGCACTTCGGTCACCAGGTAAGTCTTGTTCTGGTCTGCGCGATAGTGATTCTTTAACTCAAATAGGTAGCCGGACATCAAGGCACGGGCGTTGCCCGCTCCCGCTACCACCATGTACGGAACTTCTTCCTCCTGCATGCGGAGCTTCGCCAAGGCGATGCCCTCTTCTATCGTCGTATACAGGCCTGGATAGTCAAACAGCTCAAGGCGCGAAGTGGCCGGGAGTTCAACGAGGGTCTGATTGGTGGCCAGCAAGCTCGTCGAAGGAGTCGTGAAGTTGTAATCCGTAACCGTGTACTTGCCAGTACGCACTTCCTGTCCTACATGCCAGTCGTTGACGACTGCGGGATCATCGAGTCCTCCTACCTGTATGTGATAACTGATTGGGGAACTGGGACACGAGGGCTGTGCGGTCGATTGATCGGCCAGCACCAGAGTGTGCTTGCCCTGCTGCGAATGATCGAAGTAGTAGAAGATGCCGAACTGTTCCATAATGCGCGAAACGAAGTTGAAAGAAGTTTCACGATACTGCACGCAATACTCGAGCGTGGGGTAATCGGCGGTCAGGCTGAGACGGAAATCTGAGAAGGTGAAGAGTTTGAACACCGCGCTGAGTATGTCCGGCGCGGTCATGTTTTGGAATATCCGGCAATCGGCCTGGCGGGTGAGGAACCAAAGCCAGGGAACGACCTGGGCATGGTAACGGGTTAAGGGAGTATCGTCCGTATCGCCTTGCGTAAACCGGCTGACGTAACCGTTGAGGTGGCGCTGCTGTGTGCCACCCGGCAACTGGAGCGCAATGTTGACCTTCTGCCCGACGATTTGGCTGAAGGAAATATCAGGGTTTTCGTAGGCAAGCAGATCGAGTTCGTAACTGAACAGGCGTGAAATTCCCTCGTATCCCTTGAACTCCTGCAAGAGCAGCACATCCTTGCCCAGAGGACTGTCAAACGCGAGCAGCCGGCGATCTTGAGTGTACGAGGTTTCTGGCACGTAGCTTTCCTTGCGCTGCTACAAACTACACAAGACCGCGGCCTACTGGGAATTCCCAAGCGCTGCGCGGCCCCTCCCTTCCGTTGAATTCCCTATTGATAGACGAAGGCTCCATCCGCGCCGATCCCCACTTGAATCCGTTCCAGGGGTTCGTTCGTCGCCATGCGCCCGAGCAATTGCCGTGAAATTTCCGGCAGCATGGTGTTGGTCAAAATATTATCGACGTTGCGAGCGCCGCTCTCCACCTCGGTGCATCGCTTGGCAACTTCATCGATCACAGCACCGTCATAAACCAGCTCGATTTTGTGATTTTCCTGAATGCGCCGCTGGATCTTGCCCAGCTTGAGCCTGATGATTTGCTTCATATTCTCGTCGCGAATGGGCAGGTAGGGAATGATGACCATTCGTCCGAGAAATGCCGGTTTGAAAATCTTGTTGAGCTCCGGCTTGAGAGCCTTTATCAGGCCGTCCGGGCTGGGCATGGTTTCCGGATCGGCGCACAGCTTCGCCATCGTGTCGGTGCCGGCATTCGTGGTCAGGATGATGATGGTGTTCTTGAAGTCGATCTCACGACCTTCGCCGTCCTCCATGTTGCCCTTGTCGAAGACCTGATAGAACAGCTCCATCACGTCGGGGTGGGCTTTCTCGACTTCGTCGAGTAGCACCACCGAATAGGGCCGCCGTCGGACGGCTTCGGTGAGCACGCCACCTTCGCCGTATCCGACGTAGCCTGGGGGCGAACCCTTCAAGGTGGAGACCGTGTGCGCTTCCTGGAACTCCGACATGTTGATCGTGATCAGGTTGCGCTCACCGCCATAAAGAAGATCCGAGAGGGCAAGCGCGGTTTCGGTTTTGCCGACTCCGCTCGGCCCTACCAGCATGAACACGCCGATCGGTTTGTTGGGATCGTCGAGTCGCGCGCGCGCCGTGGAAATGCGCTGGCTGATGATTTCGAGGGCGTGCATTTGCCCGATGACGCGCTGCCCCAGGAACGAAGGCAAGGAAAGGACTGTGGAAATCTCGTCCTTCATCATTTTTCCGGCCGGAATTCCGGTCCAGGCGGAGATGACTTCGCCCACAATCTGAGCGTCGACCGCGACCCGGATCATGGGTGTTTCACCCTGCAGACTCGACAACTCGGCTTCCGCCTGGGCAAGTTGCGCGCGCACCGCGGCGACATCCACTCCTTTGGGGGCCTCCTCAACTGCCGTGGCCGTGGCGGACGCGGCAGCGCTCGTGGCCGCCGTTTCGGAGGCAGCGCTCGCGGTGCCGGTGGCGACGCCCCTGATTTCGGGACTCTCCGTGGGAGCCTTGCCATTCCCTTTCTGGGCAACCGACCCCTCCAGTTGCGAACGCAAGTCACGGATCGTCGTTACCAGGTCGCGCTCTTTATCAAAGCGGGTACGCAATGCCGACAGGCGCGACTCGATCTCGGCGGATTTCGTGGCAATCTCCTCGAGGCGCTCCCGGTGGTCCGCGCCTACTACGGTCTCGCGTTCCAGGATTCGTTTTTGCACCGCGAAATCTTCGATCTGCCGCACGCTGTCTTCAATGGCCGGTGGGGTTGCACTTTGTCCCAGCGCGAGCCGCGCGCAGGCCGTATCGAGTACGCTGACGGCTTTATCCGG
>Ga0302326_10007938_pt1 | contig 23490 bp, 24 predicted proteins | sample Palsa_T0_3_FD_202264 | JGI IMG/M metagenome (GOLD analysis project Ga0302326, IMG submission 202264) | Peat permafrost microbial communities from Stordalen Mire near Abisko, Sweden - Palsa_T0_3 | ecosystem: Environmental > Terrestrial > Soil > Palsa > Peat permafrost | place: Sweden: Abisko... | reverse complement strand
GGCCTGCGGCGCGGGCTGGGTAGGCGAATTGTGGCCCGGACGAGCCCATATCGACGGGTCCTGAGGTGGGGGGCCCTGCGGATTCGTCACCCGGGCGATTCTGCCCTATCACCATTAGTGAACGCTGAGTAGTTGCGTAGCACGGCGATAGTCTCGCGGGCCTTCGTCACCTGCTCAAGGTCTAGGTCGGCGACCAGCAAGTGTGGATCGGCTCCCGCCGAGGCCACCACCTTGCCGAACGGCGAGACGACCAGGCTGCCGCCGACTCCGGTCGGTGCGCTCGAGGCCAGCGGCTCGCCGGGGTGGGCCTGCCCGGCCGCCACGATGTAGCTGGTGCAGTCCAGCGCCCGAGCGCGGGCGAGCAACGTCCATTGCTCGAGCTTTCCCGGACCGGCGGCCCACGACGCGCTGACGACGATCAACTGGGCGCCGCGGCGGGCCAGCGCGGTGAACAGGTCGGGAAAGCGGATGTCATAGCACGTCGTCAGTCCCACCCCGACGCCGTCGACGCTGATCACCACGGCCTCGTGCCCCGGCGAGACAGTGTGCGACTCGGTGAACCCGAACGCGTCGTAGAGGTGGATCTTGTCGTAGTGCGTGTCGGTGTCGCGGCCGGTCGCCAACAGCGTGTTGGCGACGCGCCCGTCGTCGGCCGGGGTGAACATGCCCGCGACCACCGTGATGCCCGCGTCGGCCGCGATCGCGCGGACGCCGTCGGCCCAGGGGCCGTCGACCGGCTCGGCGATCGGTGCGAGCGGAACCCCGAAGCGGCACATCGTCGCTTCGGGAAACACCACCAACGTCGCGCCCGCTTCGGCGGCTTGCCCGGTGTAGTCCCGCACCAGCTGCAGGTTGTCGGCCGGGTCGGTGCCGCTGAGGATCTGGGCCACCGCGATCCGCATGATCGCTAGCCTAGATGCTTACCGAACGTCGAGTTGTTGGGCGAAATCGCGCGATCTTTCCGATCAGGTCGACGCTCGTGGGTGGCATGTCAGAATCGTGGCCATGACTGAGTTCACCCTCACCCGGACCTCGACGGCGTCGATCGAGGACGTGTTCGACGCCCTGACCAACCACCGCGGGATCGCGGACTACGTGTGGGCGGTCCGTCGTAGCACGCTGGATCGTGAAGGAACCCCCGCGCCGAACGGTGTCGGTGCGGTCAGGCGCCTCGAAGCGCTCGGACCTGCAGTTGTCGAAGAGATCATCGAGTATCAGCGACCCACGGGCTACGCGTACAAGTTGGTCTCCGGCGCGCCAGTCCGGGACCACGTCGGCACGGTCGAGTTGCACGAAGCGGGCACCGGAACCGAGGTCAGTTGGCACCTACGGTCGACACCCAAGATCGCCGGTCTTGGCTGGCTGTTGTCACCGGTGCTGAAGAGGGTCATCGGCGAACTTCTCAACGGCGCCGTCGATGCCGCCGAAAGCCGCGCCTGAATTCAGCCGGTCCCGGCGATCCACCCGGTGGTGAAACGCTGCTCGGCAATCAACAACTCGAGCAGTTGGTTGCCGATGAAGTTCTCCAACTTGCGGCCCACCAGCGGGACTCGCACCTCGACGGTAGCCCGTAACTTCAACCGCGCGCCGCCCGACTCAGCCACCGGGTCGAGCACCGCGGTCCCGGTCAACGACGCCGGCGCATCCAGGATCGAGCCGGTGACGGTCCCCGTCGCAGAGCCGTCGGTGATCGGGTCCCATCGCTCTTCACGTCGGATCAGCAGATCGCCGCGGTGGAATTGGGTGACCACGCCCGGCAACCGATCTCTGCGCAGCACTTGGGTGGTGATCACGTCGATGCTGCCGTCGTCGCCGGATGGGCCACCGACCTGTATCGAGTCCAGCGTCGTGTCGTCCGCACCCGAATCGGCCAGCCGGGCCAGCCAGTACTGCTCCTCACTGAAGGCCCGGAGGACCTCGCCGACGGCGACCCCGTAATCGGTGGACATGTCGAACGATCGCGGCATAGCAGGTCAGGCTACCGTCAAGACTCATGAAACCGGGTGACCTGGGAACGGTTTTCGCCGGTGCGCGCGTGGAGGAGACGGTGCCGACGGCGCCGCTGACCACGCTGCGCGTCGGGCCGGTCGCGTCGCGGGTGATCACCTGTACCAGCACCGAGCAAGTGGTCGCCACACTGCGCCATCTCGACGCCGAGGCCAGGCGTGAGGCGAGCCACCGGTTGCTGGTGTTGGCCGGCGGCTCCAATGTGCTGATCGCCGATACGCTGACCGATCTGACTTTAGTTCGGTTGGCCACCAACAAGATTCGTATCGACGGCAATCTGGTGCGGGCCGAGGCCGGGGCGGTGTGGGACGACGTGGTTGTCGACGCCATCGCCGCTGGCTTGGGTGGGCTGGAATGCCTGTCAGGCATTCCCGGCTCGGCCGGGGCCACCCCGGTGCAGAACGTCGGTGCCTACGGGGTTGAGGTGGCCGACACCATCACCCGGGTTCGGCTGCTGGACCGGCGCAGCGGGGTGGTGCGCTGGGCCCCGGCCGGCGAGCTGGGTTTCGGGTACCGCACCAGCGTGTTCAAACATTCCGATGCCGCCACCGTTCTGGAGGTCGAGTTCGCTTTGGACACCTCGGGTCGCAGCGCGGCGCTGCGCTACGGCGAGTTGGTGACCACGCTGGGCGTCACGGCCGGTGAGCGCGCCGATCCCGCCGCAGTGCGAGAGGCGGTGCTCGCCTTGCGGGCACGTAAAGGCATGGTGCTCGATCCGGCCGACCATGACACCTGGAGCGTCGGCTCGTTTTTCACCAATCCTGTTGTCACGCATCAGCATTATCGGGAGCTGGCCAACGGCATCGATCGCCCGGTGCCGCACTATCCGGCCCCTGACGGCGTCAAGCTGGCGGCGGGCTGGCTCGTCGAGCAGGCCGGCTTCGCCAAGGGGTATCCAGCCGACGGGACGGCGCGTTGCCGGCTGTCCACCAAGCATGCGCTTGCTTTGACCAACCGTGGCGACGCCAGCACCGCCGACGTAGTGACGCTGGCACGCATCGTGCGGGACGGGGTCCGCGATGTGTTTGGCGTCACATTGCTGCCCGAACCGGTGCTGGTCGGCTGCTCCTTGTAACACGCGCGTTCGACAAGGACGGTCGTTGCCGCCGGTATCTTGGTTATTCGTGGACACAGCACGCGGTTTGTCGCCGGTCACCCGGCGCCGCGCCCTGACGACCCTGGCGGTCGGCGTGCTGGCGCCCAACGCATTAGCCGCTTGCTTCGGCGGATCGGGCAAGCAGACCGATAAGGCCAAACCTCCGGCGGAGGCCACGCTGACGTTCCGGCCGGCGGATAAGGCCGCCAACGTAATTCCGAACGTTCCGGTGAGCGTCGAGGTCCGAGACGGCTGGTTCCAGCACGTCGCCCTGACGAATTCGGCCGGCAAGGCGGTCGCGGGTGTGTTGAACCGCGATCGCACTATCTACGCCGTCAGCGAGCCGCTGGGCTACGACGTGACTTACACCTGGAGCGGATCTGCCGTCGGCCATGACGGCAAGGCCGTCGCCGTGCAGGGCACGCTGACCACGGTCTCGCCCACCAAGGTGATCGACGGCGGCTTCCAACTCGCCGACGGCCAGACCGTCGGGGTCGCGGCGCCCATCATCGTCCAGTTCGACGCGCCGATCTCCGACAAGGCCGCCGTCGAGCGTGCGTTGAGGGTGACCACCGAGCCACCGGTCGAGGGCGGCTGGGCGTGGCTGCCCGACGAAGCCCAGGGCGCTCGCGTGCACTGGCGCACCCGCGAGTATTACCCGGCCGGCACCAAGGTCAACGTCGACGCCAAGCTCTACGGGCTGGCGTTCGGCGACGGCGCCTACGGCAAGCAGGACATGAGCCTGAGCTTTGACATCGGTCGCCGCCAAGTCGTCAAGGCCGAGGTCTCGTCGCACCGCATCCAGGTGACCCGCGACGAGGGCGTCATCATGGACTTCCCGTGCAGCTACGGCGAAGCCGATAAGCCGCGCAACGTCACCCGCAACGGCATCCACGTGGTCAGCGAGAAGTACTCCGACTTCTACATGTCCAACCCCGCCGCCGGCTACAACCACATCCACGAACGCTGGGCGGTGCGCATCTCCAACAACGGCGAGTTCATTCACGCCAACCCGAATAGCGCGGGTGCGCAGGGCAACACCAACGTCACCAACGGCTGCATCAACCTGTCGACGTCCGACGCCGAGCAGTACTTCGGCAGCGCGATCTACGGCGACCCGGTCGAGGTGACCGGTAGCACGATTGAGCTGTCGTATTCCGACGGCGACATCTGGGACTGGGCCGTGAACTGGGACACCTGGGTGGGCATGTCGGCGCTGCCGCCGTCCTCGCGAGCCAAGCCGTCACCGGTCTCGATTCCGGGCAGCGCACCGGCCACCCCGACTGACGCGCCGACGCTGTCGGGCACCCCAATTACGTCTAGTCCGGGGCCGGGTGGTTGAACTTTCGCGTCGCGCTGGCCTGATCACGTGGCCGGATGATGATCTGGTCGAGATTGACGTGTGGGGGCCGCGACGCCACGAAGCCGATCACCTCGGCGACGTCGGCAGCCTTCAGCGGCGTTATGCCGTTGTAGACGGCGTCGGCCCGGTGCTGGTCGCCGTCGAAACGCACTAGCGAGAATTCGGTTTCGACTGCGCCGGGCGCAATCTCGGTCAGCCGCACCGGTTTTCCGAGCAGCTCACCGCGCAGGGTGCGGTGCAGCGCGCCCTGCGCATGCTTGGCCGCGGTGTAGCCGGACCCGCCGTCGTAGATTTCCATCGCCGCGATCGATGTGACGGTGACGATCAGGCCGTCACCGGAGTCGATCAGCTTGGGCAGCAGCGCACGGGTGACCCGCAGCGTGCCGAGAACGTTGGTCTCCCACATCCACCGCCAGTGCTCCAGATCGGCGTCGGCCACCGACTCCAGGCCCTTGGCGCCGCCGGCGTTGTTGACCAGCACATCGACCCGACTCAGCCGGTCCGCCAGTTCGTCCACCGCCGCCCCGTCGGTGACGTCGGCCACCACTGCCGATCCGTCGATTTCCGCTGCCAGCGCGTTGATCCGGTCCGCGCGCCGCGCCACCGCCACTACGTGAAAACCTTGTAAAGCAAGAATTCTCGCGGTGGCCTCGCCGATGCCCGCGCTGGCGCCGGTGACTACCGCGACGGGCCGCTCGCCGAGACTCATCTGTCCGACTTTAGTAACCCGTGCTAAATTCCTCGTGTGTACACCACCTTGTTCGGCTGTATGCCTGCGTGTTGTTACGCAGACTGCGCGTGTTGTTGCCGCGCGATCAGCCGCGCCTGAGCGAACCGCAAGCGTTCGCGACGGTGCGCGGCCCAGCCCGCCATCGGAACTCGGACAAGGAATTTTTAACGTGCGCTCAACGACTTTTACTTCTCACCCTCCTAGCTCTCTCGCGACCGCCACGCGCCGAGCACCCGGGCGCCACCGGGTCGTGGCGCCTTCACTGCAGCTCTCCGACGCCGCCGCGTCATCGGTATTTCGGGCCGTGCGGCTGCGCGGCCCGATTGGCCGCGACGTCATCGCCCAAGTCACCTCGCTGTCCATCGCGACGGTAAACCGCCAGGTCATCGCCCTATTGGAGGCCGGAGTCCTGCGGGAACGCGCCGACCTGGCGGTATCCGGCGCGATCGGGCGTCCCCGGGTGCCCGTCGAGGTCAACCACGAACCGTTCCTGACGTTGGGCATCCACATCGGGGCGCGGACCACCAGCATCGTGGCGACCGACCTGTTCGGCCGCACTCTCGACGCCGTCGAAACGCCGACGCCGCGCAGTGCACAAGGGCCCGCGCTGGCCTCGCTGGCCGACGGCGCCAAGCGGTATTTGCGGCGCTGGCACCGGCGACGGGCGTTGTGGGTCGGCGTGGCCATCGGCGGGACGGTCGATGCCGCAACCGGCCATGTCAACCATGCCCGGCTGGGCTGGCGTGATGCGCCGGTCGGACCGGCGATCGCCGAGGCGCTGGAGCTGCCGGTCTCGGTGGCGTCGCACGTGGACGCGATGGCCGCTGCGGAATTGCTGCTCGGCATGCGCCGATTCGGGCCCAACGCGTCGACCAGCCTTTACGTCTACGCCCGCGAGACGGTTGGGTACGCCTTGATGATCGGCGGTCGGGTGCACAGTCCGGCCAGTGGACCGGGCACGATCACCAACCTGCCCGCGCAATCCGAACTGCTCGGCGGCTCGGGGTTGTTGGAATCCACCGTCAGCGACGAGGCCGTGCTGACCGCTGCGAGGCGGCTGCGCATCCTGCCGACCCGCAGCGGCGGGTCGGGTGTCGCCGTCACCGAATTGCTACGCGCGGCACGCAGCGGGAACCAGCAGGCCAAAGATCTGCTGGCCGAGCGGGCCAGAGTGCTCGGCGAAGCGGTCGCGCTGCTGCGTGACCTGCTCAACCCCGACGACCTGGTGGTCGGCGGACAGGCGTTCACCGAGTATCCGGAGGGCATGGAACACGTCGAGGCGGCGTACGCCGCACGCTCGGTGTTGCCCCCGCGCGACATTCGGATGACCGCCTTCGGCAACCGGGTGCAGGAGGCCGGCGCCGGGATCGTGTCGCTGGCCGGGCTGTACTCGGACCCGCTCGGCGCCATGCGCCGCGCGCAGCCGCCGGTGCCTGCGTACGAGGTCGCCACCGAGACAACCGCCTGACCTGCGTCTTTAAGGTAGTCCGAGCGGCCCTGCAAAGATGATCATGTGGGCCACACTGAGTTGTCTGGGCTGGACGCTGCCAAGCTGACCGATCCGCGTCGCGTCGCGGTGCTGGCGGTGCATACATCGCCACTGGCTCAGCCGGGCGTCGGGGACGCCGGCGGGATGAACGTCTACGTGCTGCAAACCGCGCTTCATCTCGCCCGCCGGGGTGTCGAGGTGGAGATCTTCACCCGGGCCACTGCGTCCACCGATCCGCCTGTCGCGCGGGTTGCGCCCGGCGTGTTGGTGCGCAATGTAGTGGCCGGACCGTTTGAAGGCCTGGACAAATACGATCTGCCCACCCAGTTGTGTGCGTTCGCGGCCGGCGTGTTGCGGGCAGAAGCCGCCCACGAGCCCGGCTACTACGACATCGTGCACTCGCACTACTGGCTGTCGGGTCAGGTCGGGTGGCTGGCCCGCGAGCGTTGGTCGGTGCCGTTGGTGCACACCGCGCACACGTTGGCCGCGGTCAAGAATGCCGCACTGGCCGACGGCGACACTCCCGAACCGCCGTTGCGCACCGTCGGCGAACAGCAGGTGGTCGACGAAGCCGACCGGCTGATCGTCAACACTGATGACGAAGCCGCGCAACTTGTTTCGCTGCACCACGCCGACCCCGCCCGGATTGATGTCGCGCATCCCGGCGTCGACTTGGAGGTGTTCCGTCCCGGCGACCGCCGCGCTGCCAGGGCCGCGCTTGGGCTGCCGCTCGACGAGAAGCTGGTCGGCTTCGTCGGGCGGATCCAGCCGTTGAAGGGTCCCGACGTTTTGTTGCGCGCGGCGGCCAAACTGCCGCAGGTGCATGTCGTGGTTGCCGGCGGACCGTCGGGCAGCGGGCTGGCCAGCCCCGACGGCCTTGTTCGGCTCGCCGACGATTTGGGTATCTCACACCGCGTGACGTTCCTACCGCCTCAGTCGCGGGAAAATCTGGTCACGGTGTTCCAGGCTGTGGATCTGGTGGCGGTACCGAGTTACTCGGAGTCGTTCGGTCTGGTCGCGTTGGAGGCTCAGGCCTGCGGGACGCCGGTGGCGGCGGCCGCCGTGGGTGGCCTGCCGGTGGCGGTACGCGACGGGGTGACCGGCACGCTGGTATCGGGTCATGACACCGATCGGTGGTCGCAGGCGCTTGGCGACCTGTTGGCTCGCGGCGACGGACCTGCAGCTGCGGCGATGAGCCGTGCGGCCGTCGAGCACGCGACGGCGTTCTCCTGGGACAACACCGTCGATGCGCTGCTGGCCAGCTATCGACATGCGATCAGCGACTTCACCGCCCGTCGATCCGTGCGCGGCCTGCCCTCGTCGCGCAGGAGCAATCAGTCCGCGCGCCGGCCGTCACGGCGCAAGGCGTGGGCGTGACGGGCGCGCCGGTCACGCAGGTCCAGCGGTTGATCGAAGACATCCTGGACACAAACGAGTTGACGTACTCGCGGCACGAGGGTGCGCACGGCGGGCTGCCGGGCGTGATCGTGGAGTTGCCCGGTGAGCGCAGACTCAAGACCAACACCATCCTGAGTATCGGTGAGCACTCGGTGCGCATCGAGGCGTTCGTCTGTCGCAAGCCCGACGAAAACCACGAGGGTGTCTACCGATTTCTCCTCAAACGCAACCGCCGCCTGTACGGCGTGGCCTACACGTTGGACAACGTGGGGGATATCTATCTGGTGGGCCGAATGGCGTTGGCATCGGTGGACGCGGTCGAGATCGACCGGGTGCTGGGCCAAGTGCTCGAAGCGGTGGACACCGACTTCAACACCTTGCTGGAGTTGGGTTTCCGGTCGTCGATTCAAAAAGAATGGGAGTGGCGGGTGTCCCGCGGCGAGTCGCTGAAGAACCTCGAGGCGTTCGCCCATCTCATCAAAGACGACAGCGAAGGCGACGACTGACAGGTCACGTTGCGGCCGCGCGTAGAAACGCGTCGGCGAACACCGTACATGCCTGATCCAGCTCGGGGAGAACGATTTCCGGGATGTTGACGTTGTCGATGGCCGGCCGAACCATGGCGTGAACGGCGATAGGCGCGAGCATCTGCTGAATGAGCAACGGCAGCGGCAGATCTCGGATACGCCCGGCGGCGATCTCGCCCGTCAGCCACTGGCCGAGGCCGGCGAGCATGTGCGGCACGGTGTACTGCATGAGGGCTTGCACCGCGGGCCCGGTCGGCCGGGCCAGCGCCTCGGCGATCATCGCCGGCGCCACCCGCGGTTCGCGGCTGAACGTCTCGGCGAGCAAGCGGTAGATCCGGTGCACCGTTTCGCCGAGTTCGGCGTCTGGGTCGGAGATCGCTTCATCGAGTTCCAGGATCGGGCCATAGCGGTCAAAAACTCGGCGCAGCAACTCATCACGGCCGCCGAATACCGCGTACAAGCTGTGTACCGAGCAATTTGTCTGCACGGCAACCGCTTCCAAGGTCACGGCAACCAGGCCTCGATCGCTGATCAGCGCGGCTGCCGCCTCGACGGCACGTTCGCGCACCGGCGGCCGGCCACCGGGCTCCACCCCCGCGGCGCGCACGGCGTCGTCCAACGGCCGCCGTGAACCGTTCAATCGCCGCAGCAGCGTGCTCCGCGACATGCCGGCCTCGCGGGCAATCGCGATCAGCGGCACGTCGGCCACGTCTCTGCCGAGACTCTCGGCGGCACGCAGCGCGGCCTGGACCACGTCGGCCGGCACATCGCCAACGGTTGTCACGGCCGTCATTGAGTCTCGAGCCGCGGCGCCCGGCGAGCGAATTGCGGAGCGTGTTCGGGCCGCACGCCGACGCCCATCACGTATGCGGGTATCACGGACAGCTGCGGAAAGCGGGCCAGGATGGGCAGCAGCTTGTCAGGGGCCGGCGTTGCACCGGCAGTCATCGCGCGGTCCATCACTTTGTGTATGAAGCGTTGCAGCGTCTGGATGACCACCGTCGGGAACACGCGGCGACGCTGTACCGCGGCCAGGTCCTTGTCGGTGAGACGGTGGTCGCGAAGTGGTGCAGCCAGCAGCCTTGCCGCAGCCACGGCGTCCTGGACGGCGAGGTTGATGCCGACACCGCCGGCCGGAGACATCGCGTGTGCGGCGTCGCCGATGCACAGCAGCCCGTTGGTGTACCAGCGGCGCAGCCGGTTGATCCGGATGTCGAGCAGCTTGACGTCGTCCATCGATTCGAGGCCGTAGACGGCCTCGGACAGTTCGGGAATCGCGGTGACGATGTCGCGGCGCAGCGCCTCGAGGCCTCGCGCACGCAACTGGGCGTCGGCTCCCTTGCGGATGAAGTAACCGGCCTGCAGGTATCCCTGGCGCGGAATGATCCCGATGAACTGGCCGTCCTTGAACCGGGGCAGCAATGTGTCGCCGATGCCGTCTGCGGTGGGCAGCCGGAACCACCAGATGTCGCCATTGACCGGGTAGTCACGCGCAATGAGTCCGCCTTCGCGCCGGCACAGCGACCAACGTCCGTCGCAGGCAATCGTGAGGTCGGCGCGCAGTTCCCCCGGTCCGTCGGGGCCCTGGTAGCGCACGCCCACCACGCGGCCCGACTCGTAGACCAGCCCGGTGACGTCGTGGCTCATCCGCAGGGTGAAGGTCGGCTCTTTCGTCCCGGCTTCGGCCAATAGATCGAGTAGGTCCCATTGCGGGACCATCGCGAGGTAGCGATGAGGCATGCGCAACCGGGTGAAGTCGATGAGTGGCACTGAGCGGCCGTCGGGCAGGTCCAATCCCCAACCCGTCAGCTGCGTTTGCGGCAGCGCACTGAATTGTTCGAAGAGGCCGAGCTCGTCAAGCAGCCGCAGCGTCGAGGGATGCACGGTGTCGCCGCGGAAGTCTCTGAGAAAGTCTGCGTGCTTTTCCAGCACGGTGACGTCGACTCCGCCGCGCGCCAGCAGCAACGCTGCCACCATCCCGGCTGGCCCTCCGCCGACGATGACGCACGTCGTCTTCTCGCTCATGGGATCCTCCTCAATCGTGGTACTTGATTACGGCGTAACTGTATCTCTGTGTCACTATGCCAGGTGGTTGTGTGACGCACCTCACCGACCGCTGATCGCCTGGAGCCTGTCCGGTGGGGGTGAGAGACTGAGCTCCATGGGCACGGAAAACGCTGCTGCTGCGACGCTGGTGCTACTCCGCCACGGCGAGAGTGAATGGAACGCCCTGAACCTGTTCACCGGCTGGGTCGACGACGACCTGACCGAGAAGGGTCGGGGCGAAGCGGTGCGAAGCGGTGAGCTGCTCGCCGAGCACAATCTGTTGCCCGACGTGCTTTACACCTCGCTGCTGCGACGCGCGATCACCACCGCACACCTGGCGCTGGACGCCGCCGACCGGCTGTGGATCCCGGTGCACCGCAGCTGGCGGCTCAACGAGCGCCACTACGGGGCGCTGCAGGGCCTGGACAAGGCCGAGACGAAGGCCCGCTACGGCGACGAGCAGTTCGTGGCGTGGCGGCGCAGCTACGACACCCCGCCGCCACCGATCGAAAAGGGCAGCAAATACAGCCAGGACGCCGATCCCCGGTACGCCAACATCGGCGGCGGCCCGCTGACCGAATGCCTGGCCACCGTGGTGGACCGGTTCCTGCCGTATTTCACCGACGTCATCGTGCCCGATCTGCGGCTGGGCAAGACGGTGGTGATCGCCGCGCACGGCAACTCGCTGCGGGCACTGGTCAAATACCTCGACGGCATGTCCGACGAGGATGTTGCGGATCTCAACATTCCCACCGGCATTCCACTGCGCTACGACCTGGACGCCGATTTGCGACCGACCGTCGTCGGCGGCAGCTATCTTGATCCGGAGGCCGCGGCCGCCGGCGCAGCGGCGGTGGCCAGCCAAGGTGCCAAATAGCCACCCGATCGCAGCAACTGAGCGAACGGCAGGTGAACAGCCATCGAACACCTGCCTCGTGGCGTGTGACATGTCCGTTTTTGGCCTTGCCCTGCTGGGTTGGCGTTCACCCGATTTGTAGGATTTTGACGTGACCGTGTTCTCGGCCCTGTCACTGGCCGGGGTTTTATCTCTCGCGGCCTTGGCCGCCGGAACCACCGTCGGCGCGCTCCTGGCGCCGAGGGTGCTTGAGCGACGCCAGCGGGTGGCCGTCGACGCGGACGGCATCACCGTCGCGCAGATGCTGGAAAGCATCGTTGCGCTGATGCCGCTGGGGGCCGCCGTCGTGGACCGTCACCGCGACGTGGTCTATCACAACGGGCGGGCCAAGGAGCTTGGCCTGGTGCGGGAGCGACAGCTCGACGAGGAGGCATGGCAGGCGGCCCGCCGGACGCTGGCAGGTGGCGCTGATGTCGAGTTCGACCTGTTGCCGGGCAAGCGGCCGGTGCCGGGACGGTCCGGGGTGGCAGTGCACGGCCAGGCGCGGTTGCTCAGCGATGCGGACCGCCGGTTCGCCGTTGTCTTCGTCTACGACCATTCCGAATACGCGCGGATGGAGGCGACGCGGCGCGACTTCGTGGCCAACGTCAGCCATGAGCTCAAGACGCCGGTCGGGGCGATGTCCGTGCTTGCCGAGGCTCTGCTGTCTTCCGCGGACGACCCCGAGACGGTGCGACGCTTCGGCGAGAAGGTGCTCGTCGAGGCGACCCGACTGGGCAACATGGTGAGCGAGCTGATCGAGCTGTCCCGGCTGCAGGGCGCCGAGCGATTGCCGGACATGGGCGCGGTTGACGTGGATTCGATCGTGGCCGAAGCGATTTCGCGCCACAAAGTGCCCGCCGATAACGCCGATATCACGGTACGCACCGACGAAGCCAGCGGCATGCAGATGATGGGCGAGCAGGCCCTGCTGGTCACTGCGCTGGCCAACCTGGTGTCGAACGCTATTGCGTACTCGCCGCGTGGCTCGCTGGTGTCGATCAGCCGCCATCGCCGCGGCGAGAACATCGAGATCGCTGTCACCGACCGGGGCATCGGGATCGCCCGCAAAGACCAGGAGCGGGTCTTCGAGCGGTTCTTCCGCGCCGACAAGGCACGCTCGCGGGCCACCGGCGGCACCGGGCTCGGACTGGCCATCGCCAAGCACGTCGCGGCGAACCACAACGGCAGCATCGGATTGTGGAGCCAGCTCGGAACCGGCTCGACGTTCACGTTGTCCATCCCGGACTTCGACGCCGAGTCCCAACAATCCGAACGCGAAATGCGGCTCATGAAACCCCTGAGGGAACAGCCCCAACGAGAGGAAGAATTACACCGATGACCAGCGTGCTGATCGTGGAAGACGAAGAATCGCTGGCTGATCCGCTGGCGTTCCTGCTTCGCAAGGAGGGTTTCGAGGCCACCGTGGTCAACGACGGCCCGTCTGCACTGGCCGAGTTCGACCGTTCCGGCGCCGACATCGTGTTGCTCGACTTGATGTTGCCGGGAATGTCGGGCACCGACGTCTGCAAGCAGCTGCGGTCGCGTTCCAGCGTGCCGGTGATCATGGTGACCGCACGCGACAGTGAGATCGACAAGGTCGTCGGACTCGAACTGGGCGCCGATGACTATGTCACCAAACCGTATTCGGCGCGCGAGCTGATCGCCCGGATCCGGGCCGTGCTACGCCGCGGCGGTGACGACGACTCCGAGATCACCGACGGCGTACTGGAATCCGGACCGGTGCGAATGGACGTCGAGCGCCACGTCGTATCGGTCAATGGTCTGCCAATAACGTTGCCGCTCAAGGAATTCGATCTACTGGAGTACCTGATGCGCAACAGCGGCCGGGTACTGACGCGTGGACAGCTGATTGATCGGGTGTGGGGTGCCGACTACGTCGGCGACACCAAGACGCTCGACGTGCACGTCAAGCGGTTGCGGTCGAAGATCGAGTCCGACCCGGCCAACCCGATACATCTGGTGACGGTACGCGGCTTGGGCTACAAGCTGGAGGGCTGACGCGGCTCAGGCCGCTATTGGGCAGCCCGCGTTGCGGGGTGCACCGCGACGAGCCCTAAGGCGCTGCGCCGCTTGCACATTGCGGCAAGTTCGGCGTAGGCCTTTTCGCCGAGCAACTCGGTGAGTTCGGCCGCCATGGAGACCCATACCTGCTTGGTGCCGACGTGGGCGGCCGGATCGCCGGTGCAGTACCAGTGCAGGTCGGCGCCGCCGGCGCCCCAGCCGCGGCGGTCGTATTCGGTGACGGTGGTCTTGAGGATCTCCGTGCCGTCCGGACGCGTCACCCACTCCTGGCTGCGGCGAATAGGCAACTGCCAGCAGACGTCGGGTTTCATCGTCAGCGGTTCCACGCCGAGTTTGAGCGCCTTGGTGTGCAGCGCGCAGCCCTGCCCGGCGCTAAACCCCGGACGGTTCAAGAAGATGCATGCGCCCTTGTATTTGCGGGTGCGAAACTGCTCTTCGCCCTCGTGCTCGTCGAGTTCGAGGTAACCCTTACGGCCCAAGCCTTTTTCGCGAAACTGCCAGTCGGAGTCGGTCAGCTTGGACACCGAGTCGTCCAGCTTGGCCCTGTCGTCGTCGTCGGACAAAAACGCTCCATGCGAGCAACATCCGTCGTCCGGACGCTCGGCGACGGTGCCCTGACAGGCCGGCGTGCCGAAAACGCAGGTCCACCGCGAGAGCAGCCAGGTCAGGTCCGCGGCGATCAGATGCTCGGGATTGTCGGGGTCGTAGAACTCCACCCACTCTCGAGCGAAGTCCAATTCGACTTCACCGGGATGGTCTGGGTGCGTACTTGCCACGGTTTTACGGTAGACCAATCCTTGGTGAGGCGGCCCAACCACACGACGTGATTTGTTCGGGTTTCACCTCGTGCCGCCAAGCGGTACGCGTCCTCGCCGGGCTAGATTGGCTTCGTGCGATTAGGTGTGCTCGACGTGGGCAGCAACACGGTCAATCTGCTCGTGGTGGACGCCCGCCGCGGCGGGCACCCGACGCCGATGAGTTCGACCAAGGCCACCCTGCGGCTGGCCGAGTCGATCGACAACTCCGGCAAAATCACCCGCAAAGGTGCCGACAAGCTGATCGAGACGATCGACGAGTTCGAAAAAATCGCGGACAGCTCGGGGTGTGCCGAATTGATGGCATTCGCCACGTCAGCGGTCCGCGACGCAAAGAACTCCGAGGACGTGCTGTCCCGGGTTCGTAAAGAGACCGGCGTCCAACTGCAGGTGCTGCAAGGAGTCGATGAGTCGCGGCTGACCTTCCTGGCGGTTCGCCGCTGGTACGGGTGGAGCGCGGGCCGCATCATCAATCTCGACATCGGTGGCGGCTCGCTGGAGTTGTCCAACGGTGTCGACGAGGAGCCCGAAGTCGCGATGTCGCTGCCGCTGGGTGCCGGCCGGCTTACCCGGGAATGGCTCAAAGACGATCCACCCGGGCGGCGCCGGGTGGCGATGTTGCGCGACTGGTTGGACGCCGAATTGGCCGACGCCAGTGTCAAATTGCTCGATGCCGGCGCTCCCGACCTCGCGGTTGCAACGTCGAAGACATTCCGTTCGTTGGCCCGGCTCACCGGTGCGGCGCCATCGGCGGCTGGACCGCGGGTGAAGCGGACTTTGACGGCCAATGGCCTCAGACAACTCATATCTTTTATCTCTAGGATGACGACCGCTGACCGTGCCGAATTGGAAGGGGTGAGCGCCGAGCGAGCGCCGCAGATTGTGGCGGGAGCCTTGGTCGCAGAAGCGAGTATGCGAGCGCTGTCAATGGAAACGGTGGACATTTGCCCGTGGGCGCTACGGGAGGGCCTTATCTTGCGCAAACTCGACAGCGAAGCTGATGGAACCGCGCTGGTAGGGACATCGGTGCGGGATACCGCCAGTCAGCGAGCCGATCGGAACGGCGGCAAAAAATGACCGGACCCAACGACAACACCCGACCGATCTCCGTTGCCGAGTTGTTGGCCAAGAACGGCACGCACGGCGCACCGGCTCCTGCGCACCGTCGTCGCCGTCGCGGTAACTCCGATGCGGTGAGCGTCGCTGAACTGACCGGCGAGATCCCCATCATCACCGACGACACCAGACCCGAGACGACGGAGCAACGGGGTCCGAGCACGCATGCGCACCGTGCCGACCCAGCCGTTGGCGTCGACCGGGGCTATTCCGAAGGTCCCGCCGCGGCGCCCGCCAATGGTCCCGCCGAGAAGTCGGCGTTCTGGTCCGAGCCCGAGCCCCGGTGGCCGGAATCCGCGCCGCCCCGTCCGCGCGAATCGAAGTCCGCGTCGCGGGAGTCCCATCTCGAACGCAGCTCCTATCCGCGCCCGGTGCGAAACAACCCCCGGGCCAATGCCGGACGTGCCGATGATCGGGACGACAAGTCGGCGCAGCGGTCCGGCGCCGAGGGCATGAACCCCGATCCACTAGAGGACTACGCGGGCATGCCGGTCGACGTGATGGACACCGATGTGCGAGACGCCGAGCTGGGGATTGAAGACTCCGCCTACGTGCGCTCATACCTGCGATGGTCGACCGGCCGTAAGGGCGACGGCGCCGAATCGGGCACTGACTCCGCCTACCCGGGTGTCGCCGATGTCGCCGACGAGGACTACCCCGACGACGGCGATTACGGCGAACCGCACACCTGGACCCGGGCCGAGAGTTTGCGGTTCGGCGGAATGGTTGTGCTGCAATCGATTTTGGCTGTCGCGTTCGGTGCAGGGCTGTTCATCGCGTTCGACCAGCTGTGGCGGTGGAACAACATCGTGGCGTTGGTGCTCTCGGTGCTCGTCATCCTCGGGTTGGTAGTGGGTGTGCGGGTGGTTCGCAAAACCGAGGACATCGGCAGCACGCTGATCGCGGTAGCGGTGGGGGCACTGGTCACGCTGGGGCCGTTGGCGTTGTTGCAGTCCGGCTAGGCGCTCGGCATAACCCGCGTGCGCCCAGCTATCAAGGTCGGTCTGTCGACGGCCTCGGTCTATCCGATGAAGGCTGAGGCCGCTTTCGAGTACGCGGCCAAACTCGGCTACGACGGAGTCGAGCTGATGGTTTGGGGCGAGCCGGTCAGCCAGGACATCGACGCGGTTGCCAAACTCTCGCGCCGCCACCGGATGCCGGTGCTGTCGGTGCACGCGCCGTGCTTGCTTATCTCTCAGCGGGTATGGGGCCCCAACCCGATTGCCAAGCTGGATCGCAGTGTGCGGGCCGCTGAGAAGCTCGGCGCCCAGACCGTCGTCGTGCATCCGCCGTTCCGCTGGCAGCGCCGCTACGTGGACGGGTTCAGCGAACAGGTCGCGCGACTGGAGGAATCCGGCGAGGTGCTGGTGGCCGTGGAGAACATGTTCCCGTTCCGCACCGACCGGTTTTTCAACGCCGGCCAGACCCTAGAGCGGATGCGCAGACGCGGCGGCGGGCCCGGACCGGGGATCTCGGCGTTCGCCCCGTCCTACGACCCGCTGGACGGCAACCACGCCCACTACACGCTGGATCTGTCCCACACCGCGACGGCCGGATCCGACGCGCTGGACATGGCGCAGCGGATGGGTTCGGGTCTGGTGCATCTGCATCTGTGTGACGGCACCGGACTGCCGGCCGACGAGCATCTGACGCCGGGCCGCGGCAGCCAGCCGGTGGTCGAGGTCTGCGAGCTGTTGGCCACCAGTGACTTCGCCGGCCAGGTCGTGCTGGAAGTGTCGACATCGGGAGCGCGTTCGGTCCACGAGCGCGAGGCGATGTTGGCCGAGTCGTTGCAATTCGCCCGTACGCACCTCCTGCGTTGACCGCCATGAACCCTGAGGGAAGTCCGACACGTTGACCGCGTTATTCACCACCGCGATGGCGCTCCGCGAGATCGACGCGGACGGCGTCTATCGGGTCTACGAAGGGGAGTTGAACAAGCACTGGACCATCGGGCCGAAGGTGCACGGCGGGGCGATGATCGCGTTGTGCGCCAACGCCGCTCGCACTGCGCACGGCGGACCCGTCGAACCGGTGGCGGTCTCGGCCAACTTCCTGTCCGCGCCCGACCCCGGTCCGATGCGGCTGGTGACGTCGATGCGCAAGCGCGGGCGCCGGATCAGCGTCGTCGACGTCGAGCTGGTCCAGGGCGAGCGCGCCGCCGTGCACGCCGTCGTCACGCTCGGCGAGCCCGAGCACCTGGTCGCGCCGTTGTTGTCGGCCAACCCGGCGGTGGGTCTGATGGCTCCCGAACCGCCCGACGACGTGGCGCCGATCGGCCCCGGCCACCGGCTGGCCGGGCTGGTGAACCTGGCTGAGGGCTGCGAGGTGCGGACGCTGCTATCGACGCTCGAGCCGACCGACGGCCGCGCACCGGTGATCCAGAACTGGGTGCGGCCGCGTGGCGTGGCACCTGATGTTCTGTTCGCGCTGATGTGCGGGGATGTGTCGGCGCCGGTGAGTTTCGCCGTGAACCGCACCGGCTGGGCGCCGACCGTCCAATTCACCGCATACCTGCGGGGCCTGCCGGCCGAAGGCTGGCTGCGGGTGGTGGCCACGTGCGTGCAGATCGGTCAGGACTGGTTCGACGAAGACCACACGGTGGTCGACTGCGAAGGCCGCATCGTGGTGCAAAGCCGCCAGCTCGCGATGGTGCCCGCGCCCTGATCGTCGGGTGCGACCCGCTGCACCCGGCTTCGCCGCCGAAACCTCAAGCGTCTGCCAAGCTGTACGGCATGGCCAGAATCGCGCTCGTCGGCGGAGGAAGCATGGGCGAAGCCCTGCTGTCGGGCTTGCTGCGGGCTGGGCGCCAGGTCAAGGACTTGGTGGTTTCCGAGCGGATGCCCGACCGGGCCCGCTATCTCGCGGAGACGTATTCGGTGCAGGTGACATCGCTGCCGGACGCGGTGGAAAACGCGACGTTCGTCATCATCGCGGTTAAACCCTCCGACGTAGGTTCGGTGGTCGGCGAGATCGCCAAGGTGACCGCGGAGGCCGCCGAGAACAGCCCGGATCAGGTGTTCATCACCGTCGCCGCCGGGGTCACCACGGCCTACCTGGAATCCAAGCTGCTGGCCGGGACGCCAGTGGTCCGGGTGATGCCCAATGCGCCGGCGTTGGTCGGTGCCGGGATCAGCGCCATGGCCAAAGGCCGCTTCGCGACCCCTGAGCAGCTCAAGGAGGTCGCCGCGCTGTTCGACTCGGTGGGATCGGTGCTGACCGTCGCAGAGGAGCACCTGGACGCGGTGACCGCGGTCTCGGGTTCGGGTCCGGCGTACTTCTTCCTGATGGTCGAGGCTCTGGTCGACGCCGGTGTCGGGGTGGGCCTGAGCCGCGCGGTGTCCACCGAATTGGTCACGCAGACGATGGCGGGGTCGGCAGCGCTTTTGCTGGACCGCATGGAACACGACCGCGAAACGGGCCCCGGCGCAACGCGGGACCTGTCCCTGGACACCACCGCTGCAAAGCTGCGAGCAATTGTTACCTCACCCGGCGGTACTACTGCCGCTGCCCTGCGAGAATTGGAAGGACGGGGTTTGCGGGCGGCCGTTGACGAGGCCGTCCGGGCCGCGAAAACACGCTCTGAACAGCTAAGAATTACATCCGAGTAATTTATAGAATTTTATTTATTTGCCATCACCCGTCGCAATAACCCCACTAGTCCCGCTATTCTCCTTGTTGGTATGCACCTGTGGGTGCCAGCGGTGGGGAAGCCGCTGGGACTGCAGGAGCCTGATTGATTGGGTTGCGATGACGTCTATGAACGGGCCTTCGGCTGGCGGTAAAGCGGGACGAGACACAGGTTCCGCTGATGGCCAGCAGCCCCGGACGCAATTCTTGACGGTGGCTGAAGTGGCAGCGCTGATGCGGGTCAGCAAGATGACTGTCTACCGGCTGGTTCACAACGGTGAGCTGCCTGCAGTCCGCGTCGGGCGGTCCTTCCGGGTGCACGCCAAGGCCGTGCACGACATGCTGGAGACCTCGTACTTCGACGCCGGCTAGGCGCTGCGGCTCCCTTGCCGCTCTGGCATATCCCCCCCGCAAGCGGGTGGGGGGTACCCCCGGCCGCATAGCGGCGAGGGGGCGTGCCCCCACCTCGCGGGCCGATAGGCGCTGCCTGTGAGGCGTGACCGCACACCGGTTTTGGTGTTCGATGCGCCCTGCCGGGTAGAGTGTGCAGGTTATTGCACATGCCCGGCCATGGCGGACTCGGGCCGCCACACAGATAGCGGAGTTATGGGTTCAGTAATCAAGAAGCGGCGCAAGCGGATGTCGAAGAAGAAGCACCGTAAGCTGCTTCGCCGGACCCGGGTCCAGCGCAGAAAACTCGGTAAGTAGTTCGCGACGCCTGCCTTTATATCGCAGCGATGCCGCGTTAGCACGAGGTCGCTAGGCTGATCAGGTGGAGTCGTCGGACGGGCAATCGGGTACCAGTGGCGGCGGCGCCGACACCGTGCATTATCCGAAAGTCGTGCTGGTCACCGGTGCGTGCCGGTTTTTGGGCGGTTATCTGACGGCCCGACTTGCGCAGAACCCGTCGATCAACCGGGTCATCGCGGTCGACGCGGTCGCGCCCAGCAAGGACATGCTGCGCCGCATGGGCCGCGCCGAATTCGTCCGTGCCGACATTCGCAACCCATTTGTCGCGAAGGTGATTCGAAACGGCGAGGTCGACACCGTGGTGCACGCGGCGGCGGCGTCGTTTGCGCCGCGGTCCGGCAGCGGGGCGGCGTTGAAGGAAATCAACGTGCTGGGCGCGATGCAACTCTTCGCGGCCTGCCAGAATGCACCGTCGGTGCGACGAGTCGTGCTGAAGTCGACCTCGGAGGTCTACGGTTCCAATCCGCACGACCCGGTGATGTTCACCGAGGACAGCAACAGCCGTCGGCCGTTCCGGGAGGGCTTTCCGAAGGACAGCCTGGATATCGAGGGCTACGCCCGTGGGCTGGGCCGGCGTCGGCCCGACATCGCGGTGACCATTCTGCGGCTGGCTAACCTGATCGGTCCGGCGATGGAGACCACGCTGTCGCGGTACCTGGCCGGGCCGCTGGTGCCGACGGTTCTCGGCCGCGACGCGCGGCTGCAGTTGCTGCACGAGCAAGACGCGCTGGGCGCCATGGAACGCGCTGTGATGGCTGGCAGGGCCGGCACCTTCAATATCGGCGCCGATGGGGTGATCATGCTGTCGCAAGCGATTCGGCGGGCCGGCCGCGTCGCGCTGCCGGTACCCGGGTTCGGGTTTTGGGCGCTGGATTCACTGCGCCGTGCCAATCACGACGCCGAGATCGACTACTTGCGCTACGGCCGCGTGATGGACACGACCCGCATGCGACAGGAGCTCGGATACCACCCCAAGTGGACCACTGTGGAGGCTTTTGACGATTACGTACGCGGCCGAGGTTTAACTCCCATTATCGATCCAGAGTGGGTACGCTCGATTGAAGGTCGAGCCGTGGCAGCAGCGCAGCGCTTTGGTAGCCGGACCAAAATCAACTAAGGGTGTGGGGAGGTTAACTTAATGGCGGGCGACTCCAAGGCGAAAGTGATTCCACTGCACGGGAATTCAGGTCGTGCGGCGGCTCAGCGGCGTGCCGGGCAACGCGCGCAAGCGACTCGCCAACATCCCTCGCTGCTCTCCGAACCCGATGGCCGCGCATCGGCTGACGAGATCGCCGCCGTGGTTCGCGAAATCGATCAGCACCGTCGCATGTCGGAGGGTCTTCCCGAAGCCGCGCAGCCCATCACAGAGCTCGCGCAGAAGGTCGGAGCTGTCGCCGACTTCCTGCGGCACCGGCTCGCCGGCGACTACCGCGTCGACGAATTCGGGTTCGATCCGCAGTTCAACGACGCGATCGTGCGGCCGCTGTTGCGGTTCTTCTTCAACTCGTGGTTCCGGGTCGAAGTCACCGGCATCGAGAACTTGCCCGACACCGGTGCGGCGTTGGTAGTGGCAAACCACGCCGGCGTGCTGCCGTTCGACGGGCTGATGGCGTCGGTGGCCGTGCACGACAAGCACCCCGCTCATCGGGACCTGCGGCTGTTGGCCGCCGACATGGTGTTCGACATGCCGTTGGTCGGCGCAGCGGCCCGCAAGGCCGGACACACCATGGCATGCACCGCCGACGCCCACCGACTGCTGGCCGCCGGGGAACTGACGGCCGTGTTCCCCGAGGGCTACAAAGGCCTGGGCAAGCGCTTCAAGGATCGCTACAAGCTGCAGCGGTTCGGCCGCGGCGGCTTTGTGGCGGCAGCGCTACGCACCAAGGCACCGATCATCCCGTGCTCGATCGTCGGCTCCGAAGAGATCTACCCGATGCTGACCGACGTGAAGCTGCTTGCCCGACTGTTCGGCTTGCCGTACTTCCCGGTCACCCCGTTGTTCCCGCTGGCCGGTCCGGCCGGGCTGGTACCGCTGCCGTCGAAGTGGCACATCGCCTTTGGCGAGCCCATCCAGACCGCGAATTATGACGGCGCCGACGCCGAGGATCCGATGGTCACCTTCGAGTTGACCGACCAGGTACGCGAGACGATCCAGCAGACGCTGTATCAGCTGCTGGCCGGCCGCCGCAATATGTTCTTCGGCTGAGCTACTTAGCGGCGGGCTTGATCAGGGTGAATTGGGCCACGTCGCAGGCGCCCTCACGGAACAGGTTGGCGCACCCCGTCAGGTATTTCATGTAGCGGTCGTAGACCTCTTCGGACTGGATCTTGATCGCCTCGTCTTTGTGGGCCTCCAGCGCCTCCGCCCAGAAGTCCAGGGTCCGCGCGTAGTGCTGCCGCAGCGGCTGGATGAGAGTGACCTCGAAGCCGCCCTTGGTGGCGTGATCTTCGACCATGGCGACAGTCGGCAGGCGGCCGCCGGGGAAGATCTCGTTCATCATGAACAGGGCAAAGCGCGCCCTGGCCATGGTGATCTTGATGCCGCGGTCTTCCAATTCTTGGTCGCTGGGGACGACGATGGTGTGCAACATCATCGTGCCGCCGGCCGGCAGCGCCTCGTACGCCATCTTGAAGAAGTCGTCGTAGCGGTCGAAGCCGAAATGCTCGAACGCGCCGATTGACACGATCCGGTCCACCGGCTCATGGAACTGCTCCCAGCCCTCCAGCAGCACCCGCTTGGACCGCGGAGTATCCAGCGCGTCGAACGATTTCTGTACGTGCTCGGCTTGGTTCTTGCTGAGGGTCAAGCCGATCACGTTGACGTCGTAGCTCTCGATGGCGCGCCGCAACGTGGCGCCCCAACCGCAGCCGACGTCGAGCAGGGTCATCCCCGGTTCCAGACCGAGCTTGCCCAGCGACAGGTCGACCTTGGCCCGCTGAGCCTCTTCCAGCGTCATGTCGTCGCGCTCGAAGTAGGCGCAGCTGTAAGTCTGGGAAGGGTCCAGAAAGAGCCGGTAGAAGTCATCGGACAAGTCGTAGTGCGATTGGACGTCGTCGAAGTGCGGCGTCAGATTGGTGCTCATGGGTTTGGGTCCCCCCTATGTGGTCGCGGCCGACACTATGCCGAGCCGCGAATCGATGCAATTGCCGCGATTGTCGCCTCAGCGTCCGCTTCTGGGCTGGACGACTCTCCAAGCATGGTGACGATGCTAGTGATGATGGGATTGCCATCGCGATCGCTGACTTCACTGCGGATCTCGGCGATCACGGTGCTGTGAGACTCGATGACCGAGTCAAGATAGGTGTCGAAGTACAGCCTGTCGCCGGCCTGGATCGGCCGGTGGTAGATGATTTTCTGGTCCCGGTGCAGGACCCGCGCGAGGTTGATCGGGATGTCGAACTTGGTGAAAACGTCCATCTGGACGCGGCGCCCGGCGACCGCGAGAAAAGTGAGCGACGCCACGGTGCTGTCGTAACCAGACTCGGCCGCGGCCGCCTCGGAGTAGGACAACGGATTATCGTCCTTGACGGCCTGAGCGAACTCTCGGATTTTTTCGCGTCCAACTTCGAAGTAATCCGGGG
>Ga0302326_10007937_pt1 | contig 23492 bp, 18 predicted proteins | sample Palsa_T0_3_FD_202264 | JGI IMG/M metagenome (GOLD analysis project Ga0302326, IMG submission 202264) | Peat permafrost microbial communities from Stordalen Mire near Abisko, Sweden - Palsa_T0_3 | ecosystem: Environmental > Terrestrial > Soil > Palsa > Peat permafrost | place: Sweden: Abisko... | reverse complement strand
TCCATGCCTGCTCTTTTGGTTTATCCTGTTTCAAGGTCATGATCCCTTTCCTTTTCTGTCACCTGCCGGTAACAACTAGGAAATATCATGGCCTCCACCACTTTTGCAGAACCTTCGAAGCATAACCACTCCTGCGCGATTCAGCAAATCTGTGCCAGTCGCCTGGCGCTTTGCGGGCGTGTCAGGCACGAGGGCCTGCTGGCCGCGAATCCACTCGCGATACCGCTCCACCAGCGGCATCAGCTTGGCTCTCGCATCCGCGCCATCCTGAAGAGCGGCCAGTTCATCCATCCTGAGGGTTACGTCTCGCATCTCGGCCGGCGCCACGCGCTCAACTTGCGCCTCTGGAATCCAGCAGGTGCGGACACAAGTGGCATCGCCATCGGCTGCGACATTGTGACCCACCGCGTACTCGCCCACATCCCGGTACTGAAGGTCTGCCACGTTTTCATCCCATTCGTCCGAAAGAAGGCCGCGCGCGTCCGGGCGAGAGAGAAAAGGCGTGTCGGCGTGCAACTCCAACTCGGTTTGAAAAGCGAACGATTCATCCTTTAGGCTGTCCAGTTCCCTCGGCGTGCGGCGATTCACCAGAAAAACGGAGACGGTTCGAGAACCGGCGGCCAATCCCGCTTGGAGACCAAACCCGCCGACCGGCTGGACCATCAGGGCGATGCGCAGGCCGTCACTTCCGGGGACTTATACTCCTGAGCGCGTGCCAACCGCTCCGGTACCGCCAGGGGGACCACTTCCTCACGCGGCCTTCGACGCCAGGTTTCCGAGCGTTCATCGCCGTCACGCCGGTAATCCCCCCACCGCACTCGAACCTTCAGCATCTTTGTTTCGGGCGGCAGCAGAATGCTCAGGCCAATGGAACTGGGAAAAAAGCGTTGCTTCGATGCCGCCGCGGGCTCGGGCGTGAGGTCGTCGTCCAACCCGGCTTCGCCGGCCAAGCTCAACTCATCGTCGGCATCCACGTTGCCCCGCTGCTCGGGCGCGGCATCAAGGGGCGCAAGGAAGCCTGTGAGATACCATCGCCAGGGTGATTGCGGTAGCACCTCCACGGGATCGCCCAATTCCTCGCCGGGACCGACGAGATCGAGCTTGAGCGCCCCGACCAGTTTGCGGCGGACTTGGGCGGCTGTCATTTGTAGCGGCATGGGAAACCTTTAATATAAGGCGGCCTGATCCTCATGGCTGGATTTTTTCTTTCCCTTGGCCGTTTTCTTCGGTCGGGACGGCGGCGCAGATTCGTCTACCGCCGCGAGACCCGCCCGCTCGCGGTTGAGCGCCAACAGCCGCGCCAGGACTTCGTCGTGGACCTCGTCCGGCCAGCGATAGCGATACCGCTTCTGCCGCGGCCGGCTGGATTCACCGTCGTCGTCCTCTTCGTCGTCGAACTCCGGGAAGAAATCGCACTTGGGCTTGAGGTCGTGCCAGCCGTAGGCATCGAGGACGGCGCGGTCCATGGCGTCGTGCAGTTCGCGGAGCTTGAGGATGTCGGGCGCGTACTCGTCTGGCCGATGGAAGCGGTTGTAGGTTTTAGTGAGGCCCTCGCTGTTGCGGACCATTAGCGCGGCGCGGTGGTCGTAGTAGGCTTGGCCCATGGCTTCCAGCGACGGGTTGCGCTCGTAATCTACTGGGAAGGCAAAGGTCTCGAAGCAGTCTGACGCAGTGTAGCGGAGGTCATCTTTCATTGAAGACGAAAAAAAACGAGCCCAAACCTCATGTACACGCGACTGCACTAATGAGAATCCTGCGAATCTACTGATATCGAATACGTTCAGCGTGTGAGCATAGATCCAACCCGTGGGCAAGAATGCAAAAGCCAAGTGCCCGCTAACTTGCGAGTTGACTAGCACCCTATCAAGCTGACGTATTCGGGAATACAGCTCAGGGCGATGCGCTTGATATGCCCACCATTTGCGTTTCAGTGGAACGTTGTTTGGATTGTCGCCAAGAACGTCCCGCTCGGGCTTTACCTTCGCTCTGACGATGTTTGCCAGTTGGGGGAAGCCGTCGAGTTCTTCAGCAGTCCTGATATCAGACAGGTAAATCACTTTGCGCCTTGGTTCCTGAGTCGGGCTGCTGTTCAGCTCTTCACCACCGATATACGGCATTATGCGAGACACGGACCAAGGCTCTTGCACAAGGATCTTGTCGGCGGCTGCTAACGGGCTCGCGTCGGGGTCCTGGTCATCGAACAAAAAACCCTGCCCATAAATCTTGCTGCCCGCCGAAAAATAGGGATTGGCGAGAAGCCGTGCAGGCGAATGATCCACGGAGCCGCTCAGCAAAAAGGCGCTGATACGATCCACCGGGTGGCCGTCCAGCAGGACAGGTCGAACCTCGATTCCTTTTGACACGTGCACGTGGCTTACTATGACGGCGGCCTCACCGGGCCAACGTAACCGGCGTACCGCCGAGAAGATCTGGCCGCCTACCTCGATGATCGGGACCAACCCGCCCTCACGTGTATCGCCCTGTGCGATGGTGTTTGTGGCGAACAGACCAAAAGTGCTACCCGCTCGGATTAGTCGAAAGCATCTTCTGAAGAAATAGGCGACTAAATCGCAAAGGTGGCCGGCCGGTGAATACGCCGTGGTCAGCCACCCGAAGTATGTCATCCCAAACTCCTCGGAGATTCGCGTACCTCCCAGGAAGGGCGGGTTGCCAATGATCGCATCGAAGCCGCCGCGCACGCGCAGGAAATCATCGAGGTCAAACACCTCGGGGAACTCGATCTCCCAGTGGAAAGGCACCACCGGCTTGTCCTGCTTGCGCAAGGCCCTCGCTACGCCGTCCAGACGCGCGCCCGCCTCGTCGTCGGCGCCTTCCAGGTAAGCTTTCAGTTGCGCCTCGCGTTGTTCGAGCGTGTTTTCACGTGCCGCCCTCTTCTGGCCGGAGAAGAACGCCGCCAGCACAGTATCGCCCGCCATCCGCGCCAAGCTGGTCGCCTGATCGGCCATTTCCAATTCCTGCGCAAGCTGGGCGTAGGGCGTATCGTCGCGGGCATTCAAAATCTTCTTTCGATACGCTGCCGCACGCGTGATCCGCTCCCGGAGGTCTTTCTCCAGGAACGTTTGCATGGGCTTCGGCTCCCAATGAAACGCGGCGATCTGCCGCGCACTGAGGCCCGCCAGCGAATCGCCGTGGCGCAATGCGTGATTCAGGAATGTGAACTCGTGATCGCGGGCCAGTGTTGCCAGCCAGAGGGAAAGCTTGGCCAGATCGGCGGCCATCGCATTCTTGTCCACCCCGTAGAGACAGCGCTGCGCCACAATGCGGCGAGCGTACAGCAGTTCGTCCTCATCCGGCGGCAGCGGCGGCGGTTCATTGTGGACGTGCCAGGCGGCGACCAGAGCATCGCCCAATTGCCGGCACGTTTCCACCAGGAACGCGCCCGAACCCATGGCCGGGTCGCATACTTTGAGCGCTAGGATCTGCTCGGGGCGTGGCTGATCGCCAAGCTTTTTCAATACCGGTGCGAGCGCTGCCTCCACGATGGGCTGCGTCAGCGAGCGTGGGGTGTAGTGCGAGCCGCTACGCCGCCGCTCTGGGGAAGGTTGAAAGATCATTGCGCCGGTGGGAACCGGGTCAGGCGTGACGTTGCGGGCGATGCGCCGGTCGAGCGCGGCCATCAGCCCTTCGATACTCGCAGCCTCCTTCAGGGCGCGCTCGGCCTGGCCGGTGACCTTGTGATCGGTGGACTTGTTCAGCCATTCGTTGCGGTTGGCAGAAGGCACGCCAAGCAGTTCCGACAGGTTGATCGTGACGGGAGCGCCGTTCCGTTTTTTCGGCTTGATCGCGATGGAGGGTCCCTCGGCGACGTGCAACTCGAAACCCATCATGGCTTCGTACACGCTGCCGATCTGCTCCACGTCGAGATTGCGGTAGCTGAGCCGCTCGCCATCCAGTACCAGGAGGCGCAGCAGAACACGGTAGACGACCCCGTCGGGAACGCGCGGGATACGGGCTGTCGAAGCGTCAGCACCCTCGCGACCTTCCAGGAACGGATAGCGGTCGGGGTCGAAGAGGTAGCCACGGCGCCCTGGGATCTTCATGCGGCCGTGCTTCGCGCCTCGCCAAATCAGCCGGAAGAGGGCCAACAGGCGCGCCCATGCGCCATAGCGCGAATCCATGGTGTCCGGGTTATGGGCTTGATCCTCGCGCAAGCGCTCGAACAGCCCGGCCACGGAGTAGCTGTTGACGAAGATGGGGTCGGTGGAAAGCAGGCCACGGTCTTCCGCGTACAGCACGAATACCAGCCGGAGCAAGACGGTGAGCAGGCCGGCATAAACTTGGTTCGGGTCGGCGCGGAGCACGCTCTCCAGGATGGTGTTCTGGTCGTGCGCGGCCTGGAAGCCGCGGAGCAGGTCGAAGAGCGCCTCCATGACCTGGCGGGAGAGCTTGGTGGAGACCAGATTCTGGTACTTGCGGCTGGCAGCGAGTAGCGCGGGAAGGCGCTGCTCGGTGGCGAGGCTGAACAGGCGCTCGCTGGAGAGCAGCATGTGCAGGGCGGCCAGCATCGGGCGACCCGCCACTTGCACCAAGTCGGCGATCTTGAAAGTGATGTGACCACTGGATTCGCCCTTCGGCGCGTAGACCAGACGGATGGCTTGCGGGCTGATCAGCAGACCCGCGGGCACGCCGGTCTCGCGCAACAGGCGCTCGAAGCGCAACTGGGGCGCGGCGTTCCAGCGGCGGGGTTCGGTTGCGGGGTCTTGATCGAAATCGCCGCGCGTTTCGAGAATCAACAGGATAGGAGTGCCGCCGTCGTTGACCACCGACGTGGGCTGAAGGAGATCGTCATAACCGGGAAGTGGGATGGTGAAACGATCAGGCGGCGCGGCGAGATCTCCCGGCTGCCAACCCAGAACATTCGTGGCGAAGGCGGCGAAGCTGGTCAGTTCGGGGATCGGGTTGCCCTCGCGGTCCGGTGGCAGGACGGCCAGGAAAGCACGGTGCAGCGGCACGAAATTCCTGTTGATGGCGGCGCCAGCTTCGAGCAGCGCTGGGGTGGATACCACCACTCCGACCGGCTGCACGTAGCCGATCCATTCCTGGTGGGAGAGAGCGGTGGAGTCATGCGCCATATCAGTTGGTGACCGGCCAGAGATAGACGAGACCCACCGGCTCGATACGCCGCGCGCGCACTTCGTAGACATCGCGGATACGGGCGGGTTCGGTTTCCAACTCCGTTTCGATTTCTGCCAGGCGGCGACCCCAATGCTTACGATTGGCTTCGAGTTGACGCAGTTCGTCGTCGCGGAAAGGCAATATGGCCTGGCCTGATTTTTCGGCAGTAGCGGCGATATGCTTCCGCTGCGACTCCAGAATCTCACGCATCTGTTTGGATTCGTCCTCGCCGCGCTTGGCCAGTTTGCGGATCGCGTCGTCAGCGTACTCCTGGCCTCGTTGCTCAAGGTGGGGCAGGAGTTCGGCAATGTCGCGCGCCGCGGCGCTCTGGAGGTTCGTCACGATAATCGGCTGGATCGAATTGGCAGCGGCCACGAGTGACAGGTCCAAGAGTTCCAGCGTTTTCAGTTCTGCTTCCCGCGCGTACGGCGTGAGCGGCGACTTTCGGATGGCTGGGTCAATCCAGCGCGCCGTCACCGGAATGACCTCCTCGTGCAGGCGGGCGGCGCCCGGCCCGTAGAGCGCCAGGCGTCCGAGCAGGAGCACGCGCGGGATGGCATCCCGAGTCTGCGCCAGGCAGGCGCGCGATAGGTCATCGTGCACGAACCCCTGGGAGAGAAAGCGGCCCAGCAGGCGTTGGACCACGCGCTGCTCCAGGTGAAGTTGAACCACAGCGTCGGTAACGACGCCGGGATCATGAAAGATCACTGGACGAATGGGAGAGGTGCGGCGCCATTCGTAGAACCTCTGCTCGCGCGGCCTCGGCGCTCGGAGGCTGTCCATGGTGTCCGCCCAGGAAGCCTGGTGTCATCAAGCTTGGGAAGAATGTAGCGCCCGTCGCCGGTTGGCTTGAGCGGATCGGCATGCAGCAACTCCAGAGCGCAGGAGATGGCGGAGCGGAAGTGTTCGTCATCCAGGCCCACTTCACGCTGTGAGCGTTCCATCATGGTGCGGAGTTGGTCGATGGATTCACGCAGTTCGTTCTGCCTCTGGCGGGCGGATTCCAGGTCCTCATCGAGCGATTGCCGCTGCTCTGGATCGATGTGAGCGGCCTTGATTTCATCGCGCAGCCGGCCCAGATCTTTGCGCCGGATACCGTGTTTGAGCAGATCCTCCAGTTCGGCATCAATGACCTGAGAGAGACTGCCCAACTCATCGCGGATGGTCTCGGTCTTGCGAATTACGGTTTCCAGGATGTGATCCTCGGGCCGCTGTTCGTACACGAAGTAATGACAGAAAACATCGGTCGCGGGCTGTAGCTTGCGGTCGATGCGGCCGTTGCGCTGCTCCATACGGCCGGGGTTCCAGGGAATATCGAAGTGGAAGAGCCGGTTGCAGTGCGCCTGGAGGTTGAGACCTTCGCGCGCGGCGTCGGTAGCGATGAGGATGCGGACGGGATGCTCGTCGGGGTCTGCGTTGAATGCCCGCTTGATATCCTCGCGTTCGTCGTTAGGCGTGGAGCCACGGTAGATCGCGATGCGGTCGAGAGCGCGGTCGGTGGTGGCGATTGCCGCCCGAAGTTGCTGGTCGAGATAGCGCAGGGTGTCTTCGTATTCGGTGAAGATGATGATGCGCGCGCGGTTCCATTGGCCGCCGGGGCACATGCTGGTGGCGATCCAGTTGTTGAGGTAGGCGATTCGTGCGTCCGGGAAGCGGCGGCTGGATTCGGCCAGATCGGCCATCCGTTGGAGCAAGCGGTCCTCGTCCGAATATTCAATGGGCGCTTGAACGGCGGCTGTTGCGGCTTCCAATTGGGCATCGGTTTCGGCAGCGAGTTCGGCATCGGCCAGGGTAGCGCGGTCATCGTCGGCGCCTACCCCGCCGTGGAGCAAGTCGAAGTTTGTGCTTTCATCCTTGACGGCGGTAGCCTGCCGTTGCCTCTCCACGGTCCGGCGGTGGACCTTTAGCGTCCGGGCGAAGGCTTCGACGGAAGAAAAGAGGCGCTGCTGCAAGTGGCACAATAACAGGCCCGAAGCCGCCTGCACGCGCTTCGATTCACTCTCCAGACGTTGTTCCCGTGCCTCCTGGTATTGGCTGAGCAGCGAGGCAAGTTGGAGCTCAGGTGTTTCAGGCGGAAGGTTGCGAAGCGTGATTTGATCGACATGGCGCTTCGGAAACCCGCCTTGTATTTCGCGCAGGTCTTCTTTGATGCGGCGGACCATCACGTCATCGCGATTCGTCTTCGTGACCTTGACTCCGCGGCAGAACCGCTGCAGATCGAGAATTTCGAGCAGGGCCGAGAAGCTGTTGGAGTGCCCGTTGTGCGGCGTGGCGGAGAGGAACAGACGATGCTCGAAGCGGTACGAAAGGGAGCGCACCGCGTGAGTGATTTGGGAGTCGATGGCGTACTTCTGGCCGCTCGATGGTGCGGCGTGGTGCGCTTCGTCCAGAATCAGCAGCGTGCCCGGACGGAAATCGCCCAGCCAGTCGCGCAGGCCGGCGGTATAGGCTTCGTCGATGAGGAGCCGGTGGGAGATCAGGAAACGGGAATGGGTGTTCCAGGCGTTGACGCTAAAGCCGCGCTCACGCCGTACGCGTTGAACGTAGTCTTTATCCAGGATCTCGAACCGGAGGCCGAAGCGGCTTGCCAATTCGTCCTGCCATTGCAGCAGCATGGAGGGCGGGCAGCTAACGACGATCTCACGGACCTTCTTGCGCAACAGCAGTTCGCGGGCGATCAGGCCGGCCTCGATGGTTTTGCCGAGGCCGACATCGTCGGCGATGAAGAGATTCACGCGGGGCAGCCGGAGGGCCTTGCGAAGCGGTTCAAGCTGGTAAGGGTCTAGACGAATGCCGGCGCGGAACGGCGATTGGAACAGCTTCGGGTCCGTGGATGTGACGCAGTTCCAGCGCAAGGTGTTCAGATAGGCCGCGAACCGCTGCGGAGGGTCGAAGCCGCGTTCGGCCAGCCGCGCCCAGTTCTCACCGCTGCGGACCTCAGCATCAAGTTCGTGTTCCCAGAGCACGTCGAGTTCTTGGCCCTGAGCGTCGTCATCCACGCAGGACATGCTCACGAGCGTGGCGTCGCCGGGGTTGGGCGGCGGCTGCACCTGCTCGACAAGGTACAGGCGCTGGCGAACGTGGACGATGGCGCCCGGCTCGGGTATCTGGCGGTTCGATAAGGGAACAGTTGCGATCACGATTTGAGATGCCGCACTGTTCAGGATAACCCGCCGATCTCCGCCGCGCAGTAGGGAAGGCTCTGAACCGGACGCCGGATCGATTCGGCACTTGGTTAAACGAACCAGGGGTATGTGAGAACGTTATTCGGTGTTATCGGTAGCGGTCTGCGGCGAACGGGACGTTTTGGCTTTGGGCGCGCCCGCGTCACCGGGTTGGCGACATTTGGTCGCGGTGGGCGCCACCAGCGCAACGTGGGCGAACGTGGCGCGGCGAGCGGCGGCTACTTCGACCGAACTGGTGCTCCGCGCGTAACGGACACTTATCGCACGACACGCGCTGCGCACGCCGAACGACTCGGGTGCGATTTCGGTAGAATGGTGATCGTATGAACAAAAGCGCCCTGAAGAAAAGCTTCAATTCCCACGTCAGACTTAGGCCCATGGCCAAACGCTTCTATGGCGCAAATGGATTTCAACTGCCACCGGTCGATGACGATTGGTGGATGGGGGAGGACAGCGACGGCGTAAGAATCACCAACACAGCGACAGGGCACGTTGCGGTGCTGGGATTCGATCAGGTCCACCATTACTCAACGGACGCCGCGCGAGGCAAGGGGCATGGTGTTTTGACCCTAAACGCCCAACTGCATATTGGTGGGAACGCCCTATGGACTGAACCCACGCGCCCCGGTGAAGCCATCCCAGACCAATTTGGACACGTTCGCGGTTGGAAACGCGAAAACGATCCGTCTTATATTCAGAGCTTGTTCCCGCCAGCGCGGCCCACGCCGGTCCCGGCAGTGAATAGCGGGAACCCGGCATTAAACCTTGTGTTGCTCGGCCTTTGTATAGGTGTCGGCTTGCTGGTTGCGAACGCCTAGCTGTAGCAAACAACCACCTCAACCGGCAAATTCGGTAGGCGTGCTCGTCCGCTGAAAGCTAGATCGTCATGAGCGAGGGCGAGGCTGTAATGGGCCGGGTACCGGCGCTTGCCTAGTTGCCGTAATCTCGACTTTCGTCGTTGTCATCCTCGGTCGCCTGGCGCGACCTGGGATTAGTTCTCGCCGAGATCGAGGGCCGCGTTGAATTTGCGCTGGCGCTCGCCAGCAATTCGCGGAGCAGCATCTCTCGGTAAAGCGCTCCTTACCGCCAATTGCCGTTTTGGCAGAGAGGTAGAATCTACAGGAAGCGAAACTGAGGAGACGGATGAGCCATACCAGCGATGGGGAGTGGGAAAAGTGCCAGTTCGCCGTGGTCACGGCGCTACCGAAGGAATTCGCGGCAATGATGGCAATGCTCGATAGCGCGCGCCCCATCACCGTTTCTGGAGACCCGAACGACTATGCGGTCGGCGAGGTGCCGGCCATCGACGGAACCGGCAATCATCACGTTGTGGTCGCACTCCAGAAGAAACCCGCCAACAACAGCGCTTCCGCCGTGGCATCGCATCTGGCCCATAGCTTCCCCAATCTCGAACACGTGTTGATGGTCGGAATTGGTGGTGGCGTCCCCCACGCGACAGATGCAGACAAGCATGTACGTCTTGGCGACGTCGTTGTCAGCGATCAGAACGGCGTGGTTCAGTATGACCACTTGAAAGTGGAGCCTGAACAAGTTCTGGTGCGCAGCGCGGCTTCACCCCCATCCGCTGCGCTGCTTGGGAAGGTGCGCATTCTGGAAGCGGCCAGACTCGCAGGCAGGTGCCCTTGGGAACATCATATAGCGCGGGCTGTTGTGGAGGGTGCAGCACGACCCAATACCTCAACGGACAGACTGTTTGTCGCAGGTGCTGAAACTCCGCACCCCAATGACGCCTACCGTCGGTCGGGCCAGCCGCGAATACATTACGGCACGATCGGTTCATCCAACGCGCTGCTGAAAGACCCCGAGATTCGCGATGCGCTCAGGAACAGGTTCGGCGTTCGCGCAATTGAGATGGAAGGTTCCGGTATCGCAGATGGCACTTGGACGGCTGGGCTGGGATACGTCATCATTCGCGGTATCAGCGACTATTGCGACGAATACAAGAACGACGTGTGGCAAGGGTACGCGGCCGTTGCAGCCGCGGGTTATGCCCGCGCGCTAATCGAATCCTTCACCGTTATCACAGATCCAGTGACCCAGCGCCAGCTAAATGACGCCAAGGCCAAGATGGACGCGGCGCACGCTGCGCTTGATACCAACGATTTCGATACCGCCGCGCAGTGTGCAGAGGTTGGCGCGGAACTTGCGATGGCTGCTGGAGACAGGGACTTGGAACGGCGCACCATCTTACAGGCGATTCGTGCATGGGGCGAACACATGGGTTGTCAACGCCTGCCCGAAGCGGATGTAGCTATAATCAGCCAGCGGGCGCGAAAGCTGGTGGAGAGACTACAGGCGCTGGGTGAGCGACCCGGAATCATCGCCCTGGAGCTTGCGCAATTGGGCCGCTTTGACCGGCCAACGTCTCAGGTTCTTGAATGTGTGGCCCAAGCAAGTCTTGACCAAGACTCCGTCATCCGCGCTGAAGCCTGTGTCATCCATCTACAGACTCTATGGCGCATGCAGGATCTGAATGCCGCGCCTGACCTTGCGGCTAGCGTGAAGGAACTGGGCCAGAGGGTCCCCGAAGATGTGCGATTGGTATTAGACGCTACCTGGCTCCGTACACTGTGCAAGGCTGGCCAACACCAGGACACAGATGTTCGGGCATTCTTATCCCTTCTGGACGCTATGGCCGGCCCAGAGCACACCAGCTATCAGCGAACGGCAATGGTGGTCGGGCAAGTAGCATCTGAGTTCAACATTGCTGGACATGCGAAGGAGTCACGCGCCCTGTGCGAAGCGGCGTACCGGCTGGTTGAAGGACATGCCGACAGCCGGATGCTTATGAACATCGCACTTCAGACTGCCGAATTGTCCGCGCAACTGAAAGATGCGACCACAGCCAGACTTTACCTCGGACGCGCCGAATCCTGGGCAACTGAAGGCCACCAAGACGCGGAATCAGCGGCCACGGCCCGCGCAAATGTGTTGTTCGCCAAGGGGCGCACCCTTGTACGCATCGCAGATCAAACCGAACGCGTGGACGAAGGCTTATATCGGGAAGCATTTGACGCACTGCAATCTACTCTCAGCTTCGGAAATGACCATCGTTTGGAAATACAGGGCCAAGTCGATTTGTTCCTTGCCGATGTTTCTTGGTGGCTCGGAAGGACGGCAGTAAACATCGGAAATCTCACCAAGGCATGCGAGTGCCTGAAGGCTGTACGGTCAGACGCTGCCATGGCTAACCAGCATTTCCGTGAGGAAGTGGTGTCCCGCGCCTGGTTGCTTGAAGCTGAGTCATTGGCCTTAGCGGGGCGCGTGAGCGAAGCCGAGAGCAGCGCCACGGCGCTGGTGAGCGATGCACGATTCAGCGAAGCATCTAAGAAAAGGGCGAGGGAATTTGAACGGTACCTAGATGAGCGTATACGGCCCCTCCTGGATTGGTTCCACTCAGCAAACGCGCTGGCGATAGCTCGGGATTGCGGCGCGCGCGGGTTGCGGAGCGTGGTGGCGGAACAGGTGCGGTCCATGATTGGCTGGTGGCACGATTGGCATGATGAGAAGAGTGGGATTGAAACTCTCTTTTTTGACTTCTGGGGGCGTGGCGGCTTCTCAGGAGTGGCTGCGGCGATTCGTGCGAAAGCCCATGCAGCTATCGCCGTGGATGCCCGCACGGTTGCTGAGATTCGTGATTGGGCGCGAATCCTGTGCCCGCTTTTTGAAACGGTAGTCGTCAAGTGGAAGGGGGAACTCGGTAGCGGCATGGTGATTGTTCCCCAGCGCGGGGACTTTTTAGGCGCCGGTGGCCATGGATACGCGGTCACCGCTGACCGCACCAGTGACAAGCGCTATGTCGTGTCGATGTCATGGGCCAACCCAGTTCCGCCAGAAGTAACCACATTCTTGGCGCGTGAAGCCTTTTCACTTTTCAGCGCGGGCCGCTTGTTGGTCTTCCCGGCATTGTTGGTGGGGTGCTCACAGTCTGCAGTTGGATGGACAGATAATCTCCTGCTGGAAGGGCTGTTAGGTGGGATCATCGACGTTACTAGGAGCTCAGCCACGGACGCGGGCACGCCGCAGCGCGTACTGGACCTAAGCCGTGTGAAGCTTCCGTTCATTGACAACATCGGCATGAGCGACTTGGCGTCTGTACTTGAGGATACTGAACGCTGGACGGGTCCGCTTCGCAGAGAGGTCATGAAAATTCTGGCGAGTGGTGATCTGAACCACGAACGTTGGGCCAGCATTAGCAGCCTTGAGCAGGAAATCCAGGACGCGTGCCGGGAACTCACAGAGGGTTGGGCTGCGGTTGTCGGTGGGCGTGACTGGAGCGTTGTACAGGTGGACGCGTCCATCGCGGCAGGTTCGCGTGGTCCCGCACACGCGCCCGCACGTGAGGCAATTACCGGCCTGTTGCAGTCTGTTGCGTCTGGAAACCGCGAAGTTGCGCCGTGGATTCCTTACTGGCGACTTCAGGACCGGGGCGGTTACCTGAACTGGACATGCCCCCTGGATAACCAGGACACGCCCCCGGACCCGGGAATGATAGCGCGAATGGCCGCAATGGGCATGGAGAAATCGCCCGAACTCCACTCTTGGCTGTACCCCGGAACACCCGGTTGGTTCATGCCCCGCGCGGTGCGCATAACTTAAAGACGTCATTGCCGCGTTGGTCATTAGCATCCGCGACGGCGCGCCGTTGTCCGGTCTCCAAGTGCCCCGAAAAATGTCCGATGCATCTCGGCTACCGCTTTGATGGCGAGCGCCTGGCGCTCAACGAATTGGCGCGCGATGCCAATTCATAGCGACCGGAAGACCTGCTCGATTTCCCTAATCGGCGTCTCGTTGTTAAACGAGTGCAGGACGTCCCCCCTCACGCTGCCCAGCCGCATCTCAATTTCGCCCGTCGCGTGGTTGTAGCGGAATGCGTACCGCCGACCGCCGATCCTGACCCACAGGACCGTCCCGTGGGCCATGGACCGCCCCTCGTGGACCTCAATTGGCTCAGGATCCTTTCGCCAGACGATGGCCCCCGCCAGTGTGAGCGCGATTGCCCCGACGTTGGGTCCATGGTGCTCTGCGCGTGCCAGTACAGCCTCGATGTACTCCTTGAGTGTGTCTACATCATTGATCGCGTGTGCCATCTGTGCCCGGCTAACCGTCCAGTATGATGTAAACCGAAACTCAATTGCAAACCGTCCAGGAGGGGCCGGCCCGCGACCGCCAGCACGAATATGCTCTCTGCCTCCCGCTTGTTTCAACGGAGCCAAAATTCGCCGCCGGTGGCCACATTGGTCGCGGTGGGCGCCACCAGCGCAACGTGGGCGAACGTGGCGCGACGGGTGGCGCCTTCCCGTATGGCCCAGACGCCGGTGAATGTTGTCGGCCAAAACATCGAGGCAGTAGAATTGTTTGTAGCCGCGCGAGCGGCGGAAACCGTATCCGGATGCCAACGCCAACCTTAAAAAGGAGACTTGCAGCGACTGGAAGCCATCGGCCACCGCGAGAGTGAACTCGCGCCGGACCGTTGCCGCTTCATCACGCGGGCGGCCGTTCAGCATCTATCCACAGACGAACTGCGGTCTGCGCTCGGTGCCAACGAAGCCGTGCGAGAAGGCCGCGAACCGACAAGTCAGGAATTGGCCGCTGCGAACGCACTAAAGACTGCTACGGAGGTGGAATGCCGGCGTGCCGGAATAACGCTTGCAGAGTTCAACCGATAGCTCGCCGCAGCTACCCCAGCCAGTTGGTGTGCGGGAACACCTGAGCCAATACCCTTCAGAAACAAATCTCGGTAGAATTGTTGTGAACGATGAGATTTGAAAAGCGCGTTCGGGCGCTGGAAGCCAGATTCCTTGCGGACCCGGTGATCCTTTACTTTGCCGATGGCACCACGAAGGAGATCTGCGGCCGGGCCGACTATCTGCTGAAGCTATTCTGTACCGCATGCTACGGAGGGGAGCTCAATCCCAGGCAGGCTGCGGAACTCGATCTGATCCGCGACTCCGTGGGCGAGGGAGGGGCGAGTTGCGCCCGCATGATCGAAATCATTCGGTGTTTCCTCCTAGGACCGGCCGAGGAACCCAGCAGCGTTACGCCGGTCAATTCATAGCCAAGATTGGTGGTTCCGGGCGGTGACGCGGGCGTCTTGGCTGGTACCCTCGCTTCGCGGGGCCATCTCATCGACAACGCGCAAATAAATGGCCGCGGGCCACGGCGGATTGGTGCCGGTGTGGATGAATCGGCGGGCGTCGGCCTGGTGGGAAGCGCCGACCATACGCCGAGTGCCCTGGACGTTGATGCGATCCGAGGCGTCCGGAGGTCCCCACTGCCCGACGACCGCGCAGCGAATCAGTACGTCGCTGCCCACTTCCATCCTTCGCCGATGTAAACTCGTCCTCATGGTCTTCGCCAAGCGCCTGCGCGATGGAGTTCGTCGCGGGGAGATCACTTGCAGCGTGCGAATCTGGACTCGCCCCCACGTCAAGGTCGGCAACCGTTACCGGATGGACGAAGGGGAGATCCAGGTGGATTCGATCAAGCCAATCGGTTTGCCGGATATCACTGGGGACTTGGCGCGCGAGTCGGGATTCCTGGGCGTCGTCGATCTGCTCAAGGTGGCGAAGCACGGTAAAGGCGAGAAGATCTATTTGGTCCGGTTCCACTATGTGCGGCCACGCGGCAAGCGGTCTGGACAGCCGAAGTCGGCCTGAAGCGCTTCTGTTGGATTTCGTATTGCGGGTCAGCAGTAGTCTTGCTCTCCGGTGGCTGGCCTTGATCCCCGGCTCATTCACCGTCGTTGAAGTGGCCGGCAGGTTTGTCGATAGGTGTGGACCAAGGCCACGACGCCACCGAGGTTCGACCGCGGAATCGACGGTCATCTCTTTCCGCGCAAGAGCGGCACCCAGGGCCGTACGGACGGTTTTCTTCGCACCTGCCGCCCCCACCTTACAATTCAATTAGGCGGACAGCTACGCGCCCGCAAGGCCATCGTAGGCCGTCTCAGCTTCAATGCCAATCCACCGGAATGGCTCGTTCGGGATGTACGGCGGATTCCGATTGACGAATGGAAATTCCCGCCATGGTTGTTGGCGGCCGGCCTCCAGGTCCGCGATGATCCAAAGAGAAAGGTCAGGTTCACGCCGTGACCGCAATATCCCAGCCCATAGAAGATGTTCTTCTGTTTCCCAGTCACCCCAACCAACGGCGCCCAATCCAACGTCATATCTACCATTCCGTTCCACGCCGTCTCCAATTCGATGCCCCGCAACGCTGGATACAACCTCGCCAATTCCTTCCGCAATAGATTCACGGCGTTCGCATCCGGCCTCCCTGCAACGCCGTCATTCCAGGCGTACGCCGCCGATCCGCCACCGATGTGAATCCGGTTATCGGGCGTCAGTCCGAGGTAGTAGACCAGAGTCCGCGAGTCGTTGAATGGCATTCTCGTCCGCCATCCGATCAAAGCCATTTCCCCATCGCTCAGCGGGCGGGTAGCGGCGACATAGTTGTAAACCGGCGCGATAGCGTTGCGGAAATAGCCCAATTTGGAAGTGAACGCATTTGTCGCAAGCACCAGGGATCTGGCCCTGACAGTTTGTCCGCCCGCCATGTGGAGGCGAGTCACAGGCCCCTCTTCCACGGCGAGAACCGGGCTGTCCTCGCAAATCTTTACACCGGCGGCCTCCGCTGCAAGCTTTAGGACATGGACCAGTTTGATCGGGTGGACATGTCCGGCGTTCGGTTCATACACCGATGCCGTGTATGCCTGCGTGCCAATGGCCTCCGCTGTCCGCTCTCGATCCAGGTAGCTCACGGTTATACCCAGCCCCCGCACGGCCTCGGTGTATGCTCGCCCGCGTTCCGCTTCGTGCTGGGTCTCGAATGTCTGCAAGGCGCCAATTGGTTCCACTGCTCCCTCGATATTCGATGCTGCTGCGAGCGCCACCAGGCTCTTCATGCCCTGCACCGTCAGATCGTAAATCCTTTTGTGTACATTGGGAGGAGAGACCATTTGCAGGTACTCGTTGGCCACATTCGGCAGCATCATCCCTCCATTGCGACCGGAGGCACCATTCCCAACGCCACGCGCTTCCAGCACCACTACGCGCTTGTTGGGTGCTGCCTTCCGGATGTGATACGCGGCCGAGAGGCCCGTGTAGCCTCCACCTATCACCGCCACGTCCACGTCGAGATCTGTAGAAAGGGGAGGGTTGTGCGGTGGTTGGAGCCGCATCCGGAGGCTCTGATTGATGTCCCACACCGGCAGCTCTGGAAACAGCGTTGGCGAGATTCTGTTGAGGCCCCAGACTCCAAGCGCGGTCCCAACCCCGCCAACAATTCCCCGACGTAGCAAAGTCCTTCGATCCAATCGGCCTCCCGGGTACGCCTATTGTAATGCCGACCGCGAAGGGGGCGTTGCCGCATATCGACTCGAAATATCACGGCCCGACCCGGTGGAAGCGTGCGGCCAGCGTGCGACGACGGCGTCACTGCGAAGACGGTGCAGCGTCCATCGCCTGCTCCCGCAGCCGGTCCAACGCCACATCCTCGTCCTTTGGGAATTATGATCCAATCGTTGAAATGCCCGTGGGCATTGAACCGAAGAAACGAAATCCGACCGTTTGGAGAATCGACAGATGAAATCGAAAGTGGAGAAAAGGCCTTCGTGGACAAACTGGTTCCGCCTGGCGTTAGCGGGTGTCCTGGCGCTGTGCCTGCCAGGCGCCGCTCTTGCGCAAAACAGAGCCATCGACTTCCGGCCGGGCATGCCCTTCAGCGAGGGGTACGTTGCGGGGAATACCTTCTACGTTGCAGGCCAGCAGGGTCCCGACGCGCAACGTAAGCTCGATGGAACCGACATAACCCTGCAAACAACAAACACCATTGCCGCCATCGAGAAGATCGTCAAGAAGGCCGGTTTTCAAATGACGGACATCGTGTCCGTTACAGTCTACATCACCGATCTAAACGACGTGCCCAAGATGAACGAGGTCTACAAGAAGCTCATGCCGGACCCAAAACCGGCGCGAGCCACTGTGCAGGTCGCTGGCTTGATCGGCGGCGCGAAGGTTGAGATTTCAGCCATTGCCGTGAAGCAGTAGCGGTCGCGTCGCGGTTGTCCAGTTGAGGCTGGTCGCACGAGCCGCGTAATCTGCTGTGAGCGATGCCGCATAGCCCCCGGATCATTGCCGGACCAATCCGTCTGGGCGAGACTGGCGGCGGACAGCAAGAGCAGTGCCGCATATCGAGTCACCCCCGTTACTCTATCCCGAATACCGATTCAGTATATCGGCCAAAAATATTTGCGTCTGGCGCTTGCACAATTGCCGGCCCTGCAAAGAGGCTCTCCGGTCAATTTGGGATAGAATAGCTTCCGAACTGTCTGCGAAGACGCGCTGCTGGCGGCCTCAACTGGAGCCAGAGAAGCCCGGCACGAAGGCGGTCTGGTTCGGAGTATTCACCCATGTTCAAGACACTCTTATCTCTCTCCCTACTCGGCGCGGCTTGCGCCGGCGCGCAGACGTACCAACCGAACTGGGAATCGTTAGACCGTCGTGCGACGCCGGCCTGGTTCTCCGACGCCAAGTTCGGAATCTTCATCCACTGGGGTGTGTATTCGGTGCCTTCATATGCGCCGGTGTTGCCCGGCAAACTGGCTTACGCCGAATGGTACTGGCACGCCATCACCGAAGGGCAAAAGCCCGGAGCCAATCCGGTTGACGCGGGCTCCTGGGATTACCACAAGCGCATGTACGGCGCGGAGTACGATTACCGGAACTTCGCGCCGCAGTTCCGCGCCGAATTGTTCGATCCCGTTCACTGGGCGGATGTGTTCGTGCGCTCCGGCGCGAAGTACGTCGTCCTGACCTCGAAGCACCACGAAGGATTTGCGCTATGGCCGAGCCAGGAGGCTTCCAAGACATGGGGACGCCCATGGAATGCCGTCGAGATCGGACCCCGGCGCGATCTGCTCGGCGACCTGACCACTGCCGTACGCGCCAAGGGCCTCCGCATGGGCATTTATTATTCGCTCTACGAGTGGTACAACCCGCTGTACCTCTCCGACAAGGCCCGCTATGTCGCCGAGCACATGATGCCCCAATTCAGGGACGTGGTGACGCGCTATAAACCGTCCATCATCTTCAGCGACGGCGAATGGGACCTGCCTTCGAGCGAGTGGCGCAGTCCCGAGTTGCTGGCGTGGCTATTCAACGATTCGCCGGTAAAGGATGAGGTCGTCATCGACGACCGCTGGGGCAAGGACACCGGACACAAGCACGGCGGCTACTGGACAACGGAATACACGCCGGGCATGAGTGCCTTGGAGCACCCCTGGGAAGAGAGCCGTGGTATGGGATTCTCTTATGGCTACAATCGCGCCGAACGCCTGGAGCACTATCACAGCGGGCGTGAGCTGGTGATTCTATTGGCGGATATGGTGAGCCGTGGCGGCAACCTGTTGCTGGACATCGGTCCCGCCGCCGACGGGACCATTCCGGTGATCATGGAAGAACGCCTGCTTCAGATCGGTTCCTGGCTGAAGGTGAACGGCGAGGCGATCTACGGCACGAAGCCGTGGAAGGCCACGCGCCAGTGGAGCGCGGGGGAAGTGCCGAAGATCGGCTACAACGCGGCGTTCAACGCTGAATACGACCTGGCGAAACTCGCCGGCAAGCCGGAGGGCAGCAAGGCTTCCATCGAAGCGTTCTTCACTTCCAAGGGCGGTGACCTATACGCCATCCTGCCGCGCTGGCCGGGGCGGCAGTTCACGGTCAAAGAGTACGAAGGACGACCGAAGTCCGTGACCCTGCTCGGGGTCGCGGCCCCGCTGAGATTCAAGTCCGGCGCCGGTTCGGTAACCATCGAACTCCCCGAACTCCCCGAGGAGTTGCTTCCGCAGTCGGCCTGGGTGTTGAAGCTGAGCCGCTGATGCGCACTGACATGCGACTGATTTTGCTTCTACTGTTGGCCCTAGCTTCCGGGCTGGCGCAAAACGCCGTGACGATCCGCGTCAACGCGGTCGAGACGGTTGGCCCATTCAAGCCGATCTACGCCTATTTTGGTTACGACGAGCCGAACTACACGTATACGAAGAACGGGCGCAAACTCGTGGGCGAATTAGAGGCCATGAGCGCAGCGCCGATGTACATCCGCACCCACTTCATGCTGACTACTGGAGACGGAACGCCGGGGCTGAAGTGGGGGTCAACGAATGCCTACACGGAAGATGCCTCAGGAAAGCCGGTGTACAACTGGACGATCACGGATCGCATCTTCGACACGTATTTGCAGGCGGGCGCGAAGCCGTTCGTCGAGATCGGCTTCATGCCCCAGGCGCTCTCGTCGAAGCCGGAGCCGTATCACCCAACCTGGATTCCGGGCGCCGAGAATCGGGATTACTCCATGGGATGGTCCTTCCCTCCCAAAGATTACGGTAAATGGGGCGAGTTGGTCTACCAGTGGGTGAAACACTGCATGGCGAAGTACGGGAAGGACCAAGTGGAGTCGTGGTATTGGGAAGTCTGGAATGAACCCGATATCCCGTACTGGCACGGAACTCCGGAAGAGTACGACAAGCTGTACGACTACGCTGCTGCGGCAGTGAAGCGCGCCCTTCCGTCTGGGAGGGTCGGCGGACCGGCCACCACGGGTCCTTCGGGAGCGAAGGCTGCGGCGTTCCTGCGCCAGTTCCTGGAGCACTGCGACCACGGCAGCAACGCTGCAACCGGCGGAACGGGCGCTCCGCTCGACTTCATCACCTATCACGCCAAAGGCCGACCAACGGTGGTGGATGGTCATGTTCGCATGGGTATCGCCAAGAATGCCGAAGACGTGGACCAAGGATATGCTATCGTGCGCGCATTTCCGAAGTTCGAGCAGCTGCCGATTATCCTGAGCGAGTCTGACCCGGAAGGGTGCGCGGCGTGCTCGGCGCGCGTGTATCCCCAAAATGCCTATCGCAATGGCGCACTATATGCCTGTTATACCGCAGCGATGATGAAGAACATTTTCGAGTTGGCGGACCGACGTCATACGAACATCGAAGGCATGCTGACCTGGGCCTTCGAGTTCGAGGATCAGCCGTACTTCGATGGCTTCCGGACCCTTGCGACGAATGGTATCGACAAGCCGGTGCTGAACGTGTTTCGCATGGCTGCCTTGATGCGAGGCGACCGCGTGAAAACGGAAAGTAGTGGTCGCACGCCCCTCGACGCGATACTCGCGGAGGGCGTCCGCGGCAAGCCGGACATTGACGCGCTCGCCGTTCGTTCGGACCGTGGGGTCTCCATCCTTACGTGGAATTATCATGACGACGATGTGCCAGCGGCGGAGGCTAAGGTGCTGTTGGAGATAGCGAACGTCCCAAGCACAGCTACGCGAGTGCTAGTGCGCCACTATCGAATCGATGAAGGCCACAGCAACGCCTGGACGGCGTGGAAGGCCATGGGATCTCCGCAGCAACCGACGCCGGAGCAGCACGCCAGACTCGAAGCGGCCGGGCAGTTGCATCTCGCGGACTCTCCACGGTGGGTGGATGCGCGAGGCGGCGCGACAAGGTTGGAATTTTCGCTGCCGCGCCAGGGTGTCTCTTTGATGGAACTGAGCTGGTAAATGAGACTCGTACAGCTGACAGGGCCGGACGGCCGCCGCGTGGCTCTCGTCGAGGAACCCCGACTTCGATTGCTGGAAGGTTGCCGGTCCGTTTATGTTCTGGCGTTGGAATGTCTGAATGAAGGCGTTTCGCTCACCGAGGGGATCGAACGGCGGAGGTCCCATTATTTCCTCGACTACGACGACGTGTACGCGGGCAGTTCCGGCTGGCGGCTCTGTCCATCAGCCGATGTTCCTTCCGAGCCGGCGCGATGCCTGGTGAGCGGTACCGGGCTGACGCATAAAGCCAGCGCGAAGAATCGCGATGCTATGCATGCGGCGGCGCAAGCCGTCACCGACAGCACCCGCATGTACCAATCGGGTGTCGAGGGTGGCAAACCAGCGCCGGGCGGGATTGGAGTTGCACCTGAGTGGTTTTACAAGGGCTGTGGCACGATACTGCGTGCACACAATGAGCCGTTGACGGTTCCGGAGTTCGCGGAGGACGGCGGAGAGGAACCGGAAGTGGCAGGTGTGTACCTGATCGATGCGGAGGGTGCGCCGCGACGGGTCGGGTTCACGGCAGGTAATGAGTTTTCAGATCATGTGCTTGAGCGGAAGAATTATCTGTATCTAGCGGCCTCGAAACTCCGCACCTGCGCCATCGGCCCGGAACTCGTGGTGGACGGCGATTTCGATCTTGTGCCCGGAGAGGTATCGGTGCAGCGTGGCGAGCGGACTCTGTGGTCGCGAGATATCCGGACCGGTGAGAGTGCGATGTGCCACAGCCTGTCCAACATCGAGCATCATCACTTCAAGTTTGAGTTCCACCGCCGGCTTGGCGATCTGCATATTCACTTCTTTGGGGCGGACGCGTTTAGCTTCGGTGACGGCGTGCGGCTGGAAGATGGCGATGTAATGCAGGTGCGCTTCGACGGTTTCGGGCGCCCGCTGCGGAATCCGCTGGCGCGTGTGCGGTCGTCGGCGCAAGTGGTGGCGGTTCGGCCAATCTGATCCTACGCGTTCTTGCTGAGTAATCAGAGCTTACGCCGCAGCTTCCTTGGCCTTGTGGAAGGCCGCCCAGCGCTTCTTCGTGGCTTCCCTAATCGCCTTCAGCCCCGCCGCCGACAATTTCCGTTTCTTGGGCTTCGCCGGTTGGGCAGGACCGGCTGGCTTGGCCGGTTGCGCGTGCTGCTTCTTCTGCGCCGCCCACCTCGCCCTTTGTGCGGCGGCGATCCTGGCGCGGCCCGCCTTGCTGATCGTGCGGCGCTTCGCAGGAACCGTGGGTGCCGCTGCGGTTGCGGACGCTGGTCCGGCACCTGTTCCCTTTGGACGGCCGGGACCGCGCTTACCCAGTTGGGCATTGATTTCGGCCATCCTCGCGGAGATCCTGTCGAGTTCGCTCTGATAGCCGACGATGGCCATCTCCAGCAAGGTGTGGTCTTTCGGCTTTGGCTGCCTTGGCATATGTTGTTGGTGTCCTCCCCAGAACACTGAACTGCGACCGTGTTTTAATCAGTCTGGTCGCGAACTGATTTTAGCATCAGCGACTCGTTACTCGATTAGCGTCGGCCATCCCAACAAACCTGCTGTGCCTCAAGTGCCGGTCCTCGGTCCACTCCAGGAACTCGAATCGGCCAATCAGTTCCGGGCGGAGCCATCTGCACTCCCTCATCTTGTCCGCGGTCAGCCCTTCGCCCCACCGCCCCGGCCGTTTTTCCGGCAAGTTGCAGAACGGACACTCGCCGACCTCCAGCGGCCTCATCCTGCCCAGTAATTCCGTGCGCAGAGCCGGCGTGAACCCGCTCCGCGTCCGCGCCACGTACACCAGCTTGCCGTCCACGACGTGGCCGACGATTACCGCGTCAAACGTGCTCCCACCGATGGAATAGCCGCCAATAATGAACTCTTGGGAGCGGTTGACGCGCATCTTCATCCAGGCACCGGAACGCTGGCCCGATTCGTATCGGCTATTGGCGCGCTTGGCCACCAGCCCTTCGAGGCCCTGCGCCCGGATCGAGTGAATCAGGTCCGACAGGCTTGCATCCAGAACCGGAGAGCATCGAATCGGCTCCGGCAACTTCGGCATGACTTGGTTCTCTAACAGGTCCCGCCGCTTAACCAACGGCTCGCCCGTCACGTCTTTGCCCGACAAGACCAGCACGTCGAAAGCATAGAAATGCACATCGGCGGCACCGTTTTGCAGCAGGCTGAATACGGGCTTCCCGTCAGCGTCGAGCGCCACCACCTCTCCATCGATCACGGTTTCGTCCGGCAACCCACTCAGTGCCGCCACGACTCCGGGGTAGCGTTTGGTGAAGTCCTTATCGTTGCGGGACCGGAGCCGGACCTGTCCGCCGGTCTTGATCGCCAGCGCCCGGTAGCCATCGAATTTGACCTCGTACTTCCACCCGTCGCCCTCGGGCAACTTGTCGGTCCGCAGCAAGAGCATCGGTTCGATAAACCGGGCTGGTCGTTCTGCGGGCACAATCAAAGGATGGCACAACGGCAACACGTATTCCGAATATGCAATAATTTCCGGCATGGCTGCCCCCGCTCTTGCACTTTCCCCGTCCCAGGACTCTTCGTCAGCGTCTAACACCGACCCGT
>Ga0302326_10007932_pt1 | contig 23512 bp, 24 predicted proteins | sample Palsa_T0_3_FD_202264 | JGI IMG/M metagenome (GOLD analysis project Ga0302326, IMG submission 202264) | Peat permafrost microbial communities from Stordalen Mire near Abisko, Sweden - Palsa_T0_3 | ecosystem: Environmental > Terrestrial > Soil > Palsa > Peat permafrost | place: Sweden: Abisko... | reverse complement strand
CCGGTAGTTACAGACGACGTGACCAATGACAGCGTCTTGCCCGCCCCCGTCGACTTCTGAGCCATCCCGCGACGAGCAGGCGCGGGCACTGTGCCTGCGCCTGCTCACCGCGAGGGCACGTACCCGCGCCGAGTTGGCCGGTCAGCTGGCCAAGCGTGGATATCCCGACGACGTCAGCACCAGGGTGTTGGACCGGCTGGCCGGCGTCGGCCTGGTGGACGACGCGGACTTCGCCGAGCAGTGGGTGCACTCGCGGCTGGCGAACGCAGGAAAAGGCAAGCGCGCGTTGGCCGCTGAGTTGCACACCAAGGGCGTCGACAACGACGTGATCACCTCGGTGCTCGACGGTATCAACCCCGCTGCCGAGCGTGGCCGTGCCGAGCAGTTGGTTCGCAAGAAGCTTCGGCGGGAAAACCTGAGCGGCGACGACGCCGGGGTGAGTCGGCGGCTGATGGCGATGCTGGCGCGCCGTGGGTTCGGGCAGTCGATGGCCTATGACGTGGTCAGCGTCGAGCTGGCCGGCGAGCGGGAGCGCAGGTCGGTTTAGCCTCGCATCAACAGAACGCGGCTGCGTTCCGGTCGAGGTTAACGAGCGGCCTCCTGGCCGCCGTACCATGGCCCAGTGACTTCAACGGTGTCATCGGACGCAGCGGCTGCAATTGCGCCGTTGGCGCGCCGCACCTACGAGGTCCGCACGTACGGGTGCCAGATGAACGTCCACGATTCCGAGCGGTTGGCGGGCCTGTTGGAAGCTGCCGGCTACCGGCGCGCGTCCGACGGCGCCGACGCCGACGTGGTGGTCTTCAACACCTGCGCGGTCCGGGAGAACGCCGACAACAAGCTGTACGGCAACATCAGCCACCTGGCGCCGCGTAAGCGGAGCAACCCCGACATGCAGATCGCGGTGGGTGGATGCCTGGCCCAGAAGGACAAAGACGCCGTGCTGGCCAAGGCTCCTTGGGTCGACGTCGTCTTCGGCACCCACAACATCGGATCGTTGCCTGCGCTGCTCGAACGGGCCCGTCACAATCAGGTTGCTCAGGTCGAGATCGCGGAGGCCCTGCAGGAGTTTCCATCGGCGCTGCCCGCGGCCCGTGAATCCGCTTACGCTGCTTGGGTTTCCATTTCAGTCGGATGCAACAACAGCTGCACGTTCTGCATCGTTCCGGCGTTGCGCGGCAAGGAGGTGGACCGCAGCCCGGACGACATCCTTGCCGAGGTGCGGTCGTTGGTGGACGCCGGCGTGCTGGAAATCACGTTGCTGGGCCAGAACGTCAACGCATACGGGGTGTCCTTCGCCGACCCGCGGATACCGCGCAATCGTGCCGCATTCGCCGAGCTACTGACCGAATGTGGACGTATCGACGGACTCGAGCGGGTGCGGTTCACCTCGCCGCATCCGGCCGAATTCACCGACGACGTCATCGAAGCGATGGCGCAGACGCCGAACGTCTGCCCGGCCCTGCACATGCCGCTGCAGTCCGGGTCGGACAAGATATTGCGAGCGATGCGGCGCTCGTACCGCGCCGAGCGTTACCTCGGCATCATCGACCGGGTGCGGGCCGCCATGCCGCACGCCGCGATCACCACCGATCTGATCGTCGGCTTCCCCGGCGAGACCGAGGAAGACTTCGCCGCGACACTCGACGTCGTCCGACAGGCCCGGTTCTCGGGGGCGTTCACCTTCCAATACTCCAAACGCCCCGGCACCCCTGCCGCCGAACTACACGGTCAACTGCCGAAAGGCGTTGTGCAGGAACGCTATGAGCGACTCGTGGTGTTGCAAGAGCAGATTGCGTTGGAGGAGAACCGCAACCAGATCGGGCGGACCGTCGAGCTGCTGGTGGCGACCGGCGAAGGCCGTAAGGACAGCCACACCGCGCGGATGAGCGGGCGGGCGCGCGACGGCCGCCTGGTGCATTTCGCACCGGGCGGGCAGCAACCGCGCCCGGGCGACATCGTGACGACGACGATCACCGGCGCGGCGCCGCATCACCTCATCGCCGACTGCGAAGTCATCAGTTGCCGGCGCACCCGCGCCGGCGATGCCCAAGCCGCCGGGCAACGTCCCAGCGGTGTCGGGCTTGGTATGCCCAGTATCGGGCAACCGGCCGCCGCGGCTTACGAAACGGGGTGCACTCGATGAGCCGGAGCGAGCCGAATCGGGGAGAGTTCGACGCTTTCCGAGACGACATCGAAGAGGCAGAACGTCGTATCGCTGGCGAAATCGAACCCGGCGCACGGGCTTTGGTTGTCGCGATCTTGGTGTTTGTTCTGATCGGCTCGTTCGTTCTGCCGCACACCGGTGACGTCCGCGGCTGGGATGTGCTGTTCTCGACGCGGGGTTCCGGAGCGGCGGCGATCGCGCTGCCGTCGCGCGTATTCAGCTGGCTGGCTTTGGTTTTCGGCGTCGGATTCTCGATGCTGGCGTTGCTGACCCGGCGTTGGGCGTTGGCCTGGGTGGCGTTGGCGGGTTCGGCGGTGGCCAGTGCGGCCGGGTTACTGGCGGTGTGGTCGCGGCAGACGGTGGCCGCGGGCCATCCGGGTCCGGGCATCGGGCTGATCGTCGCCTGGATTGCCACCATTCTGTTGGCGTTTCACTGGGCGCGGGTGGTCTGGTCCCGCACGATCGTGCAACTCGCCGCCGAAGAGCAGCGCCGTCAGGCCGCCGCGCCCCGGCAAGCCCGGACGTTGCTGGAAACGCTCGATGACCCGGAGCCCAACGGCGAATCCTCGCGCGGCTAGCGCTTGCGGGTCAGCGCATCGGCGGCAGCGTCAGCCCATTGCCGCCACTGCTCGGCGCTGGCCTTGGCCTCCTGCGCTTCCTTGCTACGCCCCGCCGCCTCGGCCTTCTGGGCCCGGCGTTCGAATTGTTCGACGCGGTCTCGGAACTGCTCGGCGCGGGCCTGAGCCTGCGGATCGGACCAGCCCGATTCGCCGGCGTCGCGGACCTTCTTCTCGACCGCGCGCAGTCGCCGATCGAGTTCGGCAGAGCGTTCTCGGGGAACCTGGCCGATCGCGTCCCACTTATCGCCGATAGACCGAAATGCCGCCCTGGCCGCCTCGTGATTGCTGGTGTCGATCCTTTCCGCCTGAGCCAGCAGCGCCTCTTTGGCGGTGGCGTTCGCGTTGGATTCGGCATCTCGTTCGGTGGTCGCCGCGTTACGGGCCTTGAAGAAGGTGTCCTGGGCTGCTTTGAAGCGGTGCCACAGGGCGTCGTCGACATCGCGGGCCGTGCGTCCGGCGGCCTTCCATTCGACGAGCAGCTTGCGGAATTCGGCGCTGGTGGCGCCCCAATCCGTGGAATCGACGAGCTCTTCGGCCTTGACGCAGAGCCGCTCCTTGGCCTCCCGGGCGCCCGCCCGCTCGCGGTCAAGCTCCGCGAAGTGCGATCCGCGCCGCCGGTTGAACGTCTCCCGCGCCGCTGAATAGCGCTTCCACAGCGCGTCGTCGGTTTTGCGGTCCAAGCCGCTGACCGTCTTCCATTCGTCGAGGATCGCGCGCAGCCGATCGCCGGCAATCTTCCACTGCGTGGAGGTGTTGGCCAGTTCCTCGGCCTCGGCGGCCAGAGCTTCCTTGCGCGCAGTCTGGGCTGCGCGATGCTCGTTGCGACGAGAGCGGTCGGCGGCGGCGGCGGCATTGGCCTGCTCGGTGATGCCGACAAGCCGCGCGGCGAGCGCGTCGACGTCCCCGAGCACATTTGCCGTCGGCAAGGTCTCGGCCAGCGCTGCAGCAGAGGCTTTGGACTTCCGTGCATCGCCGGTGCCCGCGGCCAGTCGTTCCTCGAGCAGCGTGATTTCGGTACTCAAATCGTCGAATCGCCGACCGAAGTGGGCGAACGCGGCTTCGGTGTCGCCAGCCTGCCAGGACCCTATGACCCGCTCGCCGGCCGAGCTGATCAGCCACACCGTGCCGTCGGCGTCGACGCGGCCGAACCGATGTGGATCGCTGGCCGGCGGCGAAAGGATCTGGGGGGACTGGGAGCGGGGTGTCGGCCTGGGCCCGGGCCGCGGGCCGGGCCGTGGCGTGGGCCGGGGTTGCTCGTCGGTCGTCATGAATTACCGTCACCTACCCTTCGCGCGGTTGTGAGCCGCGCACCTGCCGCGCATTGCGACGCCGTCGAAACAAGGCACTTCCGTGGAGAACCTCACCAGTATTGAAGCAGCTTGTTGCGCGAAGCGTCCCGAGTTGGTCGCCCGGACCGTTTCAATGTGCGCCGTGGCGTTAGCCGGAATCACCCCTCATTGATGAAATGATTAGGCATTCGGTTGGGTAACTAGCGGCAATGGCGTGTGCAGGTGTTCATTCTGGTCGCGACGGTGATTATCGCGACGACTGCCCTGGCTCGCGGCGAGGCGGCCGCCATAGCCGACGGCCGGCCGCCGCTCGACGATCGCCTTTAGGCTGGTCGATGGAACTAGTCGTGAACGGGCGGTGAACGATGTCGAAGACGGACTTGGCGGCTTTGATCGCATTGTGCGCCGCACTGGCGTCCGCGATCGGCGACGTGATCCGTCAGCGGTCGGCACATGAGATCACCGACAAGCAGGTCGGTCACCTCGAACTGTTCTGGTTGTCGGTGCGTGACGCCCGCTGGTGGTTAGGCGGGATCGGTGCGGTGGCCAACTACAGCCTGCAGGCCGGCGCGCTCGCGTTGGGATCGGTGCTGCTGGTGACGGCGCTGCAGGTGACATCGTTGCTGTTCGCATTCCCGATTTATGCGCGGCTGGCTCATCATCGGGTGACGCGCTCCGAGTGGATCTGGGCGGCGACGCTGGCTGCCGCCCTTGCGGTGCTGGTCACCGTCGGCGACCCGGATACCGGGCACTCGCGCGGTTCGCTGGGAACCTGGCTGGCGGTGGCCGCCGTGCTGGGTCCGGTGCTGGTGCTGTGCGTGCTGGGCGCGCGACTCTGGTCCGGTGGCCGGTCTGCACCGGTGCTGCTGGCGGTGGTGGCGGGCTCGGCGCTGGCGTTGTTCGCGGTGCTGACCAAGGGCGCCGTTGGAGCGGTGTCCGGCGGCTTCGGGGCGTTCCTGCGCGCGCCCGAGTCCTATTGTCTGATACCGGCCGCGCTGGCGGGGATGATCTTTCAGCAGTCGGCCTTTCGCGCGGGCGCGTTGACCGCTTCGCTGCCGACGGTGACCGTGGCCAAGCCGGTGGTGGCCACGCTGCTGGGCGTCGTGGTGCTCGGCGAAACGCTGAACACCACCGGGCCGAGGGTGTTGACGCTGGTCGTCGCCGCGGCGTTGGTGATCATCTCGACGATCGCCCTGGCCCGCGGTGAGGCGGCCACTATGGCGGCAGGGGCCGGACGTGACGTCATCGTGGCCGACAAAGCGCCGTCGAATAGTTAGCCGCGACGCGCGGCGCCGGGGTCTTGATCCCGCGCCTCCGTACGGTGGCATGGAAGGGTTGAGGTTTGTGCCGGAGGGACTGTGGTGAGGGGGTAGCTCATGCCGGAGACAGACATCGCCATTCTGCTGGCCTTGGGCGCAGCATTGGTGTCCGCGCTGGGCTCCGTCATCCGTCAGCGTTCGGCCCACGAGATCGTCGACAGACCGGTCGGCGCATGGGAGTTGTTCCTGCTGTCGTTGCGTGACTCGCGGTGGTGGTTAGGGGGTGCCGCTGCGGTAGGCAATTACGCGCTGCAGGCCGCGGCGCTGAGCCTAGGTTCGGTGATGTTGGTGACCGCGCTGCAGGTGACTGTGTTGCTGTTCGCGTTGCCGATCAATGCCCGGATCACCCACCAACGGGCGACCGCGTGGGAATGGGTCTGGGCGGCACTGCTGGCCGTCGCGGTGGCGGTGATCGTGGCGGTCGGCAATCCGACGGCGGACCAGCAGCGCGCCCCGCTGCGAACCTGGGTGGTGGTGATCTTGGTGATGGGCCCGGCATTAGTGCTGTGCGTGCTGGGCGCCCGAATCTGGTCGGGCGCCGTCGCCGCGGTGCTGCTGGCGCTGGTGGCTGGTTCGTCGCTGGCGCTGTTCGCGGTGCTGACCAAGGCCGTCGAGGAGGCGGTCCACGGCGGCCTGGGGGCCTTGCTGCGCGCGCCCGAACTGTATGCGTTGATCGCCGTTGCGCTGGCCGGCATGGTGTTTCAACAGGCGTCTTTTCGCGCCGGTGCGCTCACGGCCTCGTTGCCGACGATGACATTGGCCAAACCGGTAGTGGGATGGATCTTGGGAATCACCGTGCTCTCTGAGGAGCTGCACGTCGACGGCGTGAAGATTGTTGTCCTGGTGGCGGCAGTGATTGTGATGGTCGTGTCGACTGTGGCGCTGGCCAGGGGGGAGGCCACCACGATGGAGGCGCTCGGCAAGCGGCGTGCCAAAGTCACCCGGCAATCACTGGCGCCGTCGGAACGTTAGTTTATTTGGCGTGTTAAGCGCTATCGCGATCATCCCCTCAGCGCCGGTGCTGGTTCCCGAGCTCGCCGGAACCGCGGCCGACGAAGTCGCTGGGCTGCGGGCGGCCATGGTCGCCGCCGTCGCTGAGCTGCCGCCGCGCTGGATTGCTGTCGGGGTGGGCCCAAAAAGCACAGGGGACGGTGTTGTCGGCCCGGAGAGCGTCGGCACCTTTGCCGGCTTCGGCGTTGACCTGAGGGTGCGTCTTTCCCCGCAGGCACATCGAGATGACCAGCCGGTGGAGTTGCCGCTCTGTGCGTTGATCGCCGGCTGGATCCGGGAGCAAGCCCAGCCGGATGCCCACACGACAGTCCGGGTCTACGCCGAGACCCATGACATCCAGACCGCGGTCGCCCTCGGCCGGCGGCTGCGCAGCGAGATCGACCGGTCGACGGAGCCGACCGGAGTACTGATCGTCGCCGACGGCGCCAACACGCTGACCCCGGCCGCTCCCGGCAGCTATCACCCCGAAGATGTCGACGTTCAGCTAGCGCTGGATGACGCGCTGGCCGGCGGCGAACTCGACGCGCTGACCCGGCTGCCCGAGCAGGTCAGGGGGCGGGTTGCCTTCGGCGTGTTGGCGGGCCTGGCCGAGCCGGCGCCGCGATCGGCCAAGGAGCTTTATCGCGCGGCGCCGTACGGCGTCGGGTACTTCGCCGGAGTCTGGCAGCCGTGAGGCCGCTGGCGATCGTCGGTCCCACCGGGACAGGCAAGTCGCAGCTGGCCCTTGACGTCGCAGAGCGGCTCGGCGGCGCGACCGGCGCCGAAATTGTCAACGCCGACGCGATGCAGTTCTACCGCGGGATGGACATCGGCACCGCGAAACTGCCCCACGCGCAACGGCTCGGCATCCCGCACCATCAGCTCGACGTCCTCGACGTCACCGAGACCGCGACCGTCGCGCGCTTCCAGCGAGACGCCGCCACCGACATCGAGGCCATTGCCGCGCGGGGCAGGGTTCCGGTGCTGGTGGGCGGCTCGATGCTGTACATCCAATCGCTGCTGGACGACTGGTCGTTCCCGGCCACCGACCCGGCGGTACGGGCGAGATGGGAGCAGCGGCTCGCCGAGGTCGGCACCGAGGCCTTGCACGCCGAGCTGGGCGATCGTGATCCGGCGGCCGCGGCGTCGATCCTGTCGACCGACGGACGGCGCGTCGTACGGGCGCTGGAGGTAGTGGAGATCACCGGCAAACCGTTCGCGGCGTCGGCACCCGTCATCGGCCCTGTGCGCTGGGACACCGTCATCATCGGGCTGGATTGCGACACTGAGCTTCTCGACGAGAGACTGGCCCGGCGGACCGAGGCGATGTTCGCCCAAGGGCTGATCGGTGAGGTGGTCGCATTGCTCGACCGCGGGCTGCGCGACGGTGTCACCGCATCGAGGGCGCTGGGTTACGCGCAGGTTCTCGCCGAGCTCGACGCCGGACGTGATGGCGACGCCGCCCGCGAGCCGACGTTCATCGGCACCCGTCGCTATGTGCGACGGCAGCGGTCTTGGTTCCGTCGCGACCATCGGATCCACTGGCTCGACGCGACCGCCAGTGGAAACGCCGACGCCGCGTTGCGGGTCTGGCGACACGTATCCTGAGCAGGTGGTGATATTCGCCAAAGGCCATGGCACCCAGAACGACTTCGTCGTGCTGGCTGATCTGGATGCGGCGTTGACGCTGACGCCGGTGGTGGTATCCGCGCTCTGCGATCGACGCCGCGGCCTCGGCGCCGACGGGGTGCTTCGGGTCACCACGGCGGGGGCGGCGCTGGCCGCGGGGGTGTTCGATCGGGTGCCTGAAGGCGTGCGCGTCGACGACTGGTACATGGACTACCGCAACGCCGACGGATCGATCGCGCAGATGTGTGGCAACGGTGTGCGGGTGTTTGCCCATTATCTGCGGGCCAGCGGGCTGGAAAGCTGTGACGAGTTCGTCGTCGGGTCGTTGGCCGGCCCGCGGCCCGTCGTCTTGCACCGCATCGATGCGACCAACGCCGACGTCAGCGTCGACATGGGCAAGGCCAACCTGCTGGGCAGCGGGGGACAGGCCTTTGAGGTCACAGTCGGCGGGCGCACGTTCAACGGGTTGGCGGTCGACGTCGGCAACCCGCACCTGGCCTGCGTCGACCCCGCGCTGACGCCTCTGGCGCTGGCGGCCCTCGATGTCGCGGCTCCGGTGAGCTTTGATCACGCGCAGTTCCCGGACGGGGTCAACGTCGAGGTGCTCACCGCCCCCGCCGACGGCGCGGTGAGCATGCGGGTGCACGAGCGTGGAGTGGGCGAAACCCGTTCCTGCGGAACCGGAACCGTCGCCGCGGCCGTCGCCGCACTGTCACACGTCGGCGCGACCAGCGGCACCCTGACCGTGCGGGTGCCGGGCGGCGATGTCGTCGTCACCGTCACCGACGCCACCAGTTATCTGCGTGGACCGTCGGTGCTGGTGGCCCGCGGCGAACTCAGCGAGGAATGGTTGCGCAGCGTCGAATCGGATGCATACCGCGGCTTCGATGTGCACCATGAGTAATTAATGATGACAAATCCAGACCGTCCCCATATACCCAGCACCGGTGAACTCGCGCTCGACGACCGCGCAGCGCTGCGCCGCGTCGCCGGGCTGTCCACCGAACTCGCCGACGTCTCCGAGGTCGAGTACCGACAACTGCGCCTCGAGCGGGTGGTGCTGGTCGGCGTGTGGACCGACGGGAGTGCCGCCGACGCCGACGCCAGCCTGGCCGAATTGGCCGCACTCGCCGAGACCGCCGGCTCTGAAGTGCTGGAAGGCATGATTCAGCGCCGCGACAAGCCGGACGCGTCGACCTACATCGGCTCGGGCAAGGCGCAGGAGTTGCGTGAGGTTGTGCTGTCCACCGGCGCGGACACCGTTATCTGCGACGGCGAACTGTCCCCGGCTCAGCTGAACGCGCTGGAGAAGGCCGTCAAAGTGAAAGTCATCGACCGCACGGCGCTGATCCTCGACATCTTCGCCCAGCACGCCACCAGCCGGGAAGGCAAGGCGCAGGTGTCGCTGGCGCAGATGGAATACATGCTGCCGCGGCTGCGAGGCTGGGGTGAGTCGATGTCGCGGCAGGGTGGCGGTGCCGGTGGCAGCGGCGGCGGGGTGGGTCTGCGTGGACCCGGCGAGACGAAGATCGAGACCGACCGGCGCCGCATCCGCGAGCGAATGTCCAAGCTGCGTCGCGAGATCAAAGCGATGAAGCAGGTTCGCGACACCCAGCGCAGCCGCCGGCTGAACAGCGACGTGCCGTCCATCGCGATCGTGGGCTATACCAACGCGGGCAAGTCCAGCTTGCTCAACGCGCTGACCGGAGCGGGCGTGCTGGTGCAGGACGCGCTGTTCGCCACCCTGGAACCCACCACTCGCCGTGGAGAATTCGGCGACGGGAGGCCATTCGTTGTCAGTGACACGGTCGGTTTCGTGCGGCACCTGCCGACCCAGTTGGTGGAGGCGTTCCGCTCGACGCTGGAAGAAGTGGTCGACGCCGATCTGCTTGTCCACGTGGTCGACGGCGCCGACGTCAACCCGCTGGCTCAGATCAGCGCGGTGCGCCAGGTGATCTCCGAGGTGATAACCGACCATCACGGCGATCCGGCGCCCGAGCTGATCGTGGTCAACAAGGTCGATGCCGCAAGCGGTTTGGGGTTGGCAAAGCTGCGTCGTGCGCTGCCGGGCGCGATGTTCGTCTCGGCCCACACCGGCGACGGCGTCGAGGCGCTGCGCCGGCGGATGGCCGAGTTGGCCGTCCCGACGGATACCGCCGTCGACGTGGTGATTCCCTACGACCGCGGGGATTTGGTCGCCAGGGTGCACGCCGACGGCAGGGTTCAGCAGACCGAGCACAGCAACGACGGCACCCGCATCAAAGCCCGGGTGCCGGTGGCGCTGGCCGCGAGCCTGCGCGAGTTCTCGAAGACCTGAGCGGCTTTCTGAGTTGTGTGAGAAGACTGCTCAAGTCTCCGGCTAGATCCGACCGATCGCCCAGCTCTTTCTGCGCCTAATGTGCCCGCGATCCGTATCGCGCCGCGCTCGAGCAAGCGAGCGGCTCGCCGATCCGAAGGCTCACGAAGTAGACGCGCGACTTAAAATTTCGCTAAGCGAAAGACTTATGAGAGACACAGTGTTTTGTTAGGTTTCGCTCAGGTTTTTTTCGACAGCGATGCTGGGCACCTCTGGTGGCACGTGAGCGGCTGCCGGCGCAGCTATAGAAGAGGCATAACTATGGACATTCACAAACTCGCTGTGGTCGGCGGCTTCGCAGTCGGTGCGGCAGTGGCATTCGCGCCGCTGGCGTCCGCGGACGACCTGACCAGGCACTCTCGACGGTGAGGCTACGTTGCTGAACGACATCTTCACAGTCGAAACCGACCTCGCGGGTGACAGCAGCGACGTCACCGCATCCACGGCCAGCAACCCGTTCGACATCATCACCTCGTCGGATATATCGACCGTCCAGGGTTCGGGCGCCACTCCGTTCGACTACCTGGTGTACGGGGCAGACCCGACCGCAGCCGGCCCCGCCAGTGACCCGGGTTCGTACAACGTGTTCAACGGCGCCTTGGTTGAGTTCGCCGACGCCCTCAACGTCGAGGAGTACGCGCTGGAGAACAACGGCGCCTTGGACACCAATACAGCCGACTTCATCGGATCGATCGGCACGATCCACAATGCGATTGACACCGGCACCGCCACGGACGCTGCCGAGTACTTCCTCCAATTCGGCTTGGGCGACTTGCAGGGGTTCTTCGACATCCCGTCGTTCTAGTTTTCGCTCGTTTTGGCCGGCCCATCCCGCACCGGTCTACTGGGCGAACCCTGCAGTTCCGGCCGGTAGGACTCAGTCGGCCAGGTCGTAGACATCCTCGGCAGGTGTGGCCAGCAGCCGCTGCGCCAGCTGTGCTTTGAGCAGGTCGAGGCGCGCCTCTTCGGCCTGATCACGGTCGGGTTTGCCGGCCAGATCGATGAATTCGGCGGTGACGAAACCCTTGCGCAGCAACAACGTCGCCGCCCGGCCGGCGATGGTGACCTGGAAGACGAAGCTTTGCAGCTGTCGCCCACGGTCGGGCCGGGCCAGAGCTGGATCGAGCGTGTAGCGGCCGTCGGTGAAAGCTCGGGTGACGGCTTCAAAGCCGTCACGGGCCCCCGGCCCCGCGAAGGCGGTCCGGATCATGATCGAGCGCCGTTGCGGCGGTTGGTTCCCGGATAGCGCGGCGAACGCCCGCTGCATCACTTTGAAGGCATGGGCCACACCCGCCGGCGCGTACGGCCCGGCGTAGCACAGCATGTCCGTGTAGGAGAACTCGAGTAGCTGCCCGCGTTCCTCCACCAGGATCATCTCGTCCACGTCGCTGACTGTATGCCCGGGACCCGACACCCGTCCCGTCCAACCATTTGGTTGGTATATGTTGGGCGCAGAGTCCCCAACCCGCCGGAGGTCATCCATGGGTAGCGCCGTCAAGTACCAGCGCACGCTGTTCGAGCCCGAGCACGACTTGTTCCGCGAGTCCTACCGGGCGTTCCTGGAGCGTCACGTCGCGCCGTACCACGATGAGTGGGAGAAGGCGAAGATCGTCGACCGCGGGGTGTGGCTGGAGGCCGGTAAGCAGGGCTTTCTGGGCATGGCGGTGCCCGAGGAATTCGGCGGCGGCGGCGACGGCGACTTCCGTTACAACACGATCATCACCGAGGAGACCACCGCGGGCCGCTACAGCGGCATCGGCTTCGGGCTGCACAACGACATCGTGGCGCCCTACCTGTTGAGCCTTGCCAACGAGGAGCAGAAACAGCGTTGGCTGCCCAAGTTCTGCACCGGTGAGCTGATCACCGCGATCGCCATGACCGAGCCCGGTACCGGCAGCGACTTGCAGGGCATCAAGACCCGCGCGATCAAGCAGGGCGACCACTATGTGCTCAACGGGTCAAAGACGTTCATCACCAATGGCATCAACGCCGACCTGGTGATCGTGGTGGCCCAGACCGATCCCGACAAAGGCGCACAAGGCTTCTCGCTGCTGGCCGTCGAACGCGGCATGGCGGGATTCGAGCGGGGCCGCCATCTGGACAAGATCGGCTTGGACGCCCAGGACACCGCTGAGCTGTCCTTCACCGACGTCGAGGTGCCCGCCGAGAACCTGCTCGGCGAAGAGGGCAAGGGCTTTGTCTACCTGATGCAGAACCTACCGCAGGAACGAATCTCGATCGCCATCATGGCTGTGGCGGCCATGGAGCAGGTTCTGGAGCAGACGCTTCAATACACCAAGGAGCGCAAGGCCTTTGGCAAGCCGATCGGCAGTTTCCAGAACAGCCGATTCGTCCTCGCCGAGTTGGCCACCGAGGCCACGGTCGTGCGGATCATGGTCGACGAGTTCATCGCCCTGCACCTCGAGGAGAAGCTCACCGCCGAACAGGCCGCGATGGCCAAGTGGTACGCCACCGAGAAGCAGGTGCACTTGATCGACCGCTGCCTGCAGCTGCACGGCGGCTACGGCTACATGCGCGAATATCCTGTTGCGCGTGCGTATCTCGATGCTCGGGTGCAGACAATCTACGGCGGCACCACCGAGATCATGAAGGAAATCATCGGCCGCAGCCTCGGCGTCTAACCCGCCGCAGACAGCGAGACGGTTTCAGGTTCTCCGGACTGCGGCGCTCTACGGCGCGGCGACAGCAACGACGCCGCGGCGACTGGCCCCGATATTGCGGCAACGTAACCCAAAACCGGTTGGGCGAAGTGCGACACCTAACAGGCGTTATGGCTGTTATTTCATGATTAATGGGTACCGCTTACGTAGTGTCTTCCTATGACGTCGCGCGTGTCGTCGCCTGCAGCAGAGTCGGGCGGCTGGGCGGCGGTTGAGACTTGTCCAGGCTTCGGACTGGGCGGCCACCGGGAGGGTGGAATGACAGGGCAGCAAAGTCGATCCGGCGTGGTTGCGCGTGCAGCGCGCGGCCTGGTGGTGCTGGGGGCAGTCTTGGCCTGCATGGCGTTGCTGACGCCTGTCGCGGTGGCGTCACCCATCGGCGATGCCGACAACGCCATGACCGCGGCCTGGAAAGAGGCCGGCGGCGACACCTCCGATCTCGGCGCTAAGCAGGGTGAGGCGTACGTCGCCGGCCCAGGGTTCGCTCAGGACTTCGTTCACGGGAAGATGTTCTTCACTCCGGCCACCGGCGCCAGGTCGATGATGGGCGCGATCCTGGACAAGTACGAGTCCCTCGGCGGCCCGGCGGCCAGCGATCTGGGCTTTCCCACCATGAACGAGGTGCGTGGACTGGCAGGCCCCGATAGCCGGGTCAGCACGTTCTCGGCCAGCGACAAGCCGCTGATTTACTGGACCGGCGACCACGGCGCGTTCGTCGTGCGCGGCGCGATCAACGCCGCGTGGGACAAACTGGGCAGCTCTGGGGGCGGTCTCGGTGTACCGATCAGCGACGAAATCTACGACGGCGAACTCGCGACTCAAGCTTTCAGCGGCGGCAAGGTGTCATGGAACAGGCTGACCAAGGCTTTCACCACCGTCCCGCCCGATCTGGCCAGTCAGCTCGCCGGCCTACAGGTGCCCGTCGATCCGACGGCGGACATCAATACGGCCTGGCGGGCGGCCGGCGGCGTTTCCGGCGCGCTTGGCGCCAAACAAGGTGACCAGTATCCGGTCGGCAGTGACGGTCTGGCCCAGAACTTCGCCGGTGGCAAGATTTTCTTCAGCCCTGCGACCGGCGCCAACGCCGTCGAGGCCGACATTTTGACCAAGTACGAGGCGCTGGGCGGCCCGGGTGGCAGCGACCTGGGGTTCCCGATCGCCAACGAAGCCGACGGTGGCCTGAAACCGGCCAGCCGGGTCAGCGCGTTCTCCGGCAAGGATCAGCCGGTGATCTTCTGGACTCCAGCCCACGGGGGATACGTCGTCCGCGGGGCCATCAAGGTCGCGTGGGACAAACTTCTCGGAGCGACCGGCAAACTGGGCGCGCCGCTGGGCGATCAGGTGGTCTCGAAGGACGTCGTCACGCAAAAGTTCGCCGGCGGCCAGATCGCGTGGAATCAGTCAAAGAACAGCTTCACCACCCAACCGGAAAACTTGGCATCGGCACTGTCCGGTCTGCAAGTTCCAGGGCAGAAGACGCCGGCCAACTCGGGGTCCCCCGGCGGCGGGGTGGGAGCGCTGGCTTTTCACCTGTGGTGGTTGCTGGTAGGCATCCCGGCACTACTGCTCATCGGCGTGGTGATACTGGCGATCCGGCGGTGGCGTCGGCGTCGTGCCGCTAAACGTGAGAAGGCCGGTGAACTCGGCGAACCGGAAGAGTCTGGCCACCAGACCGTCACCGCGGCGCTCCCGCAATGGTCGCCTGATGCCGACAACGACCTAGGGTCGAGCTTGCCGGAGGGCTACCGGCTACCAGTTAGGCGGACCGTGCGGCTGCCCAGTCAGCCCTCCAGCGAATGGATGCCGCCCGAGCGCAAGAACCTGGTCGACGAGCTGTTTGCCGAAGAGGACCAAACCAGGGGCCCCGACCAGGTTTCCGGCTTCCCCGATTTTGATCGAGATGTCGATGAGGGCTTTGACGAGGAATTCCATCAGGACTTCGGCGAAGATCCCGACGACGTGGACACGGCTCCGACCGTGATTCCGTCGCCAGGTAACGGCCGAGGCGGACGGCACGCGGTTTCCGACGCCGACGGCAATGACGCTGAGGTGATCACCGCGACCGTACCCACAGCGCGAATTACGACCGCGCAGTTAGCAATTCATCTTCCGATGGACGACCCGTACCAGGTGCCGGACGGATATCCCGTCAAGGCCAACGCGAGTTTCGGCCTCTATTACATGCCCGACAGTGCGCTATACGAAGAGACGCTGGCTGAAATCTGGTTCGCCACTGAGGATATCGCGCGGGCGAACGGGTTCCATCGGGCCGGGTAACCGACCTGGGCCGCAGCGACGTCAGAGCTTCCGGATGACCGTGACGACCTTGCCGAGGATGGCAGCTTCGTTGCCCGGGATCGGGTCGAAGGCCGGGTTGTGTGGCATCAGCCAAACCTGGCTGCCGGTGCGTTTGAACGTCTTGACAGTGGCCTCCCCGTCGATCATCGCCGCCACGATGTCGCCGTTATCGGCCACGTTCTGCTGCCGAATCACCACCCAGTCGCCGTCGCAAATTGCGGCATCGACCATGGATTCGCCGACCACCTTGAGCAGGAACAGCGCGCCTTCTCCGACGAGTTCGCGCGGTAACGGAAAGATGTCTTCAACGGCCTCCTCGGCCAGAATCGGCCCACCGGCCGCGATGCGTCCCAGCACGGGGACGTAAGTGGGCTCCGGCAGGTCGTCTGAGCCGGCGACGTCGGTGATGACCGGCGGCCTCGAGCCATCGTCGAATGCACGGATGTCGACCGCCCGGGGGCGGTTCGGGTCTCGGCGGAGGTAGCCCTTGCGCTCCAACGTGCGCAATTGATGGGCCACCGAGGACGTGGACGTCAGGCCGACGGCATCGCCGATCTCCCGAATGCTCGGCGGGTATCCGCGGCTGGTGACCGATGCGCGAATGACGTCCAGGATGGTGCGCTGCCGTGGTGTCAGCACTGAATCCGCAGATCGCACGGGGAGGTCAGAGGCGGCGTCCGGGTTATCGCTGTCGCTCATACGGTCGAATGTAGACGTAAACCGTCGGTATATCAAACATGTGTTCGACGCGTGTCGCGGTGTTGCCCGACGGCGACCGGCAGAACTTGTCGGAGCCGAGTCGTATCGTCGCCGGCGTGTGCAACAGTTCGATCACATGTTCGGTATTCGAACACACTATCGATTATGATTCGAACAAGTGATCGACCACAACCCGACTGGAGGAACGCACATGATGCCCATCGAGACGATCTCGCCCAACGCGCCGATCCGCATGCGGCCGGTTCAGGTGCGTCCCGCCGCGCGCCGCGGCCGGCCTAACGCCCGGGGTCCTCAGCCGTCCAGGCCAGTCGCCGCGCCGCCGCGTTACCGGGGCACCGGTGTGTTGATGTCGACGGCGCCGCATCGGCCGCGTCCGATCACGCCGGCGACCACGGTCACCCTGGCCCTGCTGGCGGCGGCGATCACGGTGTGGCTCGGGATGGTGGCGCACTTCGGCGCCATGCTGCACGGCGGCAGCGATCAACCGGCGGCGCGTCAGATGCCCGACCGGCTTGCCGTGGTCCGGGTCGAGCCGGGGGAGACGCTGCAGCACCTGGCCGCCCGGGTGGCGCCGGATGCGCCGACCGGCCAGGTCGCCGCCCGCATCCGCGAGCTCAACGAGCTCGACTCCGCGGCGGTGACCGCGGGCCAGACGCTGATCGCGCCGGTGGGCTGACGGCCCGCCGTGCACCGCCGTCACTCGGGTTCCGTTTACCAGGTGCGACATTCAGCGACGGTAGGCCCGAGCCCGGCCGCGCAGGTAGGCTCTTGGTGGTCTGGGGCACCCCGGAGTCAGCGCGGCAAAGGAGCGGTCATGCACTGTCCGTTCTGCCGGAATCCCGATTCGCGGGTTGTCGACTCGCGTGAAACCGACGAGGGGCAGGCGATTCGACGTCGCAGATCATGCCCGGAGTGTGGACGGCGATTCACCACTGTGGAAAGCGCGGTGCTGGCTGTGGTCAAGCGCAGTGGTGTGACCGAACCGTTCAGCCGCGAGAAGGTGATGCTCGGGGTGCGCCGGGCGTGTCAGGGCCGTCAGGTCGACGATGACGCGCTGAATCTGCTGGCCCAGCAGGTCGAGGACACCGTAAGAGCCAGCGGTGCGCCGGAAGTTCCCAGCAACGAGGTCGGGCTCGCGATACTCGGTCCGCTGCGAGAGCTTGATGAAGTCGCCTACCTGCGATTCGCCTCGGTCTACCGGTCCTTCTCGTCTGCAGACGATTTCGAGCGCGAGATCAAAGAACTGCGGGCTCACCGCAAGGTTCCCGCCTCCGGTTGACCGCCGCTCGGGCCCACTGTGGCCCGGTGTGGCCCGCGTTGTCGCGATTAGGCTGACGCAATGCCGCCTGAACTACATCCCAACCTGCGAGCGCTGGCTCCGTTGCTAGGCACATGGCACGGCCGCGGTTCGGGCGAATACCCCACGATCGAGCCATTCGACTACCTCGAGGAAGTCACGTTTTCCCATGTCGGCAAACCGTTCTTGATCTACGCGCAGAAAACCAGGGTTCCGGCCGACGGGACACCACTGCACGCTGAGACGGGTTATCTTCGCGTACCGCGGCCCGGTGAGATCGAGCTCGTCCTGGCGCACCCCAGCGGCATCACCGAAATCGAGGTCGGCACATACACGGCCGACGGGAGCGCGATCGAGCTCGAAATGACCACGACGCAGATCGGTTTGACACCTACCGCCAAAGAGGTGACGGCGCTCGGTCGGCGCTTCCTGCTCGACGGCGACGAGCTCTCCTATGCACTGCAGATGGGGGCAGTCGGACAACCGAAGCAACATCACCTGGCAGCGGTGTTGCACCGCAAAGGCTAAGTTTCAGTGGCTTATTCGCCGTACACCGTCGTTGACGACACGACCGGCCACCTGAACCCAACCCTGAGGACTCCACCTGGTTTCGATCACCGATCCCTTGCCCTGAGTGACGCTCAAGTCGCGGCTGAGATAGTCGGTGATCCGCACGGCGGCGGATCCCGTCGCTTCGTCTTCTGCCACACCAAGATTGGCGGCGAAGAACCGAGAGCGCAGTGATCCAGCGGACTCGTCGATCCATGCCCACAGGTAGTGCGCAACATCGTCGGGGAAGTCGGCTGCGTCGGCAGCTGCGAGATCGTCGAGAGAGTCGAGATTCTGAATGGCAAAGTCCGGCGCCCATTCCGAGCGGGCGCTGATGGCCGTGACGTCGTCGTCGTAACTCACCTGCACAACTCCGGCGGGTACCTGCAGCGTTCGAATCGGCGTGCCCGTAGACCGCAACCACCATGACGCTCCGACCGTCGGGTGTCCCGCGAACGGCAGTTCGAGGAGCGGAGTGTAAATGCGAGCGTGCGCGGTGGGGGAGTCAGCGCTCGGCACATCGACGAAGACCGTTTCGCTGTAGCCTAATTGAGCTGCAAGAGACTGGCGTTGATCCGGTTCGACCGTCGCGGCGTCGACCACGCCGAGCGGATTCCCGAAATTACCTGCGGAGTCGGTGAAGACGCGCAACACCGTCACGTCGAAGGTCATCAAATCGACTGTACGTCGCGTGAACGTCTGGCTCAGGTAGCGCTGCGCTCGTCGGCGCCCATGGCCTCCAGTACGGCGACGCGGGTGTCGGCCGGTCCGGTGACGGTCTGCGCCCCGCCGCCGTTGCGCAGCAATTCACGCAACGCGGCCGGGTCGTATTCGGTGGGTGTGGTGGTGTCGATGAAGCGCTCGACTACCTCGATGAAACGGTCGGGATCGTCATGGAACGGGAAATGCCCGGAGCGCTCAAAAATCTCCAACTGCGAGCCTGGCATCGCGGCGTGTGCCATAAGGGCGTGGCTGACGGGAACCACCACATCGTCGGTGCCCCAAATGATCTGCACTGGAACAGATTCAGTTAAATAACATCGATCCAGCATGGTGACGCTCTGGCCACGCCAATCCACCACCGCCCGCAGCGTCCGGGTGAATGCCGCCGACGCCATGGGCTCCGGTAAGTCGGCCAGTATTCGCAGCACATCGGGCAGGTCATGGCCCACGCCAGTGGAGCCCAACAGCGAGCCGGCCGCGCGCCCCAAGATCTGTAATGCCGGGAGCACCAAGGGCAATCGCAGCAACGCCAGCGCCTCGCTGCCCATCGGCAACGAGGCCAGCCGCAATATCAGGTTGACGTCCTTGGTGACGCCGCCCGCACCGACCAGGATCAGCCGGTCTACCAGTTGCGGGAACTGGTAGGTGAACTGCATGGCCACCCCGCCACCGAGCGAATGCCCTACGACGGTGACCCGCTCGATGTCAAGTACGGAAAGTAGATCGCGCATTCCGTTGGCGTAAGCGGCGATCGAGTAGTCTGCGCGCGGCTTGTCCGACTGTCCGTGGCCGAGCAGGTCGACGGCGATCACCGTAAACCGTTGAGCCAGCCTGGCTTGAACCGTCGCCCAGGTGGTGGAGTTGTCGCCGATCCCGTGGATAAGCAGGATGACCGGGCCTGAGCCGGCGATCCGGAACGCGCGCCGGTAGCCGTGGATCGTACGAAACTGTAGTTGCGGCGTGACTTCTCGCACCGAGCGCAGATTGGGCTTCCGTTGCGTCATGCCGCCAACTTCGCTGTCGGGCCCCGGGGAGGGCGATCAGGTCGGATCGTTGTCGTCGAACTTCTTCTCTGCCTGCTGTGCAAGGAACCGCTCGAACTCCGCACCAAGCTCATCGCCACTGGGGAGATCCTCATCCCGCGTCAACAGTGAGCGATTCTCCTGAGCGTCAATGAAGGCATCGTACTGGCGCTCCAGCGCGGTCACCACTTGAGTGACTTCCGAACTCGCTTCGACCTGCTCGTCCACCTTGAGCTTGATCTCTGCTGCGGCCTCGGTGAGCGCCTTTAGCGGCAGCTGCAGAGAACCGGTCTTTGCGAGCTGCTCCAGCAGCGCCTCGGCCGCGGCCGGATAATCCGTCTGGGCCAAGTAATGCGGGACGTGCACGGTGAAGCCGACGACTTCCTGCCCGTGTTGAGCCATCCGGTATTCCAACAGGTTCGATGCGCTGCCGGGCACCTGCACCTCGGAGATCCACGGCGTGAAGTCGGCGATCAGCTCGCGGTTGTTGGAGTGCGCGGTCATCGTGACCGGCCGGGTGTGTGGCACCGCCATTGGGATCGTGCCCAAGCCGATGGTCTGCCGGACACCGAGACGCTCGGCCAATAACCGCACAGCGGTGATGAACCGCTCCCATTTCAAGTCGGGCTCCATGCCGGCCAACAGCAGGAACGGCGTCCCGACACTGTCGTGCAGCGCAACGAGGCTGAGCTCGGGATTGTCGTAGCTGGTGAAATGATCGGTCTTGAACGTCATCAGCGGCCGTCGTGATCGGTAGTCGAGCAGCTCATCGATGGCGAAGGAGGCCACCAATTCGCTATCCAGGGTGTCCTTGAGGTGGCGGGCGGCCAACCGGATCGCGTGACCTGCGTCGGAAAAGCCTTCCAGCGCATGCACCAGAACCGGGCCGCGGCCATCGGACGACGACAACTGAGGCGCCGGAAACTCGAGTTCATACATGCCGTTGTGTTCGGGCTGGTAACGCGGTTCCATGTCGGGTGGATCGGGGGGTTGGTTGTGGGCCATTGCTGTCGCCTCCTCGCCACGGCGCGGTCTTGAGCACCGTCTCAGACAAGTGTCCCTTAGATCGGCGAGCTGGGGAAACCGGACCCCACTCCGGCTCGCCCGCCGATGTGTTACGGAACGCGGTCGTGTCTGACCGCATTCCAACGGGTTACCCATTTCGCGCAGCGCCGAATGCGCCGCGATGACGTCGCCACTCGTCGCCCGTGCGCGCTCGATCAGGCATGATCAACGGCGATGCGCATTCTGGCAGCAGCGATGAGCTTGGCCATGGTAGTGGTCGGCTGCGGACATCAGGCCCGGTCGGGACCCGTGAGCCTTAAACGCAATCAACCCGTCGCCGATAGCGTGAACCGGGTCGCGGCCGGGCCCGTGGACCCCGATCCGCGGGTGGGTGCGGTGTTCCTGTCCAGCGGCGATCTGCACGCCTGTACCGGCTCGGTGCTGCATTCGGCGGCCGGCAATCTGGTGTTGACCGCCGCGCACTGCCTGAGTGCCAGTGTTGCGGCGCGGTTTGTGCCCGGCTTCGCCCGCAAGGCCACTGCCGACGACTTGTGGACGGTGGATGCGCTGTATCTGGATCCGCGTTGGCTGGCCAATAAGGATCCGCTGGCCGACTATGCGATCGCGCGGGTCAGCCGCTCCGCCGGTGGATCGGTCGAGGGCCTGGTCGGCTCGGCGCTGTCGCTGGGTGCGGCACCGGCGCGCGGCAGTCGGATCACGGTGGTCGCCTACCCTGCCGGCGTCGGCGGCCTGCCGATCGGCTGTCAGGTCGACACCGGACTAAGCGCGGGCGGCTACCCGGAGTTGCCGTGCGAGGGCCTGGTCGACGGCACCAGCGGCGCGCCCTGGATCAGCGGCTCGCGGGTCACCGGGGTGATCGGCGGGCTGCACGGTGGCGGCTGCGCGGAAAACCTGTCCTATTCGTCGCCGTTCGACCAGAACGTCGCTCGGCTCTTCGCGCGTGCCGAAGCGGGCGGCCCGGGTGACGATCCACCGAGCGCCTACGACGACGAGTGCTAGACGGTCGCTCAGAGGTCGAAATGGCTGAGGGCGCGCACCTTGTTCATCACGTCCAGCGCGGCTACCTTGTAGGCCTCGGAGAACGTCGGGTAGTTGAACACCGCGTCGACCAGATACTCCACGGTGCCCTCGCAGCCCATCACCGCCTGGCCGATATGCACCATCTCGGTGGCGTTGCTGCCGAAGATGTGTACGCCGAGCAACTTGAGGTCGTCGGTGGAGACCAGCAGCTTGAGCATCCCGTAGGAGTCGCCGGCGATCTGGCCGCGGGCCAGCTCGCGGTAGCGGGACACACCCACCTCGTAGGGCACCGACTGCTTGGTCAGCTCGACTTCAGTAGCGCCGACGTAGGAGATCTCCGGGATCGAGTAGATGCCGATCGGCTGTAGCGCGGTGAGACCGTGCACCGGCTCGCCGAACGCGTGGCAGGCCGCCACCCGGCCCTGGTCCATCGAGGTCGACGCCAGCGCGGGGAAGCCGATGACGTCACCGACGGCGTAGATGTGGTCGACCTTCGTCTGGAACGCTTCGTCGACAAAGATGCGCCCCCGGTTATCGGCTTCCAGGCCCGCATTCTCCAGTTCGAGGTTTTCGGTCTGGCCTTGTCGGCCCGCTGAGTACATCACCGTTTCGGCCGGGATCTTCTTGCCGCTGGCCAGGCTGGTGACGGTGCCGGTTGCGCCCATCTGGACCCCGGTCACCTCTTCACCGAACCGGAACGTGACCGCCAGGTCGCGCAGGTGAAAGCGCAGCGCCTCGATGATCTCGGGGTCGCAGAAGTCCAGCATGTCCTGCCGCTTCTCGACGATGGTCACCTTGCTGCCCAGCGCGGCGAACATCGACGCGTACTCGACACCGATGACGCCCGCGCCGACCACCACCATCGACGCCGGGATCGACTGGAGATCAAGGATGCCGTCGGAGTCCAGCACCCGCTGCTCGTCGAACTCCACCCCTTCGGGCCGCGCGGGCTTGGTGCCGGTCGCGATGACGATGTATTCGCCGCTGACCGTGGTGCGTTCGCCGCGGGAACGGTCTTCGACCAAGAGGGTGTGTTCGTCTTTGAACCGGCCCTCACCGGCGATCACATCGACCCGGTTGCGCATCAGTTGGTTGCGTACCGTTTCGGCTTGTTTGGTGATGACGTGACTGGTTCGAGACAGCAGGTCGGCCGGTGTGATCTTGTCCTTGACCCGATAGCTGGCGCCGTAGAGCTCGCGTTGGTTCATCCCGGTGAGGTAGAGGACTGCCTCGCGCAACGTCTTCGACGGGATGGTGCCGGTATTGACGCAGACACCGCCGAGCATTGGCCGCTGCTCAATGACCGCGACCGATTTGCCCAGCTTGGCCGCCGCGATCGCGGCCTTCTGGCCGCCCGGGCCTGAGCCGATGACGACCATGTCGTATTCGAGTATCGAACCCATGGGTAGAGACATACGCCCGTTGCGTTGCGGGCGCACGTCGAAAACGGCTACATGCACGTGAACAATGCGGCTTTGTCCACAACCGCGGCTTTGTCCACAACAGGCGGGTTGCAGGGTCAGTGCCGTCGGCAGGCTGACGGTACTGGGCGCGAGCGTCGACGCCATGACCAAGCAGCGACGTGACTTTGAACTGAATCGCCCAGGCGCGGTGATTGCCGCGCTCCCAGCCGTGTTGGGTTTCGAGCCGGAGAAATCGTTGGTCCTGTTGACCGTCGATGGCGGCGAATTGGGGTCGGTCATGCGGGTCGACCTCTCTGATGCGGTCGACGAACAGGTTGGGCGTCTTGCCGCGGTTGCCGCGGCCGCCGGCCCAGAAGCGGCCATCGCGGTGATCGTCGACGCC
>Ga0302326_10007931_pt1 | contig 23512 bp, 18 predicted proteins | sample Palsa_T0_3_FD_202264 | JGI IMG/M metagenome (GOLD analysis project Ga0302326, IMG submission 202264) | Peat permafrost microbial communities from Stordalen Mire near Abisko, Sweden - Palsa_T0_3 | ecosystem: Environmental > Terrestrial > Soil > Palsa > Peat permafrost | place: Sweden: Abisko... | reverse complement strand
CGATGTCACCGCATCGGTGTCGACATCGACAGGCTCCGGGTACTGCACCGATACGCCCGCAATGTCCGCGTCGTCGGTCCAGGACGTGTCTGCCGGCAGGATCAGTGTTGAAATCTGATTGTTGGCAATGGTTTTCGTGATGGCTTCGGCAGTATCGGCTGCGACTTCGGTGGTGTCATCGGTTCGATGCACCCAGCCCGAGACGCTGCCGGCCAATGCGTCGATGTCGGATTCCAGTGGAGCGTCGTACTTCTTGTGGTACGTGGCATGGTCGCCGACGACGACCACCATCGGAACCCGGGCACGCCGGGCGTTGTGCAGGTTGGCCAGCCCGTTGCCCAGTCCGGGGCCCAGATGCAGCAGCACCGCGGCGGGCCGCCCGGCGATCCGGGCATAGCCGTCGGCGGCACCGGTGGCTGTGCCCTCGAAGAGAGTCAACACGCCGCGCATCTGCGGGACGGTGTCCAACGCGGCGACGAAGTGCATCTCGGACGTGCCGGGATTGGCGAAGCACACGTCGACACCGCCGTCGACCAGGGTATTGATCAGAGCCTGCGCGCCATTCACGTTTCCAACCTAGAGCGTCAGGGCGGAGCGAGCACAGACACTCGTCCGCTGCGCATGGCCACCGCCGAACAACACCACATGCGCGAGCAACGCGAAGAGTTGGTGCAGCCCGATCCGGCTGCGCCAGCCCGGTTGTAGCGGATGCACCCGCTGATAGCCATCGACGATCGCGTCGTAGTGCGGGCAGCCGAACAGCGCGAGCATCGCCAGGTCGCTCTCGCGGTGGCCGCCATGGGCGGCCGGATCGATCAGCACCACCCCATCGGGGGTCCACATAACGTTGCCACCCCACAGATCACCGTGCAGCCGAGCCGGTGGATCGTCGTCGTCGAAGTCGCCCGCCCGACACCGCACCGCCACCTCGCTGACCGCGGCACGCGTCGCCGCGTCCAGGCGCGATGCCGCAAGCTCGGCCATCGGCGCGAGCCGCTCGTCGGCGTAGAACTCACCCCAATGTCGGTGCGGACGAAGCGACATCGGCAACGGCTGAGTCAGCGGGCCGAAAAAGCCAGGCCCGTACCAACCGTCGGGTCCCGCGCCGAAGCCCGAGGCCCCCGCGTCGTGCGTGACAGCCAGCCGCTTACCGAACTCGAAAGCCGTTCTCGGACTGGGCGTTACCGATTCAAGCCGCCGCAGCGTCAGGCTCGTCGCATCGACCGAAACAACCCGGGCGCAGCGCGCACCGCCGTCCACTTCGGAGAGCCAACCCAGCCCTGCGGCTTCGCAGACGAAAAAGCCGGTGGGCGCGGCCGGATGCTGCTTGACGAAATCCGTCACGTCGTTAGTTTCTGGCGATTCCGTCCAGTCATCGCGCCGGCTTGCCGGAGTAGATCCGCCGGCGCACCGGATCGGCGGAGGATGCGGCCAACAGCGCCTACTGGATCACGGAGACCCCCGACTGGAATCACACTGCCCGCCGGTGCCGATGCCTCCGGTACTGCTTGCCCCAATCGCCGCCCACCGTTACCAAGCTAGCCGCACCCGAAGGGCCAAGGTGCGCCCTGCAACGGCGTCGCGAGCGAGACTTCTGGGTTATCCGCCCCGCTTGACGACCTTGTGCACGCCTCGAAGCGCATGCCATCTCACATCGTGAGCTGTTGGCTGCACAGGTAGTAGTACAAGCCCTCGTGGGCCATTAGCTTGTCATGTGTGCCACGCTCGACGACCCGGCCCTTCTCGAGCACCAGGATGATGTCGGCGTCGCGGACTGTGCTGAGCCGATGGGCGATCACAAACGACGTACGCCCGTGCAGCAGCTGGTCGAGATTGTCTTTGACGGCCCGCTCCGACTCGGTGTCGAGCGCGCTGGTGGCTTCATCGAAGACCAGCACCGGGGGATGGTGGTAGACGGCGCGGGCGATCGCGATGCGTTGGCGCTGACCGCCCGACAGCAGCAGTCCGGTTTCACCTATGAGTGTTTCATACCCTCGCGGTAGGCGTTCGACGAATCCTGCGGCGTTGGCCACCCGCGCCGCCCACATCACCTGCTCTGGGTCAGGGTTCTCGCTACCGAAGGCGATATTTTCGGCGATCGTCGCATTGAACATGTGGTTTTCTTGCAGCACAAAACCGATGTGCTGTCGTAACTGGCGCAGGTCAAGGCCAGTCAGGTCGGCGCCGTCGTAGAGGATGGTGCCGCTGGTCGGCTCGAGCAGTCCGCACAAGCATTTGATGAGTGTGGTTTTGCCCGAGCCGCTGCGGCCGACGATCGCCACCCGGGTACCGGGCTGGATTTCGAAATCGATCTCGTCGAGCACCGGTGCCTGGGCCGGACCAGGGTACTTGAAGGTCAGGCGCCGGAAATGAACATGGCCGGAGAGCGACTTCACCGACGTCAGTCCCGAGCGGTCACCCTGCTCGGCCTCATGGTCGAGAATGTCGCTGAGCCGATTGAGCAGGACGACCGAGCGCTGCAGCTGATCCCAGATTCCCACGATGTTCACGACCGCTTGGTTGGCGAGCAGGACCAGGACGTTAAAGGAGATGAGTTCCCCGATCGTCATCGTCTTGTGCAGCACCTGTAGCGCGCCGAGCCACAAAAACAGGGCCAGCGACAGGAACGACAACAGCTGGATTCCTCCCCAGAACAGCATCGTCGTGAGGTCCGTCCGGTACAGCCGGTCTGACAGCTCGTCGAATTGATTGAGCAGCAGCCGGCGCAGCGTTTTCTCCGCACCCATCGCCTTGACCGTCTCGATGCCCCTGATGGAGTCGATTTGTCGTGACTGATACCTGCTCCAGCACTCTTCGAGCCCTTCGTAGGCCGGCCGGAGGCGCCTCTGGGTGAACCGCAGCAGTGCCGTATACAGCGACGCGGCGAAGATCACGTATACGAGACCGAGAGGCCAGCTGAAAGCGCACATGATCGCCACGGCAACGACCACCTGAGCGATGGAGGTGAGCGTCTGCGCCCCCCGCTGTACTACGAAATCCCGCACCCCCTGCATGCCGTTAAGGCGGCGACCGATGTCGCCTATGCGCCGAGCCTGAAAGTAGCTCATCGGCAGCGCCAGCAGCGCCTCGGAGAGCGTGTCGAGGCTTGCCCGGTCAACGTGCACGCTGACGCGACTGAGCAGCAGTCTCTGAAAGTACATGGCCACCACGGACATCCCCAGCGCGCCAAACATGAGCAGCACAATCGCGGTGAGTAATCCCACGTCGTGTTGGCGGATTACCTTGTCGACGATGAATTTGCTCAGCAGCGGAATCAGCATCGAGCCACCAGCGGCTACAAAGCTTAGGACAACCGACAACAACAGCGCGCGACGGTACGGCCGGAAAAACCCGAGTAGCCAGCCGACACGCGACTTTTCCTCCGGTGTCTCCAGCAACGCTGCGGTGGGGGCAAAGAATGCCGCGTAGCCCGACCACTTCGACTCGAGTTCGGATCGCTCTACGCGCCGGCAGCCCCGCGCTGGATCGGCGACCCGTGCGTAGTCGGCGTCGACGTCGTATACCACAAGCCAGTGGTTGTTTTCCCAGTTCAAAATCGCCGGCAGCGGCATCGTGTCCAGCCGACTCTTGGACACCTTCGCAGTGCGCACCGAAAGACCGAGAGACTCCGCCCCCTGGCCGATACCGAGCAGGCTCGTGCCATCAACGGCGGTGTGGACGGCATCGCGCACAAGCGTGGTTGACACGTTGCGACCGTGATAGCGGCAGATCATTGCCAGCGACGCAGCGCCCGCGTCCGCCGCATCGACCTGCAGCACATGGGGAAAGCGGCGGATGCGCCTGCTTGGGCGGACGAATCCGTCGAAACGCTCTTCGACGTCGATGTCAGCTTGTTGTGGGTACGCCGCCCCAGCGGCACGGGTCTGCTGCGCGCTGAGGGCCTCCGGCATGGCGGCATCCGCCGGCAGCAGCTCGTCAGCAAAGTCGAGCGGGACGTGTGCGGAGCGTTGGTAGTCGTAGGCGGAGATGCGCTGCTCGATGCGCTGCCGAAACTTCGGGTGCTCGTCGACAAGCCGGGCAAACAGCTGCGGTTCGAGCGCCCACAGCTCGCAGTCGGTGACCGCCTCGACGCTGACCGCACGATTGGTACCCGTTAGCAACGACCGCTCGCCGAAGAAATCGCCGCGCCGTAGATACGACCGCTCTTCGCGCGTGCCGTCGCGATCGATGTAGGCGTGCAGCCGGCCGTCGCGGACGATATACATCGGGCCCGCCGGCTCGCCCTCGCGCATCACCAGCTCTCCTGCGCTGACCGATCTGCTGACCAGCCCGTCCAGCAGCAGACGCAGCCCCTTGGGGGGAAGGTCGGCGAAGGCGGTGCGTTGGCGCAGGAAATCGCGCAGCTCGTCGCGCCGGATGTACAACTCGACGTAGTGACCCACTTTCGGCTCGCTACGGACCAGCGCCTCAAATACGGCCCGGTGCAGCCGCAGCACCTCCACCGGACTGGAGGCGCGTACCGTGGCGGCGCGCCCGTGTTCGTGCTGCAGCAGCGCCCGCTCACCGAAGACGTCTCCAGCATGCAGAACGTTGAGGGGTACCTCCTCGCCGTGATCCCCGGCCTTGACCACCCGCGCTGTCCCGGACTGGATCACAAACAGTGCGTCGGCCTGATCACCTTCGGTGAAGATCACCTCTCCGAAGCCGAATTCCACATGTGTGAACGACGCCTCCACCAGCCGACGCACATCGGGTGACATCAACTCCAGCAACGCCACCCGGCTTAGCTCGAACGGCGCACTGGGGGCAAGTGGGCGATCAGAGACGCTCATGCCAATTCACCTGGCGGTTAACCTCGGCAGCGAGCGCGCGCTTGATGACCGTCTCTTCCGCACGAACACGCGCCATCGGATCGTCCAGGCTCGGCGCGACCTGCCGCACGACGAGTACCAACTGATAGCCGCCCCCAGTGGCCACCGGTCCGACGAGGTCGCCGGGATTGGCGGCGAGCAACCTCGTGCGCAGGAGCGGTTCGGCATCATCGAGAAGCACGCTGGTTTCCTGCAGCTCGGCTTTCGCATCGGCGGCGACGTCGGCCAGCTCGCGGCCGTCCAGTCGCACGCACAAGGCGGCCTCTCGTACCACCATCTCGTCGGGGTGTATCAGACGTACTAGATCCATCCGGGTCCAGCCGACCTTATTGTCGCTGATCTCGGCGGCCAGCGCGGGCGTCCGCAGCTGGGCCGCGCAGAAGCGCTCGTGTTCTTCCGGCAGCTCGGCCAGCTCGTCGGGTGCGAGGGTCAGTGGCTGATCAAGCAGGTGCACAGCGACTGCCTCGGCCATCGTGCGGGCGTATGCGGCCAGCTTTCCTGAGCACACGGCGTGGACCCAGCACGCCCGCTCAACAACGTCGGGTGAAACTACCGTTGCGTCATTGGCGGGCTCCAGTAGCGAGCGACGCACCTCGGCCTTCCACTCCTCGAGACCGACATCATGTCGGCCCAGCCACTCCTCGAGTTCGTCAGCGGTCAGCAGGTTGTGCCGGTCGCGGAAGTTGTCGGCGGCGGCTTGCACCTTCGCCGCGTCCGGCAGCGCACCTGCGACGGCCGCTTCGTTCTCGCGTGCCAGCAGGCCAACTACCCGTTGTTCTAACGCTGCCCACTCACCCCAAACGCGGGCCGACTCGACCACCTCGACCCATGTGAAGCAATGCCCGCCGGCGCTGAATACCCGCGCGCGGGCTGCCGTGGCGACGGTCATAGGGCTCGAGCGCCGAGGTCGGTACCTGCCGGCGATTCGCCGACTTCTGGCTCGCCCGCTGTGTGAAGCCGCGAGTCCGCTTCCCGGACGTCGTTCCCCCGAGGCGAGGCCTTCTCGCCTGCCGTCCAGTGCAGCGCATTGTCTCCCGGCGCCGAGGCAAGCGGCTGTGGCACGCCCAACCCACGCACGCCGCTTGCGCTGATCATGTCGCCTCCCGTCGGCCCTGGCCCCCGAGCACGCACTGGGCAAAGGATACAACTGGAAACACGCGGACGACGTAAAACCATAATGCTAGGGCGGTCGAGCCACTCGCTATTCGGCGCCTCCCGATCATGGGCCGGTGACATTCGATGGCGATGTGCGCACCCAACCCGCCGGTGCGGCTTACCGCGGCGGCCACCTTCTCCGACGTAGTCGATGCCGAACTGGTCGCACAGCTCAGTGCGCCTCAGGCAGTTACGTGCGCGGCATGCACATCGTCGGCCGGGCGCGTCTCAGTCTGCTCCTTGGCCCAGCGGTAGTCGGGTTTCCCGGCCGGCGAACGCTTCACTTCGTCGACCAGCCAAAGGCTGCGTGGCACTTTGTATCCCGCGATCTCGGCGCGCACGAAACTGTCCAATGCCGACAGCGTCGGCCAAGAGCCCGGGCGGGCCTGCACCACGGCTGCCACATGCTGGCCGTAGCGCGCATCGGGCACGCCGACCACCAAGGCGTCGAAGACGTCCGGGTGACCCTTGAGCGCGGCCTCCACCTCTTCGGGATAGATCTTCTCGCCGCCACTGTTGATCGACACCGAGCCGCGACCCAGCATGGTGACGCTGCCATCCTCCTCAACTTGGGCGTAGTCGCCCGGAATGGCATAGCGCACACCGTTGATGGTCTGGAACGTCTCGGCGGTCTTCTTCTCGTCCTTGTAGTAGCCGACCGGGATGTTGCCCTTCTTGGCGATCAGACCGCGCACGCCCGACCCGGGCTTCACCTCGTTGCCGTCCTCGTCGAGAACTACCGTGCGGTGGTCGATCGTCACCCGCGGGCCGCCACTGTGCGGCGCGTCCTTGGCGACGATGCTGGTGCCGCCGAAGCCGGTCTCCGAGGAGCCGATCGAATCGGTGATGACCCGGTTGGGCAGCAGCTCCAGCAGTCTTTCCTTGATGCTCGGCGAGAACAGCGCCGCGGTGCTGGCCAGCAGGAACAGCGACGACAGATCGTATTCGTTTCCTTTATCCTGGTGAGCCAGCAAGGCGTCGAGCAACGGCCGCGCCATTGCGTCGCCGGTGAAGAACAGCAGATTCACCTTGTGGTCGTGGATCGTTCGCCACACCTCGTCGGCATTGAATTCCGCTGCGAGCACAGTGGTTTGGCCCGAGAAGATCGACATCCACATGGCCGACTGGGTGGCGCCGTGGATCATCGGCGGGATCGGATAACGGATCATCGGCGGATTCTGCGCCGCGGCTTTAGCGAGATCGTGCTCGTCTTTGACGAATTCACCTGTGGCGAAATCAGTTCCGCCGAACAGCACCCGGTAGATGTCCTCGTGGCGCCACATCACGCCTTTCGGGAAGCCGGTGGTGCCGCCGGTGTAGAGCAGGTAGATGTCATCGGCGCTGCGCTGGCCGAAATCCCGCTCGGGAGAGCCTTGCGCGATCGCGGAGTAGAACTCGACGCCGCCGTAGCGCTGGAAATCACCTCCTGGAACGTCGCTACCGTCCTCGACGACGAGGATCGTCTTGACGTTGGGAGTGTCCGGCAGCACGTTGGCGACCCGGTCTGAGTACTGGCGTTCGTGGACGAGGGCGACCATGTCGGAGTTTTCGAACAGGTAGCGAAGTTCGCCCTCGACGTAGCGGTAGTTGACGTTGACCAGGATGGCGCCGGCCTTGACGATGCCGAGCATCGCGATGACGATCTCGATGCGGTTGCGGCAGTACAGCCCGACCTTGTCGTCCTTCTGCACGCCCCGTTCGAGGAGGTAGTGCGCCAGGCGGTTGGCCTTCTCCTCCAGTTGGGCGTACGTCAGCTGGTCATCGCCCGAGATCAGGGCGACACGGTCAGGTACGGCGTCGATGGCGTGCTCAGCCAGATCCGCAATATTCAGGGCCACGGACCCTAAATTAGAACGTGTTACATTTCCTGACAAGTTTGAGGCCCGGACGCAGGAAGGCAACCATCCGTGAGCGAGTCCGAAAAAGAGGCCAGTGAAAAGGCAGACGCCATCATTGAGCAGCGCGGACACACCCTGATCCTGACGCTGAACCGTCCCGAGGCCCGCAATGCACTTTCCACCGAGATGCTGTCGATCATGGTCGAGGCGTGGGACCGGGTCGATAACGATCCCGACATCCGGTGCTGCATCCTGACCGGGGCCGGCGGCTACTTCTGCGCAGGCATGGACCTGAAAGCCGCGACCGCCCGCCCACCGGGCGACTCGTTCAAGGACGGCAGCTACGACCCGTCGCGCATCGATGCCCTACTCAAAGGTCGTCGGCTAACCAAACCGCTGATCGCCGCGGTCGAGGGCCCAGCGATCGCCGGCGGCACCGAAATCTTGCAGGGCACCGACATCCGCGTCGCCGGCCAGAGCGCCAAGTTCGGCATCTCGGAGGCCAAATGGAGCCTCTACCCAATGGGCGGCTCAGCGGTGCGGCTGGTGCGGCAGATCCCCTACACGGTGGCGTGCGACCTGCTGCTGACCGGCCGGCACATCACCGCCGCCGAGGCCAAGGAGATCGGCTTGATCGGCTATCTGGTTCCCGACGGCGAGGCGCTGACCAAGGCGCTCGAGATCGCCGAGGTGATCAGCAACAATGGGCCGCTCGCGGTGCAAGCGATCCTGCGCGCTATCCGCCAGACAGAGGGACTGCACGAGAACGAAGCGTTCAAAATCGACACTCAACTCGGGATATCGGTGTTCCTGTCCGACGACGCCAAGGAAGGCCCGATGGCGTTCAAGGAGAAGCGCACTCCTAACTTCCAGGGGCGGTAAGACGCATTGGCGCGGTGAGCCGTGTTCGCTAACGCGATATTTCGTTAAGCCTGCCGCGAGAACGTTTCTCTGCGGCGCGAGGGGAAGCCCAATCAGCTTTACCGCCGCGGCGGTAGCTTCGCTATAGCGTCTGCACTGGCGACAGGAGTTTGCGTTGGCTACCTACAAGCCGTCTCTTGCTTGGAATCACGAATTCGTCCGGTCGTTGGTGTGGGTGCTCGAAGCCGCGACCATCAGTGGCTCGCTGTTGCTGCTCGTCGCGGTGCTGCTGGCCCGGTACACCACCTGGGGAAGGCAATTTTGGCGGATCACCGGTGACTACTTCAAGGGTCGCCAGAGCGTGCCGGTGTGGGGCCTGTTTCTCGTGCTGCTGCTGTCAGTCATGATGAACGTGCGGATCGAGGTGCTGCTCAGCTATTACGCCAACGATCTGTATACCTCCCTGCAAGTTGCGTTCCAAGGCACCGCCGCGCGTAACACCGCAGTGCGGAACTCGGGGATTCACGGCTTCTGGATGGCGATCGCAACCTACGGTGTGATCGCGACGGTGAATTTCATCCGAGTGATCTTCGACGTCTATTTGACACAGCGCTTCATCATCGCCTGGCGGGTGTGGCTAACGCACCGGCTCACCGGCGACTGGCTGCGCGGAGCGGCCTACTACCGAGGGCAGTTCATCGACCGCACCATCGACAACCCAGACCAGCGCATCCAACAGGACATAGACATGTTCACCACCGGCGCGGGCCATGCGACCAACCAGCCCTCCCTCCGCAGCAGCAACACACTGGTGTTCGGCGCGTTGGACTCCGTCGTCGCGGTGTTCGCGTTCGCGGCGATCCTGTGGCACCTGTCCGGCACGCTGAAGCTGTCCAGCGTATCTATCCCGAAGGCGATGTTCGTGATCGTGTTCGTCTACGTGCTGGTGGCGACCCTGATCACATTCTGGATCGGGCACCCACTGATCCGGCTGTCCTTCCGCAACGAGCGGCTCAACGCCGCATTCCGCTACTCATTGATACGGCTGCGCGACGCGGCGGAAGCCATCGGCTTCTACCGCGGCGAGCGGACCGAAGAGACGCTGCTGAACGCGTCGTTCGCGGCGATCATCACCAACTACCGGCGCTATCTTCGCCGCACCATGGGCTTCCTTGGCTGGAACATGGCCGTGAGCCAGGCCATCGGTCCCCTGCCGTTCGTCGTGCAGGCACCGCGACTGTTCGCCGGTGCGATCACGTTCGGCGACGTGATCCAGTCGTCGAGAGTGTTTAACGCGATGCAAGAGTCGCTGTCGTTCTTCCGCAACGCCTACGACCGGTTCGCCAGCTACCGCGCGTCGATCCTGCGCCTCACCGGGCTCATCGACGCTAACGAGAAGGCGCGCGGGCTACCGGGGCTGACCGTGGCGGCCAGCCGCGACGGCTCGGTGGAGCTGGTCGACGTGGAGGTGCGCACCCCCTCCGGGGATCAGCTCATCGAACCGCTGGACCTGCGCCTGGAGCCCGGCGGCTCGCTGTTCATCACCGGCAACACCGGCAGCGGCAAGACCACTCTGCTTCGCAGCCTTGCCCTGCTGTGGCCGTTCGCGTCGGGCACACTACGCCGCCCGGTCGACGAGCACGAGACGATGTTTTTGTCCCAGCTGCCATATGTCCCGCTGGGGGACCTGCGCGCAGTGGTGTCCTATCCGGCTGGCGTCGGTGAGTTTCCCGACGCCGAGCTGCGGCGCGCACTGAAGAAGGTCGCGCTCGGGCACCTCGGTGAGCGTCTCGACGAGATCCAGGACTGGGCCAAAGTGCTACCTCCCGGTGAGCAACAACGCGTCGCGTTCGCCCGCATCCTGCTCACCAAGCCCAAGGCCGTGTTTCTCGACGAAGCCACCTCTGCGCTAGACGAGGAACTGGAATACGAGCTCTACGACAAGCTGCGCAGCGAGTGTCCGAACACGATTGTGGTCAGCGTGCGCCCGCGCCACACCGTCGAGCAGCACCACGAGCAGCAGCTGCAATTGCTTGGCGAGGGCGCCTGGCGGCTGGGCCGGGCCGGCGACCTGCCTGCGCTGGTCTGACCGCATCACGCCATTACACGGATGAGGTGGGATTGCAAGGTGGTGGTGAGACGAAAAGCCTTGTGCCGACGTCGTTATTTGCGTTCGCCGCGGCCACCTTGCGCGTAGGCGATCGCCTCTTCGGTCGACAGCGAAGCGCCCTCGCACCACACTGCTTCAAAGTTCTTCTCGTCCAACATGTTTCGCAGCACTGCTGCCGAAGCTTCGTAGTCGGCGTCGTAGACCTTGAAGCGGATGCGCTGGCGGACGGTCTCCCTCGCGCCGAAGAGGCGGGTGGCTTCGCGGTGACGGCCGGCCCGGCCGGCGAGAACAGCCAGGCATTCGAGGATGTCGGAGATTTGCGGATAGTGATTGCTACATCACTCGCGCGTTGGTAGCAGATCGGGCGTGCGAAACGCCGGCGGACTGTACTCTCACGCCAACGGACGAAACCCGCTGATCCGAAGAAGGGGGGCGCGTGAAGGCGCTGATAACCGGTTCGGCGGGTCTCATTGGGTCGGCATGTGTAAGTGCGCTGATCTCCCGCGGGTGGGAAGTCATCGGCATCGACAACGACATGCGTCAGCAATTCTTCGGCCCGGCCGGCTCGACCGCGGCAGTAGTTGCCAGCCTGAAAGACCAATTTCGCCACTACCATCATCTTCACGCCGACATACGTGATCGGCAGCTGATCAGAGACATCGTCGGCGAGCATCGCCCGGATTTCATCATTCATACGGCGGCCCAACCGTCCCACGACCTGGCTGCCAAAATCCCGTATGACGATTTTGACGTCAATGCGGTGGGGACCCTGAATATCCTGGTTGCGGCTCGCGATTTTTGCCCTGAGTCTCCATTCTGTTTCACCAGCACCAACAAGGTCTATGGCGACCGGCCGAACTGGCTGCCAATGGTCGAGCACGCCACCCGCTACGACTACGGCGATGGCCTACTAGCGATCGACGAAACGATGTCGATCGATGCGTGCCTGCATTCACTGTTTGGCGCCTCGAAGGTCGCGGCCGACGTGCTGGCACAGGAATTCGGACGTTATTTCAACATGCCGATCGGCATATTCCGGTGCGGCTGCCTGACCGGTCCTCAGCATGCCGCGGTCGAACTGCATGGCTACCTGGCCTACATCGTCGCCTGCGCCCTCAGCGGACGTGAGTACACAATTTTCGGCTACAAAGGAAAACAGGTCAGAGATCAAATTCACTGCGACGATGTAGCGAGGCTATTCCTGGACTTCTTCTCAAATCCGCGAAACGGCGAGGTGTACAACCTTGGCGGCGGTCGAGATAACAGCTTGTCGATTCTCGAGACAATCGACGTCCTAGAGCGGATGGGCCATCGTCTGAAATATAAGCTGGACGACAAAAATAGAATAGGCGATCACATTTGCTACATATCGGACCTGGAGAAGATACGGTCCCATTTTCCGGAATGGAAGATAGTATATGATCTACAACGCTGCATGGATGAGATCGTTAGGCTGCAAGACAGCCGGCTTCACGGGGGCCAATATGTGTTCAAATCTGGGACATCTACTTAAGGAGCTTGCGAAATGATTGGCAGCCCATTGCTCATTGCCGAAAAGGCGCGAGCACGGATGCAGGCCATCCTCTCGGGGGAGGTGGACGCGGCGGACAGTATCGAAGAGGTGGACTTATCCAGCCTGCCCGACTCCACCGATCTCCTGATCACCGCGGTCGAGGTCAACCCCCTGCATGGTACCGGCACGTTGTTGCTGAGAATGTTTCCCGACCAGAAATCGATCATCTCGCTCCGCAGTGAGAATTTCTATGACGGCGTAACGGATTTCGGCTGCGTCAAGCTGCGGCTTCCGCTGGCTCAGGCTACGAGGCCAGCGATATCGGCCTGGCTCAAGTCGAGCCTGGTGGACGTGAACGTCAGGCGCATACTTTGCGTGCCCTACACACCCGCGGAAGCGAACGTGGCGTTGGCCGCCCACGACTTGTTCGCCGCGCCGCTGGTCGTCTACGTCATGGACGACAAGAACGTCTGCGCGGATGGAATCACCGACAATCTGATGCGCGAGCTTCTGTCCACGTCGAAGCTGCGGCTGGTAATCGGTCCCGAGATGCGCGACGTCTACGAAGAGAAGTACGGCATGCCGTTCTGGGTCATGCCCCCAGTCGTGGCCGACCACATCATCAAGCGTGAGGCGGCGCCGCCGGCGCCCGGCATTGATCCGCGCCGCGGAGTGCTGCTCGGCAATATCTGGGGGCAGCGGTGGCTGGACATGCTGCGGCAGATCTTCCGGGGCTCCGGCGTGACGATCGACTGGTACTGCAACCAGATCAATCCGCCGGGGCTGGAATACGACCGTGACGAACTTGCCGCGGACGGCATCGTGCAACGGAATCCAATCGGCGAGGACGACCTGCCGAAGGTGCTCGGCGACTATGCATTCGCCGTTGTTCCCACCGACACGCTCGACGGCCTGAGCCCGCCTTCCGTGCGCGCCATCGCCGAGCTGAGCCTGCCCAGCCGCATGGTCACCATGATGGCGACCTCGCATCTGCCGATGCTGGTGATCGGCAGTCCCGCCACCTGTGCGGCGGGGTTTGTCGAGCGCTTCGACCTCGGCGCCGTCGCACCGTATGATCGCGCCGCGGTGCTCGCATCCATCGAGGCCCTGACAACCCCGGACCGCCAGGCCGACATTCGCACTCGCGCCGCGCAATTAAGCGGGCATTTCACGGCGGCCGGCGCAGGCGACTGGATATGGCGCTCGCTCCGTGCGGGGCAGCCAGTCACCTCGGTGTATGAGGACCTAATGCCCAGGCGCAGTGCCAACGCGCAGGTCGTCCGATCATGACCGACCGCGCAGACATCGTCGTCGGATTGGATCAGTTCACCACCTTTCGGGATGAGCTCGAGCATTACATCGAGACGCTTGTGCTGAACGACAGCACGATCATCGATGCGCTGGCCCGCATACTTGGGCTGATCGGCAAGCTCGACGCGCAGGCCCAGCAACACCAGGCGTTTTTGAGCGCGGAAATCCGTTCGCTGACCGCGATCGTCGCCGACCAGACCTCTACGACCCGTCAGAGCGCACAGGCCGTGGCGCCGGCCGCCGACGCATTCTCCGCCCTCAATCCCGAAATCAGCCTGTTGCAATATGTTTCGTCGTACATCGACAACCGGACAGCGGTCGACGTCGGCGCCAACGTCGGAGACGTCGCCGAACGTCTCCTCGACTGTGGTTGCCAGGTCTACGCGTTCGAGCCCTTTCCGGCAAGCTTCGCAGCCCTTCAAGATCGGCTCGGCGGAAGGACGGACTTCACCGCATCGCCCGTCGCGATCGGCGCGGCCGATGCCGACGGCCACCTCAACGTCGCGGTGGCGACGACCGAAGCTGACGCTCTGGATGCCTCGCAATTCCACAGCCTGATCGATCATCCCCTCGGCACAAGCGTCCGGTTCGCCGACACCCTTCCAATCCAAGTTCGGAGCCTCGCCAGCCTTCGGGAGACCGGCGAGATACCCAAACAAATCGGACTGCTCAAAATCGACACCGAGGGCGCAGACATCGAGGTCATCAAGGGCCTCGGCGAGCCCGATATTCCGGTCGTGATGACCGAATACTGGGATTCTGAGCACGCTTTCGGAAAAGGAGCGCACGGACATCTGGCGCCCACCGTGGAGCTCATGCGATCAATGGGATATGTTTGGCACGTGGTGATCTACCACATCGATAAGACTGAGACCATCTCCTATTACTTCAATCATGCGTATACGATGCCAGAATCCTGGGGTAACGCGATATTTTTCAAAGAGCGCTCGCTCTTTGCCCGTGCGGCGCAATGGTGTGAAGCTGCGCTGCGACCCACGCTGCATCAGTAGGAACGCGTATCTGCGGAGCAGACTATGAAACGTGAATTTCCCCGTCTTCCGGTCATTCGCAATCTGGGTGGATGTGGCAGCACCATGTTGGCTCGCGTAATCGCCGCACTACCTGAGGTCGTTCTTCTCAGTGAGACCAACCCGCGTTCAGCGGCTCTTTACGGCGGGTACATGAATCCGGTTGTCCAGGTTCGGAACGCGTTGCCCGAGCTCGCTTCAAGCATATCCACATTTGATGAACATGAGTTGGGGTATCCACCTCGTTTTGGCGAATTACTCGAATGCCTGCATTCCTCAGCGGAAAAGCTGGCCCTCAATCTCGTCGTTCGTGATTGTAACTATGTAGATTTTATTGGCATACCCTTCGTCTGGCCCGTGCCGCACGACTCCAGCCTCGATTTGGCAGTGGCCGGACGTTTCTTTGTATCTGCGATCGTCTTGGTCCGTCATCCTGCCGATCAACTCGCGAGCCTACGCTCAAATCGGGCAATGCAGGGAAATTTGACGGCCGAGCATTACCTAAACTCGTACTTCGCATTTTTAAGAGCCATGAAAGGGACACCGATTTTTCGATACGAGGATGTCGTCACCGACCCCGAAGCTTATTTTCCCCAGATTTGTTCTCGTCTCGGCATTCGATGGGACTTCAATGCGCTCGAAAGATTTGCTTCGATCAGGGTGGCGTCGTACCAGGACGGCATCACCGCTGATACAATAACTGGTAATATGACACGGAACGAAGAATCGGTGATTTGCAAGCCTATAAAGACCGATGCTGCTTCGCTGGCTGATGAAGAGTTGCGTCGGTTCGGGGCCTACTCCGACCTCCTGATCGAGATGGGGTACTCCGCTTACTGAGCGTCAGGAAAGTAATGCACGCGGAAATGGGAGTGCCGAGGCATGGAACAGATTGCGCAGGAATGGCCGGTCATCCCGCTTGGACGCCAACTCGGCAGCCACCCGGTCATCGAGTTCTTGAATGTTCTGCGGGGAGAAGTTGCTCAGCCGCTTCCACTTCAGCCAGCTCCACAGCCACTCCGCCGGGTTGAGCATCGGCGCGAGCGGCGGCAGTCGCTCCAGGACCAGTCTTTCGGCGAAGGGAGAGGCCAGCGACGCGATCGGTTCCGCGGGGCAGCGTGTGGTAGTACAACCCCAAAGCGGTCCCGGCGGACGACAGCCACACCGCCGCCGCGACCGAGACTTTCTGGCGAAAGCCGGCTTTGCGCTTCCCAAAGCGCCAATGTATCTTAAAGTGCAATGCTTTACCGGCTAAAGGACGGCGATGCTCCTTATTTGCAATGGAATGCCGCGTAGCGCCTCGACATGGTCGTACAACGTTGCCATAACTCTACTGCGCAAAAACACTCCGGCCATGGCCTGCAAGCCGTTTGCGGAGTGTCCTGCGGATGCGGAGTGTCCTGCGGAGGGGGTATATGGCGGCTACGATGAAAACTGGTATCGCTTCCTGCGGGGCGTACCGACATCCTGCGTGCATGCAGTTCTCAAATGTCATTCGCTTGATGCCGCCGGACTGGCTCTTGCTCAATTGCACGGTGCCAAGGTCATTTACACGTGGCGCGATTTGGCCGATGCGACCGCATCCTACATGACCGTGTACGACGTCGACTTCGAGCAAACGATCTCCCTTATGTCGAGTTCGCTCGACCTCTTTCTGCACCATCGAAGCAACGGTGCGCTCATTCTGAGCTATGAGGCGATTACGCAACGACCGGCGGAATCGGTGGCCGCGATCGCCTCCTATCTGAATGTCGCTGCGCGCCAAGAGCGAGTCGCTGAGATAGCCAAAGCAAACTCATTCGGCAGAATGCGCAAGAAGCTGAAAGCGGCCGCGGACGGCGCCTGCTTGGCGAGCATGGCGTCGAATTCCGAGCTCGTGCTGGATCGCCTTCATATTCGTGACGGCAGTACCGGCTACGGAGCCGGCCAATTGAACCCGAGCCAGCTCCGCCGGCTTGAAGAATTGCTGCGCGAAAAGGGTGCCCTTGGCGTCGCCGCCCTGCCAGTCACGCCGGAGGCTTAACCTGTCGGTTCTGAACTTGACTGGGACAGATTTCGGATCTGGTTTTGGTTGTGAGTCGCTGATCTGGTTGGCGCGTGACTCGGGTACGGACGCGCGAACGAGGGTTTCATAGGGTCCGGTAGTGGCCTGCGTGCGCACCATGGAGGCAGGTCGGGCAACTGCGGTTCAAATTATGTGGTCATCGCGGCGGGGGTTCCCGCTGCTTCGGAAGCCCCTCCATTACGGCCTCCGTCCGAAATACTCTTGTGTGGCACCAGCCGAAGAAGATGAAGGGCACTGCTATGGTCCGCCTGATTGCTGAACTGCTCCGACCGTACCGCTGGCTTCTGCTGATCGCCCTGGCAGCGGTGGTGGTGCAGGTCGCCATGACCCTGGCGAGTCCCTGGCCGTTCAAGTTGATTATCGACTGCGTCGCATTTAACCATCCTGTTCCGCACTGGGCGAACTGGTCTTTACCGATGCTGGGTGGCGGCAACAGTAAGATGCATACGGCGACGCTGGCAGCGGCCATGGTCGTGGAAATCGCCGTCGTGAACGCGATCGCCGTTTATTTCACCACTTACTTTGCGTCGACTGTCGGTCAGTGGATGGCCAACGATCTGCGAATGCGGATGTACCACCACCTTCAGCGCCTTTCCCTGAGCTACTACCACAGGCACCAGGTCGGCACCATTTTGAGCACCATCACCGCGGACGTGACGACGATACAGACTTTCGCCACATTTAGCGCGGTCACGTTGTCTGTCGACGTAATCACAATCGGCGCATTGCTAGTCATGATGTTCGCTCTGCGTTGGGACTTCGCCCTAATCGCAATCGCAGTGGTGCCCTTCGTTATCGTTTTCGTCGTTCGTATCGGATCGGCCATACAGAAGGCGACCAAGGAGGCCCGCAATCGCCAGGCGGATATGTTGGCCTTAGTCCAAGAAGGCCTGGAATCAGTGGAAGTCGTGGAAGCTTTCGAGCGCGAGGACCTCGAGGAGCGCCAAGTATCGGAGATCAGCAGGCAGGCGGTGCAGGCAGCGCTGAAAGCCCGGCGCGCATACGCGTTCCTTTTGCCGGGAATCAGCGTTCCGGTCGCCTTCTGCCTCGCCGTCCTGTTTTGGCGTGGTTCAGCGCTGATAGTGGCGGGCACGATGACCCTGGGCACGCTTCAGGTTTTCGGCAACTACCTGGCAAGGTTTTTCCCGATGGTGCAGGACATCTCGCAGCAAGCCGACCCCCTCGCCCAGACGGCGGTAGCGATGCAGCGAATACACGCGATCCTCGACGCCGACGACGTAACCCCGGAGCGGCCCGACGCCACAGATGCGCCGACATTTCGCGGACAGATCACCTTCGACGGCGTGGCCTTCGGTTACGATGAAGAATCACAGTTGCTACGCGACATTTGTTTCAGCGTGGACTCGGGCGAAATGATCGGAATCGTCGGTCCCACTGGCAGTGGCAAGTCCACCGTTGTCAGCCTTATCCCGCGGTTCTACGACGCGCAATCGGGCACGATCAGGATCGATGGTGTCGATATCCGGGACCTCCGGCTGCACGGATTGCGCAGCCAAATCGGCTTCGTGCTGCAGGAGACTGTTCTATTCAGAGGAACCGTGCACGAGAACATCGCGTTTGGGCGCCCCGACGCCACTCGGGAGGAAGTCATCCAGGCCGCCAAACTGGCTAACGCCGACGAGTTCATCATCCGCATGCCGCACGGTTACGACAGCTTGGTCGGCGAGCGTGGCTCGACGCTCTCCGGCGGACAACGCCAGCGCATCGGGATTGCCCGCGCTCTCATCCGCGACGATCCGATCCTGATTCTTGACGAACCGACCGCGGCCCTCGATGCGGAGTCCGAACATCTGGTGATCGAAGCCCTGCATCGGCTGATGAAGGGCCGCACCGTTTTTTGCATCGCCCATCGATTGAGCACTATCCGCAACGCCAACAAGATCATCGTCATCAAAGACGGCGTGGTCGCGGAACAAGGCACCCACCACGAGTTGCTGACCCTCAACGGACTGTACGCCGAATTGCACCGCATCCAGTACGGCGACGACTCGGCGGAAACCAATCCTCCAGGCGACCTCAGCCCTGTCTGACGACTTGGAGTACTCAGCGGCCGCAACCCTGCTGCCGACTACGACGCCAGGTTCGCGCGCAGTTCCTTTGCATACCACTCGACAGTCCGTGCAATCCCTTCACGTACCGAAACCTGAGGGTTCCATCCCAGCCGATCACGTGCTTTTGTGATATCGGGCCGCCGGCGGGTTGGATCATCTTGCGGCAGCGGATTCAGCTGTAATTGGGAAGGTGAACCAACTAGATCGAGCACTAATGCGGCGATCTCGAGAACGCTGAGTTCAACCGGATTACCGAGGTTGATCGGCCCAGGTTCATCGGAATCCAGCATCGCCAGGATTCCACGAACCAAGTCGTCCACATAGCAGAGGCTTCTGGTTTGGGTTCCGTCGCCGAAAACGGTCAATGGTTGGGAATTCAGGGCCTGGTAAATGAAACTTGAAACAACACGTCCGTCGTCAGGGCGCATCCGCGGCCCGTAGGTGTTGAAAATACGGACAATTCCTGTGTCTACGCCAACCGAGGTGCGATAAGCCGTTGTTAACGCTTCGGCATAACGTTTAGCCTCATCATAGACACTTCGCGGCCCGACAGGGTTGACGTGACCCCAATATTCCTCCGGCTGCGGGTGGAGGAGGGGTTCACCGTAGACCTCACTAGTAGAAGCGAGAATAAAGCGTGCGGATTTGGCATTGGCGAAATCGAGTACATGCCGAGTTCCCTCCGCCCCAGTCCGTAGCGTGAAGATCGGCCTGTCCAGGTATGCGAACGGCGACGCCGGGCTGGCGAGATGAATTACACCATCGAATGCGCCGTCGATATCAACGGGGTCAAGAACGCTCGCCTCGATGAACGAAAAGTTGGGAGACGTACCGAGATGCTCGATGTTGGCGCGGGAACCGGTTGAGAGATCGTCAAGGCATACAACAGTATGGCCCCTCGCTATTAGCAGATCGCAGAGATGTGATCCGAGAAACCCAGCTCCACCGGTGACGAGGACTCTCACGACTCTTCTCCCTGTGCTTGTGCCTGACTTGTCTCTGGACACATCATGGCCGCCCGAAGCCTCGGTAAGACCAGCCAGCGGCGCGCCATGACTGCGGGTCAAGGCAATTTCGAGCGTCGACCACTTTCTTCGATCTGGTTACCGCCGCAAGCTTTTTCGGTTCGAGTCTCCGAAATTCATCCCATTCGGTGAGGATCAGGACCACATCGGCTCCCTTACATGCATCGAGGGTTGATAACGCATAATTGAGCGTTGGGTATAGGTGTTGGGCATTGTCCATGGCTTTCGGGTCGAACACGCTTACAGTGGACCCCTGGAGCTGTAATTGGCCAGCCACATCTAGCGCCGGTGAGTCGCGAATATCGTCTGAGTTCGGCTTGAAGGCAACGCCAAGGACAGCGATTCTCGCCCCGGTTAAGGATCCACAAAGTTCGCGAATGGCGTCGACTACGCGATTGCGTTGTCTCATGTTGATCTTGTCAACGATCTCCAAAAGCGAGACGACGTCGCCGAGGCCCAATTCGGCGGCGCGCGCCATGAAAGCACGTAAATCTTTCGGAAGGCATCCGCCACCAAAGCCCAGTCCGGCATCGAGGAACCGTCGCCCGATGCGCTTGTCAATCCCGATGGAGTCAGCGACCATGGCTACGTCGGCGGAAGTAGCTTCGCATACTTCGGCAATCGCATTGATGAAAGAAATTTTCATTGCAAGAAAAGCATTCGCAGCCACTTTGGCCAACTCGGCAGTCGCCAGATTTGTTACCAGGAACGGAATGTCGTGATCGGCGAGCAAAGGGCGGTATAGCGCTGCCAGCGTTTCCGCCGACCGGCTCTCGGGGCGAGGCTCCACACCTACGACGATGCGGTCGGGGTGCAGAGTACCCTGCACGGCAAAACCTTCACGGAGGAACTCTGGGTTCCACGCCAGTTCGATGTCGTCACCGGCAGGCGCTATGCCCCTCGCACGCTTAGCCAAACGCTCCGCTGTGCCCACGGGTACGGTCGACTTCCCCACGATTAAAGTCGCTCTAGTCAAGTGCCGAGACAGCGCATCGATTGCCGCATTCACCGACGATAGGTTCGCGCCGAAACCCAACTCGCTTTGTGGCGTGCCTACCGTGAGAAAGTGCACGTCCGCGAAGTCCGCCACTTCCTCGAAAGAATCGGTGAAGCGAAGGCGCCCAGACGCCACGTTATCCCGCAGGGCGTTCTCGAGGCCCGGCTCGAAAAAGGGCACCTCACCGGACTGCAGCTTGGCTACCTTACCCGGGTCGATGTCAAGGCCAAGCACATTATGGCCGATTTGGGCCATGCAAGCAGCGTGGGTTGTGCCCAGATAACCGGTTCCAATCACTGAAATCTGCATACGAGTAATCCGCTCCTGCTCACATGACATCGTCGTCGACAACGCGACGATCTCTTGCGTGGCCTCTTGCAGACCTCGGTTGTGCGCGAACGGCAGTCCAGTAGATCAGGCTTTCCCGGATCTGCGATGCAGAGCCGTTTGCCTTAATGTCATTCATTGGTGCGTTGAGGTTAACTCCACTACGCGCAACGGTTATGCCTTCGAGCGCGATTAACCCCGCCGATGTCTGGGATTCCATTGATGATTGCCGCGCGTCGAATTCAAAACTGATCACCAGTCACCCCGTCATTCGCGAATGAGCCGCGTTGTTTCTTCGCCCAAGCAAATCCCCGTATTCAAATCTTCGGCCCCTCGGGAGAGCTCAAGCAGGCCTGGGGAGACAATCGCCAGAGCGCGCAGGAGTTGACCCTAATGGTCGACGGAGATAAGGAATTACGGTGGTTGACCGACCGATTTAGTCGAGCAGTTCGTAAGCACACACTTGACGGGGGCCGTATGGCATCGCTGGGACAGGCGGGCTGCATACCTCATGTTCTCATCAAGGCCGGCAGTTCCGCGCGTCGATTGCGAAATCTGGCCGGCCGACGGATACGACAGCAATGTGAGCCCGTGTTACCCGCGAGCAGGGACCTGATTGGACAACTTACGGGAGTGGAAGGAGTGGAGGCCGTCGCCTGTCCATATCGCATCGTCTTGGCCCGACGAAACTTTTTTGTCACCGATCGAGCGCACAACCGCATTATGACCTATGATCCGCGCCGCCACTATATTCGCCATTACGATGAAACGTCGTCAACACCCAACGTTGTCGCCGCCGTCGTGGGATTTGAGGGCGCGGTCCCCCACCTGAGGCCTGTCGACAATCCGCGGCTGTTAGCCCACCGGGCTACTGGGCGTGAACACCACCGGCATCGACTCCAGACCGCTGACGAAGTTGGCTGGGCGCAAAGGCAATACGTCGCCATCGTCAGCCAGCCGCAGATCGGGCAGACGCTGCAACACCCGCTCGGTCATCAGACGCAACTCCAAACGCGCCAACTGGTTGCCAAGACAGAAGTGCGTGCCGAAACCGAATGCGACGTGGCCGTTGGGGTCTCGTCGAATGTTGAATTCGTCAGGGTTCTCGAACTGCGTCTCGTCGAAATTCGCCGACTCGAACAGCAACATGACCTTCTCGCCCTCGCGCAGCTCGGTGCCGTGAAACTCGGTGTCGACAGTCAACACTCGGCACATGTTCTTCACCGGTGAGGTCCAGCGCAGCATCTCCTCGATCGCACCGGGCAGCAACGCATCGGAGTCGGCCCGCAGCGCGTCCCACTGATCGGGGTGACGGAGCACCTGCTCGGTGCCACCGGACAACGTGTGCCGGGTGGTCTCGTCGCCGCCGATCAGGATCAACAGCGTCTCCATCACGATCTCGTCGTCGGACATGCGCTGTCCTTCGACTTCGGCGTTCACCAAGATGGAGAAGAGGTCGTCGGTGGGCTCGGCGCGACGCTTGGTGATGGTGGCCATGGTGAATTCGGTATACGCCGCATAGGCGTTCATCACCGCTTGAGCCTCCATGCCAGCCGGGTCGATGTGCGAGCTCAGACCGGTGACAAGATCGTCCGACCACTTCAGCAACATGCCGCGCTCCTCGGGCAGCACGCCCAGCATGTCGCCGATCACCGCCATCGGCAGCGGGGCGGCGATGTCACGGACAAAGTCACACTCACCGCGCTCGCACACGGCATCGATCAGCGCGTCGCACAGCCGGCCCAGCGACGGTATCTTCTCGGTCACCCGCTTGCGGGTGAACCCGGCGTTGACGAGCTTGCGCCGCACCAGATGTGACGGGTCGTCCATGTCGATCATGTACGGCATCCCCGGCGTATCCGGACGGATGCCTCCGGTGTTGGAGAACAGCTCGGGATTGCGCTCGGCATCGATGATGGCTTGATACGTGGTCGCGCCGGCCAGGCCGTTGCGGTCGCGGAACACCGGTTGGTTGGCGCGCATCCAGCGATACGCCTCGCGGGAAGTCTTTCGGTCGGCGTAGAAGTTGCCGTCCGCCAAGTCGATGTTCACGATCGTGTCCGGGATCGTTGCGGTCATACCTAGCCTCCAGTTATGTACGTGGCCCAATTACTAGCGGATTACAGTGACCGGCATGCCTGATTCGCAGCACACCATCGCCGGAACCGTGCTCACCATGCCGGTGCGGATTCGTAAAGCGGACGTTCATACCGCGATGTTCTCGGTCGATGCCGTTGCGGCGCAGCGGCTTGTCGACTACAGCGGCCTGCAGGTCTGCCAGCACCGACCCGGCCGCGCCGTGGTCAACCTGATGCTGGCCCGCTACATCGACGGGGATCTGGGGAAGTACCACGAATTCGGCACCTGCGTGATGGTCA
>Ga0302326_10007928_pt1 | contig 23521 bp, 24 predicted proteins | sample Palsa_T0_3_FD_202264 | JGI IMG/M metagenome (GOLD analysis project Ga0302326, IMG submission 202264) | Peat permafrost microbial communities from Stordalen Mire near Abisko, Sweden - Palsa_T0_3 | ecosystem: Environmental > Terrestrial > Soil > Palsa > Peat permafrost | place: Sweden: Abisko... | reverse complement strand
CCTGGATATTTGCGCTCCCAGTCGCGCACGGATGCTTCCAGGAGCGCGACGCTTTTGAGCGCGTCGTTCGGGTCGAGGCCAACACGATCGAGACGCGTATCGTTTCTCGAAATGCTGTTCTGAATCCCGATCACGCTGAGTGCGAGAGGACCGAAATATTCATCGGCGGGCGCCGCAATCGCGTGCGGCGCGGCAGTCGTTTGCGCGAACGCGGGTGCGGCCGCGAAAAACATGAGTGTGGCCGCGATCGCGGCGGGCGAAGCGAAACGAGCGAACATCATGCTTCGGATTTCGGTAACCTCGCGACCGAAGTTCGCACCGATTAAAGCTTAGTGAGAAGCGTGCGCGACACTAACAAAGGTATCAGAGCTGACTGTGACTTGGACCTCGAGGAACGGTCAAGCGACGACCCGGCCGCACGGACCGAAGCCGCGAAATTTCGGCCTTCGGCGATCGCGATCGCCGACGACGGCCTCGCCGAGGGCGGTCAGGCTGAAGCGGATTTCCGCTGCCTCGTCGTCGTCGTCCCATGGTCGCGGACTCGCGACGCGCGTGCGTTCCTCGTACGTGAAGGGGCTGGATGTCGTGACTGTTTTGCGTGCCATGGTGACAGACTAGCGCCCCGGTGTGCCACCAGTATGGCACACCGCAAGCGCGCCTCACACCGACGCCCGTCCAGTGCCGGGAGCGGCCGACTGGAGCACGTCGAAGGCGTGCCGGGTGGAACTTCGAAACGGCCCGTACTTCGCACGCGCGCTGACCCTTGCGGCACTGGCTCTCTGCGGCGCCTGCACGCGTGCCGGAGCCGGCGCCGGCGGCGCTCCGGCGCACGGCGATACCCTCAACGTCGCGATGTCCGGGGCGACCAATACGCTCAACCCCATCCTCTCGACGCAGCAATTCGAGGTGCAGGCCGAAGCGTTCGCGTTCGATCCATTGATCGCGACCGATCCGGATGGCAAGGACGTGCCGATGTTGGCCGCGCGCGTTCCGACGCTCGAAAACGGCGACATCGCGCAGGACGGCGTTACGATCACCTACCACCTGCGCAGGGGTGTCGTTTGGCAGGACGGCGCCCCGTTCACGAGCCACGACGTCGCGTTCACATGGCACGCGATCATGAACCCGAACACGGCCGTGGCGACCCGTCACGGCTACGACGACATCTCGCGGATCGACACACCCGACGCCTACACGGCCATCTTTCATCTCAAGCATCCATTTGCGCCGGCCGTGCACACCTTCTTCGCGCCAAGCGACGCGCCGATCATGATCATTCCGGCCCACCTGCTCGAGCGGTACCGCGATCTGAACCACGTCCCGTTCAATTCGTTACCCGTCGGCACCGGGCCGTTCAAGGTCGTTCGCTGGTTACACGGCGACCGGATCGAGTACGCGGCGAACGACCGCTATTTCCTCGGCAAGCCGCATCTCGCGCGCGTCGTCATTCATTACGTGCCCGACGAGAACACGATCGTCAACGAAATGCAGGCGCGCGAAATCGACTGGTTCGTTCAAGCGTCGCCACGCGTGTACCCGCAACTCAAAAACGTAGCGGGCGTCGACGTGCGCCTCGTGCCGTTCAACGGGAACGACTCGATCATCTTTAACACGCGCCGCGCTCCATTTTCCGACGTGCGGCTGCGCCGCGCCGTCAACCTCGCGATTGACAAGTCGGCGCTCTCGCGCGAGGTGACGTTCGGAACGACGCTGCCTGCAACCGAAGATCTGCCTTCGTTCATGTGGGCTTTCAATCCGAACGCCGGCTCGAGCAGACAGGACTTGCCTGCCGCAAAATCGCTCCTGGAGGGTGCCGGTTGGCGCGCGGGGCCGGACGGCATTCGCGTTCGAAACGGGGAGCGCTTGACTCTCGATCTCGCATTTCGCAGCGATAGCTTGACAGACCGGAACCGCGAGCCCGTCATAGCCTCGATGCTCAAGGATGTCGGAATCGAGGTGCAACCCAAGGGCTATACCACGGCCTTGCTCTACGCAGCGCCTGAGGGCGGCGGCATTCTTTCGAGCGGCAACTATGAGGCGGGACTGCTAACGTGGTACGCGGGGGTCGATCCCGACGATTCAACCCAACTGTTCTGCAATCAGATTCCCCCGAGCGGGTACAACTGGTCGCGCATCTGCAACCGGGCCCTCGACTCCGCGGAGAACGCGGCGCTCACGCACTACGATCGGCTCAGCCGCAAGCTTGCCTATGCCCAGGTGCAGGACGTCTTGGCGCGCGACGTGCCGTACGTCTATTTGTGGTGGCCGCGGCAGATCGAGGCGATCGATGCGCGCCTCGAACACTTTCGGCCCAACGGCATCGTCGAGGATTGGAATAGCTACGAGTGGAGCTTCCCCGGCGCCGACCGCAAATAGCCAAGCGTCTGGCGATCGATCGACCCATCCTCCCGCACGCGGTTCTCCAAATTCTCAACGTGCATGAAGCTTACGAGCGCGGCCCGTGCCGTCTCATCGAAGGCGACGTACTGCGGAGGCAGCGCCCCCACTCGAACGAGTTCACGCACGAGTTCGGCCGAAAGCGCCGCATCGATCGGCACCACGTCGGCCGCGGCCGCTGCGAAGAAATACAGTTTGTGCAGCTCGAGCAGACGTGCGAGTTCTTCGATCGGCGTCGCGTGATCGTCGACGCGTAAATCCACGTAGCGATCGTTGAAGCCCGCGTATCCGCCGCGCGGCTTCTCTACGATCAGCGCGGCACTCTGTTGACCGCGTTTGTCGCCGCCGCGCGCCTGCGCCGCCTGCAACGCCGCGAGCAGCCGATCGGCCAGCGTGCCCGTCGTCGCGACGAACGAATCCGCCAGAGCTTGGACGACATCGTTCCCAGTGAGGCAGTTTCCCTGAGCGGCGAACGAAGGGCCGCAGATGCCGCTCGCCGCGGAAATGCAGCGCGCGCCCGTATACGTAGCCGAACGCCCGTCGGCGCGGACGATGCCGAATTGCCGGTCGTCGCGGCCGTCGTCGGCCGCAACCAGCGCATCGGCAACCGCCTGCGGTGCCTGCCCAGCCGCCAGCATCTCGAGGGCCTTCGGTCCATAACCCGTATTGGCAAAAGCTTGCGTCGCAATCGCTCCGACGCCGGCGCGCGCGAACGGCACGACCGCGCCGACGGAGAGAAACTTCGATTGAACGGCGACCCCAATCTCGTGCGTCGCGAGATCGGCACCGACGATGGAAAACGTACTCGGAACCATGCCGAGTACGTTCGTCCACTGCGCGCCGAGCGCCGCTTAGGCCATTTCGATGTTGTCGATCCCGGTGCTCTCGGGATCGAACTGCTGGAGATCCGACAACTGCCCGGCGCCCTGCGGAGCCGTCGCCGGCTGGTACGCCTGATACTGCAGCTGCCCGTACCCAATTCCGCTGCCGCCGTTGTTCTGCGGCTGGTTGTAGTACCCAGGCGGTGCCGCGCCCGACCCGTTGGCCGCATTTTGCTCGTACGGACCTGCGGCGTTATCCGTATGACGAACGAGGTAGCCGCCGAGATCGACGTCCTGGGCGCTGTTCGTGACGTCGACGCCCGAGCCGACGGATTTCAAGGTCGTCGAGATCGAACCGCCCGAACCGTTCGCATCCGCGACCGTCAGCGACCCGTCGCTGTTGAGCGTTACGCTCTCGCCATTTCCAAGCGACGTCGTTTGGCCTTGCGCCAAGCTGACGTTTTGACCGTTCTCCGTGACGCTGTACGACCCGTTGTTTTGCATCGTCACGGTCGTCGCGCCGCCGTCCGTCGTGACGGTTGCGGATGCGTTCTTCGTTACCCCCGCCGGGTTCGGCGTCGTCGTTTGCGTCGAAACGGCGTAGCCGCCGTTGAACGAATCGGAACCGAGCAAATCGCCGTGGCCGGTCATGTTGTTCCACGTATCCGAAACGGTCGCACCGAGTCCCGTCGTCCCGTCGAACGAGAGGTGCGGATCGCCCGTGGAATTCGCGGTTGCGTTTGTGAAATACGTCTCGGGTCCGCCCGGCTGGCATGGATTTTGCGGCGCGGTCGGATTCCCCGGCGTGGTCGGATTCCCCGGCTGTGACGACGAGCCCCCAAGCGCCGAGCCGAGCTCTTGGAAGAGTCCCGAAAGCATGTTTCCGATCTGATTGAGAATGCTCGAAAAGTTAAACCCGCCGCTGCCGGACGACGGCGTCGAACCATAGGGGCTGCTGCCGAAGCCGCCGTTAAAGACCGGCGTCGCAATCGGCAGCGAATTGCCGTAGCCGCCGTATTGGATGTTGTCGGAGGGTTGCGCAAAGCCCGCCGCGTACTCGCCGGGCGCGGCGCCGGGGGTGCTCTCGAACTCCGGCCCGACGCCGGGCGAGGCGAATCCCGTCGCGAACTGGTTCGTGTTGATGACGGACATGATCGATATTTCCTCTCGGTAACGTGTCTTGTCGCGCGCCTATCGCGACGAGCGCACGCGATCGAAAGGGCGCATCTCGGTGTTCGCAAACGCGAAGGAGCGATCGAGCCCGACCGGGACCGCAAGCAGCGCGACCACCATCGAAACGAACATCGCGGATGAGAATCCCGCGGCATATGCAGAACGGGCCGCGTCGCCGACGGCAGCGCGGTCCGCGAGCCGTGGTATCTGTGCGGGCATCTCTCCGGCAAACAATTCCGCCTGGTGCGCGTTCGCGACGGCGCGCACCCCGGCTGCGATCGGTGCCTGCGCGAGCGAGCGAGCGAGCTGTACTTCGAAAACGGCGGCAAGGACGATCCCGAGCGCGGCGATCGCGATCAGGCCTGCGATCCGCGATACCGCGTTGTTGATACCGGAAGCAATCCCGGCGTGGGCGGATTCGACCGAATCCATCACGGTCGTCGTGAGCGGGGCAACGAAGAACGCGCCGCCGCAGCCGAGCAGGACGGCCGCCGGGAAGAACGTGAGCCAATACGAGTGCCCGACGCCGGCCAGCCCGTACCCGGCGAAGCCCGCCGCAGCCAGCGCCGCCCCGAGCGTCAGGGGAAGGCGAGCGCCGATCCTTGCGACGAGGCCGCCTGAAAAACGCGAGAACGCGACCATGATGGCGATGAACGGCAGCATCGCACCGCCGGCGATCGCGGGCGGGTACCGCTGCACGTTGATGAGATCGAACGGCACGAAATATAAGCTGCCGCCGAGCGTCGCATACAGAAGAAACGTGTAGACGTTCGCGGCGGAGAAACGCTGGGATCGAAAGACGTCGAGTCGCATCATCGGATGGCTCGAGCGCGCCTCGACGAAAACGAAAGCCCCGAGCGTCACGATCCCGGCGGCCGCCGCGCCGAGCGCCGCAAGGCTGCGCGCGTCGCTCTGCACACCGATCAATCCGTAGACCAGCGCTCCGAGCCCGGCCGTTGCGAGCACCGCCCCGAGTATATCGACGTCGCGCGTCGCGCTTTCATCGCGGCTCTCGTCGACCCGAAGAACGAGCATCGCGATCACGACGAGCGCGATTGGCACGTTGATGAGGAAAACGGAGCGCCACGAACCGTATTGCACGAGCACGCCGCCGAGCACGGGTCCGAGCGCCGCCGTCATCGCGGAGAAACCCGACCACGTTCCGATCGCTTTCCCGCGCGCTTCGCCACGGAAGTTCGAGCTGATCAGCGCGAGGCTCCCCGGCGTCGCGAGCGCCGCACCGACGCCTTGCAGGCTGCGCCCGGCGAGCAACACCGCAACGTTCGGAGCGAGCGCGCACGCGAGCGAGGCCGCGGCGAAGAAGGCGATCCCCGCTCCGAAGATGCGTTTGCGCCCGAAGATGTCGCCGAGCGATCCGCCGATGAGCATCAGCGCCGAAAGAAAAAGGGCGTACGACTCCACAACCCACTGGCCGTCTTGCGCGGTCGCGTGCAAATCGCGCTGAATCACCGGCAGCGCGACGTTGACCGCCGAGCCGTCGATGAAGCTCATGCCCGACCCGAGAATCGCGGCGACGAGTGCCCAATTCGCGGCGGCTGACGCGGTGCGCACGGCTACGGCCGCACGAGCACCTTAATCGACGTCCGGCCGTCCATCGCGGCATAGCCCCTGGGCACGTCGTCGAGGCCGACCGTGAGGTCGAAGACCGGCGTCGCGTCAAGGTTTCCCGCCAAGACATCGGCCAGCAGTTCCGCGGCGTAGGCGCGCACCGGCGCGACCCCGCCGCGCAGCGTGATGTTCTCGGAGAACATGCGCCGCAGGTTGAGGCCCTTGAGCGAACCGACCGGCACGCCCACGTATCCCACGGCACCGCCCGGCCGGACGAAGCTCGTCGCCATTTTCATGGAATCGGTATTGCCGACGCATTCGAGCACGCACTCGGCCCCGCCGTCCGTCATTTCGAGGGCTTTCTCGATCGCCTCATCGCCCCGTTCCGTAACGGCCTCGGTCGCTCCGAAACTCTTGGCGATCGCGAGACGCGCATCGTGACGCCCGAAGATGATGATGCGTTCCGCGCCCAAGCGTTTCGCCGCGAGAACGCCGCACAAACCGACGGCCCCGTCGCCGACCACGGCCACCGTCGAACCCTTGCGCACACCGGCCGAGAGGGCCGCGTGGTGGCCCGTTCCCATCACGTCGGTCAGCGGCAAGATGCGGGTCAGCAGCGCTTCGTCGTTCGCGGCATTGTCGGGAACCTTGACGAGCGTCGCATCGGCAAACGGGGCGCGCACCGCTTCACCTTGACCACCGTCGTTTTCGGCACCGCCCCAAAAACCGCCGTGCACGCAAGACGTCTGATTGCCGGCAAGGCAAAATTCACAGGAGCCGTCCGAATACGAGAACGGTGCGAAAACGCGATCGCCTTTTGCGAGCGTCGTCACCTCGGTGCCAACGTCCTCGACGATGCCCATCCATTCGTGGCCGGTGCGCCAGCCTGGTTCCCACGGCGCCTGGCCGCGGTAGAACCAGAGGTCGGAGCCGCAGATACACGCGTGGGTCACGCGTACGATCGCGTCGGTGGCTTCGTCGATCGCAGGGTCGGGCACGGTCTCGACGCGGACGTCGCCTTGGCCGTAAAATACAGTCGCCTTCATCGGCTCGTTGTTTTAAGATGGGGGCGGCAAGCCCCCCCGCTGCCACAAAGAGCTGCGACGAGTGGGCGAGCCCTCGCGAGGCTTATGTTGCGAGAAAGTTGGGTACGGTAGAAGCAGCACGCTCTTCCCTGCGCGATCGAAAGGAAACCATATGAGTATCTTAGGTTGGATTATCGTCGGCCTCATCGCGGGTGCGCTCGCCAAGATGGTGGTCCCGGGCGAAGGCCCCGGCGGCATCATCGGCGATATGATCGTCGGCATCGTCGGCGCGTTCATCGGGGGTTGGCTCTTCACGTACTTCGGTCACAGTGCCACGACCGGCATCAACCTCTATTCGATCGGCGTGGCGTTCGTGGGATCCATCATCTTGCTGTTCCTCTTACGCGCGATCAGCGGCCGCCGCACGGCCGCCTGACGTGAACGATTCGAGTTCACGCGGGCCCGAGAGCGATCCCGACGACCCGGACGAACTCACGACCGTCGCCGACGACGAACGCCCGCTCACGCACGAAGAGGCCGTCGTAGCCGGCATCGTGCCCGGGATGGTCGTGTACGGAGACTCGTCGATCGAACCGAACGCCGACGACCACCGCGATGCGGAACGCGGCTAAGGGCCGGCTATCAAGATGCTGCGCAGCCGCGGATAGACGAGGTCGGTGCGCGCAGCCGGGTTCGTCGGATCGATGATGTCGTGATTGGCGGGCAGATCGTCCCAGACGATGCGGCGCGTCGATTTCGGACGGGAGCGCTCGAGGCTTTCCTGCGCTAAAACGGAGACCGCGTTGTTGGCCGCCGGCTCGCGCGCGTTGAGCACGAAGGTCGTGCGCCCGAAAAACTCGTGGCCGAACGGCAACCGTCTGCGGGCGACGGCACGAACGTCGTTCGCGATGCTCAAACACTCGCCGAGCATGCGCGTCGCGAAACGCGGGTAGCCGTACGACGGGATGTGCGATCCGTCGCCAAAGGGATCCCACGGAACCAGGACATTCGGCAACGTCTGCAGGACCATCGCGAGCCGCTCCGTTCCGCGCACGTCGTAGTGCCTCACGGCGAAGAACGGAGCGATCGCAACCGCGTGCTCCACGTCGCTGCGATGGAGCGCGATCCAAGGAGCGATCGTGCCGCCGATCGAGATGCCCGCGACGACCACCCGCTCGCCCGCTCCGCATGCGACGTCGACCGCGTCGTTTACCGTCGAAAGGAGGCGCTCGGCGCTGACGCGTCCGAGCGCATGCGTCGCTCGATTGAAGTATCCGTGGCCCGGCAGCCGCGGAATGACGACCGAAAGGCCGAGCGCGTGCAAACTCGTCGCGAGCGATACCCACTGCTGCGGACAGTTCGTAAAGCCGTGAACGAATACGACCGCGGTTGCCGTACGCCGTCCGTGGCGGAAAAACCGCGAACGCCCGGCCGAAGAGATCACGTCGGTGTCGCGCCCGGCGAGCGTTTCGAAGCGCGCGACCGCATCGATGTAGTCGCGCGCCGGCGCGATCGGCGGGAGATCAGCGAACGACAAGATCGAGCAATGCCGGATAGACCCGCGACGCGAGCCCCGTGGCTGCGAGCGGTTCGATGATGTCGTGCGAGAGTGGTAAACCCGAGAGCCGGTGCAGGACGATGCGCCCGCCCTTGTGCGCGGACCACAGCGCGGCCAGGCGCCGGCCGGTCCGATTGTTGACGGTCGATTCGCTCGCGTTCAGGACGATTTGGATCTCCTTCGCCGCGGGCGGCGTGCGGCTCGCTTCAGCCAGGATCTCCGCCGCGAACGCGGCCGCATGCGCGACCGCATGTGTGGCAAACCGAGGGTATCCGTGCTCCGGCATCTGCCGCTCGCGCAAAATCGGGTCCCACCACAGGAAGCGGTTCGGAAGGACCAGCGCCATCCGCGCCGCGCGAGCCATCAAGCGGCCCGGAATCCACGCGACGCCCAGAAACGGCGCAATGCACGTGACCCGCTCGACCGCTACGTGCTGCGCGATGTGCGCCGCAAGCAGGCCTCCGACCGAAAACCCGACCACGGTCAGGTGGTCGCCGAGCGTTCGCGCGAACGCCACGCTCTCCGCCGCGAACGAGCGTAGCTCGTCGGCCGTGAGGTGCTCGAGTTCCCGCGTCAAGCGGTCGGCGAGGCCGTGGCGCGGCAAGCGGGGGATGTACACGTTCGCGCCGCGGGCGTGCAGCAGCTCGCCGAACTCGGCGAACTGCAACGGGCTCGCCGTCAAGCCGTGCAACAGCAGGTAGGCCCGCGTCACGGGTGCTTCGTGCTGCATGAGGATCGATTCGTAGGAGACGGACGCCCGTGGCCGCGCGGCACTCACCTTGCCCGGATTCGCCGCGCGCGCGCGAGAACTCTCGAACCCAATGGCAATTCCCGAACGGATCGAATCCCCTGGGCCGAGCGACTACCTCGCGGTGATGTCGCGGGCGATCTTTCAGGCCGGAATGTCCTGGAAGCTGATCGAGTCCAAATGGCCGGCATATGTTCGGCTGTTCGAAGGCTTCGATCCCGTGGCCGTGGCGCGCTACGGCGAGGCCGACATCGAGCGGATCATGGCCGACGGTGGGATCGTGCGGACGTATAAGAAGATCGAAGCCACGGTGGAAAACGCAAAGACGCTGCTGACCCTCGAACGCGAACACGGCAGCTTCCGGGCGTATCTTCGATCGCTTCCCGATTACGAAGCGCGCGCCGCGGCACTGCAAGAACGTTTCAAGTTCTTAGGGGCGCTCTCGGCATACTACGTGCTGTTCCGAACGGGCGAAGAGGTGCCGCGCTTCGAGAACTGGGAAAAGACGATTCCGGGCGACCACCCGCGGATGCGCGAAATGATCGCGCACGCCCGCGCCGGCGGCTGGAACGGCTGACAAAACGGTCGCGCGTCACAGGGAGCGGGTTGCCCGGAGCGCCAATCTAGCGCCCGTATTGCCGCACGCGTTTGGGGACCGCGAGGTCCATGGGAACGCGTACCGGCTCACTCAAGCTAAGGCGCGGTTTTTCGCGCCGGGGGAGTTGGGGGGCAGCCTCCAACCGCACGATTGTGGTAACCGCAGAACCAGCAGCCCACGCTCCATCGCTCGACCATTCGCCCGAGGAGCGGCAGGTCCGCGTCGACCTCGCCGCCGCCTACCGGCTCGTGGCGCTCTTCGGATGGGACGATTTGATCTTCACGCACCTCTCGGCGCGCGTGCCCGGACCCGAGCATCACTTTCTGATCAACCCGTACGGCATGACGTTCGACGAGATCACGGCGTCGAGTCTCGTGAAGGTCGATCTCGACGGCAAGGTCGTGGAACCTACGACGTACGCGGTGAACCCGGCCGGCTTCACGATCCATAGCGCCGTGCACGCGGCGCGCGAGGACGCGCACTGCGTGATGCACCTGCACACGGTCGCGGGGGTCGCGGTCTCGGCGCAAGCCGCGGGCCTCATGCCGCTCAATCAGACGGCGATGATCGTGCGCGGCGATCTCGCGTTTCACGAATACGAAGGCATCGCCCTCAATCACGACGAGCGGCCGCGCCTCGTGGCCGATCTCGGCGATAAATCCGCGATGCTGCTTTGGAATCACGGGACGCTGACGCTCGGCACGACGGTCGCGTCCGCCTTTCTCACCATGTACTTCCTCGAACGCGCCTGTGCGATGCAAATCGCCACGCTCGCCGGCGGGGGAGCGCTGCACAACGCGAGCGATGCGGTCATCGACCTCGTCACAAAGCAGGCCGAGTACGGCAAGGGCATGGTCGACGACCTCGCCTGGGCGCCGCTGATCCGCAAGCTCGACCGTCTCGATCCGTCCTACCAGACGTAGCCCGTGTCGTTCGGAGAGGTCGTCGGTGCCGCAGTCGTGCTGATCGTCGTCGCGACGAGCATCATGAACCGCGGAAAAAGATCCGCGAAGCTGCCGCGCGCCGACAATCCGCAAATCGCGGCGTTCGAGGCGATGATTGAAAAACAGGGCGGCGTGGATGCGGCGGCCGATCTGCGGGCATTGCTCAACGCGGCCCGCACCGCGACAGAAACTCCGCGGCAAACACCAAGCACGACCACCATAATAGAGATCGAAAGAACGGGCTCCGCGCCCGTCGATCTCGCGGAAATCCTGGCCGCTGCGCGTGACATCAAGCGGAGTACGGCCGCACAGACCCCGGCGCCCGCATTTGAAGCGCCGCGTGGGAAGAAACACGGCGAGCAACGCCCGGAGCAGCACGTTCCCGACGCGCGATTCGATGGAGCGCGGCCCCCGCTCGCAGCCCTGCCCGCCGGGCCCTCGCTCGGAGCGATGCGACCGATGGCGACGCGGCCCGCGATGCACCCACAATCACCGTTAGCCGCTCTTTAGAAAGGCGCTACTCTCATGGCACTCATGACCGTAATCTCGACGCTCTCGGATCAGGGCCTCGAAATGATGGGCCCCGACTGCATCATCTACCATTATCCCTCGGCGAACATCGTCAGCGGTTCGCTGCTCACCGTCGAATCGAATCACTTCTGCGTGCTCAAATCCCGCGGCGCGATTCTCAACGTCTACGAAACGGGACAGTATCCCGTTACGACCGGCGACAAGCCGCTGGTCGGATCGTTCGTGCAGGGTTTCTTCGGTGGGCAGAGCCCGTGGCAATATGAAGCGCTCTACATCAATCGCGCGAAACTCGTGGTGAAATGCTCGGGCGTCGCTCTTTCCGCCGAGATGGCCGAGATGACGTACGACGTCGACTACTACATCCACGTCCCAACGAAGGACGGCGCGCTCGCGCTCGTGCAGCACATGCCGTATGCGGGCCACATGCTCTCGACAAACGCCGTGAACGAATACGCGGGACCCGTTGTCGAACAGGCGATCAACCAGCTGATTCAGGTGACGCCGCTCGAAAAAGTCAACGAGAAGATCCACGATCTCACCGAGCTCGTGCGAACGCACCTGAGCGAATTTCTGGCGGGCTACGGCATCACGCTCGATACCGTCAAGGTCCTCGTCCGTCCACGCGACGAGCGGATGCGCGCGCTGATCGCCCTCAAAGCGTTCGGCCTGTCGGAACTCGACGCGGTCCGTTACTACACGGCGATCTTGATGGCGGAGCGCGGCGTCGTAAGCGCGCCGAACATGGCCATCGGACAGCCGTTCAACATCTCGGGCGTCGTGCCGACCGTACCGATCGAAGCGGCCGCCAAAGCCGTCAACGGCACGCCGTAGTGTACTACCAGCCGAAGCCGGTCGGAATCGAAGAGGCCGCGCGGGCGCTGCTCGATCCGAGCGCGCCCGTCACGGACCCCGCGCTGCAATTCGTGCAGCTCGCGATGACCGGCTTCGGCTACAACTTCTATGACGCGCGCAACGTCGCGCGCGCGAACGACCAGCTTGTCCGCGGGCGCGCGAGCGACGCGCTCGGAACGGCCGGGGCGACGCTCGACCGCCTGCAGAAAGCCTACACCGAAGGTGTCTTTCCGGGGCCCACGCGCGAACAGCCGTATCCGCCGGCCGACGTCATGCACAACGTTCGCGCGATCGAGGGGCTGCGAAAGCGTGCCCTTGCGCTCTCATCGGCAATTGCCGCCGCCGAGACGCCCGCGACCGACGCCGTTTGGTTTCGCTGCCGCGATGAAGGCACCGTGTTGAAGGCGCTGGTTGCATACGATGTCGGCCTCGCGACGGGAGGCGACGCCGTCGCTGCCGCGGCCGCTGCGCTCGACCCGGGCACCATCGATGCCGGCACGCTCGCGGGTGTCGAGGCGGAATTGAAACGGCTCGAACACATCTTTGCCGGTCGCCGCGACCTGCTGCGCGGCGGCACGCCGCCGGCGCCCGGCACGATCCTCGCGACGAGCACGTAGCACGATGGCAACGGTACGACCGGGACTTTTTGAGCGGCGCAAGCCGATCGCGACGATTCTCGCCCAGTGCCCCGATGAGGCGCACGGCGGGCTCAAGCGCACGATGGGCGTCTGGGGGCTAATCGCCCTCGGCGTCGGCGCGATCATCGGAACCGGCATCTTCGTGCTGACCGGAAAAGCCGCTGCCCTCAACGCGGGTCCTGCGATCGTGATCTCGTTCGTGATCGCCGGCACCGTCAGCGGACTCGCCGCTTTGTGTTACGCGGAGCTTGCGTCTTCGGTTCCCGTCGCCGGGAGCGCCTACACGTACGTGTATGCAACGCTCGGCGAATTTGTCGCGTGGATCGTTGGGTGGGGCCTGATCCTCGAATATGCGCTCGGCGCGGCGACCGTCGCCATCGGATGGTCCGGCTACCTTTCGGATTTCCTCGCGACCGCGTTCGGCCTCGTCATTCCGAAAGCACTCTCCACGAATCCCTTCGACGGCGGTATCGTCAATCTGCCGGCCGCGCTCATCATCTTGCTGATCACGGCGTTGCTCGTACGCGGAACGCAGGAGAGCAGCACGTTCAACCAGGTGGTCGTCACGATCAAAGTTTGCGTCGTCATCTTCTTCATCGTCATCGGCGCCGGCCACGTAAACCCCGCGAACTGGCATCCGTTCACGCCGTTCGGGGTCGGCGGCATCATCAATGGCGCCGGTCTCGTCTTTTTCGCGTACCTCGGGTTCGATGCCGTATCGACCTCGGCCGAGGAAGTCCGCAATCCCGCCCGCGATCTGCCGCGCGGTATCATCGGCAGCTTGCTGATCTGCACGGTGCTCTACATCATCGTCTCGGGCGTACTGACCGGCATCGTGCCCTACACGAAGCTCAACGTTCCTTCACCCGTGTCGTTTTCGCTGATACAGATCGGGCTTGGCTGGGCCGCGGCGATCGTTTCGCTCGGCGCGATCGCCGGGCTCACGACCGTCCTTCTCGTGCTGTTGTACGGCCAAAGCCGCATCTTCTATGTCATGTCGCGCGACGGCTTATTGCCGGCGATATTTTCCAAAGTGCATCCGACGCTTCGCACGCCCTACGTTTCGTCGCTCATGATCGGCGTCGTCGTCGCCACGGTCGCGGCCACGGCGCAACTGGATGTGGTCGCCGATCTGGTCAACATCGGAACGCTCGCCGCGTTCACCCTGGTCTCGATCGGTATCGTCGTGCTCCGTCGGCGCGAACCGAACCTCAAGCGCGGATTTCGCGTCCCCGGGAGCCCCGTCGTTCCGATCATCTCCGCGGCTGCGGCGCTCGCCCTCATGCTCAAGGGCCTGCCGCTACGCACGATCGAGAGCTACCTCATTTGGCTTGCGATCGGGCTCGTCGTGTACTTCGGATACGGCCGCCGCCACAGCTCGCTGCGCTAGCGCGAGCGCGACCGTTCCCGCGCGCCGGACGCGGCTCCCTTAAGAGACCGCGACCTCCCCGGCCTTGAACGCAACGATTTGATCGGCTTCGCGGTGATTCGTCCAGAAGCGTTCGCCGTCGTAGGCGAGGCCGCGGGCCGGGAATCCAATGCGCGCGACATCATGCGATACGGGCATCTCGCCGCGCGCGTCGACCATCGTAAGAAAGTATTCGTTCGTCTCTTCGTCGTCGGTCGTGACGCAATAGAAACGGCCCCCGACGATGACTTGTCCGCAGATTTCGTGCGGCACGGGAATCGTCGAACCCACGCGGCCCGCGTCGTCGAGCGAGAGAATGCGCTTGCGATACCACTGGCTCACGTAGAGGCGATCGCCGTCGAATGAAAGCTGGGAGCCCGTGTCGTCGGGGCACGGCACGGCCTCCGTCGTCTTGAAGCCGTGTCCGGGGACGAAACGGCGAATGATACGCGTATCGTCGTCGGTCTCGCCGCACAGCACCCGGAGCTCGTCGCCGACGACCGTCATCCCCCACGGCGTACCGGGTGCGGTCGCTTCTTCACGCACGGTCCACGTTCGTGGATCGAGCGCGTAGAGGCGCCGCGTTTCGCGCGAACCCATCCACAACAACGTGCCGTCGAACGCGATCGACTGCGGCCGCGGAGCGGGCGAAGGGAGGCGCAAAAGCTCTTCGACATCAACCATGGAGAGCGGCTTTCGCGATTCCGGGCCAGAGCCATGCGGCGCCCCGTACTCCGCTCGAATCTCCGTGCAGCGGCGGCAGCACGGGCGTCTCGATGCTGTCGGAAAAAACGTACGCCCCGAGCCGCCTCGGAATTTCTTCGTAGAGCGCCGCGACGTTGGAAACTCCCCCGCCGAGCACGATCGCATCGGGATCGAGCACGTTGATCACCGCCGCGAGCGCCCGCGTCAAGCGGTCGTAGTAACGGTCGATCGCCGCCGTTGCCGCCGCGTCGCCGGCATCCGCAGCGGCGACGATCGCGGGGACGCCGCTCGCCTCCGCCGCACGTGCGGCTCGAGCGTAGTCGCGTACGAGCCCGGGGCCCGAAAGAAAGGTTTCGATGCAACCATACTTGCCGCAGTAGCACGCGGGCCCGGGCCGCTCGCTCTCCGCCGGCCACGGCAACGGATTGTGCCCCCACTCGCCCGCGATCGCGTTGCGGCCGCGCAGGGCCCGGCGCTCGACAACGATTCCGCTTCCGACCCCGGTCCCGAGGATCACGCCGACGACGCACGACGCATCGCTCGCCGCGCCGTCGCTGGCTTCGGAAAGGGCAAAACAATTCGCGTCGTTCTCGAGGCGGATCTCGCGCCCGAGGCGTCGCGCGATATCGCGCCCAAGCGGATGGCCGATCAGCACCGTACTATTCGCGTTGTGCATCAAGCCAGTCCGCCGGGACGGGGCGCCTGGGGTTCCGACGCCGACGCTCGCGCGTTCGCCGAGTTCCGCTTCCGCCTCATCGACGAGCTCCCCGACCGTCTCAACGATCGCGTCGTAATCGCGCGCCGGGGTCGCGACGCGGCGGCGCAGCAGCGGAACTCCCGACGGATCGAGCGCGATGACTTCGATCTTCGTGCCGCCGAGATCGACGCCGATGCGCAGGCGTTCGCTCACAGAGAGCAGACCGGGGCCGGAATCCGGTGCAGCGGCGGCTCGAGCACGGTTGCGTCGGGGCCGGCGGCATAATGCAGGTTCTGCCGTTGGCCGCTCGCCCACGCAAGGGTGTCCGACGTCGATCGAACGCCGAGATATTCCGGGAACTCCGCCGACGGAACGATTCCCCCGGTCGCGACCTCAATGAGGGCATGGTTGCGCGCGACGTTGCCGGGCAAGAACGGTCCGAGCACGTCGACCAACACCCAATGGAGGTCCGGCGAAAAGGTTGGCCCGGTGACTCCGAACTGATCGAACTTGTATCCAGGGCAGAGGGTCGCCGTCGCGATCGTCCTGCCGCCGCTCGAAAAGCGCAGCTGCGAATCGCTCGTCGCGATGCGGATGTCCGAGGGTATGAAAGCGCCGAACGTTCCGAACGGAAGCAGCGCGGCCATACAGCATCGGACCAGCGTTCGCCGCATCGATCCTTCCATGTGAGGCATATTCTGGAAGCTTACCCGCTTAGCGCAGCGGCACCGCTGCCAGACCGCGCACTGAAAGGGAGAACGGCGCTCCGGAACAAAACCGACTAACGATTTTTCCTAATATATGGGGGGTCATCCGGAGGCGGTTTTTGTGCGAACGTTAGCGGGCGGTGTCGCTGTCTTAACCGGCGCAGGGTCGGGAATCGGTCGCGCGCTGGCTCTGGCGCTCGCTGAAAAAGGCTGCGCGCTCGCCCTCTCCGATGTGAACGAAGCGGGTCTTGCCCAAACCCAAGCCTCGATTGGAAACGCGGTTAAAACCACCGCTCGGCGAGTCGACGTTGCGAATCTCGCCGAGATGACCGCCTTTCGAGATGCCGTCGCAAGCGACTTCGGCCGCGTCTCGCTGCTGGTCAACAATGCCGGCGTCGCGCTTTACGGCAGATTCACGGAACTCTCGCTCGCGGATTTCGAGTGGATCATGGGCATCAACTTTTGGGGCGCGGTGTACGGCTGCAAGCTCTTTCTCCCGATGCTGCTCGAAGAGCCGGAAGCGAATATCGTCACGCTCTCGAGCGTGTTCGGCATCGTCGCCCCACCGCTGAACTCCGGCTATTGCGCGAGCAAGTTCGCCGTGCGCGGATTCTCGGAAACGCTGCGCCACGAACTCTCGCTCTCGAAAGTTCGCCTGACCGTCGTCCACCCCGGCGGCATCAACACCAACATTGCCAAGACCACGCGGGTCGGTGAGAAGGCCGATGCCGCGAAGTACGCCGCCGATAGCGAAGCGTTCCAGAAGAAACTCGTCGCGACGCCGCAGTATGCCGCCGCGAAGATCGTCGAGGCCATCCTGCACGATCGGCCGCGCTTGCTCATCGGTCGAGACGCGCGCCTGCTCGATCTCATCCAACGATTTTGGCCGGCGCGTTACATCACCGTGCTCGGACCGATTCTCGATCCAAAAAAACAATTCAGAGAATGAGGCGGCGGGCGCCCGCGATTCCGGCAGCCACGAAGCGCGCGCGGCGCCGGAAACGATGTCCACCCCCGCAGGCTGGGGCCGGTGCACGGCCAAGCCTGAGGAGCCTGCGCAGTAACCATCTAGCTGCGATCGGGTGACTAGGAATCCTCGCAGTTAACCAAAAGTAGGACCAAACGAGTTTTGTCCAAGCGAGTCGGCGCCCTGGCGCTTCATCACGTTGGTACATCGCGCGTCATTCTTACTACCCCAATTAACGGAGATCCGGATGTACCGAGACGAGAAGCTCAGCTGCGTCGATTGCAGCGCACCTTTCAATTTCAGCGCAAGCGAACAAGAATTCTTTGCGTCGAAGGGATTCACCAACAAACCCAGCCGCTGCCCCGACTGCCGCGCCGCCCGTAAGGCGCAACGCGGTGAAGGCGGCGGAGGCGGCGGCGGACGCGGTCGCGGCGGCGATCGCGAAATGTTCGAGGCAACCTGCAGCACGTGCGGCAAGATTGCGCTCGTCCCGTTCCAGCCGCGCGGCGATAAGCCCGTCTACTGCCGCGATTGTTTCACGCCGCGTCAGTCATACCGCTAGCACCGAGCTAGCGATTCCATTTCGGATCGAGGCCTGCGGTCAGTGTTGACTGAGCGCAGCCTCGAGGCCGAAGGCTCCGGTTCCATCCGTTACTTGCACGGTCGCGGAAGCCGGTAGACCGCCAAGGTCGAGGTAGAGGAACGATCCGAGGTTCGCTGCGTACGTCAAGTCCGTGGCGACGTTTTGTGTTGCCGAGGCAGTCGGACCGGTGAGCGTCACGGTGTTCCCGAATTGGTCGGTATACGTTCCGAACGTCGTGAACCCGCTGACGTTGAAATGCGCATCGCTCGTGTAGCCTTCGCCGCTGACGGCGCTCGCGACCGCGTAGTCCGCGATCACGTTCTGCGGCGTCGTCGTGGCCCCGAAGGCGTTTGCGAGGTTGGAGAACCCCGTGAGACCGCTATTGATCAGCGCGCTCGGGTAGCTCGTACCGAAACGGTCGTACGCATACCGCGCGAAAAGATAGGCGTCGCCGAAGCATCCCTCGCAGCCGGCCTCCGCCGTGCCGCCGGGATCGGTTCCGTAGAACGCGGTCAGGGAATACGAGGGTGGATCGCCGAGATAGGTTTGCGCGGCTTCTGCGTTGTCATCGACGTCGACCGTTAGCTGCGGATATTTGCGAGCGACCGCGAAATCTTCCGCCAGTTGTCCCAAACCGTTCGTGATGAAGGGCGAATCGACGTAGCCCGTCGTCAGATAATATCCGCCGTTCGAATTTGGATTCGTCATCGTTTGCCCCACGAACTCGGTTAAGTTCGAGAGATCGTTCGCCGTGAGAGCGACGTCGTCTTCATCGAGCTGGTGATTCAGCGGATCGTTGGAATCTCCGAGAGTATACTGTATGTAGACGCCCGAGCTCTCGTTCGATTCCGCGCCGAGACAGTTCGTCGCGATGTCGTTGTAGACGAGGTTCGCGGGATCGACGTAGCTTCCGAAGCCGCCGTTTGATGCCGACGAGATCACGTAGACCGACTGCCGGCCATCCGGCGATGGCGGAATGAAGATCGTCTCGACATTGCCATTGTTGCAATTCGTCTCTTCCTGTTCTCCGGGCGAGTTGATCGTGTAGACCGGCGTGCCGTACGCCGGTGCTAACGCTTCCCACGCATTGTCGAAGTCGTTGCTGATCGCTTGGGTGTCGCTCGCGGAAAGCGGTCCGCCGTTGGCAGCGAGAAGCGTATTATCGATCCACATGTCGCCGAAGTTGCCGGAGGATACGAGCGTCGAATTGACTTGCACGTACGTATTGCTCGTGTTGAGCGTCCAGATGCCCGCCGTCGAGCCGACCGTCGTGGGAAGAATGGAGCGCTTGCGTGCGACGGACGGGACGGCACCACGCCGGCTCGCGGCCAGAAGCGCGGCAAGTTTGCGGCTTGCAATCATGCGTGGGTGCATGAAGCGCCGGCCCGCGACACGTTGCCGAGTACGGAACGAGCGCAGGTCGACCTTTCGCGACGATACTCCGGCCTTGTGCCGCAATGCGCTCACCGTTTCTCCGGCGCTGATCGCGACCTCGAGGGTATCGGTCCCAGGAGCCGCCTGCTGCGCCGGCGGCGTCGCCGTCGTGAACGGAACGCTCTCATCGACGGTCGAGGCCGCCACGAGCAGGCCGTTCTTATCGCCTGAGATCGTGAAGCCGGCAACGGAATTCGCGGTCGTGCAGCTCGGGGAGAGATAGAACACGGCCGACCCGCTCGTCGGCGCCGCGGTCAAGCCCGCGCACGGCTGAGTCGTCGGCGTTGGGGTCGGAGCCGGCGCGGGTGTGGGCGTGGGGCCGCCGCCTTCAAACGGGCAATTTCCGCAGCCCCCGCCTCCGCCGCTGCACGCAGCGAGGGCCACGAGCGAAACGGTGGCCAGGACGTAGCTGCGGGTTGATTTCCAAAGCATGCCCAACATATCGATGACCCCCAAAGAAATGGCAAGGACCGTGGGTAAACGTTACCCAAAGGAACGCGCGCCGATACCCCTTCGGTGCGGTTCTCATCGCATTTTTAGTATTTGGAGACTGCGCGTGCCTGAGGTGCCGATAAGTACGGTTATGGTGCATCCTTCACCCGTGATCGTGGTCGCCCCAGACAAATTCAAGGGCAGCCTTACGTCGGCGAAAGCGGCGCGCGCGATCGCCGAAGGCTGGCGTTCCGTCTACGGGCGCAACGGCTGCAGCACGATCCTCGTCCCCATGGCCGATGGCGGCGAGGGCACGATCGACGTCCTGGCCGCCAATGGATATCGACGTATTTCGTGCACGGCGCTCGACGCGATGGGGAACGAGATCGACGCCGCCTTCGCGCTCGACGGGACGACCGCGATCGTCGAGATGGCGGCCGCATCGGGCCTGGGAAGAATTCGCGAACGCGATCGCGACGCAAGCCGCGCAAGCACCGCAGGAACGGGACAGCTCATCGTCGCGGCGCTCGATGCCGGAGCCACCACGATCGTGGTCGGCCTCGGCGGCAGCGCAACCAACGACGGCGGCAGCGGCCTCCTGCGGGCGCTTGGCGTACGCCTCTTCGATGAGAACGGTCACGACCTCGCGCCGGGTGGCTCCGCGCTCTCGCGCCTCGCACGCATCGACGTGGCCGGCCTCGATCCGCGCATCGCGCACACGAAGTTCATCGCGGCGACCGACGTGATTCACGGCCTCACCGGCCCCTACGGCGCGAGCATCGTGTTCGGCCCGCAAAAAGGTGCGAACCCGCAGGAATCCCGCATGCTCGACGCGGCCCTCGCGCGCTTTGCCGACGTCACGGCCGCCACCATAGGGCGGGATCTGCGCGACGAGCCCGGCACCGGCGCCGCCGGCGGAACGGCTTTCGCGCTGCTCTCGTTTCTGGGAGCGCACGTCCGGCGCGGCGCGGAACTGATCGGGGAACTTTGCGGATTGCCGGCCGCCCTTGCGATGGCGACGCTTTGCATCACGGGCGAAGGCAGTATCGACGCGCAGACGCTTGGCGGAAAGACGGTGCTTGGCGTCGCAACGCTCGCGCGCCTCGCGCGCGTCCCTACGATTGCCTTCGGCGGCAGCGTGACGCCGGCCGCCGAACTTGCGTTGCGCGCGCGCGGCGTGACCTGCGTTCCGATCGTCGATGGACCGTGCACGCTCGACGACGCGCGCAAGGAAAGCCGCGAGCTTCTCAAGCGCGCGGCGACGCGGACCGCAGCGATTATGCGCGGTGCGGTCTGAGCGCTTCGCGAATTGCGCGACCGTTCATCGTTGCCGCCGCAGGGTTTTCCCTTTTCCTGAGCATCTGGACCGTCGTCCCGGCACCGTCTTCGCCACTCTTGCTTCTTTCCGTCGTGGTGCCCGAATTAGCGCCGCATTTCTGCATCGCGTTCGCCGTCGTCGGCATCGCCGCGTTCGCGATCGTGCGCGGTCGCTCGCGCGCCCTTTGCATTTTCATGAGCGTCGCGGCATTCACACTGACGCTCGGACCTCTCGTGCTCCTTCCGACGACGATCGGCGCGAGCGATGCGGCATTGCACGAGGCCACGGGGCGCGACGCCGCGCCCGGAGAGACGGCCGACCCGAAGCCCTTCGATCTCGTGCGCGAACTCCTCGGCGATGGCGTGACGGTAGGTTTGCCGCTGCAGCGCGACCTGCCGGTCGTCACGAGCGACGGCGCACGTTTGGGCCTCGATGTGTACCGCAGTGCGATGCCGGGCCCGCGCCCGGCCGTCATCCTGATGTACGGCGGCGCATGGCAATTCGGGCGACGTTCGAGCATGCGGCCCCTCGCGCAATCCCTGGCCGCACTCGGCTACACCGCGATCGCCATCGACTACCGGCACGCGCCCGGTTACCACTTTCCAACGCAGCGCGACGACGTGCGCGCGGCACTTGCGGAGATCGCGAAAAACGCGCATGCGTGGGGCGTGGATCGGCAGCATGTTGCCACGCTCGGCGAAAGCGCGGGCGGCGAACTCGCGCTCCTTGCAGCCTACGAGCCCGGGCCGCTGCGCATCCGCGCGACGATCGCATTCTACCCTCCGCTCGATCTCGAAGGTGCCTACGAACGGCCTCCGCATCCCGATCCTGCCGACGTGCGTGCGATCCTGACGACCTTCTTGGGCGGGCCGCCGCCTCAGGCGCCTGCTGCGTACGCCGCCGCTTCCCCGCGTGCTCAGGTGCGCTCAGGCTTGCCGCCGACGTTGCTGATCGGCGGCGGGCGCGACGAACTTTGCGAAATCCGGTTCCAACGCGAGATGCGTTCGGCGCTGCTCGCGGCGGGCGATCGCGTCGCCTCGCTAGAATTTCCCTGGAGCAATCACGGTTTCGCCGCGGTCTCAAACGGGCTCGGCGGCCAACTCGCGCGTTATTACACGGAGCGCTTTCTCGCGGAGACGATCGGTCGATGAGCAAACGAAAAAAGAAACACCGCCTCATCGCGCTCGTGCCGCGCATGGGACCGCCAACCAACCTGCGGCCCGCAGGCGCTCACCGCGACGAACGCCGCGTCGCAAAACTCGAGCTGCGGAAGTTCGAAGCCGAGTAAGGCGCGAAGGGCGAGGCGATGAAGCTGCAAGCCAGAATCCCGCGCCTGATCGCGTCCACGGTTGAGGCCGGGCGCGCGCGCCAACGCGCGAGGCCGATCCTCGACGGCAGCGCCGGTACCGTTCCCAATCAGTGGAACATCCCGCCTCACACGGTCGCGCTGCTCGGGCGCCCCGCCGTCTGGTTTGTGCTCAACGTGACCACGCCGCGCATTCCGCTCGGCGTCGCCACCCTGCCGGGCTTGCATCTCATCTGGGAGCAAGATTTCGGCGGCCACCTGTTCCTGAGCGTGACGGACGAGGATCCCGCGCAGGTCCATCTGATCGAAGCCGGCCCCGTCAACCCGAACGGAACGGGCGCGCTCGTGCCCTTCTGCTATCCCGAGGACGATTTTGCCAAGCGCGGCCTCGTCGATTTCGAGCCGGTCGTGATCGATCCACCGACGGGATTTTCGAAGGAGTTCTTCGCCGACCTCGTGGTGCGCACGCAGCGCGACTACGACGGCGACCAGTATTACCTAGCGGTCGAGGTCCCGTTCTTGCGCATCGGGCGCGATTCGAATTCCTACGCGGCGGGCGTCCTCTTGGCATGCGGCGTGGACGGGCGCAGCATTCCCAAACCACACAAGGCCATGCACTACGAGTGGGTCGGCTATCCCGGCGCCGAGGATCCCGTTCATCGCGCAAATTTCGGCGCGTACTTGGGCGCGCCGACGACTCTCGAAAACGGCGTGATCGAAGCTCCCTACCACGACGATGACGGTAGCGTGCGTTTCGTGCTGCTCGGCGGGTCGCCGAACGCGACGGCGCGATTGCCGGACGGCTCGCAGGTGCGGCTCGACGGCCACGGTCGCTACGCCTTCTCCCCAAGCGACGCGCGCGCTCACGGCTTGCCGACCGTGCACACGGCACCGCCCGCCCAAATCATGACTCGGCGCCGCTTCCCGTCCGATCCGTCGCCGGAAGGCGCGCAGATCACGCTGATCATCGGCGGCGAGAGCGTGGCGCTCGAACCGGGCAGCGAGCACCGCGGGACGATCGTCGATCGTAACGACGCGCTGGCGCTCGCGACCCTGCACACGGCCAGCGGCACGGAGATCGTGCTGCCGCTCACCGAACTCGGCGTCGAA
>Ga0302326_10007927_pt1 | contig 23528 bp, 23 predicted proteins | sample Palsa_T0_3_FD_202264 | JGI IMG/M metagenome (GOLD analysis project Ga0302326, IMG submission 202264) | Peat permafrost microbial communities from Stordalen Mire near Abisko, Sweden - Palsa_T0_3 | ecosystem: Environmental > Terrestrial > Soil > Palsa > Peat permafrost | place: Sweden: Abisko... | reverse complement strand
CTGACCGATATGACATTCAGCGCCCGCACCGAGCGGCGGGGGCAGACGATCAACCAATTAGCTGCGGAGAACCGCTTACACAAAATCCTTGACAAACCCCGGCAGGCTTAGTTCAACGGCTTTTACCATACGCTTAATCGTAGTTCATCTTCGCCCAAATTGACAATGCTCCCTGCCTCAACTGAACGATCACCGCCTCACCGCCCCGCGCCGCCATCCTCCGAAGTAAACGGCGATGCCGGCAATCCCTCCGAGTTATAAAGATTCACCGCCGGCGAATTCGCCCACCCATACCGCACATACTTCGCCCCCTTCACCGCGGCACCGTCTACCACCACCGTCTTCCCGTCCACCCGCGCCGCCGCGCTCGCAAACCGTCCATCCTCCCCCGCAATCTCAAACCCCCGCAGCTCGCCGCCCTTGGCAACCAGTCCACCAGCCGTGTGATCGAACCACACCCGCACGCCGTCCCCTTCCGGCGCCGCCTGTCGGAACAGCGGACCCGAATATTCCACGTTCTCCCCATACGCCAGCGCCCGCGCCGCCAATGCCAGCCGCGCGCCCACCGTCTGCTTGTCCGCCGGATGCACATTGTCCGGATCGCCGACGTCGATGGTCACCGCCATCGCCGTATTCGCCACGGCGAGGCTGCGCCGCTGCGCTTCCCGGATCGTCGCCCATCCTTCGTCCGCGCCCGATCCGAAGCTGGAAATCTGCACGAACAGAAATGGGAAATCCCCCTGGCGCCACTGCGCGCGCCAGTCCGCGATCAAGGCCGGAAAGATCTTCGAATACATCGGCGCGAACCCCTGCCGGCTGTTCGACTCACCCTGATACCAGATCACGCCCTTGATCCCATACTCCACCACCGGCGCAACCATCCCGTTGAACAACGCCGCCGGCCCCCACGACGCCGGATCCGGCCGCCAAGGATGGTTCGGCGGCGTCTGCCCCGCCTGCCGCGCGGCCTGATCCTCGCCCCGCTCCTTCGCCAGGATCGCCGCCGCCTCGGCTTGCGTCTCCATCATCTGCGCGCGCGTGGCGAATACCGGCATCAGCCCCGCATCCTGGGAAATGCCCCGCAGACTCACCCACGCTTCGGCCACCGTGCCGCCCCAGGTGGAATCGATCAGCCCGATGGGCACGTGCTCCCGCGCCGTCAGTTCCCGTCCGAAGAAATAGGCCACCGCCGAAAAGTTCGCGGCCGTCTCCGAAGAGCACACCGTCCACGACGCCTCGCTATTTCGCAGCGGATAATCCGCGGCCTTGTGCGGGATGTATAGCAGCCGCATCTGCGGCTGGCCGGAGTGCGCGATCTCTGCCGCGCCGTCCTTCAAAGGCGCACCCGGAAACCCTTTCATCGGCATTTCCATGTTCGACTGGCCGGATGCGAACCACACGTCGCCCACCAGCACATCTTCCAAAACGATGTGGTTGCTCGCGCTCACAATGAGCTGGTATGGGCCGCCGGCAGCCTCCGGAGGCAAATAAATACTCCACTTCCCCAAGCCGTCGCCCACCGCATCGCGGCTGATACCGTGCAAGCTTTGAATCAGGCGGATGCCGCGGCCATCCGCTGGCGAGTGGAAGATAAGGTCGGATTCAGCACGCGCTACGAGCACCCTATCGGGGTGCTCGGACCCACCACCACCACAATCTGGACCGCCTCCGACCATATCTGCACCTGGGAAGTCAGCTACCGGCACAACTCCTTGGGGGGCGGCGAACTCTACGGCGAGAAGAAAGCCAAGACCGCCCTCGCGCAACGCCGGGCTCAGGTGCAGTTCGCCTACGGAGCCGACCTCGATCTGCTGCTTTCGCCCGCTTACCTTTGGCGATACATGGACCCGGCTAACCCGGGCCAGCCCGATTCAAAGCCTGTCTATGTCACCTCCGGCCCCTTCGGCAGCAGCGGCCGTGAATCCGGGTTCGACGACAACCCCGACGGTAAGCCGATCACGCGTATTGTAGTCTATGCCGGCAGTCGCGTTGACGGTCTGGAAGTATTCTACGGCGGCCGTTCCGGTGGCCTCCATGGCAAGCGGGGCGGCGATACGCACGCGCTGGATCTGGCGCCGGGCGAGACCATCGTATCCGCCAGCGGGAGAGGCGGCGACGGGATGGATGCTCTTTATTTCAAGACCAGCGGCGGGCGTGAAGTCGGCGGAGGAGGAGGGGGCGGAGGTCCATGGTATGCCGGGCCGCCGCAAGGCAGCAACGCCACGCTCTACAAAGTCTCGGGCAAGCAGGGCTCGGCGCACCTCGCCGCCCTCAACCTGACGTGGTCGTATTTGCGCTTTCCGCCATTGCCGTCGCAGACACCGCCGCTCGGCACGTTCGACGTCACCAACAAAACGGTCGACGACTTCCCGGGCTGGTCGGCCACCGCGGGTGTCCGGGCTCTTCTCGGGGATTTCGCCGGCAATGGCCGCACCAGCATAGCCCTGGTTGGGGGCCCCGGCTGGACCACGGTGCCGTTGGCCTTCTCCAACGGGGATGGCAGTTTCACGGTCACCAACAAGCCGGACCCCAACCTCCCGAAGTGGGCCGCATCGAGCGGCGTGCAGGCGGTGGTCGGGCATTTTGACGATAGCGGCCGGGACGCCATCGCGTTGATTGGCCCTATTTCCGACGCGGTTCAAACGATTCCCGTCGCGTTCTCCAATGGCGACGGCACCTTCAAAGTGATCCGCCAGCCGGCCGTCAACTTTCCCGGGTCGGCCGCCGGCGTCAAGGCGGTGGCCGGGCGCTTTGACGATAGTGGGTATGACGCCATCGTGTTGGTCGGCTTCAAGGGTCCGGGTGGATATGGCGCGGAGTATATGCCCGTCGCTTTTACCAAGGGTGACGGCAATTTCGTTTACGCGCCCAAAATCAGCCCGAATCCGGACCAAAGCCAAATGCTGCGCAGATTTCAGGAGTTGGCAACCATGCCTGGAGCCAGCATCCTGACCGGCGATTTCGACGGCAATGGCCGCACCAGCATCGCGCTGGTCGGGGGCGCGGGTTGGACCACGCTCCCGGTAGCCCACTCCACCGGCGATGGCGGTTTCACCATCACGAACCCACCACTGCCACAGTTTACCGGGTGGGCCGCGTCGGGCGGCGTCAAACCCGTAGTAGGACGCTTCGACAAGAGCGGTGCCGATGCCATCGCCTTGATCGGCGGCCCTGGGTGGTCTACGATTCCCGTCGCCTTTTCCAAAAAAGACGGCAACTTCACGGTAACCAACCAGCCCGTCGTCGGTTTTCAGAACTGGGGCGCTTGGCCCGGCGTCAAGGTGCTGACTGGCGATTTCGCCGGCAATGGTCTGACTAGTATTGCCTTAACCGGTCCCGGCGGCTGGGCGTCGATTCCGGTGGCGTTCCCCACGGGAGGTGGCAACTTCGACATCACCAGTCGGACAGTCCCCGATTTTCCCGGATTTGCCGCGGCCAATGGCGCCAAGGTACTCGCCGGCGACTTCGCGGGCACTGGCATCACGGCGCTTGCGCTGATTGGCGGTTCCGGCTGGCGAAGCCTGCCGGTCGCCTTTTCAAGCCCGCCTCCGCCGGCGGCGCCGAAATGACGCCGTAATGTCCCGCCGGGTCGCGCACTGCGCCGCGACGTTCAATGGACCCAAACGGCGCCCGTTCACGAAGGCTCGCGATGAACCAGTTCCGGCGAAAACGCCGGGATGCACACCGCGATGTACTCCGCGCCGCCCGGTTCCGGTGAGCTATAGCGCACCCATTCGCCGCGATGGACGAAGATCGCCTGGCCAGCCTTCACGTCAATGGCGCCGGACCTCGTCTCCACGCGCAGCATGCCCCGCAATACGACGGTGTATTCATCGAATTCGGGCGTTTGGCCGGGCTCGGTCCAACCCTGCGGACTCTCCATGCGCGCGATGCTCACAGCTTCGGTCGCGGAGTTGACGCGGCCCACGTACTCCGCGATCCGTTTCGGGAGATTCCCGGCGGCGGCAATGATGGTTGGCTTTTCGATCAGGTCGGGCATGGATTTACCTGACATCGTACACTCTTGGTATCCCGCGCAACGGAGCACCGGCAGTCGCGGATATTTCGGAAAGCGCGGATCGCCGGCGGACAGCGCGCAAAGGTAAAACAGAGCACCGCGGTCCGAGCGGATCATTTGGACGTGGGCGCACGTGGCACACAGACCCGCTGCTCTGTCGATGCTTGGTCCCCCCTTGTTAAAAGCTTAGCCGGATTCCGCCTGCGCCGCAAAGGCGTGCCCACTGTGGTGCCGGGTCGAAGAAGTCGCCCAGCGCGCAGGCCGGCACGCTATTGATCGCCCAGGACGCAGCTAGACTGGATTGAGGAGTCATGTTGGCGTATCCGATTCTCCTTACGTCGAAGAACGGGATGGTGGCTTGTACGCCGCAGGCACGGCAGGGCGCGTCTCCCGAAAAGATCGTGCAGTCATTTCCGGTCCTCAAGCTATCGCAGGTGTATGGCGTCATAGCGTACTACCTTGAAAACGAGAAGCTGATCGAAGACTACGTCGCAGAAGGCGAGCGTGAGTTCGAGCGAGCCGCAGTGCCGCTGAGTCAGACAAACCCCGACCTGTTTGCCCGCCTGGAATGTGCCCGCCGGCAAATAGGTTCGAAACGAACGTGACCGTCCGCTTCCTGGCGGATGAAGACCTCGACGCCGTCCATCGACATTTTGGATGTCAAGAATGCCGGCCTGCGAGGAACCGAAGATTCTCTACTCCTCGAGATTGCGGCGCGACAGGATCGGGCACCATGACCCGCCATTTTCGGGATCGCCTGGTTAGCGGAAAATCCGCTGCCGGCTCGTTTATCGTTCCACAACGCGGCGCGATCGGCGAGGTCGTCGAATGCCTCATTCTTGTGTGGAGTGCATCGCAAGCGGAAGAGTGGCGTAACAAGATTGCATATCTGCCTTTCCGCTGAAAGATATCCACGAACGAGCGGGCATGGTGGTAATCATGGAAACCCGCTGCTATGTCGGTGCTTGGTCCCCCCTGTTAAAAGCTTAGCCGGATTCCCAACTGCGCGGCAAACGGGATGCCCACGGTGGTGCCGGGGCCGAAGAAGTCGCCCAGCGCGCCGGCCGGCACGCGCAACTGATTCAGGCTGGTTATCGGTTCCGTCGAAGTGCAAGCCGCGTTCAGGCAAAACGCGGTGGCATTGGTGAAGCTATTGACGGGCACCGGCAACGCCGCCAGATTGGTGACATAGTTGGCGCCCGGATTGTTGCGGTTGAACAGATTGAAGATTTCGATAAACGGCGTCACGCGGCCACGCTCGTGAAAACGGAACGGGCGGCTGACCCGAATATCTGTCTGAATGTACGGCGTGCCGCGGAATTGATCCATGCCGGTTTGGACGCCATTTACCACGGCGCGGTCGTCCAGCGCATCGCCAAATCCATTCACGTCCACCGGCGTGGTGAGGGTGAACGGCCGCGCGCTCTCGGCCTGGCTCAATACGGAGAACTCAAAGCCGCGCGGCAGGTGGACCGTTCCCGCTACCACCAGCCGGTCGGTGACGTTTTCTCCCGACGGCCCGTAGTCGCCTTTCGCAAACGCATTGAGCGGATTGCAGACCCCGTTCACGTAGTCGAAGAGCTCGCCCAGGACGCAGCCCCAGGTTTCGGCGCTCGACAATGTATAGTTCACGACCAGGCTGAATCGGGCAAGGTTGGCCTGCAGATGGATCGAAAGCCCGTCGTAGCGGGAGCGGTTGTCGGTGCGGAAAACAGTGATGTCCGGGACGTCCTGCTGCAGCGCCGCATCGGGCGCGAAGAGCGTATAGCCGGCCTGGTAAGTGTACCGCCGGTAGCCGTGGTTGCCCTCCTCGTGAGTCCAGTCCGCGCCGAGGGTCCAATGGGAATTGAAGGCATGCTGCACGCCGGCGCTGGCATGCAGCGCATAAGGGGTCTTGTAAGCCGGATCGATCAGCGCGCCGGCGCCGCCGTTGGCCGCTCCGGGAAGACAACCTGCGTCCGTCGGGTTGACGCACGGCAGGGGAGGCGCATTTACCGCCTGGAATGCGGTCACCCAGCCATTCTGCGCCAGGTCGTTGTAATAAAGACCGAAGCCCGCGCGGATCACCGTATTCCTGGCTTGGCCGGGCGCATAGGCGACGCCCAAGCGCGGCCCGAACTGCTTGCGGTAATCGTGCGGCGCGCCCGGATGCTGGAAAAGCGGAACCTGCAAAGCCTCGAGCGTGAGCAACGCGGGGTTGTCCAATTGCGACCGGCCGGAAGCGGTGAAGAGTCCAAAAGTGGTGTCGTAACGCAGACCATAGTTCACGGTGAAATTCGGCGTCGCCCGCCAGGAATCCTCTGCGTACACGCCCAGTCGCTGCACGTTCTGCGAGAAGCTGCCGTTCCCCGCCGGCGTGCTCGTACAGGTTGTGCCGGGGGTGACGGCTAGAGTCGCGGTGGGGGTGCAGGTGAGGTCCACGGCGAACTGCTGCGGGGTATTGAGGTAGTCCACGGGATTCTGCGCGAACACGGTCAGGTTCTCCGCGTTTCCCGGAAGCGCGCCGCTCATCACCGGCTCATGGATGAGATCGACGCCGAAGCTGGGCGAGTGCCGGCTGCTGGAGTGCGTCACGGCATAGCGAATTTGATATTTTTCCTGATCCCGCGCGATGGGAAAGGCGGTGATCGGCGTTACAAACTGGTTGTCGCCAAAGGTTTCGAAGCCGGAAATCGTTTGGGACGTGGAACTGAACGGGAAGGCCAGCGCGAAACCGAGTTGGCCGTTGCGATATTCATTCAAGCGCAAGCCGCTGCCCGCGAGGGTGAAGGTTCCCAGCCAAGTGGGACTGAAAATAAATTGCTGGCCCAGCACCAGGTTCACATAATTGGAATGCCAGGTGGCGCCGGTGGAGGGAAGCGTGGCCTGCTCCACGAAGGCGTTGTCGGTGGTGTAAGTATCGAGGGCGGCCCGCAGGTACCACTGTGAGCGGGGCGACTGCGCCCAGTCGAAGCGCAGATCCCCGAGGTAATCCCGGAATGGGATCGGAACGTTGTCGGGCACGGAGATCGAATGGACTCCGGGGATGAGGCCCTGCGAGGCCAGCGAGGCGAGGGCGTCGAACTGGGTGAGGCTGGCGGGGCTGTAGGCGATGCTGGCGTCTTCGTGGACCGCTTCGAAGCCAGCGAAGAAAAAGAGTTTGTCTTTAATAATGGGTCCGCCGAGCGTGCCAATATAGTTCTGCCTGGAGAACGGCTGTTTCGGCAGAGGCGGCGGATTCTCGATGGGATACCGCGCATTGAGATCCGCGGCGCGTTCGTAAAAGGCGGCCTCGCCGTGCCACACGTTGGTGCCGCTCTTGGTGGTGATCTCGACCGACCCGCCGACGGTCCGGCCGATATTCGCATTTTGCTGCGACGTCTGGACGGCGAATTCCTGAATCGCGTCGGGCGAGAAGTTCTGCAGGAAGCCGCCAATGTAATCGTCCGAATTGTCTGCGCCGTCGACGGAAGTCACATCGTTGAGTCCGGAACTGCCTCCGAAGGAGACCGCGGTGGTGCGCGCCTTGGTGGGGTCGGACGGCTCGACCGGCTCGGTGCCGGGGACCAGATAGGCGATATTGGCAAAGCTGCGGTTCGCCAGAGGAATGGTTGCCAGATCCTTGGCGGTGACGGCGCCGCCGTGCACGGCGCTGGTAGTATCGATGGGCTGAGTGACGATGGAAGAGGCCTGCGCCTGCACATTCAGCGTCTGCCGCTCCGAGCGAACTTGCAGTGTGACGCCGACTTCACGCACGGAACTGACGGCCACCGTCACATTGGAACTGGCCTCCGCGAAACCAGGGGCTTGCACGGTCAGTTTATAGTTGCCCGGCAGCAGATCGTCGAATCGGAAGGCTCCACGGATATCGGTTTTGGTCTGGCGCGCGAGGGAAGACTCGGTGGCCTGCAGGGAAACATCCGCGGACTGGATGCGGCCGCCACTCGCATCGTTGACGGCGCCCGCCAAGCTGCCGCGGAAATCCTGGGATTGGCACGGCCATTGACCTATGCACGGGACCAGAGCTAGGGAAAGAGCGAGAATTCGGCGCATGGCGGAGACGTAGAAACAGGCTATCGCAGAGGCTGCTGTTACTACCATAGATCGTAGTTTATGGGTCCACGACTGCGGCGGGTCTCCAGCCCCGCCCGGCTGCGCCGCACAGTATAAAATGGTCTGATGCTCAGGTTTTGTTGTGCCGCCGCGGCGCTTATCGTTACGGCGGCTTTTGCCGCGGACTCGCATCTCGGCAATTTCCATCAGTTGACGCACGGTGGCCAGAACGCCGAAGCTTATTGGGCGCCGGATGGGAAACGCCTGATTTTCCAGTCCACCCGCACGCCACTCGAGTGCGATCAGATGTACATCATGAACGCCGACGGCTCGGATCAGCATATGGTCTCGACCGGGAAGGGGCGTACCACGTGCGGGTACTTTTTGAAGGACAACAAGCACATAATCTATGCGTCGACGCATCGGGCGGGCGACGCATGCCCGACGCCTCCCGACCGCAGCCACGGATACGTTTGGGGCGTGTTCGCGGGCTACGACATCTTCCTGGCGACCGACGCGGGCAAGATCCTGAAGCAGCTTACCGACACGCCCGGATACGATGCGGAGGGAACCGTCAACTGGAAGACCGGCAACATGGTGTATACGTCCCTGGCGTCGGGCGATTTGGACTTGTGGACGATGAAGACAGATGGCTCGCATAAAAGGCAGATCACTAAGAAGGCGGGCTACGATGGCGGCGCGGTATTTTCGCGCGATGGGCGCAAGCTGGTGTGGCGCGCCAATTATCCGAAGACGCCGGAAGACATGGCGCGCTACAAGGCCCTGCTGGCCGATAACCTGACCGCGCCGATGAAGATGGAGATTGTGACGGCGGACGCAAACGGCAGCCATGCGAAAACCATCACCGATTTCGGCTGCGCGAGTTTCGCTCCGGCGTTCTCGCCGGACGGGAAGAAGATCCTGTTCGCGTCGAACAAGCACGCGTGCGATACGCGCAAGTTTGAACTGTACCTGATGAATTTGGATGGCAGCGCGTTGGAGCAGATCACGGATTTCGGAGGGTTCACGTCGTTTCCGGAGTTCTCGCCGGATGGGAAGACGCTGGTGTTTTGCTCCGACCGCGACGCTACGGGGAAGTACGAGTTCAATATCTTTACGGCGGATTGGAAGTAGGCCGAGCTCCGCTCGCCGAAGAGCGGGTTCTGGAGAACCCGCGCAGGCGTGGACGCCCGCCCCACCTCAATTGATCCATTCGTCCTCATCCTCTTCGTCGTCATCTTCCCCAGAACCCAACCCAGCCATCGCCATGGCCTCGTCGGCGGCCTCCGCGATTTCTTCGTCATCGGAATCGGCCAGGTCCACCAGTAGGCTCCCCGCTTCGACCGGACGGATGATGGCGACCGCGCCGATGGCGGCCAGCAGCAAAGGCTTTGGGGCGCCGGCATCCTGCACGAGTGCGGCGACGTGGGACCAAGCCCCGGCCAGTCCCCAGTTGCCGGCGGCTCGCACGGCCTCGTAGTGAATCTTCAGGTATGGGCTTTTCAATGCCTCCAGTATCTGGTCGTCGAAGCCGCGGACCCAGCGCATCGCAAACACCGCCGTCAGCATCCAGTCTTTGTCTCCGCTGGAATACGCCGCCTGGATCGCTTCCGGGTGCCAGCTCTCGGTAGCGCGCACCGATGCCTCTAGAATTCGCCGACGGACCAGCTTGGAAGTGGCGGCGTCGAAGTAAATCTTCCGGAGCGAGTCCTGGATGTTATGAAACGTGCGCTCCGAAATGGGCACGTCGTCCGGATCCTCGAAACCGTCCGTATCCGCCTGTTGGAGGACGGCCCCAAGGGCAATTGCCGCCGTGGCGCGCAATTTCTCGGGCTCCTCCGGACTGAGTACGATCGCCGTCAAGGAATCGGCCAACTTGTCGTTGATCACGGTGAGATCGCCGGCTAAATCGGCGGCGATCAGCCGGTCGGATGCATCGGCCCGGCGATCGATCAGAAGCTCCAGAAATTTCTTCCCGGCATCTCTGGGCCACTCCCATGGAGGGGTTTCCTGCAAAATCTTAAGGTCCATAGCGTTCCTCACAATTTTATCTCGCCTTTATCTCGCCGTGGCTTCGCTGGTTTTCGGCGTTGGGAACCAGCGCACCCACCCGCCGCAACGCCGGGAACCGCCAGGCCCACAGCGCAACGATCGCGATAGTCCCCAATCCGCCCAATACCACAGCGGGCACCGCCCCGAACCATTGCGCGGTGATGCCCGATTCGAATTGCCCCACCTCGTTCGACGCGCCGATAAACACCATGTTCACGGCGCTCACGCGGCCACGCATTGCGTCGGGCGTGGCAAGCTGGACCAGCGTGTGCCGCACGATCACGCTGACCATATCGCACGCGCCGATCAGCGCCAACGCCGCCAGCGACAGCCACAGCCTATGCGAGAGCCCAAAGACCACGGTGAATACGCCGAAGCCGCCCACGCACCAAAGCATGATGGCGCCCGCATGCCGCCGCAAGGGCCAGCGCGCCACCACTAGGGCCATGATCACGGCGCCCAGCCCGGGCGCGCTCCGCAGAATGCCCAGGCCGGATGCGCCGATCTTCAGAATCTCGCGTGCATAGACCGGCAGCAGCGCCACGGCGCCGCCCAGCAGCACCGCGAACAAGTCTAGCGAGATGGCGCCCAGGATCAGGTTGTTGCGCCGGATGTATCGCAAGCCTTCGAGGGCCATCGCATAAGACGCCGCCGGACGCCGCCCTCCAGCCGCACGCACCCGGATACCCGCCAGCACCAGCAGCGCCGCCAGAAACTCGATCGCAGCGAAGCTGTAGACCAGCGCCGGGCTCGTCGTCGAGCCATAGAGCAACCCACCCGCCACGGGTCCGGCAATCGTGGCGGCTTGGAAGATGGATGAGTTCCAGGCCACGGCCTTGGGGAAGTCCGCCTCCGGCACCAGCAGCGGCAGGAATGCCTGGCCGGCGGGACCGTTGAAGGCGCGCACGGTGCCATTCAACAGCAACACGCAATAGATGGGGAGGATGGAGGACAAGCCGTGCCACGTCAGCCCCAGCAGCAGCAGCGAACACAGCGCGAAGCCGGCGCAGCATGTCTGCAGGATACGTTGCCGCGCGAATCGGTCCGCCGTCTGGCCCGCGACAAGAAAGAGCAGGATGCCGGGAAGAAACTGCGCCAGCCCCACAAGTCCGAGGTCCAGCGGGCGATGGGTCAGCGCGTAGACCTGCCACGCGACGGCGAGCGCCTGCATCTCCGACGCGGTGGTCGTCAATATGCGGACCGTAAGGTAATAGCGAAAGTTAGGGTGGAGAAGATCTCCGCCGGCCGGAGAATCGGGCATGCGCAGATCTCCAGTTTCCCAGATGGCTGGGGTGGGCGTCCAATGGGGGTTATGCAGGGGGCGCGCGCGCGTGCGGGCTGAAAAGCTGAGTACCCGCAGTTTGAGAGTACCAGGCAAAATTGTGCAGAATGTGCAGCTTTGTGCATGTGGGGTGCGATTCGAACCGCACATAAAATCGGACAGACGAACCCAATGTTGTCCTTTAGAATCAACATGTTGACTTTTGAAGGGATACTTGGTTATGGGCAAGCTCCAGGGAGTGGCGGCGGGCAGGGTAAGGTGAAATTTCAGTTGTCAATGAACGGGGTGGCCCCCGGCAGAAAACCTGGCGGCGAGTGCGGGTAACCTCGTGGAAGGGCGCAGTTATGTGCACCCCGAGGTCATCGTAGCACGGGCTTTTCTTGTGATCGGAGATACAGAGCGAGCTTCAGGATTGCTTTCAGCCGATTAAGGGGATCCCGCATTGAGTGACCGAAGGCCGGGTTGAGGGCAGGCAGACGACACAAACGATCGTCTGCCCCACTTCAGGCGGCTATCGCCAACCGGGGAGCGATCTCCCGCACGCTGGCCCGCGGCGGCGCGGCGAAAATCTCAAGCAGCACGGAACGGACCCGCAGGTAACGCTGGCACTCTGCGCAGCCGCACCGCTCTGTCCCGGCAGCGTGCGCGATGAGGTATTCCAGTTGTTCGCGCAGGATGTCGCCATCTGCCGCGGGTTCCGGGATTCTCTGTCGTTCCATTTGTGGGGCCATCGCATCACCTCCGTACTCACCTACATAGATGTACGCGGATCGGGCCGGGGTCCGTTCCCTTGTGTAAAAGAATGTCACTTTTGGATGACTAAAGCTTCATCCGGGGTCCGCCGATACAATGGGCATGGAAGATCCGCCGGATCTGGAATTGATGGCCAACCGCTTTGACCGGCTGGTGAAGGAACTGCTGTTAGGGGAGGTGCGCCGCACCTCGTTCCAGCCCTGGGAAGTGCACCTTCTGTTGGACTTACAGGCGTGCCAACTAACGCGCTCGCGCCGCGACGAGGCGTTGCGCCGCTATCAACGGGCGGTGGACAAGCAACTGGGCCGCCGGGAGGTGCCTCCGATCCGGTTTGCGGAGTTCGTGGGGCGGCGGAAACGCATCCCGGTGCTGGTCCCGCCGCCGTCAATGCCCTCTCACGACCCGGCGTCCCTCAATTCGTAGTGTGCCGCCGATCACCATGCGGATGGCTTCGCTGTAAATTCGGTGCTCCTCTTTCAGGATGCGCGCCGACAGCGTTTCGACTGTATCGCCGTCGAGCACAGGCACCGCCGCCTGCACCAGGATGGGGCCGGCATCCAGGTATTCGTCCACGAAGTGTACTGTACAGCCCGTCACCTTGACGCCATGCTCCAGGGCCTGGTGCTGCGCATCCAGACCCGGAAACGATGGCAGCAGCGACGGATGGATGTTCAGCACACGGCCTGGAAACTCGCGGATGAAGCCGGCGCTCAGCAACCGCATGTATCCCGCCAGGCAGACCAGGTCCACGGCATGCCGCTTCAGCTCCTCCGCCAGCATGCCGTCATAGATGTTGCGGTCCAGCCCTTTCGATGGGATGCAGATGGCGGGTAGCCCGCGCGCACGCGCAACATCCAGCCCCCGCGCTTCGGGCCGGTTGGAGATCGCGATCGCGATTTCGGCGTCGATCTTGCCGGCAGCGACGTTATCCGCGATGGCTTCGAAGTTCGAGCCCCGCCCGGAAAGCAGAATGCCCAGCCGCTTCATCGGTACACCACGCGCGGCCCGCGGCGCTTTTGCGGCACGACCCGCCCCAGCAGGATGGACGGCTCGCCCAGTTCCGCCAGTATTGCGTTGACCCGTCGCAGCCTTCTCAGGGACACTGCCAAGATCATTCCGATGCCCAGATTGAACGTGCGCCGGTAATCGTCCTCCGGCAGGCTGCCCAGCCGCCGCAGCAACTCGAAAACGGGCGGGATGGTCCAGCCGCGCGTATCGACCTCCGCGGCCAACCCCTCGGGCAGCATGCGCGGCGTGTTGTCCGTCAGGCCGCCGCCGGTGATGTGCGCCGCGCCCCGCAACAGGCCCTTTTCCGCCAGCGCGCGGATTGGCTTCAGATAGCTGCGATGGACTTGGAGAAGCGCATCGGCCACCGTTCCGCCCAGTTCCGGCACGACGCTGCCGGGCGCAAGGCCCGCCACGTCGAACAGCAGCTTGCGCGCCAGCGAATAGCCATTGGTATGCAGCCCGCTGGATGGCAGCCCGAGCAGCACGTCGCCCGCGCGGATACCCTTGCCCGTAAGCAGCGCGCCCCGCTCGGCCGCCCCCACGATGAAGCCGGCCAGGTCGTATTCGCCGGGCGCATACAAGCCGGGCATCGCGGCGGTCTCGCCGCCGATCAACGCGCAGCCGTTCCGGCGGCAGCCGCGCGCCAGGCCGGCTACCACCTGCGCGGCCACGCCCGCTTCCAGCTTGCCCGTCGCGAAATAGTCGAGGAAGAAGAGCGGCGTAGCGCCTTGCACGGCGATATCGTTGACGCAGTGATTTACCAGATCCTCGCCCACGGTATCGTGCCGGCCGGTGAGGAAGGCGACTTTGATCTTGGTGCCCACGCCATCGGCCGAGCTGATCAGCACGGGCTTCTTCCATCCGGCGAGCGAGTAGCACGCGCCGAAGGCGCCGACATCGGTCAGCACGCCGCGCGTGAAGGTCTCGCGCGCCAGTTTGCGTATGGAAGTGACGGCGCGATCCGCCTCGTCGATGTTGACCCCGGCATCCTGGTAGCGCATGGTTGGAATTCATAGTATAGCCGCGGGGCCGGGATTGTGATATGACTAGAGAACCATGAAACGTACGCTGTATCTCGCAATTGCCCTGAGCGCTCTGCTTGCCTGTACAGCCTTTGGGCCCAGGGAACGGGCAAAATGGAGACGATCTATTCATTCGTAGCGCCGCCCGGCGGGACATACCCGGCGGCGGGTCTAGTCATTAGCCCCAGCGGCGTGATCTACGGCACGGCTAGTGCTGGGGGCGCCACGGTGGGGTGCGGCTACTTCAATTGCGGTGCGGTATACGAGTTGACGCGTCCGGCCTCTCCCGGAGTGGCATGGACGGAAACCACCCTGTACAGCTTCAAGAATAGCGGCGATGGAGCTCAGCCCTCTACGCGTTTGGCCTCCGGAGCCGGCGGAACGTTGTATGGATGGGCAGGGGGCGCAGCGTTCGAGTTGACGCCCCCAGCCTCTCCCGGCGGAGTGTGGGCAGAAACGACGATCTACATTTTCAAGGGACCTCCCAGCGATGGGGGGACTCCGGTGGGGGGCTTGGCCCTGGGAGGCAACGGTTCGCTCTATGGGGCGACGGGCGGCGGCGGCACGTACAATCAGGGCACGGTGTTCGAGCTAGCGCCCCCATCTTCCCCGGGTGCGGCTTGGACGCTGACCGTGATCTACAGCTTCAGAGGCGATGGCGATGGCATCTACCCCAGCGCCGGCGTGGTTGTCGGCCACAACGGCACAATCTATGGCACGACCAACCAGGGCGGATCGCTGGGCCTCGGCACTGTATTCGCACTTGAGTTCGTGGGCGGAGCTTGGGAAGAGCAGGTACTTGCCAGCCTGGGTGGCGACCTATTCTCTCCCGATGGCTTGGCCCTCGGGCACAACGCGGTGCTCTACGGCCAGACCGATCAGTGCAGCATATTCAAAGCTGCGCCTCCCGGAGCGGCCGGTGGCGCCTGGGCGGTTCAGTCCCTGTACGGAGGCGCAGGTGGAACCTACTGCCGCCAAGCATCCGTGGCCGTCTCCGGGACGGGCGCGATTTACTGGACAAGCTCAACCGGCGGGACATCCACCGCCTGCGGCGTCAGCACCGGCTGCGGCACGCTGGATGAGCTGATGCCCCCCACCTCGCCGGGCGGCAAGTGGAAGTTCGTCGTCCTCCACAACTTCACGGGTCAGGACGGTGACGGATACCAGCCCAACGGGGGCCTAGTGGTCACGAAGAGCGGCGATGTCTACGGCACTACTTACTACGGTGGCCGGAACTTCTTCGGCACGGTATTCAAATTCACACCCTGACGCGGTTAGCGACCTCGTGGCGCAAAGCCAGAGTGGCAACGTTGGCACCTCGGTTCGGAGCCCCGCTCTTCCGACGGTCGTGCGAAAATCAGCGCCGGGATTGGCGATGCGCGCCGCCGCCCAGACCGCCCAGATCCACAATTACCGCCAGTAGCAGCCACAATAGATTGACTCCGGCCGTGGGCATGCCGCTGTTCAGCTCCCATGCGTACACGATCGTGGTGAGCGGCAGGAAAATGAAGCCGAGCACCGGCATCAGCAGACCACCGTGAAAGGCGCGCTGCAGGTAGGTCGAGAAGAACCACATCAACGCCAGCGCCACGCGTGGAAACAGCAGGACGATGAGCAGGAGGAAGCAAGGCATAGTCAATTTCCCTTTTCTAGCCGGTCGATTTCGCGGCCGAGCCACCGCTTCAGGACCTCATCGGAATCGCTGGAATCCAGAGTAGCGATCGTTCCGCCCTTCCCATCGAGCGGAATATGGTGACAAGGGACATCTTCGCCTTTGCGGGACTCGGGGACGTACTGCATGAGAACGCATTCGGCGCACGGATGCGGCCGCGCCGGATCGCCGAAATTCAGACAGGTTAACGAGTCTTGGAAAAGAGACGTCGCTTGATGCGGTGTGCGCACCGAGCGGCCGTATCCGCCGTCCTCGACGAAGGCCAGCTCGAATTTCAATTTCTCCAGGAGTTCGCGCTTTGGTTCAAGCATGCGTGCGGTCTTCCTCGTCCCGCGCGGTGCAGATTGGGGGCCAATGCTTAAATGCATTGGAACCAGCTTCCAATCCGACGCGCTCCCAAGTTGTTAAGTGCAAGTCCTGCGTCTACCAGGCAAGAAGTGCGGCTAAGGCGAGCTTCGCTCGCCGGGGCCGATTGGCAATCGGCCCGCCACGAAATGGCCCACTACCCCATCATTGTTTATGCACCAGTTGCGCCTTGAGCCGCAACGCCGCCGAGACCTGGTCGGGCGTCAGGCCGGAGCTTTCTTTCTCCACCAGGTCTTGCGCTTCGGCCTGCCCTTGATCGGCCGCGACCTTGAGCCAGGCAAACGCCTCCACGAAGTCGCGGTCCCGCCGCTGGGGAAGGTTCAGCAGCAGCTTCGCCAATCGAAGCTGGCAATCCGCATGGCCCGTAGCGGCGCACATGCGGAAGGCACGCCGCGCGCGGTCCAGGTCGCGAGACGCGTCAGGGCCTTGTTCATAATAGTTGCCCAGATAGAACTGCGCCGCGTAGCTTCCCAGCATGGAGGCGTCGCGTATCATACGCATTCCCTTTTCCGCATCCTTCGGCATCCTCTTGCCCTCGCAGTAAGCCAATCCTGCGTCGAACAGGGCCGGCCCGTGACGCTTGTCCGCCGCCTTGCGGATCAGCAGATCGGCGCGTTCCGGGTCGCGCGCGATGCCATCCCCCGCTTCCAGCAGCTTGCCCAGCACATACATCGCCGGCGGGAAATTCTGCTTGGCCAACTGATCGAGCGTTTCGATCGCCTTCTTTTTGGCTACGGGGTCCTGGCCTCTCAGGCCGGCAAGCGCCACGTTGAATCGCATGCGTCGATCTTCGGCCTTGCTGTCGAAGTTCTGGCCTCCCAGACGGAAGTTCACTTCAATGGTCGCCAGGACGGCGACCGGTTTTCCGTCTTTGCGGCCCGGTTCAAATCGCCACTTTACGATGGCTTCCTGCGCCTTCTCGTCCAGTCCGAAACCCAGGGGGCTGAGCACCGAGACATTGGAGATGCCGCCCAGTTCATTGACCACCACTTCGAAAACGACCGTCCCCTGGATGCCGGCGCTACGCGCCTCGGGCGAGTATTCCGGTTCGGCCCGGTGTGTCAGTTTCGGAGCGGTGACGCCGGGTCCGACTCTGACGGCATTGGGCGCATCGTCGGGAAAGCTCTGGGCCGTCAGACAGCGCATTAAACTGGCTAGGCACAGGACAGAGGCGGTTCGCATGGCCGGTCACTTCGAAGGTTATCACGGCTCTGCAACACCGCTGCTTGCTACAATCCGAACATGCCCAACGAAACATATGCCCTCTTCGACACTACCGAGGGATCGTTCAGAGTCAAGCTGTTCGCCGACAAGGCTCCCAAAACGGTGGAGAACTTCGTCTCCCTCGCCGATGGCACGAAGACCGGCAAGCCCTTCTACGATGGCACCGTCTTCCACCGCGTGATTCCGAATTTCATGATCCAGGGCGGCGATCCCGAAGGCACCGGACGCGGTGGTCCGGGCTACAAGTTCGCCGACGAATTTCATCCCACGCTGAAGCACAATAAACACGGCTATCTCTCGATGGCCAACGCCGGGCCCAACACCAACGGCAGCCAGTTCTTCGTCACCGTAGCCGCCACGCCGTGGCTCGACAACAAACATAGCATCTTCGGCGAAGTAATCGAGGGCTACGACGTGGTGAAGAAGATCTCCGAGGCGCCCCGCAATAGCCAGGATCGCCCGGTGAAGGAAGTGCGCGTCAATTCGGTCAAAATCGAAAGGAGCTAGCCATGAAGCGCGCGCTGCTATTGCTGGCCTTCTCCGCCGCCTTCGGGCAGGATGGATTTCAACCGCTGTTCAACGGCAAGAACCTGGACGGCTGGGACGGCGACCCGCGCATGTGGAGCGTGCGCGACGGCATGACCGTGGGCCACACCGAAGGCGTCGCGATGACCGACAATTCTTTCCTCATCGGCAAGCAGCCCTACAAGAACTTCATCCTGCGCGCGGAAATGAAGCTGCGCAATCACAACAGCGGCATCCAATTTCGCAGCGAAGCGCTGCCCAATTGGGTGGTGCGCGGATACCAGGCCGACGCCGCCGAAGACAATTACTGGGGCAACATCTACGAAGAAAAAGGCCGCGGCACGCTGGTGGATGGCTGGAAGGGCAAGGCCGAGAAGGTCGTAAAACTGAAGGACTGGAACGACTACGAAATCCTCTGCGACGGCGACCACATCAAGCTGACGCTGAACGGCCTGGTGACCGCCGACCTGCACGATTCAGCGCGCCTGGAAGGCATTATCGCGTTCCAGTTGCATCGCGGTCCGCCCATGGAAGTATACTTCCGCAACGTGCGGATCAAGATTCTGCCGTAAGGACGCGCGGCCCTTGCGACTGGCGATCTTCGGCGGCACCTTCGATCCGATTCACAATGCGCATCTGGTGGTCGCGCGTGAAGCCGCCTCGCGCTTTCAGCTCGACTGCGTGTGGCTGGTGCCTGCGGAGAGGCCGCCGCACAAGCACGGCGCGACGCACGCGCCGTATGCCGACCGGTTCGCGATGGTCGAACTGGCCTGCCGCGGCGAGCCGAAGCTGGAGGCCTCGCGCCTGGAGCAGGGAACCGCCAACAGCTACTCGATCGATACCATTGAGAAGGTGCGCGCGCGCCTGGCCCCTGGCGATACGCTGTTCTTCGTGATCGGCGCGGATGCCTTCGCGGAGATCGAGAGCTGGCGCCGCTGGCAGGACGTGGTGCGGGCCGTGGAATTTATCGTGGTGAGCCGGCCGGGGCATCGTTACGATGTTCCGGCGGCGGCTGCGGTGCATCGCCTCGAAACCGTGGACCTGCCGGTTTCGTCTTCCGAGATCCGGCGCAAGCTGGCGGCTGGCGTCGATCGCGTGGAAGTGCCCGCCGTGGTGCTCGATTACATTCGCGCCCGGGGACTGTATCGTTTCTTGGGTTAAGCACCTGTGGTCAGGGCGCGATCTTGAAAACGACACCGCAGCCTGCCCGGCACGCGGTGTTGTGGCCGCCGCCGCCGTTAGCCGTTGTGCCGTAGAGGTTGCCCGCCGAGTCTCGAAACAAACCTGCGAAAGGCTGTGCGCCGTCTGCTCCCCCGCTGAATGTGTGCAGTACCGTCTCCGTGCCGGTCGCGTCCAGCTTGAACACCACTCCGTAGCCCAATGCCGCGGTGTTTGATCCGCCGCCCACAGTAGCGCCGTACAAGTCGCCTGCCGGGTCCAGGACCAGGCCTGCCGCGGGGTTACTCCCGTCGGCTCCGCCCGTGAATCGATATAGCGCCGTCTCGGTGCCGGTCGTATCCAGCTTGAACACGACCCCGTAGCCCGCACCGCCCGATTCGGTAGTGCCATAGAAATTGCCCGCCGCGTCTCTTGCCAGGCCTGCCGCGGGATACCCGCCGTCGGGTCCCCCTTTGAAGGCGTACAGCACCGTCTGCGTGCCCGCCGCATCCAGCTTGAACACAACTCCGAAGCCGGATGCACCGGCGTGCCTGGCGGTGCCGTAGAGATTGCCTGCCGAGTCTTGGATCAGGCCGCCGTTGGGGTTAGCCCCATCCGTTCCACCCGTGAAAAGATATAAATTTCGCAGGCCGGTCTTCTCCATCTTGAACACAGTTCCGTTTTCGTGGTTCGACGCGCCGCCTTTCCAGGTAGTGCCGTAGAGATTGCCCGCCGAGTCCCGGATCGGTGCCGCGTTAGGATTCACCCCGTCCATTCCCCCTTTGAAACTATGCAGCACGGTTTCCATGCCGGTCGTATCCAGCTTGAACACCGTTCCGCGATTCGATTCGCCGCCTACCCAGGTAGTGCCGTAGAGATTGCCCGCCGAATCTCGGATTAGACCCGCGGACAGGATGGCCCCGTCCGCGCCGCCAGGGAAACTGTTGAGCACCGTCAGCCCTGTCGTATCCAGCCTGAACACGGTTCCGAAGCCGGCTGCGCCGCCGCCGTAAGTAGTGCCGAAGAGACTGCCTGCCGGGTCTGCAATCAGGCCCGCCCTTGGGAAATACCCGTCCGGACCCGTGAACCGGTGCAGCACGGTATACGTTTGCGCCTGCGCCGCCGGCGTCCCGAACGCCGCCAGCACGAACGTTGCCCCGACTGCGGAAATCGCGAGCCGGCATCGCCTTGTCATCGGTAATTCCTCCTCTTCATTCCTGTGCGCCGGAGCGCTCCGGCGGGGCCGTCAAGGCGCGATCTTGAACACCACTCCGCAACTGCTCTCGTTGCAGGGGTTCGAGCCGCCGCCGTAGACTGTGGTGCCATAGAGGTTGCCTGCCGAGTCCCGGAACAGGCCTGCATAAGGTTGCCTCCCGTCTACCGCTTCTGCGAAGTTGTATAGCACCGTCTCCGTGCCCGTCGTATTCAGCTCGAAGACGACTCCATTACCCGCCGAGCCGCCGTTCTGGGTGGTGCCGTAGAGGTTGCCTTCCGAATCTTGGATCGGGGTTCCGAAGGGGCTGCCGCCGTCCGCTCCCCCAGTGAACGCGTGCAGCACTGTCTCATTGCCGGTCGTATCGAGTTTAAAGATTACGCCATAGCCCGACGACCCGCCGGCGACAGTGGCGCCGTAGAGATTGCCTGCCGAGTCGCGGGTGAGACCTGCGTAGGGGTAGCCCCCGTCTGCGCCCCCGGTGAAACTGTATAGGACCGTCTCGGTGCCGGCCCGATCCAGTTTGAACACGGTTCCCGCGACCGTGCCGCCGGATTCGGTAGTACCGTAGAGATTGCCGGCCGGGTCTTGGATCAGCCCCGCCGCCGGTCCGCCCCCATCGCTTCCTCCAGTGAAACTGTGCAGAACCGTCTCGCCGGTCTTGTCCAGCTTGAACACCGTTCCCCAGTTAGAAGTGCCTCCCGCCGTGGTGGTGCCGTAGAGGTTGCCCGCCGCGTCCAGGAGCAGTCCTGCGCAGGGGGTCCCGCCATCCAATCCTCCTGTGAAACTATGCAGCACAGTCTCCACGCCCGCTGCATCCACCTTGAAGACTGTTCCGTTGCGGGCTTTGCCGCCGGCCTCGGTAGTGCCGAAGAGATTGCCTGCCGAGTCGCGTATCAGACCTGCACAGGGGGCAGCCCCGTCCGCCCGGCCGGTGAAACTGTGCAGCACAGTCAGTTGGGTCTTGCCCTGCTTGAACACGGTTCCGCTGAAATATGGGCCTCCATAGGAGGTGGCGCCGAAGAGATCCCCTGCCGGGTCCGCGATCAAGCCCGCATAAGGCGCGCCCCCGTCAGCTTCCGTGAACCGGTGCAGCACGGTATACGTCTGCGCCTGCGCGGCCGGCGTCCCGAACGCCGCTAACGCGAACATCGCGACCGTCAACGCTTGCCCTCTCACCGCCATAAGTCCTCCATCTGGCCGGAGGATACCACGCTCTTCGGACGGATTTACGGGAAATTTAAAGGTAACGGTACTAGCCCTCGGCCTCCAGCGGCGTGACCGGGTCCAGGAAGCGCCACAGCAAAACCGCCGCCGCATAAATGGCTGCCGAGACGTAAAACGTCATGTCCCAGTTATTGTCAGTCGCGCGAAGCATGTATCCGATGATGATGGGCGAGGCGGCGCCGCCCAGGTTACCCATCATATTCATGGCGCCCGATAACGTGCCCGCGTACTTGCCGCCGACATCCATGCACGCGCCCCACGAACCGGGCATCACTAGGTCGTTGCTGAAGCTGGCGAGCCCCATCGCGATCATGGCAGTCACCGGGTTGTGCATGCGCGTCGAAACCACCAGCAGAATGCTCGCGCCGCTGAAACCAACATACGCCAGCAAGCGCCGCGTCTTAATCAAGCTGCCCGTTAGACGCGTAAGCGGCGCGGCGATGAACCCGCTCACCAGCGAGCCGAGCCCGCCTAAGAAAAGAGGAAGGATGCTGAGCAGGGCGCTAGCGCCCAGCTCCAGCCCGCGCGCTTCCTTCAAATAAGTGGGCAGCCACGTGATGTAGAAATACCAGCCGTAGGAAGAGCAGAAGTATTGTCCGCACAGCAACCAGACTTGGGGCGAAGCGGCGAATTTGCCCCACGGAACATCCGCATGGCCGGATGCCAGCGCTTCATTCGGCGCCAGGAGCTGGCGCTCCGCCTCGTTCAGGCTGCGATTATCGCGCGGATGATCGCGATACCACGCATAGAATAGGATCGCCCACACTACTCCGATACAGCCGAACAACTCGAAGGCGTGCCGCCAGGACATCACCTTGATCGCCAGATAGACCAGCGGCGGAGTAAACGCGCCACCCCACCGGGCGCTCAGCCACATGATGCCCTGCGCGCGCACGCGCTCGTGGTGCGGCAGCCACGTGGTGAAGGTCTTGGTCAGATTGGGGAAACAGCCGGCTTCTCCCGCGCCGAACAGCGATCGCGTCACCGCTAGGGAGGCGAAGTTCCACGTCCATCCGGTGGCCGCCGTGAAGAACGACCACCACAGCACGATGCGCAGCAATACGCGGCGCGGGCCCATCCAGTCGCCCAGAAAGCCGCCCGGTATTTCGAACAGCGCGTATGCCCATGCAAAAGCGGAAAAAGCATAGGCCATCTGCACTCGCGACAAGTGCAGGTCCGCGCGGATGGCGGGCGCCGCGAACGAGATGCAAACCCGGTCGATATACGTGACCACGGCCAGCACCGCGGCGAACACGATCACCCAATACCGGACGTGGGTAGGCTGCTGGGGCGGATGCGGCGTCGGGGCCAACATCTATTAAGCCACAGCCGCGTGGGGTGGCGCCATGCGCCGCCGCTCTGTCTCCGGCCTTTGGCATACTGGAATTGCATGGAGTTCGAAAGCGTCGCGGCCAACCTGCGGGAGTCTTTCCGCGTCGTCGCGGCCCATCGCTCCGCGGGCGAACTCCAGGAAATGGAGGGCGTCTCCATCGCCTCGGCGGGCGTTACGTTTCAGATGTTCAACGCGGCGTTCCTCTCCGCGCCGGTGGTTTCCGAAACGCAGATGGACCTGCGCGTGGCGCAGGCCGCCGTGCACTTCGCCGCCCGCGGCGAACGCTGGGCATATTGGATCTGCCTCGGTTGGCTGGACGGCCGCACGCGCCGCCGCCTGCAGTCGGTGCTCCGTAAACGCAATCTTTACCAAGCCGTGGAACTGCCGGGCATGCTCGCCGAAGACGTGCTGCCTCCCGTGCGTTCGCTTCCCAAAATGGAAATGCGGCGGGTGTGCGACGGGCCGGTGAAGGACGCGTTCTGCGCCATCGGATCGACGTGCTTCAACGTGCCGTTGGTCTGGTTTTGCGAAGTCTTCGACAGTCCCGGCGTCTGGAACGACTTCGCCGCCTATGTCGGCTACGTGAATGGCGAGCCGGTATCCACGGCGGCCACCGTCATCGGCGGCGGTGTGGTGGGGGTGT